>Ga0302123_10002149_pt1 | contig 13550 bp, 10 predicted proteins | sample CB21_321_MG_FD_203109 | JGI IMG/M metagenome (GOLD analysis project Ga0302123, IMG submission 203109) | Marine microbial communities from Western Arctic Ocean, Canada - CB21_32.1 | ecosystem: Environmental > Aquatic > Marine > Oceanic | place: Canada: Western Arctic Ocean | collected 2017-09-28 | reverse complement strand
CAAAAAGCTTCTTTGATCTTTTCTTCGGTTGCCGCATCTCGCTGCTCTGGATCCTCAGATAGCCATTGTTTGAATTCTTTAAGACTCGCCTCTGTAAGGTCTGCACTCGGTTGAAGGTGTCCGGTCCCTATTTTTTGTTTCCACTCCGGAAATCGAACCAGCGCTTCTTGCTTTACTTGAAGGAGCGCTTCCCGGGCCACCTCGCTCTCGGCGTCATATTGATGCCACTTTTCTCGCATCTTGGAATTGGTCAATAGCTCCATGCGGGGACCGTAAAAATCGAATTGCACGCCGTCCTGACGGGCGTTTTCCACTTCGAGGGGAGTATTGTTAAAAAAGGCGAAAAGGCGGTAATAATCTTTTTGTGTAAAAGGATCATATTTGTGATTGTGACACTGGGCACATTCGAGCGTTGTCCCCAACCATACGGTCGCAGTCGTATTCACCCGATCAATCACTTGGTTGGTACGATTCTCTTCTGGATCCACCCCTGCTTCGATATTACACGTTGGCGTTCTGTGAAAACCGGTGGCAATTTTTTGCGCGTCTGTTGCCTCTGGCAACAAATCTCCTGCAAGCTGTTCGACCGTAAATTGGTCGTAGGGCATATCCGCGTTCAATGCAGATACAACCCAATCTCTGTAGGACCAAAGGTCTCGAAGTTGGTCTGCTTGATAGCCATTTGAGTCGCTATACCGCGCCAGATCGAGCCAATACCGCGCCCACTTCTCACCAAACCGTGAAGAGGAAAGTAACCGATCTACAATTTCTTGATAGGCTTGATGGGAGGGATTGCGGACGAAGTACTCAACTTCTTCGATTGGTGGCGGTAAACCGATCAGGTCAAGGTACACGCGTCGCAATAAAGTCGCTGGAAGAGCGGGCGGATTTGGGACGAGCTTTTCTTGCCTCAGTCGCTCACGGACAAAGCAATCAATTGGATTGGGTGCCGTCTCCGCCTGGTACGGTTCGGGAACCGTGGGAAGTATCGGTTTGCTGTATGCCCAATGGATTTTTGCAGGTGAAGCATCGGAGCCGATGTGTTCTGGCCATACGTGTCCTGCGTCGATCCAACGCGTCATCGCTTTGATCTGTTGCTTTGTGAGCGGAGTATCTTCAAGGGGCATCTGCTCTTCTGGATCCGCACTTGTCAGGCGGTGAAGCAGGAGACTCTCCTTGGCTGAATCGGCGAAGAGCGGGCCAGAAACTCCTCCGTGAAAGGCAGCCCTTCGGGAATCAAGTCGTAATTGTCCCTGCTGCTCCTCCGGTCCGTGGCAGCGGACACATCGCTCAACAAAAATGGGCCAGACTTCGTGCTCAAAATCAACTGCTTCGCGTTCTTCTTCCGGTGTGGCACACAGTGCGGGGGAAAGATCAACACAAAAAATCCCCAGCGCGAGAAATCCCGCGTGGAAAAGAACCCAGGTCAACATCGATAAAAAACGCATGCAGCAGGCCCCAGGAGGGTACACGTTTACCTTAGCTTTATTGTATCAGACCCCCAGCCTGTCGATGACCGTAAAATCCTGAGTCACTTGCAGATTATTTTTGTGAAATTTCAGTAGATTTTACGCCAAGCTGTTTCGGTCGGTGCTGGCAGTAGGGGTGGCCCGATTTGCTGCGGATGCAAAAGATGCGCAAGAATTTCAAGACTCTCCACCAAACGTGGACCACTGCGATTAAAGTAGGCATTCCCATCGACCGCATACACAGATCCAGCACAGACTGCTTGCAATGACAAAAAATCCGGCCGCTGCTCCAGTTCGCTCGCCTCATGACAGGTCCGCGGTAAATCGAAACCGCAGGGGCAAAGCACCATGATCTGCGGATTGAATTCGCGGAGTGCGTTCCACGTCGTGACAAGACTTTTTCCGACAGTATCAAGACTTGGGCCGCGGCCTCCCGCAAGCCTGAGGAGTTCCGGCATCCAGTTGCCCGCCAGCATGAGTGGCTCGATCCATTCGATCATCGCAGTTCGTGGTCGATCCTCCTCGCGAAGATGGTAAAGGCTTTTAACAATTGTGGCCACTCGCCGTCGATAATCCTTTACCTTGGATTCCGCATATTGTTTTATCCCGCAGATCTGACCAATTCGAATCAAATCTTCAAAAACCTCTTCGAGCGAATGTGGGTGGAGTGTGAGAATAGAAGTCTGCTTTGTTCTGTCCAGTTGATCGATTGCTGCAACCACATCGGTGTATTGCACTGCGCAAACTTCGCATTGCGATTGCGTAATGATCAGATCAAACTGTAATTGCGATAAAAGGGGAACATCTATTTCGTACAAGGGCTTCCCGGTTGATAATTGATGATGCACAGCCACATCAATTGCGGCACTTGACTGGGAGCTATCGATTCGAGAAAAAGTTGCGCGTGGTTTATGCTGAACCTCTTTCGGATAGTCACACGCATGACTTACGGCAACCACTTGATCTCCCAAGCCGAGTGCGAAGAGCATTTCCGTAGCGCTCGGCAAAAGCGAAACAATGCGGGAAGAGGTGTCCATATTCGCATTCCATTTCTCGTTCATCCGCCTTCAGCATACAGGCTACTTTTGATTATCTTCCCGGCAACCCTGTGACAACAGTCGCGAGAAATCCCCAGAACGCCTGTTTGAACGGGACGACCTCTTTTTTACCTGCCATTTCTCGGTTAGGCTATGCCTTTTCTTTCCAAATAGAATCAAACACAACGAGACGATTATGCCCGATCCTTACTTTCAACAATTATTTGCCGAACGTATCGGGGGCGCAGCGTATGGCAAGGGAACAGATATTTACAAGTTTGAAAAGATCAAACGAGCAAAACGCAAAGCACTGCAAGAATATCCTGAGCGGGAGCTTTTAGATTTCGGCATCGGTGAAAATGACTCGATGGCAGACGCCGCAGTTCGTGAAGTCATGGCCTGCGAAATCAATCGCACTGAAAATAGGGGCTACGCGGATAATGGGATTGCTGAATTTAAAGAGGCAGCTGCCGGTTTCATGTCGCGGAGTCTGGGAGTTACTCTCGACCCCGAAGCTCAAATCAACCATTCGATCGGTTCAAAACCCGCCTTGGCAATGTTGCCGGCGGCCTTCATTAATCCAGGTGATGTCACCCTCATGACGGTTCCCGGATATCCGGTCGCCGCAACACACACAAAATACTATGGTGGGTGTATCTACGCATTACCTTTATTGGCGGAGAATAACTTCCTTCCCGATCTTGATTCGATCCCGGTTGATATCCTTCGGACGGCAAAATTACTTGTTTTGAACTATCCGAACAGTCCCACTGGAAAAACAGCCACCCGGAAATTTTACGAACGGGTGGTTCGCTTTTGCCAGCAGCATCAAATCGTGGTCATTCAAGATGCGACGCATATCATGCTGAGTTTTGATAGTGAACCGCTGAGCTTTCTCTCCGTCGATGGAGCCATGGAAGTCGGTGTCGAAATCCATTCTCTTTCCAAGGGATTTGACATGATCGGTTGGCGAATGGGCTGGGTCTGTGGTAACGAGCGGATTATCAGTGCCTTTGCAGATATCAAAGACAACACGGACTCCGGGCAATTTATTGCTATCCAGAAGGCTGCCGCCTCCGCGCTCGATAACGATGCAATACCAAAGGCCGTAGCGGACAAGTATCGTCGGCGATTGGAAAAACTCGTCGCAATGCTTACCCGCTGCGGGATACCTGCGAGCATGCCAGGAGGAACTTATTTTCTCTACGCACCAAGTCCCAAAGGAGTCGCGGGGGGTAGGGCCTTTGAGTCTGCAGAGGCAGCCAGCCAGCATCTGATCACTGAGCAATCAATTTGCACGGTCCCCTGGGATGATGCGGGGCCTTATCTGCGATTTTCTGTGACCTATGAAGCAAAAGATGCGTCCCAAGAAGATCGCTTAATGGCCGAGACCGAGTTGCGCCTTAAAGAGATTGCCTTTGAATTTTAATGCTTCAATATTAGATGGTTCTCGTCGTCGGAATAAATATTTCTATACTAAGAGAGGAGCTTGTAGATTTCTTCAGAAGGCACAACAATTGGCAGGGACACACCTTTAACGAAACACCGCTTTCAATAACATTCTGAGGAGGCAAAGCACAGCATGTGGCAGACCCGTAACCGTTATCTCTTTTGGTTTTTGATTCTACCGCTACTCGTTGCTGGTTGCGGAGATAAAAATCCCCCGAAAAAGCAACTGTCGCCCGCTGCGCAATTAGCGCGTGCAAAAAAACTATCTGATCCGGCAGAACGGAGTCAAGCACTCACTGAAGCTGCCTTGCGGTATCTCGATGCGGCGGACAGTGGCGGTGCACGAAGCACACTTTTGCTCGCAACTCAGGCTGCTGAGGAAATCAAAAAAAGGGAGGCTGTAAAACGAGCGGCTACCTACACGCTGTTGGCTAAAGTGTGGTATCAGGCCGAAGGAACGAATGACGATAACTGCAAAGATGCCTATCGAGACGCAGAGAAATCAGTACAAAGAATCAATAACCCGATTGAAAAAACTGAAGCGCTATTGAACTTAGCCGAGTTAAAAAACGACATCGATAAAAAAACGTCTGCAAAAAAACATTTAGATGCTGGGACCAAAGGTGTTGAAAATATCGAAGATCCCGTAGAGCGCGTACGTTTACTGGGAAAACTTGCGCGATTCTATGCGAAAATTGGTAAAGACCAAGACGCAAAGACAACCATCCAGTCGGCTTTGGGATTGGCTGAAGCGGAGAAAGATGCGGGGAAGAAAGCCAAGCTTTTGATCCAAATTGCGGGGGAGCAGATGGGAGCTTTGAAGGATCGTGCCAGTGGAATGGCTACTCTTGATGAGGCACACCAATTGGCCGACACACTTGCAAATAATCCCAATCGCCAGGCGAATCTGATGATTGATATCGCCCAAGTTTTCAATGCCACGGGGCAAAAAACAAAAGCGCGCAAACTTCTAGATACCGCGGAAAAAATATGTCGCGGACGATCTGAGTGCAAGCCAGCAATGAAACGGATTGAAAAAATCCGCGATCAGATGTAGCGGAAGCATCGGAAGCAATTTCGGTTTAGGTACCGGGCGCACCAATCTGCTCTTCTGCATAACGAAGAATATCTCGAATCGAAATCACGCCTACCGGTCGATCTCCTTCGACAATCGGTACATGTCGATAGCCTCCAATTGCCATTTTATGCACGGCAAAAATAATTTTATTTCCTGCTTCGAGCGTGCCTGGCAAGGGTGTCATGAAATCACTAATTGGCTGTTTGCGGAGGGAGTCGAATTCAACGCCTATCCGGTTCACCACATCGCATTCGCTGAAAATCCCCACAAGTTTTTCATCTTCGATGATTAGGACCGAACCAATTTTGTTTTCCAGCATAATCTGCAGGACATCCTCCACAGGTGTGTTCGGCGCTGTGGTAATTGGATGCTTTGGCTGAAGTACTTTAATTTGGTCTCGGAGCATGCCCTCACCAACGGGCGAATGGGGGCGCTGGGGCTTGTTGAACATAGTCAATGGTTGCCCACATGATTCACACGTGTCCACGCCATCAATATTTTCTGCACCACAATCAGGACAAATGAGGGCCATACTGCCATTCCCCTATGCTGAATAAGTGGGCCGGAAGGTTGCCCGACGGGCAAACACTCTCGGTGTAAAACTGAATTTTATATTCTCTGCGCGGATCTGCTAAGAAACTTTCCAAGTATTGCCCGTACGGAAAAGGGCATCGAGGTCTCCTTCTCCTTTTTGTGCTTTCGCATCCACAATCTGTTGATTCACTTGCTCTTCATAGCGTGGATGATCGACCGCTCGAAAAACCCCAATCGGCTCAGGAAATTCGGGCTGACGCATTCGGCTTAGTAAATAGGCAAGACTTGGCTCGGTTGCTTTTTCATCGTGGAATAACAGATCGTCTTCACTAATCCCCTTCCCGAGTTCAACGACTTCTGGTTCCATACCATTGAGCCGGATTCCTTTATCACGATTTTTCCCAAAGATCAGTGGTTTCCCGTGTTCCAACTCTAAAACCGTGTCGGCTTTGGTGTCGCGATCCGTCGCATACTGAAACGCACCATCGTTGAAAACATTGCAGTTTTGATAGACCTCGACAAAGGCAGTTCCCTTGTGCTCAGCGGCCCGGGACAGAACCATTCCTAAATGCTTGATACGAATGTCGATCGCCCGAGCGATAAATGTACCTTCGCAACCAATCGCAATCGAAAGTGGATGGAGCGGGTTATCGACAGCACCCATGGGCGTACTCTTAGTAACCTTTCCTAGAGGAGAGGTCGGTGAGTACTGACCCTTAGTGAGCCCATAAATTTGATTGTTAAAAAGGACGATGTTGATATCGAGATTGCGACGGATTGCGTGCATTAAATGATTGCCGCCAATACTCAAGGCATCGCCGTCACCGGTAATCACCCACACGAAAAGATCAGGCCTTGCGGTTTTTAATCCGGTCGCCATTGCCGGTGCCCGACCGTGAATGGAATGAATGCCATAGGTATTCATGTAATATGGAAAACGGCTGGAACACCCGATGCCTGAGACAAAAACCGTATTTTCGGGAGGTACTCCCATCGCGGGCAAAATCTTTTTCATTTGGGCAAGGATCGAGTAATCCCCACAACCGGGGCACCAGCGAACCTCCTGATCACTTGCAAAATCGGCTGCCTTCAAAACGGGCAAAGATGTGTCGGTACTCATAAGGAAACCCTAAACCTAAATAAATTCTTGAATTGTTATGTTAAAGCGTTTGGAACTGTGTCCAATTTACCACGTCTCATCTACAGCAATCTTTTTATCTCTTCGGTGAGTTCCTGAACAGAAAATGGCTTGCCCTGAACTTTATTGTAAGCGACTGTGTCCAACAGGAAGCGTGCACGAATCAATAAGTTTAACTGGCCCATGTTGAGTTCTGGGATTAAGACCTTCTCATAACGACCGAGCAACTCGCCTAAGTTCCGTGGAAAAGGATTCAAATAGCGCAGGTGAGCATGTGCTACCGATCCACCTTCTGCCGCAACTGCCGTCACCGCCGTTATACAGGCCCCATACGTCCCACCCCAGCTTAAGACCAAAACCTTTCCCTTTTCGGGGCCACTGACTTCCTGCAGCGGGATATCCTCTGCAATGTTTTCTACCTTTTGCCGGCGCAAATTGACCATATGTTGATGATTGGCTGGATCGTAACTGACGTTTCCCGTACCGTCTTGCTTCTCTAAGCCTCCCACGCGATGCATCAGCCCTGGAGTCCCAGGAATCGCCCACGGCCTGGAGAGCTGCTGATTGCGGAGGTACGGAAGAAAGGCATCCCCGTTAGAAGCCCCTTCCGGGTGTTGGATGTTGATTTTTATCAAATTTTCCACATCTGGAATCTTCCAAGGCTCAGAACCATTGGCGATATATCCATCGGTCATCAATATAATCGGAACCATGTACTTGGATGAAATTCTCCAAGCCTCCTGGGCCACATCAAAGCAATCGGAAGGGCTGCGCGCGGCAATAATTGGCATCGGACACTCACCATTGCGACCAAACATAGCTTGCAATAGGTCCGCTTGCTCCGTTTTGGTGGGCAAACCTGTGCTCGGACCACCACGCTGTACGTTCACGATAATCAAGGGCAATTCGGTCATCACCGCCAGTCCCATCGCCTCACCCTTTAAAGCAACGCCTGGACCGCTCGTTCCAGTCACTGCCATCCTGCCACCAAAGGAGGCGCCGATTGCCGAACAGATGGCAGCGATTTCATCTTCAGCTTGAAAAGTGCGGACGCCGAAATTTTTATGCCGACTCAATTCATGCAAAATATCACTTGCTGGAGTGATCGGATAACTTCCATAAAAAAGTTCCTTGTCACTCGACTTGGCCGCAGAGATCAGGCCCCAGGAGAGCGCCGTATTCCCCATAATACTGCGGTAGGTACCCGGTTCCAGTTCTGCCCTGGGAACCGCATAGTGACTGGCAAATGCTTCGGTCGTCTCCCCGTAATAGTAGCCTGCTTTCAAGGCGCGACGATTTGCTTCAGCAATCGAGGGTCGCTTACCAAACTTTTCATCGATGTATCGAAGGGTCGCATCCATCGTTCGCCCATAAAGCCAAAAGATGAGTCCCATCGCAAAGAAATTCCGACAGCGGTCTGACTCCTTGACGCTGAGGCCCAAATCCTCGACGGCGGTCCGGGTGATCTTCGTCATCCCGACTTGAAAGAGCTTGTACGAATCGAGGCTCGCATCCCCCAGAGGATCTGCCTCATAACCTGCCTTTTTTAAGTCCTTTTCTTTGAATGCGTCTTTGTTAACGATCAGAATCCCGCCCGGAACCAAGTCGGATAAATTCGTCACCAACGCTGCAGGATTCATTGCGACTAAGGCGTCCACTTGATCGCCCGGCGTAAAGATAGGCGTCGAGGCAAAATGAACTTGAAAACCACTAACTCCTGCCTTGGTCCCTCGCGGAGCGCGAATCTCTGCCGGAAAATCAGGAAAAGTCGCCACATCGTTGCCCAACAAAGCCGAAGTTGTGGAAAGTTGGGTACCGGCTAACTGCATCCCATCGCCGGAGTCGCCACAAAATCGCACCGTGGCTGTACCCAAAGAGACGACAGGCTTTTGTGACTCGGAGGCAGAAGATGAATCACTCGAAGTGGTGGCAGCCATGGTGGAATCCTTCAGTGCGTTCAATGACTCTAAGAGAAGTGCTATCGGGGAGTTCGGGTACGAAGGCCTGCAATTACGATTTATCAAGCACCTTCTCGTTCGGGCATCACAACATTGGGCTCGGGGGGAAGATTAAAAACTTTCTCAGGAAAATGTTCGATGAAATAATGGAGAATTCCCGAGACCTTAACGATGCCGACCAACTTGCCTGTCACATCGACGATCGGAAGGCGGCGACATTTGCCTTTTGCCATGAGTCGGATTGCATTTGCAAGCGGCGCGCCTTCAGCAATCGTCAACACTTCGGTTATCATCAAATCGGAAATAGGACTGTCGAGGTCTACCTTTTCAACCATCGTTTTCAGTGCATCCCGCTCGGTAAAAATTCCCGCAAGTTTACGTTCTACACAGACGAGTACACTTCCGACCCCTTGCTCCTTCATCAGCGATAATACTTCGCTGAGTGTGGCCGAAGGCCCTACGACAACAGCGTTGTCAGCCAACGCATTTTCTACTGTGTCGGATTGTAAATTGATTTGAATCGTCAAGTTTTCGGTCCGTTTGTTCGGATTATGTTTCCACACACAGGCACTGGACAAAACACTGTGTTTCTTAGAGGCACAGCGAGATCTTGCCAGCCAACAACTGCTCAGATCAAGAGCCCAAAAACGACCGGCCTGCCCTCATCTCGGATTCTAACCTCTCGGCGGTTGGGATTGAACCGGTTTGTACCTCTTTTTACTTGCCATTGTCGCGAAAAATGTCGGGGGGCACGCGGGGTGGAAATCGAGTCCCTCAGGTCCACCACTGTGAACTCACGAAGCGGCATCCGGAGGGGGTGATTCGGCCTTGAAAAACCTCTCGATCTGGATTCCGCCACGTGCTTCCTCCTCAAGCAACTTCATTCTCCCCTCAAGGCGTTCGAGGCGGCGGGTCATTTGGTCGATTTTCTCGTGGTTTTGACTCATCGGCCGGGGTCGGGGAGGCTCGGGATAACCAAGTTGCCTCTGCAGTGCGGCAAACAGCAGCAGGGGATCTTTTTTCCGGTTAGCCAAGGCGATTCTGCCTTCCTTTTCCCCGAATAGGGGCGTCTTGGTCGCCGACTCCTCGACGTGGGAAGCCTGATAATGTGTGCTACGAACGTAGATTAAATCGGCCAACTCGACCAAACCAATCTGCCGTCGCACCGTCAGCACCCACTCCCGCCAGGGAGAATCAAAAGAAGGGTCCTGTGCCATCGCACCCAGACCTGCGTCGTAATGGAGTCGATTTCGGCAAATGGACTCAAACTGATAGAGAAAAATTCCCTGTCGCGAGGGTTCTCCTGATCGATATTCCGCATCCCGCCGCAGAATTTCGAGACCCGTCCGTAAATCAAATTTTCCGCGTTCGTCCTCTGCTTCCTCCACCACAAACGTCTGGAAGGGAGTAAAGTAATGGTCGAGTCGCGCCATGGCCTGCGCAAACCCTCCCTGAGTTTGTAACTCACTTCTTAAAAAGGCAATCGCTTTGGGTAAATCGGTTGTCGCAAGAATTTCTTCCTCAATCGAGGAGAGTACGTCCTGGATAGGCATCGCCTGACGGAGCCGCTCCAAAAGGGTCTTAAAAAAATAGGCCTGTTCAACCAGTTCTTCTTTAAGAAGCATCGTTCTTTCGCCCAAAAAGTAGTTCGCCTTGGGATGCAACTCACCCTGGTGATCGGTTTCGTGGGGGATATAATTAAGTAACGCGTTTGACCTGGTTTCCATTATAGATGATTTAAGGAAGTCCTGGGTCCGCGTCTTACGTGCGAGTGGCGTTTATTTCTTTTGACCCCTAATAAGTTGTCCTGTGAGCCACCAATTTTCCACCATTGAAGCGACTGTCGCTGCGATCGCCCGAGGTGAGGTCGTCATTATTCTCGACGCGGAAGACCGCGAAAACGAAGGCGATTTCATCTGCGCTGCGGAGAAGATTTCACCCCAAATCGTTAATTTCATGATTACGCATGGCCGCGGGCAACTTTGCATGCCTATCCTGCCAGAAGTCGCCGATCGTTTGCAATTGAAATTGATGGTCGATCAAAACACTTCACCACTGCAAACACCGTTTACGGTGCCACTGGACCATCACACCAACAAAACGGGAATTACTGCTCCAGAAAGGGCGACGACCATCGCGTCGATTGTCGATCCAAGTAGTAAACCCGAGGATTTTGTTCGTCCCGGACATCTATTCCCATTGATTTCAAAAGAGGGGGGGGTGTTGCGACGTGCGGGGCATACCGAGGCGGCGGTCGATTTGACGCGGATGGCTGATTTAGCTCCGGCCGGTGTGCTTTGCGAGATTCTTGATCACGAAGGGAACCGAGCAACGAGCGATCAATTATTTTTGTTTGCCAAAGCACATGGCCTTCAAATCACAACTATCGAGCAATTGATTCAATACCGAAGAGTGCGGGAAAAACTTGTGAAACGGGACGCCGAAGCCAAGCTCCCGACTCGCTATGGCGAAGGTAAAATCATCGCTTACTCGGTGCAACATGAGTCGCAGCGACCGATCGTCTTTGTGATGGGAGACCTTAAAAAGGTCGATGCCCCCCTGGTCCGTTTGCACTCTTCCTGTTTTACCGGCGATTTACTTGCCTCGCTCCGTTGCGACTGTGGTGACCAACTTGATTTAGCCTTACAGATGATCAGTGCTGAAGGGGCCGGTGTGTTGGTCTATCTGCCGCAGGAAGGTCGGGGCATTGGTCTTCTGGGGAAATTGAAAGCCTACGAACTCCAAGACCAGGGCCTCGATACGGTCGAAGCCAATCTAGCGCTGGGCTTCAAGGCGGATCCGCGAGATTATGGAATTGGTATTCAGTTGCTCAAGGATCTCGGCCTCCAACGCGTTCGGTTGTTGACCAACAATCCTAAAAAAACTGATGCGTTCATTTATGGTGGGTTCGATTTGGAGGTCGTCGATCAGGTACCTATTGTGCCACCAATCAACGAGCACAATGCCCGCTACATGGCAACCAAAAGGGACAAACTCGGCCATCAACTGCCCGATGAGATCTAACCGTTGCCGCCTCTTGGCCAGAGCCTTTGGCGAATAATCTGAAAGTGTCGCGGTGACATACCGCCTGAAGTGGCGCTGCTTCACCGGACAGGTGCAGACGCTATACTTCCAGGCATGCATTGGCTCCAAATCATCTTGCTCGGCATCATTCAGGGTATTACGGAGTTTCTTCCCGTCAGTTCGTCGGGCCATCTTGTGGTGGTTCAGAAACTCTTTAGTGCGCTAGGAACAACAGCGTGGCCAGATATCATGTCCGTGAATGTTCTTTTGCACACCGGCACGCTCGCGGCGATTATCGTCTTTTACTGGAGACGGATCATCAATCTCCTCCAGGAAGACCGTAGGGTCCTTGGGCTCCTGGCAGTGGGAACCGTGCCTGCCGCTGCCTTTGGCTTGATCTTAAAAAAGATGACGCCCGCATGGCTGGAGAGTCCACTACTGGCAGGATTTATGTTTCTGGCAACCGGCGGCATTTTGCTGTGGAGTGGTCGCCGGGAAGGAACCTTAAATTACGGTGAGATGACCTGGAGGTGTGCCCTGGTGATTGGCATTTTCCAAGCCTTCGCGATTCTTCCCGGTCTCTCGCGGAGTGGGTGGACGATTTCCGGAGCCATGCTGCTGGGCTTAAAGCGTGAAGCAGCCACGACGTTTTCCTTTTTGTTGGCGATACCCGTCATCCTCGGTGCCACTATTCTGGAAGCACGCGATCTCTTTCAATCCAATGGCGAAGTCCCTCTCACGCTATTGCTACTGGGAGCTGTTGTCGCCTTTTTTGTGGGCCTCTTTGCGCTTTGGCTCTTGGTTCGCATCGTCGAACGCGGCCAACTCGGTTGGTTTGCACTCTGGCTGTTCCCACTCGGCGTGGCGGTGATCGCGTGGCAATGCATCGGTTAGAAATGCATCGGTTAGATCCGCCAAAAACAGCCAGAAAATCCCACATCTTCGAGAAAACTTGGGGTATAATACGAGAGCTTTCTCTGGCTTCGCTTTTTGTAGCCGAGAAGCGAGTGCCACCATCTTTGGGGGGCGAACTGGGTTCGACCGGATAGCCTGAAGTGAAAGTGGCGTGCCGTGGTTGGTCAGTTGGCCACGCTAAAAGCTGACCGCATATTTTATTTGCTGAAGGTAACTTCGCAATGGCCGCCTAGAGATAGGCGTCCCCGGCTGATGGCTTTCGTCGGAGAGGCCTGAAAGCTGGTCACCAATTCCGGATCGCCTGAAGTCACCACTGGGCACGCTTCAGGTTAAACAAGTTCCCGGCTAGCGCGGGTGGCATCCTGTCGATTGGAGTCCACGCGAGCAAGAATTAAATAATCGACTACGCACGTAGAAGCTTTCATGAAAATGTCGCGGGACGCGGGTTCGATTCCCGCCGCCTCCACTGGAATAGCCACTTCAATTCCGTTTAGGGCTGCAAAAGGATGCCCGTTTTGAGTCAGCCATTATCAGTGCAGATATTGGGGAAGCAAGAGAGCGGTCACCGTAGGCTGAGTAGCTTCGTAGCAAGAGAGCCTGCTTATTGGCACTTGCGGATCCACAGAGCACTGCCGGGGTCTTCAAAAAAAGCAGGCCAAACACTTCTCATAAGTTCCGTATGTTTGTGGCGTATGTACTGGATGTAGAGCAAAATTTCGAAGTCGCTGTTGTATTGAAGAAACGCTCTCAGAATGTAACACTCATTCCAGGCCCACTTGTTGCAAAGAATCCAAGACTTCGGATACTCAAAGGGCCAATAAACGTCGTGGAAGTGGATTACAACGCCCGGGTTGAGATTGGGCAGCACATTGAATAGAAGGTGATTAACGTCGCTGCCAATCTTTGAGACGTGCGTGGAATCCACAAACAGAATGTCGTTCTCTTGAA
>Ga0302123_10002148_pt1 | contig 13552 bp, 10 predicted proteins | sample CB21_321_MG_FD_203109 | JGI IMG/M metagenome (GOLD analysis project Ga0302123, IMG submission 203109) | Marine microbial communities from Western Arctic Ocean, Canada - CB21_32.1 | ecosystem: Environmental > Aquatic > Marine > Oceanic | place: Canada: Western Arctic Ocean | collected 2017-09-28 | reverse complement strand
GCACGGCCATTTCTACCTTCGGCGGATGCCTGGCTGACACGGTCGAGCTCGAGGCCGAAGACGTACTCGCCTGGGCGAACGAGTAAGCCAGCGCTGAATTCTGCTGATGTCGCTGGTCAGCCGCCCAGCGACATCAGCAGAACGAGAATAACCGCCTGCACGATCCAGCCCACCATGCACACGCCCACCGCTCGCCAGGTGCTGGTGTAATCAAGTGCTTGCCTCACCGCGATGATCATCGCTACCAGCATCCACACGCCAGCTACGAGGAAGACCAACTCGCGCAGTGCCGGGATAACACCCAGCACGCGGATGATGCCCGGCGCCGCCGCGAAACCCGTGGTGCGCAACAGCTCACCGTGATCGGCCGAAGTCTGCGGCTCGGGCAGCAGCCGGGTTCCGATAAAATAGGCCATGTAGGCCCAGATGTACCAGGAGGCCAGTGCACCCAGCGTGGCAAACACCAGGCCCTGTCCACCGCCGGCGCCTATGCCCGCGGCCAGCGCTGCCGCCACGACCACGCCGGTGGCCTGGCCGGTAGCCTCCTGGTCAGCCTCGACCTCTTCGTAGAGATTAACGTCCAGCTTCGCGGCGCGAAAGATGCGGTCCTGGATACTTGCCATGTCGGGTGTCCCCCCTCCCGCCAGTCAACACCGGCGGAGAGTTCAGTATCGCTGGCGGGACGTCGCGATCCAAATCGGGCAGCCGGTTTTCGCCGCCGGCTCTACACTTGCCCGCGGCTCGCGGGCATCGCCGTGATTATCATGACCTTGGAAAAGACGGTCTGATACACCCCGCGCGGGGAAAAACACTGGGCGAGTTCTGACGGCCAGCCTAACCCTTGTCGGGTGGGTTTATGCCATGGGCACCTGACGGCGAGCGCCGGCGAGTGGTACGCAGGATGGCACGCACCACCGAGTCGCTGGCACTGAGGGCCGGTAGCGCGGCCCAGTAGTCGGTGCTGTCGTTGCCGTAGGTCAGCAGCCCGGAGTGCTGGGTCTTGTCGGCATCTACCACCGGGTCGGGATCGTATATGCCCAGGCTGTGACGCAAGTAGTCGATCTCGTCGTAGTCACCGGTGAGGAAGTACCACCCCTTGCGCGGGCCACCGGTGGCCTTGTCGTAAGCGCGCATCTTCTCGACGGTATCGACATCCTTGCCCTCGATCGAAATCGACAACATCAACATGTCGTCGCCGAGCCTGTCACCGAGTTGCCTGTGAACCTTCACGAGGTTCCGGATTGTTCCGGGTCAAATACCGGTGCAGGCAATGTACATGAAGTTGATGATGACCGCGCGGTCCTTGACCAGGTCAGTGTAGAAGCGATGCGAACCACCGCCCTGATCGTGCAGCACGATATCGGGAAAGCGATCCGAGTGGCGATTGCGCGGCGGGTGCGCCAGGAATTCCGCCCTGTCCTGCTCCTGCTCGCAAGCGGGGACAACGACCGCCACGCCCACAGCGGCGGCCAGCAGTCCCAGCAGGCGGCGGCGACCGCTATCGGCAACGTCGTGGGGAGTGGGCAACTTCAATTTAATGTCCCTCCCGCACCTGCTTCAGCTGTGGCGATCATTATTTCAGGTGGTCGAAACCTACCCCTCGTCCGATAAGGCGCCCCACGTCCCCGAAATGTTCAAAATAGCCATCCGCGTGAAAGTCTTCGGGCATGCCCGAAATCTCGGAGGGAATGTGCTCCTCGCCGTCCATGTCGTGACGATCGGTGCCCGGTGTCCTCACGTCCATAACGGCCATCATGCGCATGTCCTCGTGCTCTACTGTGTGGCAGTGAAGAACAAAGGGCCCATCGAAGGTCTGCAAGCGCACGTTGATCTCTCTTCGCGTGTTGTTGGCCAGAGATATCATGTCGACCTTGTGGGGACCGACCGCGTCGAAGCGTTCCCGTTCCTTTACAGACGGCAGGTCGTCACCCCTGGGACGCTTGTTGATCTCGCTGCCCGTCAGGTGAGTGTGCATCGGATGCCACCAACCCCCTGACTTATTTTCCACGAACCATCGTTGGGCGGTGCCCAAAACGGGCGCAACGTCAGACCGCAGCGGATTGAACAACTCACCGTTGATCGTCCAGGCGCCGTTCTTGCGGTCGGTCTTCCACTCGAACTCACCCGCGATCGGAATGCCGCTGGCCAATACCCCTACGTGGGGGCGCAACTTGGTACCGTCTGCGACGCTGATGTTACCCTGGGCCGATCCCTCGACCACGAACTTGATCAACTGTTGCTGGGCCTTTCTGCCCACCCCGTCTGGTCCACGCCCGTCGGTCTGCTCCATCCAGTTCTCGAGGTAGATTTCTTCGCCTTCACTGTACTTCGAAAAATCAACGATCAAATCCGCTCGCTCCCCGGACGTCATCATGACTTCATCGAGGCCAAAAGCGCTGGGCAGCAGGTACGAGTCCTTGCCTATCTGCAGAAAACTGCTGCGATCTGAAAGCCTGAGCATGTACACGCGGGCGTTCGATCCGTTGAGAATACGGAAACGATACTTGCGGGGCTGAACGGTGAGCCTGGGTGAAGCTTTGCCGTTGACCATGAAAATATCACCCAGCCTGCCTGCGTGGTCGAGGAAGTCGTAGTGAATCGAACCGTCCTCGTTCAAGCGGGTATCCTGTATCGCCAGCGGGATATCGTGAATGCCATACTCGTTTTCGAAGATGTTCGGCAGCACACCGCTCTCCATCAAGCCCCGCTCCAGGGAATCGACCTGCAGGTAGTAGCCGGCCAGTCCCTGCGCCACCGTAAAGCCGGTGATGTCCATGGAATGGTCGTGGTACCACATCGTTGACTGCCAGTAGCTTTCATCAAACTGGCCACCCTCGCTGCCGTCGGACAACAGTTCCCGGTGAACGACGTTGGGATAGAAGTAGTCGCGGACCTTTCCGGGCAAGCACCAGAAGTCAGGGTAGCCATCTGCGTGCGAGGGCAGGCAACCGCCGTGCTGGTGGGTTGAAATCTCTACGTCGTGCAGATCGTTGATAGTGCGAACCACCAGGGCCTCGCCGGCCTCTACCAGGTAAGTGGGGCCCGGAAAAGAGGGCTGATTTCCCACCAGGTACGCAAAGCAGGGTGTCGCGACTCCCTTGATGATCTCGGTAACGTGATCCACTACCCGCATCTCTACGTGCTTTTCCTCCGGCCAGCTGCCCGCCGGAAACAGGCTCTCCCCCCGGGCGTTCTTGTGATCGCCGCCCACGTCGTACTCGGGCGCGATGCCGTGGTAAACATCGCGGTCGTCGAAGTCCTTGGCGTTGTCCACTCCCGGAAGCGGGCTGAGCGACGAGCTGCTCTTGGCGTGCATCACGTGCTCGGGCTTGGTGAAGACCGAGAACGACTGGTCCGACGACACCAGCGGCGGAACCCCGGTGTCCGGCGATATACCGGTGCCGCTGTCGGTTCCAAGTTCGTGGGTGAACTTGTGTTGCTCTATGAGGTCTCGAAAAGCCTGTGGCGTACCCGGCGCCGGGTCACCGTAAGCAGGCGGCTTGCGGCGGCCCTTGCGACCGAAGCTCTTCAGCGGGCTGGAGGCTATGGCGGCCAGGGCGCCCCCCAGTAGCATTACGCGGTGTATGAACTGCTTGCGAGTAAAGTTTTTGATGCCCACGGGAGCCCCCTGGCTTCCAGTCTCCTGAAGCCGTTGACCCCTCTGGTTTTCAGTCAGTGTCTCCAGTAAACATTGTTGAAGATAGCGCCGTCAACCACCCGAACGGGTATTCATTAGCCGCCTGGTCGTTTTTCTAGTTCAGGTTTACAAAGCACCCATGAGAGAACCTTCCCGAACATGATCCAGGCCGTAAGATACACGCTGTGGGCCAGTGCCCCGTTCAACCTGCTGGCGGCTTACATGGTGTTGCTTCCCTCGTCTGCGCTGGGGAGGCTGGTGGGAATGCCCCCGTCGCCGCCCCTTGTCTACTCCGCCTTGCTGGCAACAATGATCGCCCTGTTCGGCCTGGCTTACGCCTGGCTGGCCACGCAGCCGGAAATAGACCGACCGCTGGTCGGGTTAGCCGCAATAGCCAAGACCATGGTCTTCGTAATCGCCCTGCTGCTCTGGCTGTTGGACCGGGGTCCGGGAGGGCTGGTCCTGGTGGCCTGCGCGGACCTGGCATTCGCCTCCCTGTGGGGCTGGTGGCTGCTGTCACCGACGGAGCCCGGCCGCACCCGCTAGGGTATAACACCGACACATGGGTGGCGTATGTGCCCACGGTGAAAAAAGAACCCACATACTTGCAAGTATACAAGTATGTCCAATACCCCTGCTGAACCGTCCCGGCAGTGCCATGGCGGAAGCCTGCCGGGCAATGGCAAGCCTTGATCAGGCTTGACAAAGCCCCCCCTAATGGAGTTATCTGTCCCCGATGGGAGTGCTGAGGAGCAGTTATCATGGAACCACGCGTGGGTAGACACCCTCTCTTTTTCGTCACCGATATTCTAATCGCGATCGCTGCCGCCTTGGCGCTACTGGCGCTTCCGCACCAGGCCGGGACAGCGGTGGCGGCGGCCGCCGATGCAGCCCCTGCTGCCGCGACTGTTGCCGGGGGCTCCGGCCTGCGGGTCCACATTGACCCGCGCACCGGAGAATTGCTCGACGAGCCCCCCCCGGGATCTGAAATCGCCGTGGGAAGCAGTTCGAAGTCGACTCGCCCTCCGCTGGTCGAGGAGCCAAGCCCGGTAGCAGGTGGTGGCACCATGATCCGCCTTGATGATCGTTTCCGGGCGGATTTCCGAGCCGAAGTGGGGCCAGGCGGCAAACTCGTCACCGATTGCCAACAGCCTGCCGAGTCCCGATAGCCGATTGCGGAATACTATCGCTGCCCTGATCGATTCATGATTTTTTACACGTGACAAGGGGGTTACCGATGTTCACCCGAAAGCTCCGCACCGCCTATGCTCTGCTTCTTCCTTTCTTTCTGCTGGCCACCTTTTCCGTGGCCAGCGCCGCGACCGTAACCATCATCAACCTGGACGTAGCTGGAACGGGTCTCAACGACACGACGCCAGCCACTCCCGTGGGCGGCAACGCGGGCACCACCAAGGGTGACCAGGCGCTCATCGTCTTTGAAGAAGCGGCCTCGATATGGGGCGGCATACTCGGCAGCCCGGTCGAAATAAAAGTGGGTTCCAGCTTTGCCGCACTCAGCTGCTCGGCTACGTCAGGCGTGCTGGGTTCAGCCGGGCCCCAAACCGCCCACCGGGATTTCGCTAACGCCCCGCTCGCCTCGACCTGGTATCCCCAGGCCCTGGCCAACTCGCTTGCCGGCGCCGACCTCGACGCTGCCACCAACGACATCGGCATGCAGTTCAACGGCTCCATGGGAACCCCTGGCTGCCTGGAATCATTGTCGTGGTACATGGGCCTTGATGCCGTCGAGCCCGCCAACACTATCAGCCTGCTCAGCGTGGCCCTGCACGAGATCGGGCATGGACTGGGTTTTGCCAGTTTCGTGACGCTTTCTACTGGGGCACTGTTTAACGCTCTTCCCGACGGCTACAGCAGCAATCTTGAGGACCACTCGACCGGACTTCTCTACCCTGCCATGACCAATGCCCAGCGCGTGGCGGCCAGCACCAACACCGGCAACCTGCACTGGACCGGTGCCCTGGTAGTAGCTGCCAGCGGCGTACTGAGCTCCGGCGCCCACGCCAGCGGACACGTGGAGATGTACGCGCCCAACCCGGCACAACAGGGTTCTTCGGTGTCGCATTTCAGCACGTCACTTACGCCCAACGAGTTGATGGAACCGTCTCACACCGGCCCCGACCTCCACCCGGGCCTGGCCGTGCCCCTTCTCCAGGACATGGGATGGGCACTGGCGACCGGATGCGGCGACGGTGTTCTTGACGTGGGCGAAGACTGCGACGACGGCAACACTCTCGGCGGCGACTGCTGTTCATCCAGTTGTACTTTCGAGACCGCCGGCTCCACCTGCACCGACGACGGCGACGCTTGCACCACCGACACCTGCAACGGCACGGGAACTTGCGACCATCCAGCAGCAGCCGACGGCTCTGCCTGCGATGACGGTATCGCCTGCACCACGGGTGAGACCTGCCAGGCAGGTACCTGCTTATCGAGCACTCCTGCCTGCGACGACAACGAGTCCTGCACGGTCGATACCTGCGAGGTATCGGACTGCTTTTCTACCGGCCACGGCGCGGGATGTAATGATCCGGTCTGCGAGTCCACTGTCTGTGCACTGGACTCGTATTGCTGCGCCACCGACTGGGACAACCTCTGCGTAAACGGCGGCGGCGGAAGCACGGGTTCTGTGGACCTGTGTGCCGGGCGGGAGAATTTCTGTGGCAATGCGGGTTCGCCTGACGGCACGCTGTGCGATGACGGAGATCCCGCCACTGGTGGCGATGTCTGCACCGGTGGCGTGTGCGCGGGAACCGGTGACCTCTGCGCGGGAGTGACCTGCAGCGCCAGTGATCAGTGCCACGACGTGGGCACCTGCGATCCGGGCACCGGAATTTGCAGTGACCCGGCCCTGGCCAATGGTACGGCCTGCGACGACAGCGACGCCTGTACCCAGACCGACACCTGCCAGGCGGGCGTGTGTACGGGTACAAACTCAGTAGTGTGCAACGCCCTTGACCAGTGCCACGTCGCGGGCACCTGTGACCCGGGGACGGGCTCCTGCAACGACCCGGCCAGTTCCAACGGTACAGCCTGCGACGACGGCGACCCTGCGACAACCACCGATGTCTGCACGGGCGGCGTGTGCGGCGGGACAGATCTTTGCGCGGGTGTGACCTGCAGCGCCAGTGATCAGTGCCACGACGTGGGCACCTGCGATCCGGGAACGGGCCTGTGTTCTGACCCGGCCCTGGCCAACGGCACCGCCTGCGACGACGGGGACCTGGCCACCACCGGTGACCAGTGCTCGGCAGGCGTATGCAGTGGCACGATTCCTCCGCCTCCAGCCGTGGTGAGTATTTCACTTCCCGCGGGCGACCCGGTGCCAGGACAGATAATCACGGGTGAGCTACTGATAGAGACCAGCGTGCCGCTGGGCAACTACGGGATAGATATAAACTGTGACGCTGCGTTGTTGACGATAGTGCCCCCGGTATCGGGAGGTAATACCACCGAGTTTACAGCTGCGCCGGTGCAGAACCTGGGGGCTTGCAGTGCGACCCTGAGTGGTTTTCAGTTCTCGAGTCTTACGTCACCAACCGGAGTGGTGAGCGTGGCCCATGTCCAGTTCGAGGTACTTGCCGGGGCCGTTGCCGGTAGCAGCAGCACGGTAGACCTGGTTCCCTCGCTCATTGGCGATGCTGATGGGAACAGTCTTGCGTTTGTTGCCCTGGATAATACGATTACGATTGCCTCGGTATGCGGTAACGGCCTGCTCGAGGTGGGCGAACAGTGCGACGACAGCAACACTGACGCCGGAGACTGCTGCTCGGCAACCTGTACCTTTGAGCCGGGCTCTTGTGACGACGGAGCTTTCTGCACCACCGGCGAGACCTGTACGGCCGGTGTTTGCGGTGGCGGCGGCTTGACCGACTGCTCGGGGGCGGGCGACCAGTGCCATTCCGGCAGCTGCAACGAGAGCAGCAACGCCTGTGAAGCCGTGGTCGCCAACGAAGGTAACGCCTGCGACGACGGAGCTTTCTGCACCACGGGCGAGACCTGTACGGCCGGTGCCTGCGGCGGCGGTGGCGGCAGGGACTGTTCGGGCGCGGGTGATCAGTGCCATTCCGGCAGCTGTAACGAGAGCAGCAATGCCTGCGAAGCCGTGGTCGCCAACGAGGGCAATGCCTGCGACGATGGAGCCTTCTGCACCACGGGCGAGACCTGTACGGCCGGTGCCTGCGGCGGCGGTGGCGGCAGGGACTGTTCGGGCGCGGGCACCCAGTGCAATACCGGCAGCTGCAACGAGAACAGCAACGCCTGCGAAGCCGTGGCCGCCAACGAGGGTGCCTCGTGCGATGACGGCAACGTGGCGACGACCAGTGACGTGTGCACCGGCGGGGTTTGCAGCGGGGTAGATCTTTGCGCGGCGGTGACCTGCACGGCCAGTGACCAGTGCCACGACTCCGGAGTGTGCAACCAGGCAACGGGCATTTGCAGCGATCCGGCTGCTGACAACGGAACGGTCTGCGACGATGGCGACCCGGCAACCACCAGTGACGTGTGCACGGGCGGGGTTTGCAGCGGGGTAGATCTCTGTGCGGCAGTGACCTGCACGGCCAGCGACCAGTGCCACGACGTTGGCAGCTGTGACCAGGGTACCGGTGTCTGCAGTAATCCGGCGGCAAGCAACGGCAGCGGCTGTGACGACGGTGACCCGGCCACCACCAGTGACGTGTGTACGGGCGGGGTTTGCAGCGGGTTAGATCTTTGTGCGGCGGTGAGCTGCACGGCCAGCGACCAGTGCCACACCGTTGGCACCTGCGACCCGAACACGGGCCTGTGCGGCGACCCGATCGCTGGCAATGGTACGCTCTGCAACGACAGCGACCCGGCCACGACCAGTGACGTGTGCACCGGCGGGGTTTGCAGCGGGGTAGATCTCTGTGCGGCGGTGACCTGCACGGCCAGCGACCAGTGCCACGACGCTGGTACCTGCGACGCGACGACCGGTGCGTGTAACGATCCGGCCAGTTCCAACGGGACAGCCTGCGACGACGGCGATCCCGTTACAACGGGCGACGAGTGCGTAGGCGGGGTTTGCGGCGGCACCGATCTTTGCGCGGCAGTGACCTGCACGGCCAGCGACCAGTGTCATGTAGCCGGCACCTGTGACCCGGGGACGGGCGCGTGTAGCGATCCGATCGCTGGCAACGGTACGCTCTGCGACGACGGCGACCTGGCGACCACCAGTGATGTGTGCACCGGCGGGGTTTGCAGCGGGGTAGATCTCTGTGCGGCGGTGACCTGCACGGCCAGCGACCAGTGCCACGACGTTGGCATTTGCGCTTCGTCGACGGGCGTCTGCAACGACCCAGCGTCGGCCAACGCCACGGTCTGCGACGACGGCGACCCGGCAACCACCAGTGATGTGTGCACCGGCGGGGTGTGCAGCGGGTTAGATCTTTGTGCGGCGGTGACCTGCACGGCCAGCGACCAGTGCCACGACGCGGGCACTTGTGCCCCGTTGACGGGCGCGTGCAGCGACCCAGCATCGGCCAACGGCACAGCCTGCGACGACGGTGACCTCTGCAGTGATCCCGATTTCTGCAGCAGCGGTGTCTGCGAGGGCTTGGTCACCGATTGCAGCGGGCTGGATGGCAACTGCGTGCTGGGCAGCTGTGACGTGGCCAACGGAAACTGCGCCGCCGAGGCGCTGGCCGATGGTGGGGGCTGTGATGACGGCGACTTGTGCACCGAGAGCGACCAGTGCAGCTCGGGCGCTTGCGTAGGCGCTGCGGGAGCACTGTTTGAGTCGACCAGCATGAAACTCGGATTGCGCGGAGCGGGGGAAGACAAGCTGAGTCTCAAGTCGCAGGCCGCGTTGGCTGATATGCTTGGCCTGCCGACATCTGGAGGAGTGGAGCTGGTTCTCAGCGACTCCCTGGGCAACCCGGTTTACTTTGCTTCCATAGCCGCGGGCGACTGGGAGGACGTGCGCGACCAGGGCAGCAAGTTCAAGTTCAAGGATCGCACGGGTACGCTGGCCGACGGCATACTGAAGGCCCTGCTCAAGGTGAACACTCGCCGTGGGATCGTATTGCTGAAGGCCAAGGGCAAGAACCTGGACCTCCAGGCTGCTACGGGCGAAGCCTCATTGTGGCTGTCGGTGGTCGTGGGTGGATCGCTGAGCGGTAGCTGCACCAGTGCCCCCGCGATGGTCTGCACGACCAGGGGCCGCAACTTGAAGTGTGAACTATGAACGGGTTACCGACTGCCGGCCCTGGCGGTAAAGAGCACTGTCGCTTGACAAGCGGGGGTGGCTTGGAGTTTGCTGTACTTGGCATTTGCAGGAAAGGGCACCGGGTATGAAGATATGAAGACAGTAGCGATACAGAAGTTTTGCCTGGGGGCAGCCTTGGTCTTGTTGACCGCCGGGGTTGGCGTTGTGGGTTGCGCCACGGCCCAGGAAGGACAGGCGGTGCAGGATACGCCGGCGGCGCCTGCGGCTGACGCTGGCCTGAAGGTCTACCTCGACCCGGAGACCGGCGAATTTCTCGAAGAGCCGCTTCCAGGCCAGGCCGATGCTGCTGGTGCTGGAAACAGCAGGCAGGCAGAGCGCGCACCGTTGGTCGAAGAGCCCAGCCCGGTAGAGGGTGGTGGCACCATGATCAGGCTCGACGACAGGTTTCATGCCGAGTTTCGCGCCACGGTAGATGCCGACGGCGAGCTCAAGGCCGACTGCGCACCGTCGGTCGAGTAGCACTCGCCGGCCGCGATACTTCAGTTGGTGACCGGGGCGCGGCAGCGTTCAAGCGCCGCCTTCTGCCTGCTTCCCAGGCTTATGGCCCTCGCGCCCATGAACAATACCATCGCCGCCCACAGCAGGCTGACCGACGCGCGCTGTTGAGCGAGCAGGGCGAGTGGCGTGTAAACGAGTAAGGTCGAGGCAAGCATAGCGTTGCGCAGTATCACTCCCTCGGTAAGGCCGAGAAACAATCCGTCGTAGATGAACGCCACTGCCCCCAGCAAGATCGTGGGGTAGAGCCAGCCGCGGTACGCCATCATGGCGGCCACGATGTCGCTGTGCGAGGTCATGAGGGCAAAGATAGTCTGCGGTGCAGCCCAAAGCAGTATTACCGCCAGCAACGCGATGACCATACCCCATGCCATCGCCAGCGAGAGCAGGCGACCGGTTGCCTGCTCATCATTGCGGCCCTTGCTGATGCCGGCGAGGCTGTGCAGCGACAAGGCGAAACTGTCTACCGCGTAGGCCACCAGGTAAAAAAGGTTGATCAGTATCGCGTTCGCGGCCAGGGCTACGGTGCCTATCGCCGCGCTGATATTGATGAACGAAGCGAACACCGACACCAGGCAGAGGGTGCGTATCATGATGTCGCGGTTGAGCGCGAACAGTCGCCTGAAGGTCTCCCGGTCGGCGAAGCCGGCGGTGCTGGTCAGCCAGCCGCGGTCGGCCTTGAAGAGTAGCAGCAGGTATAGCAGCAGCCCGAGGTACTGGGCCATGGCCGTGGCGATGCCGGCACCCCGGGAAGCCAGGCCGAGGGTGTAAATAAAGTAATAGTCCAGCGCCACGTTGGCCGAGGTCATCACCAGCGTCACAAGTAGTACTGTCCGACTGCGCCCGCGCCCCAGCAGCCAGCCGACGAAGGCCAGGTTGACCAGCACCGCGGGCGCGGCCCATATCCTGGCGTCAAAATACGCGCGGCCCGAGGTCTCGGCCGCTTCACTTCCCGCGAGCACCGAGAAGCCAAGCGCTCGTATCGCCGGCGAGAGGGCGAGCACCGCGAGGCCCATCAACAGGGCGAGCGCCAGGGCCCGGTACAGTACCAGCGACAACTCGTGCTTGTCCTTGCGTCCCTGGGCCTGGGCAGTGACTCCCTGCGTGCCGGTCTCAACGAAGCTCAGTGACCAGTAGACGTAATTAAACAACACCGAGGCCAGGCCGACCCCGGCCAGGTGCGACACCTCGTCCAGGTGGCCGAGCATCGCGAGGTCGACCAGCCCGGCCAGTGGTACGGTGATCAGGGCAAAGAAATTAGGCACCGCCAGTCCGAGCAGGCGCCGGTTGAGCTTGCGAGTGCTTGTTGGACGGCGGGGAGCAGTGTCGCGGGGTGCTGTATCAGTCGTCATCAAACAGGCTCGCCTGTGCCGGTCGCAGTGGTGCCGTCACGGCTTCAAGACAGCCGGGGTCATCGTTGGCTGGCTTGTTCACTCGCGGTGACACGGGATGGTAGTGCAGCGAGCCTGGCGGCAACGCGCCGCAGAGCTCGCGCAGCTGATCGTCGGTGAGTGGCCGCCGCTCGAGCCATTGCTGCCAGTTCTGCGCCGCTAGTATCACCGGCGCGCGGTGGTGCAGGTCAACCAGGTCGTCACCCGCATTGGTGGTAAGGACGGTGAAGGTCTGCAGCTCCTGTTCGTCGCCGCGCCAGGTTTCCCACAGGCCCGCCATCGCGAAGGGCTCGTTGTCGGAAGCCTGCACGTAACAGGGCTGTCGCTGCTCGTCCACCCGCAGCCACTCGTAGAAGCCGTTGGCCGGCACGAGACAGCGCCGACTGCGCAGGGCCTCCCGGAACGAGGGCTTGACGGCTGCTGTTTCCGAGCGGGCGTTGATCATGCGCTGGCCGATAGCCGGGTCGTCGGCCCAGCCGGGCACGAGACCCCAGCCGAGCAACAGTGCTTCGCGCCTGTCGTCCGCGCCGGCCCTGATCACCGGCGCCAGCTGTGACGGTGCGAGGTTGTAGCTAGGGCCGAAGGACGGAAAATCCTCGACCTCGAACATTTCGGCCAGCCGCTGGGGCAGGCTGTGTATGACGAAGCGTCCGCACATGACCTTGTATCGGCCGCCCGGCCCATAAGTGCAGCAAGCAGGCGGAGCGTAGAACCTAGCACGCGCCCGGCAATGGAACACCCGTGCGTTGTGCCGCGGTCGGGTTGCAGCAGTTGCATACGCAAGGCTCAATGCTCGGCTCATGAACGACAACACCCCGGTTCTTGTAGGTTGCGGACAGTTTACCCTTCGCGACGGTCGCGGCGACCGTTCGCCGGTTGACCTTATGGCCGAGACCGCGCGCATGGCTGGCCAAGACGCGGGTCCCGGGGAGCGCCTGCTGCGCGAGGTCGACACGCTGGCCGTGATGGGCGTCATTGGCTGGCGCTACAAAGACGCGCCCGGCCTGCTGTCGCGGCAACTGGGTATCGACCCGCGTCGCCGACAGTACAGCAGCATAGGAGGCAATACCCCGCAGTGGTTGGTCAACCGCAGCTGTCGCGAGATAGAGCGTGGTGATATCGGGGCCGTGTTGATCACCGGAGCCGAGGCACTGGCCAGCTACAAGCGGGCCAACGTTGACGGGCGACGCCTGGACTGGGAGCGCGGCGCGGGCGGCGAGGTTGAGATGATCGGCGACCCGAGGCCGGGCAGCAGCGATCACGAGAACGCGCACGGGCTCATGCTGCCGCCCACGATCTACCCGTTGTTCGAGAACGCCCTGCGCGCCCGTGCCGGTCGTGATCCGGGCGAGCACCTGCGCCGCCTCGGCGAACTGTACGCGCCGTTTTCGCAGGTGGCGTCGGATAATCCCCTGGCCTGGTTCGGGCATAGGCGCTCGGCCGAGGAGATAGCTACACGGTCGGCTTCCAACAGGCTCATCGCGTGGCCCTACACCAAGTACATGAACGCGGTGTTGATGGTTGACCAGTCGGCGTCGCTGATACTGACCTCGGTGGGGAAGGCCCGTGAACTGGGCATCGACGAGTCGCGCTGGGTGTTTCTGCACGGCTGCGGTGATGCCAACGACCTGTGGTACGTGAGCGAGCGCCGTGATTTCTGTTCTTCGCCTGGGTTGGCTGCGGCCGGACAGCAGGCACTGGCAATGGCGGGTGTGGGCATAGACGATATTGATTGCTTCGACCTCTACAGCTGTTTTCCCAGCGCGG
>Ga0302123_10002143_pt1 | contig 13577 bp, 10 predicted proteins | sample CB21_321_MG_FD_203109 | JGI IMG/M metagenome (GOLD analysis project Ga0302123, IMG submission 203109) | Marine microbial communities from Western Arctic Ocean, Canada - CB21_32.1 | ecosystem: Environmental > Aquatic > Marine > Oceanic | place: Canada: Western Arctic Ocean | collected 2017-09-28 | reverse complement strand
GGTGGCGATGGGTATCATTAAGCTGAGGAGGTGGAGAACGAGTAAGCGGGGTAGGAGGAGGAGGCACCACATACACACCGTACCTAATGGCTCCCTGATTTCATACGCACACCCATCGTATGGACACTCTGTATGTTCGGGGCATGCGGTGCTTAACGTCGTAGTGTGTTAACGGAGGAGGAGGAGGGGTGGAGGGGGTGGCTATGGGTATCATTAAGCTGAGGAGTGGAGAGAACGAGTAAGCGGAGTACGAGGAGGAGGCACCACATACACCCCATACCTAATGGCTCCCTGCTTTCATACGCACACCCATCGTATGGACACTCTGTCTGTTAGGGGCATGGAATGTATCTGAGGTGATGGCAGTGCGTGGGAGTGTTACCGAGCGTGCACGGGAAGGTTGACTTGACGTGGCTGACCTTGAGCGAGTGGAGGACCACCGACTGCGAGGGGCACGGCAGAACACACTGGTGAGTACACCCCGCCAGGGTCCTGTCCGTGTCAGATGGGCATCATCTACAAGCTGACGTCCCCGTCAGGCAAGGCGTATGTTGGGCAGACAATCAACACGCTTGAGATGCGTATGGAGTCCCATAGGGGACCGTGTCGCCTGAAGGAGGGGAAAGGGAAAGGTTGCTGCAGTATCCTGCACACTCAGGGCCATTGCCAAGTATGGGTGGGAGGCGCTCGGCACTCATGCATGCGCTCAGCCATGCTAGACGCCGCGTTGCAAGGGGCGAGCAGCCAGAGGGACGTGATCTCATGCAGGAGGCAAGGGAGGCCTATGGCATGCATGAGAGTTCGAGTCCGTAGTAGTGCGTTCCTTGAGGTCGCCCATCTGCTCGGCCGCGCCCTCGAGTGAGGTGCTGCGAAGTGGGGACGGGGTATGTGTAAGCGTGTGTATGAAGGGCACTGGTTCGGCAGCACGAGCTTACAATTTGCGCTGCTGAAATATAGACCGGAGCGCCTCCTGCGAGGGAGCCCAGGTGCCGCGCGATTTCTGGAGGCAGAAGTCATTGAGCGAGGCCTTGATCGAGACGACGACGTGGCGCTTGAGCGGGTTGTCCGGCGAGGCGATGTTGAAGGAGTTGCCCTCGGCGGTGGTCGAGTCGGCGGCATGCGCGGCGTCGACGATAGCGGAGACCGCGGAGCCGGGGGTGGAGGGTTTCTCCTGGCGAACGGACATAGAAACTCGAGTCGACCTTTGAGCGGTGCACGAGCGTACCCACTAGTAATTGATACCAATCGGTCCAACCTTATGCCTACAGCGGGTCACATCATGCCCAACAACCTGGCGGTCGACAGGACTTCGTCCGGGCTGACATCCGAGCGGTCTTCGTTCGTGCCTCCCCAGGCGTGGCGCTCCTCCATCTCGTCTTCGTCCGCCACGCTGCCCAGCGAAGAGAAGGAGAAGGACGAGGACCCCGTGCCGCGCGAGCTGGGGCTCGAGGCGTCCTCGCTGCTGGTCTCGCCCGCCCCCGAGCGGCAGCCGCTCGGGCCGGCGTCGAGCCATGCGATCGAGGGCAGCGCGCTGAGCGCGAGGGCCCGTGGCGGCATGGCGCTGAGCGGCGCCTCCGCTACCGGCGCGCCGTCGCCCACGCGCTCGCCGCGGATCAGCCGCGCGATCGCACCCGCCTGCGCCCCCACGTCGCACCGCTCGCCGGCCGGCCACGCCGCGGCGCGCATCCACTCGAACTGCATGCGCAGGGCGTCGGCGCGCGAGAGCTGGTTGGCCTCGGCGAACGTGGCGGCGGTGACGGCCGCCGCGCGCGCCCGCGAGAGGGCGCGTTCCTCGGCGGCGAGCGCGGCGGCGTGCCACTCGGCGTGCTGCGCGCTGTCGCTGATCGGCCAGTGCCGCAGCTGGTGGTCGACGTCGTCCGCGCAGCGGCGCAGCCCCTCGGCGACGCCCTGTGCGTCGGCTCCCGTGACGCTCATGATGTAGTGCGCCACGAGAAGTGCGGCGGTAGCGCCGAAGGCCACGTCTTTGTAGCCGTTGCGGCCGATGTAGGAACGCGACCCGGCGTGCTCGGCGCACTCGGCGAGCATGTGCCGCTGCATGGACGCCACTCGATGGGCACCCATGCCGTTAAGCAGGTGCTCGGCGTCGTCGCCACGGATCGAAGCCAGCGCGTCGCGAGGTGGCGCGAAGAAGTGCACCAGGTGGCGCAGGGCGCGGACGGTGGCGCCCTTGGAGGGGGCAACGCCCGAGAATTCGAGGACGGACTTGAGAGTCGATCCAAATATTGCTCCCACCGTAGGCGTTAGGCTAGAGGCGGAGGTGGCACCTGCGCTAGACCTCCGCTTGCTGATCTTGCCCTTGACGGCCGCGGCGCGCTGCGTCTTGTGGCTGAGGATCAACCGCCGCAGGTAAAGCGGCTTGTCGTGCCCCTCCCTGACTACCGTGCAACCCTCCAGAGCCGCCCGCTTGAGATCGAGCCACCTGGCCGGCACCCCCCTCGCAGCGGCCCCACGGTCGACCGACGCGGCATCGATGTCGACGGGACAGAACCTGGGGATGGCCCCTACGGCCGCCGACTCGCTCTCGGCGCTGGGGGGCGACCTGACGCTCTCCATCGCGTGGGCCATCGCGCACGAGCTGCTGGACGCGGCCAAGGATGCCGAGCTGGGCGAGGCCGAGCTGATCAGCATCGTGCTCTCGACGTCGATCGTGCTGTCGGCGCTGCCCAACATCCTGTGGCTCGCGCGGACCGAGGTGGTGGTGGCGTGGGCCGTGTGGAACGGAATCAAGCCGCCGACGGCGCCCGACCCGTCGGCGGAGAACACGTCAGGGCTGCTGGCGTTCCTCGCGCTGTTTGTGAGGGTGGCGCAGCGCATATCGATGAGCACCGTCGTGCAGCTGATAGCCGCAAACGTGCACGTGCAGCAGCCGCTACGAGCGGTACGTGTCTTCACGCTGCTCGGCGTGGCAATCTTCTTCGTGTTCCTGGAGAGCACAGCCACGCTTGGAGTGGTCAAGCAGCGTCGGTGAGCGTCCAGGGGTGCGGCAGAGGGTGGCGGTTCAACTGACACGGACGGGACCCTGGCGGGGGTGCCGTTGCGGTTGCACCCCTCGAGCGACTGTGGCGGGTGGATGGGTAGCGGCGTAACCGGTACAGAGGTCCTTTTCGGGGTTAGGGTGGTTCGGGTCGGACGTGGCGCGTACATGCGCGCAGTGCAGAGGAGCGGGCAGCACGGCACTCCTAAAAATGGCACCTGCCTCGCATACCCTCGCGACCCCGCCGGGGTCCTACCGTCCGTGTCACCCGTGTCGCCCGTCTCGCCGCCCGCTTCGTGCGGGTGTGCACGCTATCCCACGCGAGCAAGGCTACCGCTGCCTTCGTCCGTGTCACACCGCCGCGCTGCTGACGAGGGCGGCCTGTGAGTGCTCCGAGTGGGTGGCGCGCACGGCCGCGGGGATGAGCGACGCCGACGTCCTGGAGCGACGCATGGACTGGGCGCGCCGACTGTACGCGCACGTGGCCGAGCGGGTCGGCACGGACGTGGACGTGGCCGAGCTGGAGGCGCAGTTCGACTTCATGTGGTCGCCGGTGCCGATGGACGAGGTCCGCTCTTCCGACCCGTACTCGTCGCGCGTGCTGGAGGACGGCGTCAAGGGCTCGTTCGCGGGGCTGCTCGCCGAGCTCGACCGCGTGTGCGCGACGCTTCCTGGCCTCAACCCGGGCGAGCTCGGCGTCAACCACGAGGTGACTCAGGCGCGCAACGGCATGTGGCACCGCGTGGGCCGCGCGCTGTGCGACCCCCGGTGCACCCAGGAGGACCTCGAGCGGGTGACGCACGAGGTGTACGTCGAGGTCGTCACCGCCGCGCACGCGCGTGCTATGCACCGTCTGCACTCGCAGGTCGAGGGCATGCGTGCGCTGCAGCGCCTGTGCGCCGCCGTCGGGGAGGGGCGCGATATCTCCGAGTCGCTGGAGTGCGACATGGAGCACCTGTGCACGGTGCTAACCACGCCGCCTCCGAGCCTGGCACACGAGCTCACCCGGATGGGCGTGCCGCTGGTGGCGCTGCGCGACCTGCTCTTCCCGAGCCAGGTCGCCGTGCCGATGAGCGGTGCCGAGCGCCACGCCAATGTCGTGTGGTGGGCACAGGCGTACTTCGAGCCGGTCGACGCCGCGACCATCGTCGCGCTGTCCGATCTGCACCTGCTGCTGGCGCAGCCGCCGGCGTGGCGTGGCTGGGACGGCATCGGCGTCTGGCGCGTCGACAGCGAGGCCGTGCGCGTCGCCACCGAGACGGGCGGCCTGCGAGCGGTGGTGGCGTGCCCCGAAGCGCTGCACACCCACGCGCTCCGCCCGTACGCCGTGGTGGCGACGGCCACCACGACCTCCGTCGCCCTGCGAGTGCCGCGCTTTGCGCGGGCGGTGTTGGAGCTGGTGCTGGCGGGGCTGCTCCGACCCCGTCGCGTGCGGGCCGAGTGCTTGCTGTCCCTGGTGCAGCGCTTCGAGGTGGCCACGTCGTTCGAGCACGAGCGGGTCGTGACTGGGCTGCTGGAGGGCGCGCCGCCTTCGGCGGCGGCAGCCCCGCACTCGACGGCGCTGGTGGCACTGGCACCGCCGCGCGCTCCCCTTGCGCACGAGGGTGCCGTGCAGCTGGTGCCGGCGCTGCTAGACGCCCATCGCGTTCCCAAGAGTCTTCTCCGTGACTACGTGGTCGTGGTCATCATCCGCGACCGGCTGTCGGCCTGCCCACCGAATGTGGCCATCGCCTACATCAGCGTCGCCGCCGGCGTCGTGCAGCTCGCCAATCTGCCCGACGTCGGCGACGCCTCGAGAATGATTCGCGACCACTCGTCCGGCTCGCTTCGACAGGCGGTGACGCACGTGATAAAGAAGGTGGCAGTGAAGCTGCAAGGGCGTGGCACGAGTGCCGAGGACGTGCGGTACGACAAGACGCCCTCGTGGATGCCGGGGTGCACCGGGCTGGTCGTGTCGCTCGAAGGTCGCCGCGCGCTCGCGGCGTACCTCGACGAGCTCGTGGCGGCGATGCAGCCGCCAGAAGGCCCCGCATTCGCCAAGGAGTGGCACTGCTCGCGGTCGGCGAGGTCGCACGCGCGTCGGAAGCGCGCGCTGCACGTGCCTGGGTCCGGTTAGTCGGACAGCACATAAGGTCGGTACACGGGGTTCGGTAGTAGGCGACCACTCGCCGCTAAGACACACCCCGCTCTTTCTCTGTTCCGGTTGTGGAAGTCGAAGTAGGAAAACAAGGCGGGAACATGAGCACCAACACCTATGCGATGAACGGCAACGGTCGCAGCTTTTCGGCCGGCGGCCCCGGCCAATCGGTCAACCCCATCAACGCCGCCTTCGCCGGAGGCACCTATGCCCCGGCCCGCACACCCACCGACGTGGGCGGTGCCTTCTCGACCCCCTCGGCGGCGGGGGGGCCTCCGCCCAGCTTCGGCACGCCGTCGCCCGCCTTTGCACGCAACGACCGCGGCTCCAACATAAGGGTTCCTTACGCGAGAGTCGTGCCTATGCACAACAAGGACGCGCTCTTCGTGAGCGACGACGCGATCACGGGCACGGGCCGCTCGTGGGCCCACGAGTACGACGGGCTGCAGTCGGGCGAGCTGGCGTGGATCATGTCGAAGCAGTTCTCCAAGCTGTGGGCGGCGTCGAGCGACGGCGCCGGCGGAGAAACTCCGATCACCAACCCCGACATGATCGTGGCGTCGCCGCTCGACTTCTCGAGCTTCGCCCAAAACATGGACAGGCTGAGTGACGGCGTCTACAGGGCGGGAATGTCCAACAACAGCGTGCCTCCTGAGGCCATGGCCCTCAGAAATACCGACGGCACCACGCGGGGCCTGGGCGACGGCGCGCTGCTCGGACGCGGGAACGCCACAGGCTTCTCGTTCGGCCCCGATCGCATGCAGCGATTGGCGTACACCAAGTGGATCGAGGCACTCTTCATTCAGCGCATCGGTCGGCAGGTGATCGATCTGGCGCGTGTGTGCATCGCCGACGCCGACGGCACGCAGGAGCGACTCGATTCAGAGATCGACTTCTACGCCAAGCAGCTCAGGGTGGGACCCGTCTACCCGAACAACCCGGCGTCGGGGTTTGGAGCAGTCAAGAACGCATCGCTCTTCGCCGTTCCCGACGTTGCCTACGCCCTGCAGATGACCAAGCCAGGGTACCCGCTGCAAGTGCCGGTGCCCCAGCTACAGGGCCTCTTTGTCATGGAGCAGGGCCCCTTCCTGCGTAGTTACGGCGTCGACCACGAACCCGTGGTGATCGTCGCAGAAGGCATCAACGGCCGGGGCTCAAGCGCCTATGCTCCCGGCTTGGCCACCGCCGATGACCCCGACAAGTACGGCCCGGGCAGGCCGCTCAAGATCGAGGTGGATCGGCACCTGGGCTCCGAGCTGGCCCAGCGTGCGCTGGTCGCCGAGCTCAAGAAGATTGGCCTCTTCAACTGGACCCCCGACGGCATATGCCTCTCCAAGTACGCGACGGGCCCAGACGGCATGGCGGACGCCGAGTTCGACTCGCGCTCGGGCCAGCTCTTCAATGTGGGCGTGCAAGGTCCGTGCATCAGCACGTCGTGGGTGGGCGACAAGGACATGGTCTGCTTGCCGATGGACAAGGTCTTCATGCTGGTGGTGGGCCGCCTGAGCTACGAGCTGCAAGATGTACTTAAAAAGTCCAACAAGACTGCAGGCAAGTCCGATGATGAAACGGACGTCTCCACCCAGGACGACGCGGTGGGCAAGGCGGCGCTCGAATGGGTCGATGCCGCCGCAAATCTGACGAAGCACATGTCTCGTGCGTACTTTGCGCCGATGTTCGTCGATCCCACCGACAAGACGGCCCCTCCCACCGCGACCGCCGAGGGATACGCCGCCGCCAGCAAAGACGACGACCAAGCAATGAAGGACCGGTGGGCGCTTTACGTCGATGAGCTCGGTGCCCATTCGTACCATAGCAGTACCACTGCGCTCCTCTTAGCCCGGGAAGAGGCATACACGACTCAAGTAGCGTTCGATCAGGCGCGGAGTGGAGCCGGTGACACCTGGAACACGGTTACCTCGCAGCGCTTTGCGGAGGCCAGGGAGATCATCCGCGGTATCGAGGTGATGCAGCCGGGCAACGACGCGCGGCGCGAGGCCCAACTGTTGAATGCCCAGGTTCTCCTCGACCAGGTGAAGGAGGCGGTCCAGGGCGACCGACGCCAGGCGGTCCACTCGGCCGACTTCAAGGCCACGGCGCAGCGCCTGCGCGCCGGCGACGGCATGGCGGTCAAGCGCGCCGAGCTCACCGACTTCCGCATCATGCGCGCGACGAGCTCCTTCCTGGCCAACAACTCGCTCACCAAGGGCCCCATCGAAGACCCCCTCGGGTGGAAGTCGTCGCGGTGCCGCCTCGGCATTGGGTACCACCACGATAAGCGGAGCGGCGACGCGGAGTACATCCTCGGTGGCTGGTGCATCGGCACGGTGCTCGACTCGGCGGCGAGCCGCGCCACGATCCACGCCGGCCAGGTGCGGACGGCGCCATCCTCGATGGCGATCAACGTCAACGTCAACGTCGAGTGGTGGTCGCCCGACAAGCTGTACCAGCACTACCAGGACGTCGACCGCGGTATCTACACGGGGGCGGGTGGCACCCAGAAGCCCGAGGGTACCGTCCTCATGCGCACCCAGCCGTCGTACCGCACGGTCGAGCAGGTCATGGCGGAGTCAGGCCTCGACTACGCCGACGCGGAGGAGCGCCTCCGCGTCGGCGAAGGCGACACCGAGGGCACCTACAAGCGGCCCAACGTGTACGGGGTCAACACGGACCCCATTCGCCGCGGCGCGCCCGATCGCACAGGCGCCGACGCGCTGGGAGTGGGCATCGGCGACCCGCGCGTGTGGGAGGCCGTGCAGCCCGCCGGCCAGCTCCCGGGCACCAACGGTTTTGCCGCCAACGTGGTGGTGGGCGGCATCACCGAAGCGTACGCGGCATACCAGAATACCCTCCGCTGAGCGAGCGGGTAACACCAGCTTGCAAGTGGCGGAGGTGTGAGGTGGCGACCATCCCATGATCACCACCATCTTCATCGCGGGGTGGCCGCGCATGGGGTGCGGACGCTGTTCGAGGCTGTGCGCCGCAGTGGTCCGTAGTGGTCCTGTGGTGTCGTCTCGGTCGAATGTGAAAAGTGTAGATGTCCCCGCTAACCATGGGCCCATGAGATAAGGTTTTGCTAACGACGACACATTAGAGCAGACGGTTTCGTCCCACTCCCAAGGCAGCAAGAACCTAGAGAATGGCCGGGATTCGTGAGCCACGGTACGGCGCCATGTCGCGCGACTTCCAGTCGTTTGCGGGTCCTGGCGACCGCGACCTGCCCATGTCGGAGATCCAGGGCTACCAGCCGGTCTCCCGCATCGGCGAAATCGTGATGAACAGCTTTGGTGCGCACGCTCACCCTAGCCCACGCATGCGCATGCCCACGCACCACCTCGCTTTCCTCCCCTCCCATTCGCAGTCGACGCGTACGAGTACGCCGGCCTGGCCGACCAGTTGTCGGCGGCGGATATGTCCGGAAACACGAACCAGACGGCCCCACATACGGTCGTCGAGTTCAAGCCCATGTTCCACGGTACAATGCGCTCCGCAACCCGATTTCTTTTTCCTTGCATCCTTGCTGTCGGTACCCTTTCTGACAAGATTGTGGTTCGACTCTCTGGATGCACAGAATGGGCCACTGTTCAGCCGGGGATGGTCTGCCTCGCGCGCAAGAAGAAGACGGCCGTGTTCCGGCAGTATGTCGCCGCCGAGACCGCCGTGCCGGTCATCTCGTGCGCCGCGTGCCTGCCGATCGCCCAGGAGAAGGACTGTAAGCTTTGCAACGTTCAACACGCGCGCACACACCCAGCCTTGCCTCATTCGAGCCGTGCTCAACCTTTCCACTGCTTGCACGCACAGACTTCTTTGCCGGCGTCGCTCGATCCAAGTCGGTGCGCAACCCCGACGACGGCGTCGGCCCCAACGTGCGCCGCCCACCACCGCTCGAACACAGCTTTGCAAAATGTAGCCTGGGTGTGCCTTTCTGACGCTTGTGACGCCTCTGCGCGCTGCAGGTTGACGAGTTCTTCACCGTCTCGTGAGTGTCATTCGTGGCTGAACGCCACCGCGCCCAACTTGCACAACCTTGGCCCATGGAACGTGTTACTCACATTTAGTGCTGTGGACGTCGTGCTCGCAGGATCGGTGGCATGGTGACGGTGAGCATCCTTCTCGACGGACAATTATCGAACCCATGCCGTTGACAACGTGACTCATCTCAACATGACCGTTGCTGTATTACCTCACTCGCGCAGGTGCTCAACACATCCGGCACGCAGATCCACCCGGGCGACCTCGTCGAGTGGTGCCTGATCTCACCCAAGGCCTCAGAGGGCTCGACACAGAAGCGCCTCAAGACCGGCCCGCGTCGCGTCGGCATCAAAACGGCGTCCGTATCATCTCCCAAGATTATCGGCCGGTTCGTGCTTTCCAGCATCAAACCCGCCGAACCAGTGCCATGTTAAACACTCCAAACTCCAACACCCGATTGCATTTGCCTTGTGCCACGCAGTGCCTTATCGTTTGCGAAGGTGTGCTTATCGCATCTCAAACCCGGTGCTCATCGGCACATACCACGCGCCCAGGCGCCCACGCGCCCATGCGCCCATGCGTTGACGGTCACCCTGCTCGATACCCCTTAATTACAGTCCGGCGAGACAATGGACTTGCTTTTGAAGCAGTGAGCAGCGCGCTGCTGCAGCCAAGGCTATACGCACAGCAATACACGGCTCGTGCGAGCATTCCATTCTCGTTCCTTCCCTCTCTCCTCTCGATCTCTGTCGGGGGTGCTCGTAGTTGAGGCGGCAGCCACTTTAGTTAAGCAAAACAATTCTTTATTCTAATGTTACAACTGTCACCCGACCGGTGTCACCTGCCCCTGAGCTAAGCTGAGCTGCAGCACGGGGTGTGTGGCCAGGTTCTCGAGCCGTTTGATCATCGCGGCGGTCTGGTTCATAGCCAGTTGCAACGCCGGTACCGCTTGGTCGGTGAGGGAGACCGCGCCGTTGGCCATGTCGTTCACGCCGACCATCGAGTGATCGGCGTGTAGCAGTATTGACATTGCTGCAACGGCACAGGTTAGGGTGAGTACAGTGATTCAGTAGTAATGCTATCGTTAGAACCGTTGTTTCCGTACTGTGGTTGACCGCTTCCAAGATAAAGGGACGCGCCGTATCGCGCATGGTGGCCACGCTCGAAGTAAACTGCGAGCGATTTTAATAGGTTAGTTGGGTTAGAATGCGCTTACCGCATGGCCGGCGCATGGCCGGCGCATGGTTGGAGACTCCGGTGAAGCGCTCACCTGCCAGTACATCTGTACAGCATCGAGAGTCGAGCAAACACGTGGTGAGGCAGTCAACGCGGCGGTCGCGCTTGTTCGATACACTGAGGCGATACGATGAAGATGACCGCGATGATGAGAAACCAGAGACTTACCGCAGCGCATAGGGTGAGGGCGCTGGCGGAGCTCATGCCTTCGCGCCTGGGCCTGTCGCCGAGAAGACTAATCTTCTCTTCGTCCCATTGCGACGGCTCTACTCGAGCTGCACCGAACGTGACCGAGGGGCCTCGATTGCCCGGGCGGCTGTTGCAGCCGTTGACGCGTATGGCCTGTATGCCGAGCAGCCCCGGGTCGAACTGCTGGACCTCCGTCATGCGGAACATACCGCGTGTGCTCATTCCCGCCGTGTCGGTGGGTCGTGAGCGAGGTGGCGAAGTGCTCACCTCCTCCCACGACATGCAGTGGGTTCCCGACCAACTGCCCTATCCTACCCAGCGCTAGCACATCTAATTTACCGCAGCCATCGCCAAGCATCAGTGCAGCTGCATGAATGTCGCGCCGTCCTGTGGGGCCATGCGATCGTATGCCGATCTACTACGACCAGGAGCAGCTCGAGGCGCAGCTCGAGGCGCAGCGCGAGGCGCCGCGCTTGCCGGGGCAGTCCATCGCGTCCAAGCTGATGGTGGCCGCGCTGATACTCTGCTGCTGTGGCATCGTCTCCATCTGCATACTCTTTGCAGCTTCGCTGTGGGTGGCACTCCCCCCACTACAGCCGCAGCAGCAGCCGCAGCAGCAGCCGCAGCAGCAGATGGCAGGCGCCGCCGTGGTGTCGATCGACCAGCGAGGGATGCACGAAGGCCGGGCGCGCCACCACGCGCAGCGCAGCGTGATCCGACGCTTGGCGCTGCTGCGCCGGGCGCCGCATGGCCAGGGTCGAGGGGTCGACGTCGAGAGCGTGCGCCTGATGTTTCCACACTGGTTGGACGCCGGCGGGGCGCTCCTCGCCGACCAAGCCGTGAACGATATGGCCCTCGCGCTCTCGTACCTAGCACAGGAGGACGAGGCGGAGGATGCGACGTCTGCAGAGGTGGGCTGATGGTGTTCTCTTTGAGCCTCTCCTTGAGCCCACCGCCATCGCGATAGGAGCAACCCACGGCGGCTACTTTGTCGCCTCGCTCGCGGCGCTCGTGTGCATGGCCGCCGTCCCAGTCGATGAGCAGTGGCCGTGCGCGCCAGGAGACGCGACCAGTTCACCGGTCAAAAGAATAAGCTCTGAACTGTGGGGTACCAGTAGTAATCGTGCGTGCGAGTGTGTGTGACAGCGGTATGGCAACTGGGTACCGTAACAAGTGGTCCTTTCAGAGCCTTGGAAAGGAGGACAAAGAGCGCAAGTCGGCTCCCGTTGGCGCCGCTCCCGCAACCACCGGGGTCGTGGCATTCGTTCAAAGCCTGGGCCTCTCCAACCTTAAGCTGATAGGCATTGCAGCGGTGTCCGTCCTCGTGGTCGTCGGCACGTCCGTCGGCATCGCCGGTGCGGCGGGTGCCTTCGACAGTGGCCCGGGGCCTCCGTCGCCACCGGCGAATCCCCCCACCCCACCGCCGGCGTCGGTGGCGGCGGCGGCGGCGGCGGCGGCGGCGAATCCCCCCACCCCACCGGCCACCACACCGGCGGCGGCGGCGGCGGCGGCGGCGGCGGCGTGCATCGAGGGCGGCAACGACTCGTGCATGTGGGTCGCGCGCGACTTTACTGACGACGGGCAGCCAATCTTCTACGAGGACCTCTACGACACGAACGGCTACAGGATAACTTCAGATACGGGAGAACTTCAGCTGTGGGGCAACCAGCAGTGCGACGAGTCGGGCGGCAACAGCATCTGGAAGGTTATCACGGACTCAACGCGCGTCGGCGGCATAGAAACGTACCCGTTCGTGTGCGACCTCAAGACGGACATAGGAGACTGCTGCAACCTTGCCACCGACTTCTACGGCGGCCCGAGTCGCCGCCGCGAACGGCGCCGGCAGCTCGATGCCTACGTGTACAACGCGTCGGCGACGCTTCCGACGGAGATCGCGCTGCCGATCACGCCGCGGATGGCCAAGCGCATCCTCGACGACCGAGCGGTCATACACGTCAGACTGCCCCAAGCTATTAAACAACCATTCTTCTTACTCGCAACAGCGGTCTACAACTACACCGGCACGAATCCCCCTGTTCCCAACCCCGCGTCCTCGGGCGCGTGCTTCGCGCGCGCCTTCAAGACACAGGTACCTACATGCGTCAATGTCATAACCTCCGCCACGTGCGGCGGAAGCTACGTCGACATCGTCGGCGACAAGATCGGGGCGGCGTGCTCGTGGGACACGAGCGCCGTACCCGCGGCGTGCGTTAGGTCCAACTGGCTGCGCTACTGTTAGCCACGTGTCCGTGTGTCCGTGTGTATGTACCATTTCTAAGCCTCCTCTGCAGCCGCCTCTTCCCCCAAGGCCTCTTCCCCCAAGGCCGCGTCCTCGGCGGCCTCGTCCGGCTCAGCGCCGGCCTCGTAGTCGCCGCCGCCCTCGTTGGCCTCGGCCTCACCGGCGGTCGCCTTCTTCTTGGTCGCCCTGGGAAGCGGAATCACGATCGTGGTGCGCGGCGCCGGTCCGGCCGCCGTGAAGATCTGCTCGTTCACTTCCTCAAAGGCCCCCTTGATCATCTTACCGTTGAGGCGCTTGTGCTTGCCAATCGATGTCATGGTCCGCATCGCGTTGAGCACGGCCTCCTGCACGTAGGCAGCAAGGAACTGCTCGAGCACCATCTTGGTGCCCTTGGCGAGCATGGGCAGGCACGGGCTCCCCGTGGTGGATTCGTAGTCGATGCCCATGTTGGAGCACTTGAGGCGCATCTCGCGGACCACCGCCGACGCCGCGCCGGCCGCGGCGATATTAAAGGCGTGTCCGTTGACGAGACGGGCCGAGCGGCGCACGATCGACTTCTTGATCACCTTGCCGTTGCCGTCTTTTGTGACCTTCTCGTGTTCTTTGTAAAACATGGGCGCGTGCGAGGCCTCGTTCCACATCTTATCGGTCAATCGGCGCAGCGTCCGCGCGTTGGTCTGGGCCTCCGACATGGCCTTACGAGCTGCAGACTGCTTGGCGGCGACCATCTTGCTGTGACACGGACGATCGACTAAGGACCCGGTCGGGGGTAGTGCTTGGAGAGTCTCGGGGGGTGGGGGGAGGGGCGA
>Ga0302123_10002138_pt1 | contig 13598 bp, 8 predicted proteins | sample CB21_321_MG_FD_203109 | JGI IMG/M metagenome (GOLD analysis project Ga0302123, IMG submission 203109) | Marine microbial communities from Western Arctic Ocean, Canada - CB21_32.1 | ecosystem: Environmental > Aquatic > Marine > Oceanic | place: Canada: Western Arctic Ocean | collected 2017-09-28 | reverse complement strand
GGCGCGCAAAAAAGCAAGCGGCCCGAGGATAGGGTCGCGGTGCGCGCACCGCGTTTCCCGAGCCGCCGCATGCGCCGCATGCGCCGACATAACCCGCTCCCGCCACTGCGATCATTCTCCATCGATCCGCGACACCCTTCCACAAGCCTCACTCGACAAACCATCCCGCAAAAACTCAAATCCCGGACGCCACTGCGCAAAGCCAGTGGCACACACGGCAAGGAGTGTTTAAACAGACTGCTAAGATCAGACGACGCCATAAGCCAGCATGGCATCGGCGACTTTCACGAAGCCGCCGATGTTGGCTCCGTTGACGTAATTGACATAGCCATCCGACTCCGTGCCGTATTCGACACACTTGTCGTGAATGTCTTTCATCATGTCCTTCAAACGACCGTCAACTTCCTCGGCGCTCCAGGCGATCCGGAGTGCATTCTGACTCTGTTCGAGACCAGACACGCCCACGCCGCCAGCGTTGGACGCTTTGCCTGGGGCAAATGGAATCTTCGCATGCTGGAATGCATGAATGGCGTCCATGGTCGAGGGCATGTTGGCACCTTCGGAAACGGCAATCACACCGTTGTCAATCAGCGCTTTCGCATCGTCTAACTCGAGTTCGTTCTGTGTGGCACACGGAAACGCCAGATCGCATTTGACGCTCCAGGGACGCTGGCCTTCCCTGTACTCGCAGCCAAACTTTTCGGCGTATTCTTTGATGCGACCGCGACGGTCTTCTTTGAGCTCGCGGATGAATTCCCACTTCTCGGGCGTGATGCCGTTCGGATCGTAAATCGTTCCGCCTGAATCAGACGCAGTCACGACCTTGCCGCCAAGGGCTTCGATCTTCTTCATGCAGTACAGGGCGACATTCCCGGAACCGGAAACGGTCGCGACCTTACCCTCGATGCTGTCCCCTTTGGTCGCCAGCATATTCTGCATGAAGTACGTCGCCCCGAAGCCGGTGGCCTCGGTGCGGACCAGACTTCCGCCGAACGACAGACCCTTGCCAGTCAACACGCCGACGAAGCGGTTTTCCAGACGCTTGTACTGGCCGAACATGTAGCTGATCTCACGGGCTCCAACCCCGATGTCACCAGCCGGGACGTCGGTATCTTCACCGATGTGTCGTGAGAGTTCGATCATCAGCGACTGGCAGAAGCGCATGACTTCGCGGTCGCTCTTGCCCTTCGGATTGAAGTTCGAGCCGCCTTTGCCTCCGCCCATCGGAAGACCAGTCAAGGCGTTCTTGAAGCACTGTTCGAATCCGAGAAACTTCAAAGTGCCCAGCGTTACCGACGGATGAAATCGCATGCCGCCCTTATAGGGGCCGATTGAGTTGTTGAACTGGACTCGCCAGGCGCGGTTGGTTCGCACGTTACCGGCGTCGTCCGTCCAGCCGACCCGGAAGATGATCACGCGGTCCGGTTCGGTCATACGCTCCAGGATGGCGGCGTCTTTGTACTCCGTGTGTTCCATCACGAACGGCATGAGCGACCCGACAACCTCATCAACAGCCTGATGAAACTCGGGCTCACCCGGGTTGCGCTTGATGAGACCTTTCATAAAGGCCGTGGTTTCTGCCTGGACTGCTGTGTTGTCTGCCATGGAAGCACTCCTCTCGAAACTGGAAACGGGCTCAGATGTGATTTACGGACGAGATGGACGATTTACAATCGAGTCAGAAAAACCGTGTCACTGCGATGCTGCGATGGCCATCTCCGCGGTCGGGAAGGTCGGGACGCAGCGTGTGAGTTGCGTCAAATCGAAGACTTCCTGAGTCTCTTTCGACAGGCCACACACACAGATTGCACGCTGGCTGCCATTCATAAGTTTGTATCGCTCCATCAGAATTCCCAGGACGGTACTGGACAGTATACCGGTCCCACTGAAGTCGATGACCAGTCGGCGCGGACTGAAGGCGCCGTCGAGATCAGCGAGTGCTGATCGAAACGTTGCGATGCTGGACTGATCGATAAGATCACGGTTTGTGAGTCGGGCCACGAGCGTGTCTTTGCGTTGTCGGATATCGAAATCGGGGAATCGGCCTTTCAGCGCGAGCGACTTCCAGGGCTCTGACTTACTGACGTCCACAGTCGAGTCGACATCGTTGCGGACCGGGCTGTGCATCAGCAGAACCTCCGCAGTACTGGACTGCAGATTTCGAGTCGCATGCACGGCATCCTGGGGGATCGTGGCGGAGTCTCCCGGTGACAGGGACGTACTCTTCTGGTCGATCCACTGCTCAATCTGTCCGGCCAGGACGTAGAGGACTTCCTCCATACCCGGGTGTCGGTGAAACGGGACAGCCTGACCGCTTGCGATTTCCATGCGTCCGACGCGCAGGAGCGACGATGGTGTCACTCCGGGACCGGCAGTCCAGACGATTTTCCCCCACGGGTGCGGTTCGACGGATGCCTGGCGATCTCGTTTCGCGATGAAGCTCGCAAACGTTTCGGGCAGTCTGCGGGCGGCAGCGCCGCCATCACCGGCCAGTGCGGTCGACGTCCGTTTCTCCCACTTCGCCACCGCGGCCGCTTCAGTCGTGTAAACGTCGATCAATTGGTCCAGGCGTGTGACCTGCAGCACCTTGCGGTTGTTGCTCGTCAGATTGCACACCTGCAATCCGGTGTGAGCCCTCTTCGACACTTTCACCAGGCGAGTCAGTTGGCCCAGAACACTCGACTGCAGGTAGCCCGAGCCGGCGAAATCCAGCAGCAGCCACTCGGGTCTCTCCTTAGAAACGAAGGGCTCCAGTTGCTGAATCATTGTCTCAAAGTTGTACGGGTCGACCAGACTCGTCAGACGCACAATGACACCGTGCTCATGAAATTCCGTGTCGGCGAATTTAAGATCAAGCATGTGTCCCGTCCCGGTGTGTCGTATGCGTACATTTATCCGGCCTTCCATCGATCGGCAATTCACATGGTGCATACGCTCATTCCGGCCCGCGATTGTTCAGACTGTTATCCTCGCTGAGTGGGAGTCGCGACTGAGGCTGGATGCTTCAATCCGGAAGCGACCATAATCCGGCCAGCATCGGAAAGGCCTGATTTCACGCGGCACGGCCAGCCACGCATGCCAGACGCACCAGATTGCCGCTCACCAGTATAGAAATGTGACGACATGCGAATGACACTCAACGTTGCTCCGGTCTGGATTGTCGTCGCTGGATTGGCGAGTGGTCCGCTGCGTGCCGATGACGTCCGCGATTCGACTCCGGTCGATTTTGCTCGCGAGATTCTGCCGGTGCTCTCGAACAAGTGCTTCGTCTGCCATGGCCCGGACGCTAAGGACAAAGACGGCCTGCGGCTGGATGCGTTCGCCACCGCGACAGCGGACCGCGGCGGTTATCGGGCCATCGATCCGGACGCTCCCGAAAACAGCGCCATCCTGAAACGGATTCATTCAACCGACGCCCCCATGCCGCCTGAAGAGGCTGAAAAGAAGCTCACGCCGCACGAGCGGGACCTGATCACTCGCTGGGTCCGTCAGGGTGGGAAGTACGCTCAACACTGGGCCTTCGTACGGCCTCAAAAGGTGAAACCGCCACGTAATGCGAAGGCCGTTGGCAGCGACGCGATCGATGCCTTCATTCAGGATCGTCTGCGAACTGCAGGAATCGACTTCGCCGCGTCGGCGGATCGAGCAACATTGGCTCGGCGTGTTGCATTGGTGCTCACGGGGTTGCCTCCACAACCAGAGCAGCTCGATGAATTCCTCGCCGACGAGAGTGATGACGCATACGAGCGGCTCGTCGATGAGCTGCTGGCGAGTCTGCGTTTTGGCGAGCATCAGGCCCGTTACTGGCTCGACGCCGTCCGCTACGGAGACACTCACGGATTGCACCTGGATAACCGCCGCGGGATTTATCCGTATCGCGACTGGGTCGTCCTGGCCCTCAATCAGAATCTGCCCTTGGATGATTTCATCACCTGGCAGCTTGCCGGAGATCTGCTGCCCTCACCGACCATCGAGCAATTGGTCGCGACCGGTTACGTGCGTCTTAACCCCACAACCGGCGAAGGCGGAGCGATCCCGGCAGAGTTCCAGATGAAGAACAATTTCGACCGTGTGGAGACGCTGGGCACGGTGTTCCTGGGGATGTCGCTCACGTGCGCCCGCTGTCACACGCACAAGTACGACCCGATTCCCCAGACCGAGTACTACCGATTGCTGGCGTTCTTCAACAGTACGGCCGAACCGTCGATGGACGGCAACAAATACGAATACGGCCCGACCATCAAAGCGCCGAGGGACCAGACGGCCTGGCAAAACTGGCATCAGTTAACGAAGGATCGGGACGAGCTGATTCATCGCGCGAGTACAGCCATCGAAAAGGCAGGTGGTCTGGACGTCACAGCGATCGTCGAATGGCGGAACGGAGACGCCAGAACTCGACTGCTGTTGCTCGCCGAGAAGGACGGGCCGCTGGCTCGGCTGAAGTTGATCGATGCTGGGTCCGCGACGCTAAAGCGTCTGGCCGCTGCAAAGGCCGGCTTCACCACCACTCTGGTGGCAAAGGACCTGCCGACTCGGAGAAACACTCATGTCCTGAGTCGCGGCGAATACAACCTGCCGCTGGGCGACCCGTTGGAACCAGGCATCGTGTCGGTCATGGGAGGATTGCCTGACGACGCGCCTCGCAACAGGCTGGGACTGGCCCAGTGGCTGACGACCCGCGAGCACCCGCTTGTCGCGCGAGTCCTGATCAATCGCATCTGGCAACGCACCTTTGGCGAAGGACTGGTTCGAACTCCCGAAGACTTTGGATTGCAGGGTCAGCAACCGACGCACCCGCAACTGCTGGACTGGCTGGCTGTCGAACTGCACGACAGCGGGTGGAATCTGAAACACATGCTGAGGCTGATGGTGACCAGCCGCACCTTCCGTCAGCAGTCGAACCGGCGGACGGACGTCGCAGACCCGGAGAACCGACTGTTGGCTCGTGGTCCACGGCACCGGCTGGATGCGGAAATCCTGCGCGACTTGGCGCTGTGGTCCAGTCAGTTGCTTGATCCGCGCATGGGTGGCGAGGGGGTTAAACCGTATCAGCCGGCAGGCATGTGGCTGGCGCTCGCTCACCCCGGCAGCAACACGAAAAAGTACGAGCGATCCAAGGGACGGTTGTTGTATCGCCGCAGCCTGTATGTCTACTGGAAGCGAACCAGTCCCCATCCCATGATGACTCTGTTCGATGCACCCGATCGCGAATCGAGTTGCGTGCGAAGATCACGTACCAGCACGGCGCAGCAGTCACTGGGACTTTTGAATGAGACGCAGCGCGTTGAAATGTCGCGCAAGCTGGCAGAGCGTCTTCTGCTCGGGGCGGACAACGATGACGCCCGGCTCGACGTACTGTTCCGCCTGCTGGCCTGTCGAGTTCCGACGGATCACGAGCGTCAGGCCTGTCACGCGCTGCTGACGTTTATGAAGCAGCGATACAACGGTGCTGAGAAGGACGCCGTGGCTTTGCTTTCAACCGGCGACACGCCACGCGACGAGACGCTGAACTCCGCGGAACACGCAGCGTGGGCTCAAGTCGCCGTCACAGTTCTGGCGAGCGACGTCGCCATTCTGCTGTACTGATTCAATTGAAGGGCATCCCGATGGAACACAGCAATCCGATCCGCGAACACGAATTGATGGTGACTCGCCGGCAGCTTCTGGGTCGTTCGGCGCTCGGCCTTGGTACGGCCTCGCTGGCCCATCTGCTTGGCGCAGATTTGCAGGCTGAAGGTAAGGGAGTGCTCGAAGAGCCGCACCACACGTCGAAGGCAAAGCGTGTGATCTACCTCTTCATGAGTGGAGGACCGAGTCACCTGGACCTGTGGGATTACAAGCCGCAGATGCAGGCGATGTTCAATAAGCAGTTGCCGGATCACATTCGAGATGGTCAGCGGGTCACCGGGATGACCGCTAACCAGAAAAGCGGTTTTCCCGTCTGCCCTACGAAATACAAGTTCACAAAGCGCGACAACAACGATGGCGGACTGTGGACCAGCGAATTGCTGCCGCATACGGCAACCGTCGCCAAAGAACTATGCGTGACTTACAGCACGTTCACGGAGGCCATCAACCATGATCCAGCGATTACCTACATTCAGACCGGAAGTCAGATTCCCGGACGTCCCAGCCTGGGTGCCTGGTTGAGCTATGGTCTGGGCAGCGCCAACGAAAACCTGCCGCATTATGTGGTGATGCACGCTCGCACGAGTTTCGCGGAACAGAGTCTGTTCAATCGCCTGTGGGGCCCCGGCTTTCTGTCGTCCGATCATCAGGGCATGCTGCTGCGCAGCCAGGGCGACCCGTTGCTGTATCTGAGCAATCCTGCTGGTGTCACAAGTGCCGACCGTCGCGCGCAGCTTGATGCGCTCACCGCTCTGAACCGTGGACAGTACGAACGCTTTGCCGATCCGGAAGTCCTGTCCCGCATCCGGCAGCATGAAATGGCGTACCGCATGCAGACGTCCGTGCCGGAGCTGATGGATCTGTCCGACGAGAGTAAGGAGACCTTCGAGCTATACGGTGAAGACGCCCGCACTCCGGGCACGTTTGCGGCATGCTGCCTGAATGCCCGCCGACTGGCCGAACGGGGTGTGCGAAACATCCAGGTCTTCCATCGCGGATGGGATGCGCATGGCGGATTGCCGCGCGAACACGGGTCGCAATGCAAGGACATCGATCAGGGCTGTGCCGGATTGATCAAGGATCTCCGACAGCGAGGCATGCTGGACGAAACACTGGTCGTCTGGGGCGGCGAGTTTGGGCGGACTGCCTACTGCCAGGGCAACCTGACACGAGAAAACTACGGACGCGATCATCACCCCAGGTGTTTCACCACATGGATGGCCGGCGGCGGCGTCAAGCCGGGGATCACTTATGGCCAGACCGACGATTACGGCTACAACATTGCCGATGCCGAGGGAAACACGCTGACTCCGCAGCCGAGCAAAGAAAAGTGGACTCCGGGCACGATGCATATTCACGACCTCAATGCCACGATCCTGCATCTGATGGGAATCGATCACAAGCGACTGACCTATCGCTATCAGGGTCGGGATTTTCGGCTGACGGACGTGCATGGGCACGTGATTCACGATCTGATTGCGTGACGGCAGAGACCACCGATCGACCAGTCCCAACACAAGCGGCGTTTGGAGTGCGACGATGTATCGTCGCTTTCCATTGCGGCGAAGCCGTTATCTTTCCATTCATCTGAAGTCCGCGAATTGGAAAAATGAAAGGCGGCTCCGCCGCAATGGAAAGCGGTGATGCATCACCGCACTCCAGAACACCTTCTCCCCACGGGGAGAAGGGACATCCCAATCTCGGAGACGCAGCACATGACAAAGCACGTAACGCGGCTCTGTGTTTGTCTGGCACTCACTGCCGTGGCCTCCGCTCAGGCGGAGACGAAGGTCGGATTCCGACAGATCACGATTGTTGAGCCTGTTGCAATTCAGCGCGGCACGACTCAGCAGATGACGCTGCGGTCGAACTTCACGCTGAACGATACCTACGCCGTCTTCTTCGACCGCCCTGGCGTAACCATGACCTTCGCCGAGACGGAACCGAAAGACGCTCCACGCAAAGGACGCGGCTCGGACGGGACTCCGTTTTTATTCGACGTGACTGCTGATGCCGATGCCCTTCCGGGCGTGCGGGAGTTGCGGGTGGCGACAAAGCAGGCCGTATCCAGCGTGTCGCACCTGAAGATCACCGACTATCCGGTATTTCACGAAGACGTGAAGCAGGCCAATAACACGCGTGATGCGTCGATGGCCGTCGAATTGCCAGTCGCCATCTGCGGGCGCGTCGAAAAGGCAGAGGACGTCGACTTCTATTCGTTCGAAGGCAAAGCCGGGCAGGATGTCTCGATTGATCTGTATGCCATGCGCGTGACCGAGGGGATCCACGGCATGGTAGTCCGCGGGCCGCTGATCTATCTGATGGATGGCCTTCTGACTCTGTATGGACCCAACGGTCAGGTCGTCGCGCAGAACGATAACTTCATCGGAGCCGATTCGTTCCTGCATGTGAGTCTGCCGGAAGACGGGACTTACGCACTGGAAGTGCGCGACGCCCGATATGCCGGCAGCGGACGCTACGTTTACTGCGTCGAGCTTGCATCGGGACCGTTCGCCCATACCGCGTACCCGTTAGCTGTACAGCAGGGGGTGTCGTCCCTCGCGCAAGTCGTCGGCCATGTGCCGGGGGATTCCGCAGCCATAGAACTGACCGCTTCAGCCGACGACCCGCCAGGCTGGCGAACGCAACGACTGAAGACCGCCGTCGGTGAAACGAACCCGGTCAACGTGCTGGTCAGCGAGCATCCGCAGACTGTTGCGTCGGGCGAAAACAGCTCGATGGAGACTGCGCAGCCACTGGAACTGCCAGTGGGTGTTTCGGGACGATTCTCGGACCCGGACGGCGTTCACTACTTCTCGTTTGACGCAGAGAAAGACGAGACCTTTCTGTTCGAGGTCAACTCCCGCAGCCTTGGACTGCCGCTCGACAGCGTGCTGGAAGTCTGGGACGTCAACGGGAAACGACTGGTCGAGTCGGACGATGGTCAGCAGACGAAAGATTCCAGGCTGTACTGGAAAGCCGCTGTTGAGGGGCAGCACTTTGTTTCCATTCGTGACTTGCACGGTCGCGGTGGAGAGCGGTTCGTGTACCACCTGAAGGCGGAACCTGTCGGACCGGACTTCGAAGTGCAGGGCGAGTACTACTATGCCCAGATCGCTCCCGGCATCGGCATGATGTGGTTTGCAAAAGTGACTCGACTGAACGGGTTCGATGGCCCCATCGAAATATTCGTCGAGAACCTGCCCACCGGCGTGACGGCGGAACCGGTCACGATTCCCTCGGGGGTGAGTCACTGCGGCATCATTCTGCAGGCCGCCGAGGACGCACCGATCGATGCATCGCTGGCCCGTGTCGGTGGTCGGGCGTTAATAGCAGGTCCAGACGGTGCCGAGCGTGAAGTCGTACATTACGGACGCATTACCTGCGAGCAGCAGGGCAGCGGCGGCGGTCAGGCTCGCTGGCCCATTCACACACAGATCGTCGGTGTCACTCAGCCGCTCGATCTGCTGAAAGTCGAGGCCGAGCCGCGAGACATCACCATTAAGCCGGGAGAGTCCGCAGAGATCAAAGTCCGGATTGAACGGAACGAGGGATTCAAAGACCCGGTCACGCTGGCCATGAGCTTTGATTATTTCGCATCGAAGTATGGCGAACAGCTTCCACCGGGCGTGACTGTTGGTAAAGCCAGCAAACTGCGACTGTCGGGAGACGTTTTGGAAGGTACGGTCGTCCTGGAAGCCAGCGACAAAGCCATCGCGGTCGAGCGCTTGCCGATCGCAGCGCTGGCGCGGGTGTCAATTACGTTTTCGATCACGACGAACTACGCGACGAACCCGGTGTATCTGACCGTACAGCCGGCCGAGTAGTTCCATCGGCAGAACGCATCGTGAGATATCCTGCTCCCGAAACGTCCCGCATTCTGGCGAATGTAGCTACGACGTCGCGGGACCGGGCACCAGTTCCACGGCAGGAAACGGACAGAGCAATTAATGGGGCATTATTCGACGATGCCCACTACTGTTTTTCGATGAGCGTGGCCATGGACGTTGCCAGGGCATCACCGAAACGTACGAAGAACTTTCCGCTCCCCAGATAGTGGTAGGGGCGGTCGCTGCCGACGGCGCACCACTCGGCAAAGTGCTTCTGCCAGCCTTTCTTAAACACTTCCATCGCACTCAGGTCATAGACCTCGTAGCTCTCGACTGACGTTACGTTGTCTTTGAATTCCGGCGCGGCGGCTGCTTCTCTTTGTGCAACGGATACCGCGTTCTCACCGACTTTCTCAGCCGTGACACTTGTTCCCATGACGCCGATGACGAACGGCATTTTCGGTACCGAGTACTCCCTGCGAACGTCCTTCACAAAATTGACCATGTTGTCTCGATAGTTATCTCGGAACGCATCCGAGAACTGGTCATTGAATCCCTGGAACCAGACGAAGCCGGCAAGGTCATAGCCTGCTGCTTCGTCGTAATCGGGGTGGTGGGCTTTGAGATCACCCAGCACTTCCTTCACACGAGCTGTCATCAGGCGGTAGTTCAGGCTGGCGTCCTTCCTGATCTTCTCAGCCTTTTCAGATGCCTGTTCTTTCTCATTCAACACGTACGGCCCGGCCGAAGGCGGACGAAAGTTGTAGTGCAACGACTTGCCGCCCCAGGACGTCTTGATGAGCAGAATCGGAGCGTCCAGCTTTTTCGCGAGGGACATACCAAAACCCAGCTCCGGGCCGATCTTGTCTGTGCTCCCTCCGAAACCCACGGTCAGCGGGCCGGACCTGCGATTGCCATCCGCGATGGAAGCGATGTACACGCGATCGGAAACGGCGAATGCAGATTTGATGGCCTTCGTCTGCTCATCGTATTTCGCCTGCAGCTCTTTGACCTTCGCCTGAGCTGCGGCGATTGCTGCTTCTCCTTCGATCACCTTCTTGCGCAGGTCATTGTTGAGTTTGTCGCGTTTGATTCTTGTCGCGATCTGCTCATCAACAGTCTGCCGTGTGACTGTCATGCCTTCCTTGAAGACGAGCGATGCCAGCTTCTGGACTTCCGTACGTTCGTCGGCGAACAACCGGGGAATCGTGATGTAGTTGGCGTGGCCCACCATGTTGGACTGGCCGGCAAGGATAAACACCTGCAGCTTCTTCGAATCCGGTTCGCGTGCCGTGGCCGATCCCGAGCAGGTGACCGTAAGCAGCAGCGTCCAAAGGCAGAGGATTCGGAAAGTGCATTTCATAACTGTGACCTCGTGTTGAGTGGGTTATCGCGTCGGACGTTTCCTGGGTGGCGGCCTGCTTCATACAGGATGTCGCTTTTGGCCAGGCTGGAGGATACTCGATCGCCGTCCGGTCGACCCGCCACACGAGCAGTTTCCCCCGAGCACGCTGAGTCGAGCCAGTTCGAGCGGTGTGGTCGTGACAACGATGACGTCCACGAGTGCGCTACAGTCCGTTCGTTTTTTGATCAATGTCGGGTCGTACGCATCATCTGGAATTCGGAAGCAGTGCTATACTCTGTCGGCAGACTCACTTGATTCGTCGAGTGACGTTCAGCGGCCAGGCTCCTCAGCCGGGACAACACATGACAGTAATGCCCATACGCCGCGGCGAGTTTCACTTCAGACTGACCGTCGCCGTGGCAGGAGCGATTTCTCTCAGTCAACTTGCTGCGATCGCTCAGGACCGCAACGCATTTCAGGCGGCGGCAATCAAGGCCTTCGGTGCCGTCGAAACCGAGGAGCAATCAGACTTCGGGCTGGTCCGTGTGCGCAAGAAAGGCAGCATCCGCACGATGCTGTTCGTACAGCCATCGGGCAAAGAAGTCGGAGAGACGATGCTGAATCTCCGCAAGCCGCAGGAACTCATGATTCCGTACACGCAAACCATGTTTGCGAGCCTGCTGTTTCAGCCGCGACAATCACGAGTCCTGATTGTCGGCGTTGGCGGCGGAGCGATGGTGCACTTCCTGAAACACCACCTGCCAGACACGAAAGTCGACGCAGTCGAGATCGATCCGACTGTCGTGAAATTCGCCGATGAGTACTTCGAGACACGCACCGCAGGGAACATCCGCGTCATCACTGCCGACGGTCTGAAGTTCATTGAGCAGATCACGGAGCCTTACGACGCAATCTACATGGACGCCTTTCTGAAACCGTCGGCCGAAACCGACACGACCGGGCGACCGCTGACGCTGAAGACGATCGAATTCTACAGGCGCCTGCAACAGATACTGACTGACGACGGCGTCGTTGCTTTCAACATCAACCTGCACGCTGAAGTTCAGGCGGACATCGCCACACTGCGCGAAGCGTTCCCGCAACTCTATCTCTTCAGGATTTCATCGAACGAAGAAGTCGTAGCCATCGCGACCCGCGGTTCGACACGTGTGCCGCTCAGCAGTCTACGGCGCACCGCCCGAGCGGCTGACCGTCAGTACCGCAAGAACTTCTCGTTTCAGGCAATGCTCAAGTCACTGGTAACGAAGTGACGGACGTACCGTTCCGGGCGGCAACTGATCCACCTCAGCGCACCGTTTTCGAGGACTGAAGCAATGCCCGTGGTACGTTTCGCGATCGCACTGTTCGTCGTGCTCCTCAGTTCAGCCGTAGCGGCTCGCGCCGATGAGAAACTTCCTCGCGTATTGATCCTCGGCGACTCCATCTCGCTCGGCTACACAGAACCGGTCCGCAAGCAGTTGCAGGGAACGGCAGAACTCCATCGGCCGAAGGAGAACTGTCAGCACACCGGGCACGGTCTGCGTCGCATCAAGGCATGGCTGGGTGACGGGAAGTGGGATGTCATCCATTTCAACTGGGGCATCTGGGACACGCATATGGTCGAGCCGGGCGGAGCTCTGATTCGCAATGAGGCCGAGTACAAGGGCGAAATGCGTATTCGACATACACCGGAACAATACCGAGAGCATCTCGTCCGATTGGTCGACGCCATGGAAGAGACCGGAGCCCGACTCATCTGGGCAAACACAACGCCCATCATGAGCCGGTCTGGAAAATGCTTCGACGACATCACCACATTGAACACTGTTGCCGTAAAGTTGATGCGGGAGCGAGCGATCGCAATCAACGATCTGTATGCCTTCACCTTGCCGCACGCCGACAAATGGCAGTCAGCCGACAAGGTCCATTTCAACGCGACCGGGAATCAGCAACTCGGTGCCCGCGTTGCCGAATCCATTCGCACAGTGCTCGCGAAGAAACCTCGATCGGATCTAAGGAGTGCATATAGAGAATTGCTCGCTCTGTTCCCCGAGGAAACTCCAGGCAAAGGACTTGACCGTGGCAAAGAGGGCGTGATCGCAGACCAGCCGATGACGTACGGCCTCGTTCTCTCAGCCGAGGCTCTGCGTTACCGCGTCATGCCCAGCGGCGAAGGGAAACGCCGAGTCCGACACGCTGCTGACTGGATTCTCAACAACAGCCGGCTGGCCTCGGATGGGAAGATTGGGTGGGGTCTTCCCTTTGCATGGAACGAGTATCCCCGGCACACCAGCTACACAATCACCACAGCTATCGTGTTGGAAGGCCTGCTCGACGCGCTGTTGCTGAATGGCTTCTGGGAACAGGCCGAGCGCGAGCGGATTCTCCAGACGATCCGAGACGTCCAGCTTCGCTGGTGCCGTGAGATGTGGGTCGAGGGTTATACCGGCGGATACTTTCAATACAGCACGCATGAAACCGGACCGGATTGGTTCTGTGTCAATGCTCCGGCCATGTTCCTGGGTGCTATGGCACGTTTTCACAACGAACACGCGAGCACCACACCGGAGCCGGAGCGACGGCTGTTCGCGGAACGGATGGACGGACTGGCGCGTGCGATCTTGGCGACGGTCGAACTGCGGGACGGTGCTCCGTACTGGAAGTACATGGGGGTGTGATCTCTCTGAGGCGACAACACGTGGGAGTTGTGAGTTGGAGTTCTTCGGCTTTTGCCGTGAGTTGAAGTGGTCTTGGAGAAAGCGGCGTCCTTTGCGATCCTGATTTCTGAACGGAAA
>Ga0302123_10002136_pt1 | contig 13602 bp, 9 predicted proteins | sample CB21_321_MG_FD_203109 | JGI IMG/M metagenome (GOLD analysis project Ga0302123, IMG submission 203109) | Marine microbial communities from Western Arctic Ocean, Canada - CB21_32.1 | ecosystem: Environmental > Aquatic > Marine > Oceanic | place: Canada: Western Arctic Ocean | collected 2017-09-28 | reverse complement strand
TCAACCGACGGGGAAGATGAACTGTGCGAACGCTCACACGAACGGTGATATTGGCCCTGCTGACGATGGCAATCGCTCTAGTTGGCGCGGGGACCGCGCTGGCGCAGCCCGACACCGACTCGTCCTCGCCGGAGGACGTGACACTGATCGCGGCATTCCGTGCCATCCAACCAGATTTCGTCGATGACGATAGCGACATCGACCTCCAGCTGGTCAACCACGCCTCGTCCCGGCGCATCGTTCGATTCGAGCTCGAAGGCGTTCCGGCCGGCTGGGACGTGCAGGTCTGGCAGCGGTTCTTCGCCTACCGGATCAACGAACTGGCCCTCGAGCCGTTTGGCGGCGCGGAAGGGTCCGGTTCGAACGTCCAGGCGCCGCGCCTGCGTATCCACCCCTCCATCGACACCGACGCGGGAACGTACGAGTTCACTCTGCGCGTCCTCTCCCGTGACGGGAACGTGCTGTACGACTCCGCGACCTTCTCCTTGATCATTGGGGAGCGAGAGCCGGTCACGGCCGGAGACATCGAACTGACCTCGACATTTCCTTTTCTGAGGGGCCCCGCGACGAGTCAGTTCGAGTTCGAGATCGGCATACGCAACCGGACTGGGGCCGATGCCTCCTTCGACCTGAGCGCCGAGGCGCCGCTGAACTGGACCGTGCAATTCCGCCCGGCCTTTGGCGACGAGCGGCTGATATCCAGCGTCGCCCCGGTGAGCAACGGCCTGCAGCGAGTGAACGTACGCGTGCGGCCGGCGACGTTCGAGACGGCCGGCACGTATACGATTCCGGTGATGGTTTCTAACCAGGATTTCTCGGCGGCCATCGACCTCCAAGTGGAAGTAACCGGCCGAGGTGACATTCTGCTCCAGACGGCCGCCACTCGCCTGAATGTTGACGCCACGGCGGGCGACCCGACGACCGTCGGCTTGGTGGTCGGCAACACCGGCACCGGGGTGCTCGACAGCGTGTCGCTGATCGCTGATGCGCCCGATGGCTGGGTGATCACGTTCGCCGAATCCACGATCGCCACCATTGATGTGTCTGAGTTTCTGCCGGTGGCCGCGGTGATCACCCCGGACCCCGATGCGATTCCCGGCGACTACTTCGTCAACGTGACCGCCAGCAGCCCGCAGGACTTCCGCCAGGTTGCGCTCCGCGTGACCGTCTCGCAGTCGACCATCTGGGGCTGGCTGGGCATCGCCATCGTGGTGGCGGTCTTGGGCGGCCTGGGCGGCCTCTTCTTGCGGTTAGGCAGGCGATGACAGGCCCGCTGGTCGAAACGCACGGACTGTCTAAGCGCTACGGCAATTTGCGTGCCGTCGAGGGCTTGGACCTGCGTCTTGAGGAGGGCGAGGTCTACGGCTTTTTGGGGCCAAACGGCTCGGGGAAAAGCACGACCATCTTGATGATCCTCGGGCTGACGGAACCGACGGCGGGCACCGTGTCAGTCATGGGCCACGACCCGACCCGCAACCCGACTGCGGTGAAGCGGCAGGTCGGGTACTTACCTGAGTCCGTTGGCTTCTACGGCGACCTGACTGGGCGCCAGAACCTGCTCTATACGGCAGAACTGAATGGAATCAAACGCCGCGAGGCCGAAGGGCGCGTGGCTGGGCTGCTGGACACGGTTCAGCTGCATGATGCAGCGAACCAGCAGGTCGCGCACTACTCGCGGGGCATGCGCCAGCGACTGGGGTTGGCCGACGTACTTCTGAAGGACCCACGGTTGGTGATCCTTGATGACCCGACGCTTGGACTCGACCCGGCGGGCATTCAGTGGCTCCTGAGGCTGATCGAGCAAATGGCTCACGACCAGAATATCTCTGTTTTCCTCTCGTCTCATGCGCTCGAGGACGTGCAGCGGGTTTGCTCCCGCGTCGGCATCATGTCCCAAGGCAAGATGGTGCTCGAAGGCACCATTGAGCAACTGACGGCGAGGCAAGAGGGAGGGGGCTTCGAGGTACAGGTTGAGGTCGATGTGACCACTGACGCGGTACTGACAGCGCTGCGCGCACTCCCTAGCGTCACGCGCTGCGAGGCCACCGGCCGGGTCATCAGCGTCGCGAGCACCGAGGATGTGCGAGCGCGGATCGCGGAGACAGTGCTCGCCAACGGCGCGACGCCGCTGGAGGTGCGATCCCGCAACCGTACGCTGGAAGAGATATACCTGCGCTACTTCCAACCCGAAGAGGCGCGGGCGTGACCGCCATCTTTTGGAAAGAGCTCGGCGACCACCTGGGCCGACGCCGATTCCTCCTCACGCTGTTCCTGATCGTGGTCGGGGTGCTGTGGGGGTTGTTCATTCTCGCCCGCGAGGTCGATGGCAGTTCCGTGACCTCCAACGAGTTCCTGTTCCTGCGTACCTTCACCTCCTCTAGCGGCGTGCTTCCGCCCGTGCTGTTCTACATCGGCTTCTTCGGCCCGTTGATCGGGATTGCATTGGGCTTTGATGCCATCAACAGCGAGCGAGCGCAGGGCACCCTGTCGCGTTTGCTGGCACAGCCGATTCACCGCGACGACGTGTTCAACGGCAAGTTTCTCGCGGGGCTGGTGACGCTGACTATCGTGCTGGTGGCCATGATCCTTGCGATCGTGGGGTTGGCCATGTTCGTTATGGGCTACTCGCCTCGGAGCGAAGAGGTAGTTCGACTCTTCGGCTTCGGGGTCCTCTCTGTCGTTTACTTGGCATTTTGGCTAGCGCTGGCCATGACCTGCTCCATCTTCTTCAGGAATGCCGTGACATCGGCGCTGGTGTCGCTGGGGCTGTGGCTGCTGTCCACCTTCCTCATCGCGTTGCTGGTCGCTCCCGCACTGGCGGACCTCATAGTGCCAGCCATCGAAACAGCCCAGCAGAAGGTGGACCACGCGAATTGGCAGTTGTGGTTGTCCCGAATCTCGCCGAGCCAATTGTTCAATGAGGCGGCTCAAACGCTGCTCAACCCGGACGTTCGCTTCACTGGAGTGCTCGGGCTCGAGCGGGCCGCGCAGTTCGACCGGCTCGAAGCGACGCCGATATCCGCGAGCCAGAGCCTGCAATTGGTTTGGCCCCACATCACGGTGGTCTTCTCGCTGGCCGCCTCCTTGATCGCTGTCTCCTACACCAAGTTCATGCGAGAAGAGATCAGGTCATAGCCTCTACGGAATCGCGGTACTGACCGCCGCCGTAGTATCAACGAGTGGTGTGTATACGACCCCCGCAGTAGTTATAGCCGTGGCCGCCGCGGCGCGGTCGCCGTTACCTCCATGGCTGTCTGGCCCGTGGCAAGCTCGTCCGGGTCGATCTCGTAGCTAGGGTCGAGGCCGCCGACCATCGTTGAGTGTGAAGCGCCCAGAGGACGTACGGGCGGACTACTGTCCGAGCGGCTCGGTATCTGACGCGCCGGCGAAGAGAGGTATCTCCTCGGCTTTCACCTTGCCAGGCGCCTGTTGGCCAGTGACCTTCCACCCCTCGCCGCGCGCGTAGGCATTGCACATTTGGATCCACCTGCGAGGGAAAACGTCGGGCCTAAAGAGGGGCGTGGGCCTATGCACGCCCTGGCGGTCTTCGAAGTCCGTCCCTTCCTGGACCACGCTCTTGTCTTGGTTGTTGAAGTGCCCTTTCCGCATGGGCCCGGCCCACGCGTTGTACCAGAGGTTGATCCAGGCACGATGCAGGATGTTCTTGGGCCAGTGGCCGCTCAGTTGCATGTAGAAGTAGTGGTGCGCATCGATGGCGATGTACCACTCGTAGTAGACCGCGCCGTTCTGCGGGAAATGGCGCACGCGCAGGAAGCCGGGGAGGCTGATCCCGATGTGCTTGATGCCCTGCACCTCGGTCGAGGTGCCACGGGCGGCGCGCCTGTTGGGCGGCTTGCTGCGGCGCCACGGGCGCTGCGGCGGCCAGTTCCCCAGGCCTAGGTAGTCGGCTCCCCAAGTGAAGTCGGCGTTAGTCTCCAGCAGGTACATGCGCTTGTCGACCGGGTCGTACTCCTGGAGCTCGGCGCGCGGGGTTGCGTTGTAGGCGCCCAGGCGGTGGTTGAGGAGCGCGATGGCGTCGCGGTGGAGCATGAAGAAGTGTCCACCCGCTGAGCCCTCGGCGTGCTGGCGCCAGTTCCCGTACACCTGACGGTAGCGGACCTTTACCTTCGTGTCCTCACGCAGCAGGAGCGCAGGGATGTCCTCCTCCAGCGGAACGGGTGCGCCCCGGCCCATCCACAGAAACACAATGCCCTTGCGCTGCTCAACTGGGAATGTCCGTACGCGCACCTTGCCCACGACGGGACTGTCGGGCCCGTCGGTTAGCGCGGCGACGCAGCGGCCGTCCTTCAGGTCGAAGGTCCAGCCGTGGAACCGGCAGGCCAGAGTGTCGGTGCCGGGGAACTCGTCCTTACCCAGCGACAGGCGCGCGCCGCGGTGGGGACACTCGTCTTGCACGGCGTAGATGCGCTTGCCGCGGCGAACCAGCGCGATGGGCTCGCCCAGTAACACCATGCGCTTGGGCCGCCGTCCCACCGAGCGCTCGTCGAGGATGGGGTACCAATAGTTCTTGAAGCCGGTGACCGCGCGGCTGTACGGCGTGTCACTCGCATCCGTGGCCGCCGACGCTTGATTCTCACGTAGAGCTGAGTCCATAGGAAACCTCCGATGTCGCGCAGCGTTCGGCCACCATAGGCACGACGCAAAAGACAGTCAAGCGCCTGTCTGTGGACTAGGTGAGTTCCCTCGCCTCTGCTGCCGCACGTAGCCGCTGGGGCAGCGCCGGACGCCGGGCGAGCACGAAGAAGATCGAGCTTGCGCCGGTGAGAGATCCCAGAGTGAGGAACGCGAGCTGGTAGCTCCCCGTTTGGTCGAAGACGTAGCCCGCAAACAGAGGACCGATGACCGTGCCGAGTTGCACGATAAGAGAAGAGGTGCCCATGATCTTCGCGAAGTTCCGACGGCCGTAGTACTCGGCCCGGATGGCCGTCATGAGCGGTCCGCGTGCGCCCCAGGCGAGCCCATGGACGATCGCCGCGGCGACAATAGCCGGGCTGGCGTCGCTGAAGCTGAGCAGGAACATCGCCGCCGCGTGGCCGAGCATGGCAACCGCAGCGATCATGCGCTTGCTGTAGCGGTCTCCGAAGGCGCCGGCGGCCAGCTGGCCTACCACGCTGGTGAGGGTCAGCAACGGGATGATTGCAGCCGCCCCGGTGAGAGTCCAACCAAGGTCCTGCAGGTGTAGCACTAGGTGCGCCTGGAGTCCCGCAACCACGAAGAGTGCGGCTCCGTGCCCAAGCGAGATGAACCAGAACGACCGGTCGCGCATGGCCTCGCGCAAAGTGAAGTCCACCTCGTCGCTTAGGTAGCGGGTCGCGGTGTTGTCACCGACCTGGCGAAGGTCATCCTCGGGCAGACGGCCATCAGGCAGCAGCCCCACGTCCTCCGGCCGGTGATGGAATAACGTGGAGAGAGGCAAGCCGATCACGAGAATCAGGACACCAGCGATGACGAAGGTGGTCCGCCACCCGTAGGTCTCGAGCAGCCACGCGACACCCACGGCGAAGATGCCTGCCGCTCCAAGCCCGGTCTGGGCGATGCTCATGGCCCGGGCGCGGCGCCGAATAAACCAGTTGGCTAGCGCGGTGTTAAGGGTGAGGAAGCCGGCCAGGCTGGCGCCGATGGCGATGACGAGGAAGGCCACGTAGAACTGCCACAGGGTGTCGATCCTGCTCAGCATGAAGAATCCGATGCCGAAGATCACCGTGCCCACTTGCAGCACGAGGCGAGGGCCGTAGCGGTCTACCCAGTAGCCGTGGAGAGGCCCCAGCAGGCCGCTCTCGACGCGGGACAAGGAGAACGCGCCGGAGAGCGCGGTGCGGCTCCAGCCGAACGTAGCCTCGAGCTGAGTGAAGTAAGCCCCGAACGACAGGAAGAGCAGCGAGCCCTGTATAGCCTGGAGTCCCCAGGTGCCGGCGACGATCCACCAGCCGAAGAAAATGCGAGGATGCGGGGTTTGGGCACTGTCTGGGATGGTCACTAGGCGTCCGTGGGCGAGGGGGAGAGCCCCGGCATCGTAACACGGTGCCAGCCGTCCTTCGCGGCCCTTGAGCGAGGCGAAGGAGTGAACGCGCCGAAGGGAAAGTGGGTGGTGCACGTTCGAGCGCCTCAGCACCGACGAATGTAAGCGGAGATCTGGGTGAGGGAACTGATCCTACTGAGCTAGGAGCGCCATGACTTCGTTGCGCGTCAGCATGGCAATCTGGGCTCCGCGACTGGTCGTACACAGGGCTCCGGCGGCCATGCCCCAGCGTGCCGCATCCCGAAGCCCAAGGCCCTCGGCGAGGGCCACCGTGAGCGCGCCCGCGAAGGCGTCGACGGCCGCGACGCTGTCCACGGCGTCGACAACGTAGGCCGGGAGCCAATCGGTGTCGCATAGCAGACGCCCTGCGCGCCCATCGTCACCATCGCGGCAGCCTCGGTCGCGTTGGGCGTCAGGCAGTCGAAAAGGGGGTAGGTGTCCACAGGCAGCGATGCGGCAGGGGTCGGGTCGAGGACGACGAATAAGCCGGCGTTGTGTGCGCGCCTAGCCGCGGCGATGCTGCTGGCGACGGGCACCTCAAGCTGGAGCATGAGCGCCCTCGCCGTCTCGAGCAGCGCATCCAGTCGGTGAAACTGCGTGTCGTCGCAGCGGCCGTTGGCACCCGGTACCGAGATGACGGTATTGTCGCCGTTCAGCCTCGCAGTGATGAGCGCGACGCCGGTTGGCGCGACGCCATCGCAGGCGAGGCCACTGACGTCGATGCCATCAGCTGTCAGCGCGTCGCGAAGCTCGTGTCCGTAGGCGTCGGGGCCGCCCGTCCGCCCGACGAAAGCCGCGCGCGCCCATGCGTGCCGCCGCCACGGCCTGGTTGGCCCCCTTGCCGCCCGGGGTCATCACGAATGCGTCGCCGCGAAGGGTCTCGCCGGGTAACGGCAGGTGAGAGGCGGACACGACGAGGTCCATGTTGGCAGCCCCCCGCACGGCTACCTTGGCCGGGTGGCCTGCCTTTTGGCCCAAGGTAGCGCCCCACGCCCCACGGTATGAAAGCGGGCCCGCGCGTTAGCAGCGGGCCCGCTTGGCTGTGTCGAGGTGGTGTTTCTACTTCGAGGACGGAATGACGACCGCGGCCTCAGGCAGAATGCTGAGGTGAACGTTGTCGTCCTGATTGAATTGCTCGCCGGTCGGTGGGGTCCGGACGCGGAGCATGTGTCCGCTGACCTCTACTAGGTACTCCATGGAACTGCCGAGGAACGCGCCGGTGTGTACCAAGACCTCGAAGGAACCGGGACGAGCCTCGTGGGTGAGCTCGATGCCCTCGGGCCTGATGGCGATGATGACTGACTGACCAGAGGACAGGGTGAGGCCAACTGAGGTTCCAACTAGCCCGCCGAACCCGGCATCAACCGTAACCAGCTCGCCCTCGACCTTTGTGACGGTGCCATCGAGTACGTTGCCGGCGCCCATGAAATCAGCAACGTGCTGGTCGCGCGGCGCCTGGTAGACGTCGCGAGGGCTGCCGACCTGGGCAATGACGCCGGTGTTCATAACCACGATGCGGTCGGAGAGCACGAGTGCCTCCAGGAGGTCGTGCGTCACGTAGAGAGCGGAGAGGCCCTGCCGCTGGAAGAGCTCTTTGAACTCTAGGCGCATGTCCTCACGGAGCTTAGCGTCTAGGTTCGAGAGCGGCTCGTCGAACAGCAGGAGTTTGGGCTCGCGTACGAGGGCGCGGGCCACCGCAACTCGTTGCTGCTGGCCGCCAGAGAGCATGGTCGCGCTGCGGTCAGCCAGCTCGGGGATTCGAACGGTGGTTAGCGCTGCGTGCACACGGTCCGATATCTCGCTCTTGCTGAACTTCTTCTTGCCGACCTTGAGTGGGTAGGCGACGTTCTCGTGCACCGACATATGCGGCCAGATAGCGTAAGACTGAAAGACCATGGCGATGGGCCGCGAGTGCGTGGGCACGTTGGTGCCGCCCTCGGTACGGAAGACGGGCGAGTTGTCGATATAGATGTCGCCGCCGTCAGGTTTCTCGAGCCCGGCCACGCACCGCAGCATCGTGGTCTTGCCGCAGCCACTAGGGCCCAGCAGCGTCACGATCTCCCGGTCGCCCACCTCGAAGCTAACGCCCTTGACGGCCTGGACATCCCCGTAGTCCGTTTTGTAGATCTTGACGAGTCCATCAACGGTTAGCATTGTCCCTCCCCAAGGTGCCCGCGGTTCAAACCTACTGTGGAAAACGAAACGAAGGCTGGGCGCCTCCTTCGGGCTGCACCGTCGCCTTCGTCTTGAGCGACCGCTTTCGCGCGGAACAGCGCCTTGATACACTAATTCACCTACTCCGTCAAGCAACGATTGCGAGGCAGGAAGCACGCCGTTACCTGCTGGATCGGTGCTTGGGGACGATATGACCTCTGCGGCCGAGGGGCGTATGGAGGTGTAGTCACGTATGCTCCCGCGGGGACTGCGGCGAGCACAAGAGGGGAGTGGATTGGCGAGCATCGACCAACCAAAGGTAATGGCCCGGCCGGCACCGGCCGCGGTTGGAAGCCGATGGTTCCTGCCGGCCGGACAACGGCCGATTGCGGCCCTGGCCGGGGTCGGCCTCACGGCGCTCGTGGCGGTGCCGATGCTGATGCTAATCTTCGCCGCGGTTCGCGGCCCCATTGGGTCGCTTCCCTTCGAGAGCCAGGCGTTCTTCACGACCAGCAACTTTCAGGATGCGGCAACCCAGGGCGGGCTGTATAGGCTGGGGCGCGACACCTTCTTCTACGTCGCGGGCGCTGCCACCATCTCTGTGGTCCTCGGTTTCGCGCTGGCCTGGATCGTCGAGCGGACAGACATTCCGTTCCCCAACGCCATCTTTATCCTCGTGCTGGTCCCGTTCCTGATCCCGCAAAGCACCATGACCAATGCATGGTTGGAGCACCTTCTGCCGCGGACTGGCCAGGTCAATATTTGGCTCCGCGAGACGCTGAACCTGGACATCACGAGAGGGCCGATCGACCCTTATAACATTCAGATGATGATCGTTTTCCAGGGCCTGCTGCTGACCCCCATTGTCTTTCTAGTCCTGGCGGCGATTCTCCGTAACCAGAATGGAGCCATGGAGGAGGCGAGCCGGGCATCCGGCGCGGGACATTGGGGGACGCTACGGCGAGTCACCGCCCCGCTGCTCTTCCCCGGCGTCTTCACCGCTGTGGTGTTGGCCGTGTGGCTTACGCTGGACTCCACGCTGGTCCCGTTCCTGCTTGGGGGAGCCGGCAAGGTGTCGCTTTTCAATTTCCGCATTTGGGCTGCGCTCAACAGTGCGGACGGTAGCTACACTGGATTCGGCTTGGCCTCGGCCTATGCGGTGATGGGTATGGTGACGTTGTTCGTGCTGTTCGCGGTCTACGCCCTCACCACGCGCCACACCGCCAAGTACGCGACGATCACGGGCAACAGCATGCGCGCGCCGAAGCTGGAGCTGGGCTACTGGTTCCTGCCCACCGTGGGTTTCGTTCTTGCCTACCTGGCGCTCACTTGGGGGGTCCCTGGGTATCGCTTGGTCCAGGGCAGTTTCCGGGCAGGGCTGTCAGGCTACTGGGCTCAGCTGACCAGCTCGCGATTCCTCGATGCGCTGTTCAACAGCGCCGTGATGTCCATAGGCAGCGCGACACTAGGGACGATCGTCATCGTTCTCGTGGCGTGGACGGTGGTCCGCTCCAGGGCGGGGCCATGGAAGAACGGCCTGGACTTGCTGGCGACCTCGTCCCTGGTCATACCCGCGGCCCTGGCGGGCGTGGCGTTTCTCACGCTCTTCCTAACGATCCGGGGAATACCGCTGTATGGCTCGCTGATCGGCGTGACCTATGCGCTGGCATACCGGCTGGCAATCCCGTACCGCATCACCAACGCGGCCATGCGGCAGGTAGGCAAGGACATGGAGGAAGTGTCGGCCACCAGCGGCGCGTCTCCTTTCACGACCCTACGCCGCGTCACGATTCCCATGCTGGCGCCCGCGATATCGATTTCATGGACGATCTTCTTCGTGTTCGCGGTGCGGGAGTCGACCCTGATCCGCTACCTGGGCTTCAACGACCCGACCTTCGGGACGGGACTAGGGCGCTTCAGAGGCGGACCGCCAGGGGCGGCCGAGGCGGGGACAGTGCTCAGCATCCTGTTCATTCTGGGCACGATCTTGGGGGTTCGTTACCTGCTGTTCCGGCGCGCCCGGCTCTAGTTGGTGCCGCTGAGGGCGCGGTACACCTTCTCGGCGGTGACTGGCAGATCCGCGATCCGTACGCCGCATGCGTCGGCCACCGCGTTGGCGATGGCGGCGGCGGTCGGAGCATTGGGGTTTTCGCCGATGCCCTTGATCTTGTAGGGACCAACGCCGCTGTCACTCTGGAGCAGTACCGTGCGCAGCTCGGGCATGTCAGCCACCGTCGGGATCTTGTAATCACCGAACGACAGCGTCGTCACCCGCCCGTCTTCGATGATCAGTTCCTCCATCATTCCGTAGCCGACGCCGTGCTGCACGCCGCCGTTGATCTGGCCCTGGTGCCCCATCGGATTGATAATGCGACCGGTGTCGTGAGCCGTCGTGAGCCTGAGCAGCGAGACCTCGCCCGTCTGGGTATCGACCGCGACCTCGGCGATTTGGCAGGTAAAGCCGACGATAGGTGATGGAGCCGTGTCCTGAACGTGCGCGCTGCCGGTGATGGCTTCGCCGGCGCGCGTGACCAGCGGCGCCCATGGCTGCGCCTCGCCGGTGTCCGCGCGAACGATAGAGTCGCCCTCTAAGCTTAGCTGTTCCAAGGGCCAGCCCAGCAGCTTGGCGGCCAACTGGCAGGCATTGCGCTTGACGTCTTCGGCGGCTGCGAAGGCGGCCTGGGTGCCAACCCGCGTGACCCGGCTCCCTCCCACGCCAGAGTCGAAGGACACCGTGTCGGTGTCCCGCACGCGATAGGCGACGCGCTCGGCGGATAGGCCCAGCTGGTCCGCGACCACCTGCTGGAGCGTAGTGTAGCTGCCGCTACCTTGCTCGAAGATGGTCGTCGACACGACCACGGTGCCGTCGCCGTCGAGCGTGACCCACGCGTAGGTCTCGCCGCCGCCGGGCGTGCGGTCCCCTAGGGCGACGCCACGACCGACGTTGGCGGGCTTCGGATCATGGTAGCCCGCGGCCTCGCCCGCGGCTTCGAGCGTCTCCACGCCTCGAAGCTCCTCGAGCTTGCGTCCCACCGGTGTTTCGTCGCCGTCGACGATCAGGTTCTTGCGGCGGAACGCGATGGCCCGGGCGACGCAGTCCATCTGCGACTCGACCGCGAAGATAGCCTGAGGCTCGCCGGGGCCGCGCATGTGACCGCAGGGCACGTTGTTGGTGTAGACCATCGATGCGGTGATGCGGGCGCTGTCCATCCGATAGGGGCCCGCGGCACCGGCCGCTCCCGGCAGGAAGCCCAGCGGCTTGAAGCCTGCGTAGCCGCCGCTGTCGAAGATAACGTTCGCGCTGTGCGCTGTGATGCTCCCGTCATGCCTGACCCCCGTTCGCATCGTGACGATGGACGGGTGCCGTGGGTTCGCGGCCATGAACTCCTCGAAGTAATCGAAGACCATTCGGACCGGCCGCCCGGCCGCCTTCGCCAGAAAGTAGGTCAATGGAATGTTCATTGGCGAGCCCTTGCCCCCGAAGTCGCCGCCGATGGTCACGGGGTTGAGGACGATCTGCTCCGGCGGAAGGCTGATGGCATGGGCGATCTGGGCCTTTGCACTGTAGGGCGCCTTCGCCGGTGCCCAGACTTGCACTCGGCCGTCAGTGTCGATGTCGACCAGGCAGCAGTGCGGCTCCATGTAGGCTTGGTGGACGGTCGGTGTCGTGAAGGTGTTCTCGACGATGAGTTCGGCCGCGGCGAAGCCCGCCTCGAGGTCGCCTTTGCCCCAGCTGGTCTGGTGCAGCACGTTTGACGGCGCGTCGAGGGGAATGGGAAGGCCGGGGTAGTCGACCACTCCGGGGTGCAGGAGCGGGGCGTCGGGGGCCATGGCGGAGACCGGGTCGAGTACAGGGGGCAGTTCCTCGTACTCAACATCGATGAGGTGCAGCGCGCGCTGGGCGATGTCCTCGTCGTCGGCTGCCACGGCTGCGACCTGCTCCCCGACGAAACGCACGACGCCGCGCGCCAGCACTGGCACGTCGACGATGCGTCGCCCGTAGGTTGCGTTGCCGAGGTCAGACCCTGTTAGCACGGCGTGGACGCCAGGCACGGCGGTGGCTTTGGACGTATCGATGGCAACGATGCGAGCGTGGGCGTAAGGACTGCGGAGCGTCTTGCCCCACAGCGTGCCCGGCAGCCGGACGTCGGAGGCATACAGCGCAGCGCCGGTTACCTTCTCGACGCCGTCCGCGCGGGGTGTGGGGGTGCCAATGGATTCGGGGGCGTGGGTGCTCATGGTGGGCCTCCGTGGCCTGCGCTGGCCTGGTTCGGTCAGCTGCGATAGCATGCGGCGGCGCGAGCATAGCAGAGTCCTCCATGCCTTCAGCACCACCCACCGTCCACATCCAGTTGAGCATCAACGGCCAAGCGTACGAGGCCGAGGTCCCGCCGTATAGGACCCTTGTTGACTTGGTGCGCTACGACTGCGGGCTCACCGGAACGAAGGAGGCATGCGGCGTCGGCGTGTGCGGCGCGTGCACGGTCATCATGAACGGCGCCATGGTCGCGTCGTGCATTACCCTGGCCGCCCAGGCGGACGGCGCGGCGATCGAGACCATCGAGGGCGTGGCGGCGGACGGCAGGCTGCACCCCATTCAGCAGGCCTTCCTTCGGTACGGCGGCTTCCAGTGCGGCGCCTGCACGCCGGGCCAGATCATGGCGGCCAAGGCGCTGCTCGACGAGAATCCGCATCCGTCCGAACCCCAAGTCCGCGAATGGATGATGGGGAACCTTTGTCGCTGCACCGGCTACTACCAGATCGTCGAGGCCATCACCAAGGCCATGGTGGACGAGTAGCGTGGACGCGTTTCATTTCCACGCACCGGACACGCTGGCCGCCGCCGCTGCGCTGCTGGGCGAGTATGGCGACGACGCCAGGCCGATGGCGGGAGGCACGGCGCTGACGCTCATGATGAAGCAGTCGCTGGTGCAACCGGATCACCTGGTTAGCCTGCATTGCGTGACGGACGGGCGTGGTATTGCCATCGACGGTGACGTGCTGCGCATCGGGGCGTTGGTCACGCAGCGCGAGGTCGAGCGCTCACCCCTGTTGCGCGAGCACGCGCCGCTGTTGGCCAATGCATACGGGCGAGTGGGCACAGTGCGCATTCGTAACGTGGGCACGGTGGGTGGTGGGCTGGCGCACGGCGACCCCGCCCAGGACCCACAACCTGCGCTCCTAGCGCTAGGAGCGCAGGTCAGGCTGCTGTCGACAGCAGGCGAACGCGTCGTTCCGATGACTGACTTCTGCGTCGATTATTACGAGACGGCGATCGAGCCCGGTGAGTTGGTGGTCGAGTTACTGGTGCCGACGGCGCCTCGGTTCGACAAGGGCGTTTACCTCAAGTACCTGCCGCGGACACAGGACGACTATGCGACCGTGGCAGTGGCTGCTCTGGGTACGGT
>Ga0302123_10002134_pt1 | contig 13602 bp, 8 predicted proteins | sample CB21_321_MG_FD_203109 | JGI IMG/M metagenome (GOLD analysis project Ga0302123, IMG submission 203109) | Marine microbial communities from Western Arctic Ocean, Canada - CB21_32.1 | ecosystem: Environmental > Aquatic > Marine > Oceanic | place: Canada: Western Arctic Ocean | collected 2017-09-28 | reverse complement strand
AGGGGATCAGAGACGGGCGAGGCGGGGCCTTCTATTCGATGGAGGCGTACTCGTCGGCGACGTACATAACCCCCAAGGAGCGATGCATATTGGTCTCGAAGTTCCGGTTGAAAAAGTAATCCAGGGCCGCCTGCCACCCCTCTCGGCTGGTCAGGTCCGATGCCAGTGTGCCCGGTGTGATGCCATCGAAGGCTGCGTTGGGGAACCACCACAGGTAACTGAACTCACCAACCCTCGTGAACCCTTCAAGTTTCTGTACGCTGCGCCCTTCAACCGCCTTGTTGATCAGGACGATATCGGCATCGGGTGGGCCGGTGAGCCGGTCATTGTTCAGGAATCGCTCATCAATCTGCGCGTAGTCTCGTAGGTACCACTTCCACTGCCAGCCGAAGCTGTCCGACTGGCCAACCAAGACCCGGAGTCCCTCTGTCCCTTTCCCCGAAGCCTCTGCGATATTGCTGATGCGCTGGTTTATTGCCGCTGTCTCCTGGCCCGTTTGCGAATAGACCAAAAGCTCTGATGGCTCCTGGAAGTCGGTGTAGCTGGCACGGCCGGCCACAAAAACGGTCATCCCCAGCAGTAGGACGAGGCCGCCTAACGACATGCCGCTGAGCGTTATTCTTCCTCCGCTCCACTCGGCGCCTTGGGATATCCGGGCCAGGGCCAGGTCACCCAGGCGCGACCAGCGGTAGCCGGTGGAGATGACAACAGCGACGGCAATCGGAAGGATGGTGCCTAGTAACGCAAGCCAAAACCAGCGTGCACCCAAAAAGCCGGATTCGTTCACCACCAGGAGGAGGAGGAGCACGCCAGAGAAGAGCAGCAGAGCCCCCGCGGCGCCAACGGCACCGAAGTACCGAAGCTGGATTAAGGGCCACGGCAACCATGCGATGAGCGACCCGATGGACCGGCCAGCCACCAGGGCCATGGGCAGCGTTATCCCGACCTGAAGCCAGGGCATCTTCTCCCCCGCATAGGTGAAGGCCAGAAAAGTGGTCAGCGCCCAGTAGATGAGAAAGCGATCGAATAAGCATCCTCGCCAGAGCAGGAAGGCCGAACCGGCCAAGGCGGTGACGGCGATGAGAAACTCATAATTAGCGGTGAGGAGGATGTAGAAATACCAGGGCTGTCCTGCACGTTCCACCGGTTGCTGGGTAATCCAGTATCCCAAGGAACCCCACAGTCCAGTGAAGAAGCCCTCGCCGTTGGTGAAGAAGGTGGTGTGCAAAGGAACCCAAATGGCCATGAAGACCACAATGAGCAGCAACCACCGGCGCCAGTTCCAGGACAGTCCGACGGCGACCATCAAAGCAAACAGGGCGATGACAATAAACACAGCCACGTAAAGTCCTCCGCCAGCGGGAGCCCCCGTCTCCACGGAGGCGATACGCAGGGTTTCTGCCATGGGGTCGCTGGGGTCGCGGTTCACCAGCACGATGCCGAGGAACCGCTGGACCAGACCGAGGGCCGGTGTGAAGAGCGGCGCGGTGAGGGTAACCAGCACCAGCAAGAGGACTGCGGGTGAGGAGAAATGTGCTAAAGGTATTCGGCCCTGGACCCAACGGGCAATGTCCGGCAAAGCCATTATGAACAGGGCGAAACCCATGATTCCGGCGTTGATAAAGGAGGACTCCTTTGTGGCAAAGGAGAGGGCCCATAGCGCAGCCCAGGCGACGAGAAGGCCAAACCGGGGGCGCTCCATATACCGCCACATAATGATGACAAGACCCAGCATCCACACGGCCATGTAGATATCGTTCCGCATGAACCGGCTGAAGTAGAGAATGGACGGGGAGACGGTCAGCAGCAACCCCGCCATAAACGCCCCGATGCGTCCCATCTCTTTGCGCAAGAGGGCAAGCATCGCCACTAGAGCTGTGCCGAATAGCGCGGGGGCCAACCGGGCCACCGTATCACTACTCCCAAGGATGAGATTGGAGAGATACCCTAGGTGGAATAGGAAAGGGCCATGGGTTACCGGAGTATGGGAATAGCCACCGCCACCGTCGGAGAATATCCAAGTGAAATAGGCATGAAGGAGCTCATCGTAGTGCAGCGTCCGCTCCCCCAAGCTCCAGAACCGCATGCCAGCAGCAACCGCCACCAGCACCAGCCATAGCAGGAGTTCCAGACGTCCGCTCCCAGACAGGCTATCCCACCATCTCTTCGACCGGCCCAGAAGCGCGCTCAGCCATGAGCCTGCTCCCTTTAGCGATTGGCCTGTCGCTCCAAAACCCTTATTGATCGGAAAACGGGCCCGCAAGCCGCCCTGGGATGGTATTTCAGCCGTAGTCATGGCAGCACCCTGTACACGGTGAAGAGGCCGTTCCCGTCGGAGGTCCTGAAGACGGGGGTCGCGATTTCGCTGAACTTGTCCATGCCCTCCTCACCGTATGCCAGACGCTCCCGCGAACCGAGGATAACGTAATCGATATCGTACGCCTCCAACAAATCCCTGGCCCGGGTCGGGTCGGTAGTTTGGTAGAGGTCGCGAACATCCTGGGAGCGCGTGCCCAACCGACTAGGCGAGCTGCGCCACTGGAGTTCATGCTGCTCCCAACCGAGCACCGTGGGGCGGCCAGTGCTCGCGGCAATGCGCCCAGCGCTGGTGAAGGAATGGCAGCCGAAGGGGTTCCCGGGACAAGCGACCACTGCGGACTCTACCACCACAGCATCTCTAGGAAGTGTGTCCTTAATCCACTGAATCGCCTCGTACTCGGCAGGGTTGGACGCGGCCAGGAACGCTTGACCATCAAGCTCGAATCCGCTTCCCGCAGAGGCCCGCGCGTAAGAGGAGGCTATAGGGTAGTAGGACAGTCCGCCAAAGAGCAACACCAATCCTGTCACCCATACGCCGAATCCCACTCGCCCAAGCAGCCGAGAACGGTCCAGACCTCGGGTGATGGTATAGACGCTGACTCCACCCACCACGGCCATAAGCGTCCACGCCTGGTAATAGAGCTTAAAGACGGTATTCATCCGGCGCAGCGCACCTCCGAACACGTCCACGACGTAAAACAGCTCAGCGCCCATGACCAGCATCCCAACGATGGCAAAAATGCCAAGGACGGGCACTGCGAAGTTATCGGAGGCCGGACCCGACACACCGTCACCCAAGGGTATTTCCGCGGGTTCCATCCGTGCCAGGGTCCAGGCCGTGTAGATGCTAAGCGTGATGACCGCGACCATAGGTAGTACCACAACGAACCGTGACACTGCGGAGGTGCCACCGTCACCTTGGGTAATACCAAAGTAGAGGAACAGGACAACGAGAAGGGTCAGGAGCAAGAGCCTGGAGATGCCGGAACCGATGGCCATGGGCACCTCATCGATCTTTGCCCACCGGAAACCCAGTTGGTGCATGACCACCGCGAGGAGCACCACCTCGTAGGCCAGCGCGCCAAGGCCAGCGTCAATCCACAACACCACCGGAGCGCCAGCGAAAGCGGCGGAAAGGCCAAACCGCACGCCCCACGGACCCCTGGGCTTCAAGACCTTCCTCGTCTGCATGGCCAAGAACAGAAGACCCAGGACACCCGCCATTCCCCAGATAAGCGTCAGGTGCAAGGGCCTGGTGACCAAGCCCTCCAGCTTCCAAGGGTAGGAAGCGCTTTCAACGGAGAGGTAAAAGGGTACAAAGAGTCCAATCGCCCCGACGCTCATGAGGACGATGATAAAATTGAGCCGGGTATACAGCTTCCCCATGAGCAAAAAGAGCGCGATGGCCAAAACAACCGCAATGGCAACGATGAGGATCACAGTATAAACCTCGAAGCTGCGAAGGACTACACTGAGGAAAACCAGGAACATCACTATGCTCATCAGACTCCACCCGGCTATTTTTTTCCATGCGGGCAAGAACAGCGACGGCACTCCCAGTTGGCGCACTCCGTAGAGCAACACCGCTCCTCCCATGAGGGCTAATCCCAACGGCAGATCCCACAGGTTGATCGCAGCCAGTGTGCCCGTGGCGAGGGGCACCATCACCATCAACGGCCACGCATCCTTCCATCCCTGGACGCTGGTGAGCCCTGGTGTGCGGTACACCTGAATGGCGAGGGCGACAACGAGCAGGACAAAGGGGAGGGACATCACATGGGGGTGCATGTCGCCAAGAATGAGGCTGAAATGAGGGAACTCCGTGATAGTGCCCGGAATGACCCGGCTGGCGGTCCACCACCACCAACCTTCAGCGGCGGGAGTCCAGTCGCCGGACGGACCGTTCGGCGCACCGAGTCCATCAATGCCTATCCAGGCCCAAAACTCTTCGCCGCCAGCCCCGGCCGCCCGCACCAGTTCTAGGGTGCCCGCCAGGTTGCTGGCGACCAACAGCAGGAAGACCGACACAAGCCCAGCAAGGCTGCTACCAAGGAGACCTCCACGGCCTACCCGGACCAAGTTCGAGGTCACGCCGAAAATGGCAACGGCGCTCAGAGCCGCCGTCGAGGCCAAGGCCAGGTTGAAGGTTACCGCCGTGCTGAGGCCCGAAAGCATCGTCAGCGTGCCAGCCATGAGGTAGCCGAAATAGTAGTAGCTCACCTGCTCGCCAGCGAGCCAGGGGTCGTTGGGCGGATAGTGGGGACTCGTTACCACCGAATTCAAAAGCATGAGGTCCATGGGCTGCTCGGTGTGGTCGATGACCGAAATGTACCCGCGCAGGACCACCCAAGTAAAGAAAACGGCCAAAAACACCGCTTCGGCGGTCAGCAGCATCCGTGCCTCTCGACGGACGAAGGCGGTGATTTCGACGCGCTGCCGGTACGCCGACGCGCCGGAGAGCCCCGTCAGGACCGCCAGAGCGAGGAGCACGGTCCAACGGGAATTGGGAATGGTGTGAGAAAGACCGATAAGCCAGACTCCGTAGCCCATCAGCAGTACCGCCATGGGCTTGCTGAAGGCCCAGCCTCGGTCGGGCATGTGGGAGAAGACTCGATAGGCAATGGGAAAGACGAGCAGCCCAAGGAGTTCGATGAGGACTAGCCAATAAATCGCGGCGGCCATGACCAAATCACCGTGTCCTTGAACTAATCGGAATCGTTTCGCTCATAGAAGAGGGCGTCCACAAAATCATCCGTATTGAACAAGGATACGTCCTCGAGGCCCTCGCCGGTCCCGATGAAGATAACCGGCAACGCAAGCTCCCGGGCAATGGCAACGACGATGCCGCCCTTGGCCGTACCGTCGAGCTTGGCCAAAAAGACACCGTTGGCACCCACCGCCTCTCGGAAGACCTGCGCCTGGGCCAGGCCATTGTGCCCGGTGGTGGCATCCAGCACCAAGAGCGTCTGGTGCGGAGCTGCTGGCTCCAGATGCCGGATGACCCGCTGTACCTTTCGCAACTCGTCGATAAGTGGATCCTTCGTATGCAGCCTTCCGGCAGTATCGATGATGAGCACGTCGGCGTCCCGGGCCACCGCCGCCTGGTACGCGTCGTAGGCGACCGCACCGGGGTCTGCGCCCTGCTGGTGCGCGACCACATCCACACCGAGTCGCTCGCCCCAGACCTGGAGTTGGCTCACCGCGGCGGCGCGAAAGGTATCCGCGGCAGCAATGAGGACCCGCTGGTGCAGCAAGCCGTAATGATGGGCCAATTTCGCGATGCTCGTCGTCTTCCCAACCCCATTCACACCCACTATGAGCAATACGAAGGGCTTGGCCGAGAGGTTTTCCTGGTCGTACCAATCCCAGATGGTCTTGTCCTCCGGCTCGAGCAGAATGGCCATCTCTTCCTTGAACAACTCGGTCACTTCATCAGCGCCGGAGATATTCTCGTCCCGCACCCGCTGACGGACGGTATTGACTAAGGCCAACGATGTCTCGACGCCCAGGTCCGCCGAAATCAGCGTGTCCTCCATCTCCTCCCACAGCCCGTCGTCGGAGAGCGTGCGACTCTGCAGCAGCGCGCCAATGCCCCCGCCCCAACCGGAACGGGTCTTGGCCAGAGCTTGGCGGGTTTTATCTTTGCGCCGAAGAAAACGGAAGACCATTGCAACTTCTCTTCAGAATAACGTTCCTATCTGTGACTCCACCACACAACCCCGTATTGCCAAGACCAAGGATGCGTATAAAACCTTGAAACCGATGGTAGCAGCCGCTCCTGGAGGCGACAAGGCGTTGAGGGGTCCACATTACTCTTGCTGGGTGTGCAGCAGCGCGTGGAGCGCGTGGAGCGCGGCGGTCTTCTCCGCTTCAACCTTCCGCTTACCGCTACCTTCACCCATAAGCGTCCCATCAAGCAAGACTTGGACGATATAGTGCCGCGCGTGGGGTGGGCCACTCTCGTTGAGGACAACATATTCAGGCAGCGGCAGCCCCCTACCCTGCGCCAGCTCTTGGAGCGCCGATTTGGGGTCCAGGGGCGCGCCCTGCTCCCCCAACTGTCCCATTTGCTCACCGAGCCAGCGCAGAACCAAGGCACGGGCAGCGAGCGGCCCACTGTCCAGAAGCACCGCGCCCAAAACGGCTTCAAGGGCGGCGGCAAGATTGCTGCCACGCTGGCGGCCACCGCTGGATTCTTCTCCCAGACCGAGACGCAAATAGTTGCCCAGATTGATGCAGCGTGCGATGCCCGCCAGGTTCGTCCCCTGAACGAGCGCGGCCCGGCCTCGCGTGAGCGCCCCCTCAGCATGGCCGGGGTACCGGCGATAGAGCTCGTCGGCCACCACCCACCCTAAAAAGGCATCGCCTAGATACTCCAGGCGGTCGTAGCTTTCCACAGACTGCTGCGGGTATTCGTTGACAAAGGAGCGGTGCACCACTGCCTGAGACAGTAGAGACCGATCGTTGAATCGCACGCCTAAAGCTCGTTCCAACGAGACCCAGTCGAATTTCGACACGCTGTTGGCCGACCTACCTGGCAGGGAAGAGGCCTTTCGGCCACGGTGGCTGAGGGCGTTTGACCTCACCCACGAAGGCCGCGTCTTTCATGAGGGTCATCAGCGAGTCAAAAGCCCTGGCAGCATCTTCAGGGTCGCTAGGCCTGACCAGCTTTAGAAAGGCGCTGGCCCCACCTTCAAAGACAAAGGTGGGCGTGCCAAACACTCCATGGGTCTCGACCGCCTCGGTGTGGCTGGCCGCGACCTCCTCCAGAGTTGAAGGGTCCTCCAAGTCGCCCATGAAGCGCTCGACATCGAGACCCGCCTCCTGCGCGACGCTCCGAAGCAGGTCCTTATCCCCCAGATCCTTGCGGTCCACGTGGCGGGCCTTCAGCAGCAGAGGCAGGAAGGTGCCGAGCTTATCGACGCCCTGACGTCCCGCTGCCACTCCGGACCGGAGACCCCACAGACCGGAGGGAAGATCCGTGACCGGCTCCTCCCAGGCCTTATAGCCCTCCCCTACCTTCTGATTGACCTGGTCCAAGGAGAAGGGCTTCCAGTTGACCTGAAAGACGTCTCCCTTTACCTCTCGTACCTGATCCAGCCACCCGGCTGCATTGTAGACAAAGGGTCACCTGAAGTCGTAGTACACATCGAACTGGTATTTGTCGGTCACCGACTTCTCCTTCTCGAAATCATGGATCTAAGTAGATTGATTGTATCGCTCGCAAAAGGTGTGTCAACGGCGTCTGACCTCACTACGTCTGTCGCTCTAGGAGCCCCCGTCCTCACCGCTGGCCGCGTTCTGCTGCAGGAAGGGCTTGATCAGCGAGGTGAATTCCATGGGGAAGATGAACTTAGTGGACGGACTCGCCCCGATTTCCTTCAGGGTGTCGAAGTACTGGAGGCTCATCGTCCGGTGGTCGGCCCGACTAGCCACTGCGTTGATCCGCTCCATGGCGTTGCTGAAACCTTCAGCGCGAAGAACGGCGGCCTGCCGCTCGCCCTCGGCCTCTAAAATATTGGCCTGCTTGGCGCCCTCCGCCCGAAGAATGGATGCTTGGCGCTCTCCCTGGGCCCGGTTGATCTCCGCGTCGCGATGGCCTTCGGCCTCGGTGACAGCGGCCCGGCGATTCCGCTCCGCCGTGAGCTGCCGGTTCATGGAATCCTGCACGTCCCGGGGCGGCTCCACTTCCTTAATTTCTACTCTGGTGACCTTGACCCCCCAATGGGCGGTGACCACGTCCAGCTTCACCTGCATCTGGGCGTTAATCTCGTCACGCTTGGAGAGCACATCGTCCAGGTTCATCTCACCGATGATTGCCCGCAGGCTGGTCATGGCTAGGGCCTGGGCAGCAATCTCGAAATTTCTGATCTTCAAGATGGTGTCTTCCGGCCGGTCTTCCATCACCTGCATATACACGAAGAAGTCGATATCGATGGGGGCATTGTCCCGGGTAATATTCGTCTGGCGGGGAATGGGTATGGCCTCCTCGCGCAGGTCCACCGTGCTAGTCCCGCCGTTGATAATGGGCCAGACCCAGCGGATACCCGGCCCGCGAACCCCGGTGAAGTTCCCAAAAGTGAAGACCACCATCCGTTCGTACTGTTTGATGACGTTGGGCCCCCAATTTGGCATGGAACTCTCCATTTCCTTAACTGCTGCTTATTGCGCCTCGGGGTCCGGCCCAGCGCTCGAAGCCACGGGGCCCCTCCCTGCTCAACTCAGCGCTTTGGACCACCACTACAGGGCCCTCCAGCGCCACCTTACCGCATCGCCACATGCCGCGGCCAGCCGGTAAACATATTTACTAGGTGGCGGTCGCACTCCAGCCTATAGCACCGGCAGCATCCCGCTCCGCACCCTCGGTGTCGAAGCCAGTAGAGTGCTGAATTAGGTCAACCCCCGCGCATTGGTATACTTCCGGAAAGCGTCCGGGCCGACAACCTATGAGCACCACCCATCTCTTCCACAACAGCCTATCCCGGTTTGACCAGGCACTCCTCCAGCGCCTTGGTATCGCTGCCTATTCCGAGGGCGCCTTGCTGTACCTGGTGGGCGGCTCGGTACGGGACTGGCTCCTTGGCCGGCCAGTGATGGACTTGGACCTCGCCTCAGAGACGGAGGCAGAAGCGATGGCCGAGGTGCTCATCCAGGGCGTTGGAGGCACAGGAAAAATTATCTCCCGCTCCCAGTTTGGCACCGTAAAGCTGGAGATTGAGGGCCGGGAAATTGACCTTGCCACGGCGCGCTCAGAGCGCTACGCCAGGCCCGGTTCGTTGCCCACTGTGGCGCAGGGAACCATTCATGAGGACTTATCCCGCAGGGATTTCTCTGTCAATGCCCTGGCCCTGGCCCTCTGGGCTTCCGCGTGGGGTCAGGTCCTGGACCCGGAGGATGGGATTCGGGACATCGAGCGCCGCGTGGTCCGGGCGCTGCACCGTGGTAGTTTTGAGGATGACGCCACTCGGATACTTCGGGCCGTTCGGTATGCGGTACGCCTTGGCTTCGGCATCGACCGCCTGACGCTGAGGTGGCTACGCCTGGACGCCCGCTACCTACAAACAATCTCAGGACACCGGATTCGCCGGGAGCTTGAGCGTGTGCTCTCCGAAAGTAATTCCACGGGAGTGCTCATCCGGTTGCACCGGCTTGGCGCACTTCATGCTATCCATCCGGCCTTGGGTACGCCCCAGGTAGCGCAGGCCCTCAGGACAGCGCGGAGCAGGGGTTTAGACCCGCTGGCTGCTCTTGGCGCACTCACCTACGCCTTGGACAGGCAGGAAGCCGAGCAGGTAGTGAAGCGTCTGGCCTTCACCGACCGCCAACAACGCTTCGTCCGGAATGTCCAATCCCTCAAGGAGGCAGTCCGGGAGCTTAGCAAGCCTTCCTTGCAACCGCACCAAGTCGTGAGGCTGGCCGAAGGCCACGATGTGCTGGCCGTTGCTTCGGTAGCCGCGTTGGCCCCGCTAGCGCTGACCCGCAGTCGACTTCGACACTACCTGACCTCCTGGAGCGGCATAAGACCGGCGCTCCGCGGGCATGACCTGATGGCGCTGGGAGTGCCGGAAGGATCGTCGATTGGACGTTTGCTGGCCGAGCTCCGTGACGCCAGGGTGGATGGGCGCATCAAATCTCGTAGAAGCGAGATCGCCCATGTGAGAGTACATATGACGGAGGTCCAGCAATGAAAGCGGTGTTCATCGAAGGGCACGGCAATGCCTCGGACCTGAGCTACGGCGCGGCGCCGGACCCGAAACCGGGGCCTGGCGAGGTGTTACTGCAGGCCAGGGCAGCAGCGCTCCGATGTCTCCTGGGCGCATCCGGAGCCTCATCTCTAGCACCTTCCCGCTCGGGCAGACCCGCGAGTTCATGGAGAGTGGCAATCACTTCGAGAAGATTGTGCTGTCGGTTGGCTAGGCCTCAGGATCAGACCGTGAAGAGCGATCCCCTTCCGCTGCCTGATCGCGGCGCTGCTGGCGGGCGTTCCAGAAGAGGTACTGGTTAGCGTAGCCAGCATGGGCACCGAAGTGCTCCCATGCCCAATCTCGAACATCGCCATAGCGGCGGCTGCGCACGCCGTACCACTGGGCAACGGCCCGTTGCACCCAGCGGTCGACCGGAAATGCTTCCATCCGGTCCAGGGCAAAGAGCATCACGCAGTCAGCCACCTTCTCCCCCACGCCGTGAAGCGCTGTGAGAAGAGGGAGCGTCTCGGCATAGGGCAGACCGCGCAACTGCCCCAGGCGCAATGCGCCGGAAGCCACGTCCTGAGCGGCTCGCAGCAAGTAGGGTGCGCGAAAGCCGCACCCCAACCGCCGCAACTCAGCCTCATCGACGGCGGCCAGTCGCTCCGGCCCTGGAAAGGTGTGGCGATACGTTCTGTCCAGGGCCACCGGCTCTCCTAAGGTGGTAGCGATGAGTTCTACTGTACGGGATATCCGGGGAATGTTGGAAACGGAGGACAGGATGAAGGTGGCCAGGGTCTCCCAGGGGTCTTGCCGAAGCAGTCTCAGCCCTGGATATCGACGAATCCCCTCGTTCACGTGGGCATCGCTGGACAACCCCTTTTGGATGGTGGGGAGGTCATCGTCCAACCGCAGGTAGGCGGTAATTTCCTCGACCATGTCACCGGGCGCTGCCGGTGCGCTTTCGATGCCCAACGTATCGCCATACATCCAGAGCCTCACCACATCGGGACCGAGGACACCTAGCCACAACCCGTCAGGCTCGGAGCGCCAGCGAAAGCATTGACCGGAGTTCAGTGTAGTCCCTAAGTCCAGGGGCTGGTCGATTGCAATATAGACAGGCGTGTTCATGGGACTGCCTCCAGCCAGCGCCGAACCTCACTCGCCACCTGGTCCATGGGGCTCTGGAAACGGGTTGGAGAGGGGAGCGAGGCCAGAAACCAGCCGCCGTAGGACTTGCCGGTAAGACGGCTATCGAGCACCACCACAGCGCCACGGTCATCCTTGCCTCGGATAAGCCGACCGAACCCCTGCCGAAATCGCAGGACAGCCTGGGGAACGGCATACTGAATAAAGGGTTGTTCATACTGCTCGGAGCGGGCGGCGAAGACGGGGTCCGTGGGCACGTTGAAGGGCAACCGTGCGACGATGAGCACCTTCAAGGCGCTGTTGCCCACGTCCACCCCCTCCCAGAAGCTGGCGGTGCCCAGGAGCACGGCGCGGGGGTCGGCCTGAAAGCGGCGGAGGAGCTGCTGAGGTGGCCCGTCGATTCCTTGGGCCAACACCTCAATGCCCTTCATGCTCCCTCGGATCGCCTGAGCTGTCGCCCGGACCGCCGCGTGGGAAGTGAACAGTGCCATAGTGTAACCACCGGCGCCGAGTGCCAGGTCGCGCACCGCTATCGAGAGAGCTTCCTGATAGCCCGGCTCGTTGGGCTCCGGCATCCCGATCGGCAAACAGAGCAATGCGGCCCGCTCGTAGTCGAAGGGCGACCCCAGCCGAAGCTCATCGGCCTCCTCGAATCCAAGCCTCCTGCGAAGGTGGGTAAACTGGTCTCTCACCGTCAGAGTTGCGCTGGTGAGGACCACGCCGGAGCGGTTGGTAAAAAGGAGATCCTGCAACCGGCCTCCCACCTCCAAGGGTGCACCGTTCATACTCGCCGGACCGCCGGAACGATCAATCCAATAGACCATCGACTGGTCCGGATGGGCTACGAACCCGGCGATATGCTCCCGAACCTCCTCCTCACGCCCCAGCCAATCACCCAGGTCCAATACCACCTCCTCCGCACCGGGCAGCGCTCCTTCGGGCAGTTGCTCCACGCTACGGAGGAGCGCATTAGCGCGGTGACCAGTCTCCGCCAACGCACGGTCGTAGTTATCCCAAAGGAGCTCCAGGTCTGACCAAGCCGGCTGGGACCGAGAGCCGCTGGTGATACGCAAACTCCCTTCATCGTCGGCAGGAGATGATCGGAAAGACTCGGAGAAAGCGCCGAGGCCGCCGGCGACTTCCGTCCAATAGCCGCGGACCCGTTGGAGGGCCATCTGGGCCTCGTCAATGGAGCGATGGAGCGCCGCCCCCCTCTCCTCTTCCAGCTTGGCGACCCGCAACGCAGCGCCAAGACCCTGTACGATGCCCAAAAGCCGGTCGGCAATTTCGTCCACAGTGAACTGGGAGACGTGGAATCCAAATTGGCGTGTGGCCTCGTCCTCCAAGTTGTGGGCCTCGTCAATAATGAGATGGTCATATTCAGGCAGCAGCGATCCTCCGACCAGAGCGTCGGAGAGCAGCAGTGCATGGTTCACCACCACCAGCTGAGAAGCAGCGGCGCGTTCCCGAGCGTGACGGTAGAAACAACCTCCCTCCCTCATACCGGGACAGGTACTGAATGCGGCGGCGGAAAGCCTGTCCCACAACGAGATCTCACGTCCCCGCAGTTGGACTTCGGCCCGGTCACCTGATTCGGTCTCCTCCATCCAGACCAGGGTCTTGGCCAGAAGACGCGCCTCTTCGCCGGAGGCAGGGCCCGCCGCGGCCAGCCGGTCCCAGCGGCGCACGCACAGGTAGTTGGCCTTCCCCTTGAGCTGGGTATAGCGAAAGCGAGAGAGGTCGAGACCGGGCACATCGGCCAAGGCCTTCAGAAGGGCGGGAATATCCTTCTGGACCAGCTGCTCCTGGAGGTTGATCGTGTGGGTGGATATCACTACACGCGCGTTGTTGCGCAGCGAGAAGAGGACGGCGGGGAGCAGATAGGCTACTGACTTACCGGTCCCGGTGCCCCCCTCGACCAACAGCCGGTGCGGGGTTTCGGCGTCGGCCTGACTCAGAGCCTCGGCTACGGCCTGAGCCATGGCCACCTGCTCAGGTCTCGGCTGGAAGTGCGGGAATCGCCTGCTGAAGGGCCCATCCGCACCCAGTAGCCGATCGATTTCTCCGGAGTCTAAGGGTGCGGAGGAGCGGGGCTTCCCCAAGGGCCGGGGCCGCTCCAACCGCGTGTTGAGGTGGCTGTGATCAAAGGCACTCGGGGAGGGTTGAGTGGCCTGGGCGGTTTCGGCCAAACCCGCGAACAATTCCGCCAAGCCCTCCAGCCCACCTGCGGTGATGCCGGCCAGGCGGGAGAGCACGGCTGGGCCCATCCGGGCAGCACGCTGGGTAAGCGCCAAAAACACCTGCCGTATGGCATCGGCAACATCGTCTGCCTCTGCGTCCCCTCCCAGCCGCCCCAGGAGCGACCCTAGGGCGTAGCCGATAGCGCTGGGCAACAAAATGGCAGCCAGTTCCTGCACATCCCACAGGGGGTTCGTGAGCCGGATTGCTC
>Ga0302123_10002133_pt1 | contig 13609 bp, 14 predicted proteins | sample CB21_321_MG_FD_203109 | JGI IMG/M metagenome (GOLD analysis project Ga0302123, IMG submission 203109) | Marine microbial communities from Western Arctic Ocean, Canada - CB21_32.1 | ecosystem: Environmental > Aquatic > Marine > Oceanic | place: Canada: Western Arctic Ocean | collected 2017-09-28 | reverse complement strand
AAAAGCAGGCCCTTCCATCACTACATAGGTGCCACCCTCGTGGACCGTGGCACCCTCCGCGCGGGCCGCACCGGCGACGGCATGGCTCAGATCAGGGCAGTAAGGGTCGGCCATGGAGACGTGCACTGCGAGACCATCGCCGAAGAAGGTGGCAGGGCGCAACCGCGTGCGATCGATGAGCTGGTCTGGTACGAGGAGATCGAGCGGCGCCACGTCCTCACGCAGGCTCCCCACGGCGCTGACCGAGACGAGCCGCTCGACGCCGAGCTCCTTGAGCGCGAACACGTTGGCTTGGTAGGGGATCTCGCCGGGAGGGAGGCGATGGCTACGTCCGTGGCGGGGGATGAACGCAACGGGTGTTCCGTCCAGATCGCCGAGCGCGATAGCGTCGCTGGGCGGACCGAACGGCGTGTCGATCTCGACCCGGCGAAGGCCGGTCAGACCCTCCATCGCGTACAGCCCAGTACCGCCGATGATCCCAAGCCTGGCGCCCTGCGTCACGGCGTCGCGACCGCGCTGAAAGTGGCGAGCCGGCGCAGCGCCTCGCCCAACGGCGCTCGCGCCACGCCTCGTTCCGTGGCGATGGCGCTGATGAGCGCGGCAGGCGTCACGTCGAATGCGGGATTGCGCACATTCGCCCCGAGAGGGGCGACAGCCTGACCCGCGAAAGTCGTGACCTCGGCGCCCGGGCGCTCCTCGATCGGAATGAGATCACCGTCGGCCGTGGCCAGGTCAATGGTGCTGGTGGGCGCGGCGACATAGAAGGGCACTTCGTGAGCCGCCGCGGCCAGGGCCAGTGCGTAGGTGCCGATCTTGTTGGCGACGTCTCCGTTGGCCGCTATCCGGTCGGCGCCCACGACCACAGCACCGATCTCGCCGCCGCGTATGAGCGATGCGGCTGCCGAGTCGACGATGAGTGTAGCGGCGATACCGAGGCGCGCAAATTCCCACATCGTCAGCCGTGCGCCCTGGAGCCATGGTCGGGTTTCGGTGGCGAACACAGGGAAGCGTTTCCCTTCCTCCCACGCCGTGCGGATGACGCCGAGGGCGGTCCCGTACCCCGCCGTGGCCAGCGAGCCGGTGTTGCAGTGGGTCAGGACGCCGACGCCGTCGCGCAGGAGCGGGGCGCCGTGGCGGCCCAGGGCTCTGTTGGACGCGACGTCTTCCGCGTGCAGCCGCGTCGCGAGGGAGGCGATGCGATTCGCAGCATCAATGGGGCTCGCCGCACTGGCAGCTGCCTCCATGCAGTGCTCGACGGCCCAACCAAGGTTCACCGCAGTTGGGCGGGCGCTTGCGATGTCAGCTGCTGCTCGATGGAGCGACGCATGAAACACCGGCGGAGGTGAAGACTCAAGCGCGATTGCGGCGAGGGCCATGGCGTAGGCCGCAGCTACCCCGATGGCCGGGGCGCCGCGCACACGCATCTCACGGATGGCGCGGACAACCTCGGCATGGTCGGTGGTCTCGATCCAGACCTCCTCCCCGGGTAACCGCGTCTGGTCCAACAGGCTGAGCCGGCCTGGCTGCCAAAGAATGGCCTCGACTTCCGTCGCGCCGGTCATCACTGGCCTGACGCGCAGGCGGCCAGCGCAGCGAGAGTGGCGCCGCCTGGGACCCCCCCGGCCAGTACTTGTTCGAGGGTGGCACTGAGGGCCTGGAGGTCGGAGCGTTCGACCACGCAGCGTAAGTCTTGCAGCGACAGAGGGCCGAGGCCCACGGCCTTGTCACCCAGGAACCGAGATGCCGATACGCGCTCCGCTTCGTCCTTGGTCAGGCACAGCAGCAGCCCGATGGCGGCGCCTAGGCCTGCGCTTGAGTCGCCCGCATTTGAGATGGCCGTGCTGGCCAGCCCGGTGAGGTTGACGGCGCCAAGGGCCTCGCGGATGCAAACCACGGTCTGGTCGCTCAGGCCACCGGCCTCGTTCTCCAGGCTGCCGACGAATAGCAGCACCAGTGATTCGTTGGACAAGCAGCCGGCGGCAACGTCCGCGGGGAACGCAGTGTCGTCGAACGAGAATGCGCTTTCCAGAAGTGCTTCGGAGCCCTCGAGCGCCTGCCGCAGGCACTCAGCGTCGGTCTGTGGCAACAGCGACACTACGTTGCCGACAGTGCTTGCCTTTGCGACGTCAATCCGAGGGACGGGCGTGGAGGTCGGCGTAGCTGCCGGAGTTGATGTGTGGTCGTCGCCGGAACACGACGCGGCGACGAGGGCAACGCTAAGCAGCGCAGCCCACCACCATGTTTTGCTCATTGTTCGTGCGTGCTGCATGGACGAGGTTGCCGGCAGGCGCCAGGATGGTCCGGTGAGCCGATAGCATAGTATCGGCGAGGGGCCCGCGCGGCGACAACCGTCAACGGAGCCTTCGGCGCCGCCTGCCCTGCGACGCGGACGCGGCTACAATAAGCACCGCCATGCTGCTGCGCCGGCTGACACTCTCCAACTTCCGGAACTTCGAGGATCTCGACGTTCGCCTTGGTCCGAGGCTGACGGTGGTCCATGGCGACAACGGCCAGGGCAAGAGCAACCTGCTCGAGGCCATCTACCTTTTGGCCATCGGTAAGTCGTACCGCTCACAGACGGAGCGCGAGCTCGTGCGCTGGGACGCCCAGGCGAGCGGGCTTGGGCTGGTGGCCGGGAGCGTCGAGCACGCCGCCGGAGACACGGAACTGCGCGTTGGTCTAGACCTGCGTGGCGGCGGCGGGCTCCAGAAGCGCGTACGAGTTAACGGCGTGGCCAAGCGAACGTCGGGGCTGCTCGGCTTGCTCAACGCCGTGCTGTTCTCCGCGGATGACATCGAGCTCGTCTACGGCTCGCCCCAGGGCCGCCGGCGTTACCTGGACGTGCTGCTGTCGCAGACCAGCGCTCACTACCTGCACGCGCTACAGCGCTACCAACGCGTGCTGGCGCAGCGCAACCACTTGCTGCGCAGCCTGCGCGAGGGCCGTGCAGGGGAGGACGAGCTGGCGTTCTGGGACGGCGAGCTGTGCCGCGAGGGCGCCGCTGTGCTGGCACCCCGGCTAGAGGCGACCGCGCTGCTTGGACCGCTGATTGCTGAAGCGTATGAGCGCTTTGCCGCCGACGGAGGCGGACTGGAGATCGAGTACACGGCGACCGTGCCGGTGAGCGACGCAGGCACGCCCGATGCGCTGGCCGCCGCTATGGCCGCGGCCATTGAAGCCTCGCGCCGCCAGGAGCGTGCATCCGCGCAGACGCTAGTGGGCCCTCACCGCGACGACCTCCGCTTGGTGCAGCACGGCGTCGAGCTTGGCCGACACGCCTCTCGAGGGCAGGCGCGGTTGGCTGCGCTCAGCCTCCGGCTCGCCGAAGCACACCTCCTCTGGGTGCGACGCGGTGAGCCTCCTGTGCTGCTGCTGGACGACATACTGTCGGAGCTGGATGTGGCGCGTCGTGAGATGGTCATGCGCGAGGTCGCGGCCTACCCGCAGGCGCTGCTGACCACTGCTGACCTCGGCATCGTCCCCGAGGCGGCGCGGGTACAGGCGAGAGTGCTAAGGGTCGATGGCGCGAGCCTGTTGGAAGAGACGCCCGGCTTGAGCCCGCCGATCCCTATCTAGATCGCGGGGTGCAGACTGTGCCAGCCGGTGGCCTGCTCGTAAGCGTAAGCCACCCTGAGCAGCGTTTGCTCGCTTAGGTGAGGTCCGAGGAGCTGGAGTCCGACGGGCATTCCGTCGACCAGCCCGCACGGAACCGACAGACTGGGGATGCCGGCGATGTTGGCCGGGACGCTGCAGAGGTCGCTTGCGTGCATGGCCAGTGGGTCCTCGGTCTTCTCGCCCAGCCCGAACGCCGGCGTGGGGGAACTGGGGGTAACCAAAACGTCGACGTGCTCGAACGCCTCGGTGAACTCGCGCCGGATGAGCGCACGCACCTGCTGCGCCTTGATGTAGTAGGCGTTGTAGTAGCCGGCCGACAGCGCGTAGGTGCCGAGCATGATGCGCCGCTTCACTTCAGGTCCGAAGCCGTGGCGGCGCGTCTCCTCCAGCGCGGCCCATATGCCTTCGCTGTCAGGGTCGGAGTAGCCGTACTTCACGCCATCGTAGCGAGCGAGATTCGCAGAGCACTCCGACGGTGCAATGATGTAATAGACGGCCAGCGCCGAGCGCGAGTGGGGGAGCGAGACCTCGGAGATACGCGCACCCAGCCCTTCGAGCGTGGCGATGGCGTCCTGCGCCGTCTTGGCGACATCGGGGTCGATCCCCTCGCCGAAGTACTCGCGGACGACCCCGATGCGCAAGCCCTCGACGCCCGCGTCCAACCCTGCGGTGTAGTCGGGCAGGGCGCCGGGGATGCTGGTCGAGTCCTTGGGATCATGGCCGGCGATGGCGCCCAGCACCAAGGCACAATCTTCTACCGTGCGAGTCATCGGCCCGATCTGGTCCAGAGAGGACGCGAACGCTACGAGACCGTAGCGGCTCACCAGCCCGTAGGTCGGCTTCATGCCAACGATGCCGCAGAATGCAGCTGGCTGGCGGATGGACCCGCCGGTGTCCGAGCCGAGAGCGAAGGCGGCCTCGCCTGCCGCCACGGCTGCTGCCGGCCCTCCGCTAGAGCCACCTGGGACGCGTTCCGTGTCCCAGGGGTTCCGCGAGGGCTTGAACGCCGAGTTTTCGGTGGACGAGCCCATGGCGAACTCGTCCATGTTGCCCTTGCCCAGCAGCACTGTGCCAGCGTTCGCCAGCAGGCGTGCCACCGTGGCGTCGTACGCGGGTATGTATCCCTCTAGCATGCGGGACGCGCACGTGGTGGCGATGCCGCGAGTGCTCATGTTGTCCTTGAGCTGCATGGGGACACCCAGAAGCGGCGTGAGGGTGCCGCTGGTCAGCCGTTCGTCGGCGGCGCGAGCCTGTGCGATGGCCTCATCCCCGGCGACCGCGAGGTATGCGCCGACCGTGCCGTCGATTGCCGAAATGCGGTCTAGGTGCGCCTGAGTCAGCTCGACCGACGAGACCTCACGCATGGCTAGGGCGTCGGACATCTCCCGAACGCTCATGTAATGGATTGAGGCGAGATCGACCATGGGCTGTCGCTAGTCCAGGATGGCCCGGACGCGAAAGTAGTCGCCCTCGCGGCGTGGGGCATTGGCCAAGACGTCGCCTACACTGAGCGGCGGCGATGACTCATCATCCCGCATCACGGTATCGATGCTGTCAGCGGCATGGCCCATAGGGCCAACCCCCGAGGTGTCGATCGATTGGACGTAGGCGACCTCGCCCACCAAGTCGCTCAACTCGGCACTCATTCGCTCGAGTTCCTCGTCGGTCATGCCGATGCGGCACAGGGACGCGATGTGGCGGACATCGTCGATGCTTAGGTTGCGGTCGTTCTCAGCCATCATCATCGCGCCTCCAGCGGGCCGTAGTCTATCAGAGGCCGGACCGAGGGCCGTGCGTTTCCGCTCGGTTCCGTGCATTCCTTCTGCTGGAATACTCTGCTGGAATGCGCTGTACAGAACGTAATAAAAACGGCGAGACGTAAGCCTAAGTATATTTCTGGACAGGGTTCAGGAATATACGGTTCGACACTCTCTCCACAAGGGGCGCGGCTGGAAGATCCCCCAAATCACTGAGTACAGCCTGCCGGCCGACGGCGGGCTGCCGCCGCTTCAAGCCATGATCTACGAAGAGCTAATGCGGCGACCTGACGAAGGGTTCGAATACCAGGGCGACGAGTTACTGCGGGTGTTCCCGCGGATGAAGTACTCGGCGCGCAACTGGTCACTCTGGCTGCTCGCCAAGAGCGGCAACATTGGCAAACTGAAAGGGAGGTCAATGGCAAGCTGACCACGGTCTCGGACGCGCCCGAGGCCATCGATGCGCTCAAGGAGCGCGCCCACACCGAGGAGGGTGGCACGATGGCGGTCAGCGGCAACCGCGTGCGCCGGTAGCCTAACTGGGCCTCGCGGATGCTTCGAATTCGCACAGCTCTCGCAGGCGTGCGAACGGGAAGATCCCCGTATCGTGCAAGTCGCTGAACAGTATGCCGACGGCGTAGTTGCCAACCTCAAGTACGTCCTCGACCCGTATGCCCTCTGCCACGTCGTCCACCGACACATGACGCACGTGCGTCATCTCGTCGACGCAGGATGCGCAGCCGCAATTGCCACGCAGTATCCGGTGCGGCAGCAGGCACTGGTGTCCGTCCAGCCAGAGGATGTGCATGCCCTCGTCTTGGACGCTGATCGAGCGTGGGGTGTAACGGTCCTCGGCCATGGGGGCAGTTTACTAGCAACAAGGCCCGGCGTGGGCCGCCTTGCGATTCGGCTGGCCTTGCAAGCGTGCCTGGGCGTCAGTTGCGGGCTGTGTAGCAGCTGACGCCGGGTTGGCCAGCCACAGGCTGGGGTTGAGTAAATCGGATATTGGGCGCCTGGGGCGGGCGCTTCGAGGAAACCGAGGTGATACGGGACCGCAATCATTCCACCACCAGAAGCCCAGCAAACTGCCGCCGCATCCGACGTAGGAATCCGCAGCATAGACCTGGCCATCTCGACCCACGCCTAACTGCACTTCAAAGTCGATGCCAAACCCGAATGCGCCTCCTGCCTCTTCCTCATCCCGCTCCGGTTCTCGACCCAAGTGAACCTCGTAGCATCTCTCACAACGGAGACACCAGGCCGACTTCTGCTCGTTCACCAGCCCTCCCCGGCACCCGCTGGGTCTACGTCACTCGATTGCGGACCTGGCATTGGAAGGTAAAGTCAGAGGGCGACCTCGCGGCCTAGCCCCTGCTCTTGCGCCCGCCGGTACACATACATGCCGGCGGCGACGTCCTCGGTGCCGATGCCCTGGGACTCGAACAGCGTAATGGCGTCGGCGTGCGGGCGGCCCAAGACGCGCCCAACTACCACGTCGCCGAGCTCGACCGCCCGCTCCCAGTGAAAGGCCCGCCGCTCGGCGGCCCAGATCAGGTCGCCCGCTTCCATTTTCGCCTGCGCCAGGTCGTCTACCACCACGAGGTTGCTTCGACGGACTGCTGTCTCGTCCAGCTCGCGCCGTGCCCAGCTGTTGCTTCCCGCCGCGTTGATGTGCACGCCGGCGCTGAAAGAGTCGCCGTCGACGACCGGCTCGCGCGCGTTCGTGATGACACAGACGATGGCTGCGTCACGGACAGCCGCTTCGGGCGTGTCCGTCGCGGTGATCGCAATGCCGAGTTCCTCCGACATATCGTCGGCGAACGCCTCGCGCCGCTCACTTGAGCGACTGTAGACCCATGCCTGCGTGATGGGCCGCGCGGCCCAGACGGCGGCGAGCTGCGTGCGCGCTTGGTAGCCGCTGCCGATGATGCCGACCGTCGAAGCGTTCGGCTTTGCCATGTGTCGCGTGGCCACGCCGCTGGCGGCGCCGGTGCGTATCTGGCCGAGAGCGTTGGCCGCGATCATGGCGACAGGCTCCGGCGAGCCGGTGCCGAAGAGCAGGACCACCATCTGCGTCCCGCCGCCGCCGGCGACACCCACGTAGGTTTTAAGGCCGGTCGCCTCGAAAGACTCCGAGGTGCCGCCCATGATCTGGTGGGTTCCCTGGGGCAAAGGGATGCGCTGGCGCCCCATGACCGCAGCCTTACCCGCTCCTGCATCGGCGAATAGCTGATCGAGCACGTCAACACACGCAGCGACGGGCAGGAGCGCTCGGACCTCTTCTTCGTTGATGAGCAGCATAGTTCCGCTTACGTAATGTAAGACCCCAATGTTTCCATAACCAACTGGCCTTCCGCCTGGCGCGGCCGCAGGTTGCTCACGCTAACCCCTACCAGGCGCACCGGCGCCCCCGCCTTCCAGTTGGCGTCGAGGAGCTGGCGTGCGGTGCCGCGAACAATAGCGGCGTCCGCGGTCGCCGTCTGCCGGCTCGCCGAGCGAGTTATCGTCGTGAAGTCAGAGAAACGCAGCTTCAGCGTCACCGTGCGGGCCACGAGGCTATGGCTCTCCAGCGAGCGAGCGACGGAGTCGCCGAGGCGCTCGAGCTCGGCGTAGAGCGTCCCGGCGTCCGAAACATCCCGAGGGAACGTCTCCTCTGAGCTGATGGATTTCGCCTCGTGCTCCCTGCGCACCGGGGACTCGTCCTGGCCAAGTGCTCTGCGGTGCAGCACCGCGCCCCAGGGACCGAGGATCGACATCACATGAGTCATGGGAGCTTCCGCAACCTGGCTTAGCGTACTGAGCCCTGCGGCTCTCAGCCGTTGCGCGGAGCGCGGGCCGATGCCGGGCAGCGCGTCCACGGGGAGGCCCGCCAGGAATGCCGCTTCGGAGCCCGGCGGCACGACGACGAAACCGGACGGTTTCCCGGTTTCGCAGGCGACCTTCGCCACCATCTTGCTCGTGGCCAGACCGATGGAGCACGGCAGCGCGAGCTCGACCCTGATGCGCCCTTGGATGCGGTGCGCCAGCGCCGTCGCCTTCGCGGCATCGTCCGCCACCTCGCTTAGGTCTACGTACGCCTCGTCGATGGACATCTGCTCGATGAGCGGCGACTCCTGTTCCAGCAGCGCCATCACCCGCTGCGAGTAATCGCGGTACAGGTGGTGGCGAGTGGACAGGACCGTTGCATGAGGGCAAAGGCGGAGAGCTTGGCTCATGGGCATGGCCGAGTGGCAGCCGTAGCGCCGAGCCTCATACGAGGCCGCCGCTACAACGCCACGGCTCTCAGGCGAGCCGCCGATGAGCAGAGGGAGACCCCGCAGGCTTGGGTCCTCGATCTCCTCGACGGAGGCATAGAAAGCGTCGAGGTCGACGAGGACAATGCGGCGTTCCTTTTCCATGGCAGAGTCTTCCACGGCCGAATCCTAGCCTACAGAAGAGAGCACCGGGACGGCGTGCTGTCGGCGCCGAGCAAACGGAGAGGGCCCCGATATTTCGGGGCCCTCTTGTGATCGATTCTGAGTCCGGCATCAGCGCCGGAAATGGACTATCTCTTGCCCCGGACTGCAGCGGCCAGGTCGGAGCCTGGTGTGAAGCCGACACGGTTGTGTGCCGGGACAGTTACGCGCTGGCCCGCCTGGCGGCCACGAATAGCCCGCACCTGGCGTTCCTTGACGCGACGCGACTCGAAGGCGCCAAAGCCCGTCAGTACGACGCGGTCGCCGGACGCGAGCGACTCGCGCACCGCGTCAAGCACAGCGTTCAGCGCCAAGTCACCCTGCGAGCGAGGGGCTCCCAACTTCGCCGCGACTTTTGCTGATAGGTCTCCCTTTCGAAGCGTGGCCAAGACAACACCTCCTGAAACCGACTCGTTCTGCCAGGACCAAAGCGGCGGCACTATAGCACAGTAATTGCAAGTTTCAATGGCCACGGCGCCCTGAATGCCAAAATAGGGCACCTATCGAATCTCTTCTGTTGACTCCCACCATCGATAAAAGTGATTTAGCGGGCCATGGCCCGCCCCAGCGGGAAAAGCCCGCCGGATCGCTTCCAGCGTGTATTCCTTTGCTCGTGAGACGGCATCCTCCATCTCGAGCCTGTGGGCCAGACCGGCGGCGATGGCCGATGAGAACGTGCAGCCGGTGCCGTGCGTGCTTGTCGTCGGCACCCGCGGCGCGGAGAAGGTCAGGAAGCGGCGCCCATCGAAGAGGACGTCGACGGCCTCGGCCCCGAAATGCCCTCCCGTGATCAACACGTACTCCGGGCCCATATCATGGATGAGAATGGCCGCCGCCTCTGCCTCGCCGATGTTGCGGACCGGCATGCCCGCCAACACCGCGGCTTCGGCCGCGTTCGGTGTGAGGATCAGCGCGAGCGGCACTAGGTCGTGGATCAGAGCCTCAACGGCATCCTCGTGGAGCAACCGGTCGCCGCTTGTCGCGACCATCACCGGGTCGACCACCAACCGATTCAGCCCGTGCCGGCGCACTCTCGCCGCAACCGCGCGGATGATGTCGGCGCTCGATAGCATGCCGGTCTTGACCGCCACCGGCTGCAGGTCCTCGGCGATGGCATCGATCTGCGCTTCAACGAGAGGGACTGACACTTCCTCTATCGCCGTCACGCCGAGCGTGTTCTGGGCGGTGACGGCCGTAATGACGCTGGTGCCGTAGACCTCGTGCGCGGCGAAGGTCTTGAGGTCGGCCTGGATGCCCGCGCCTGCGCCCGAATCGGAGCCGGCGATGGTGAGAGCGATGGGCATTGCCGAGTTCATCGGCGCCCCTCCTGGCGACCGGGGTAGAACGCGTCCCAGAACGCCCGTCGCAGCAACGCTTGGGGCGCCAGATTCTGTGGCAAAGAGGCAAGCCCGGAGGGCGGCCGCGAGGCGCCAAGGTCGCCGAAGATGCCTTGGCACAGGTCATCCCCAAGCGCCAGTATGAAAAGGTGGCGGACCATGCGCTCCCAGGTCGGGCGGTGGCACGGGGCGAACGCAGAGCTGCAGGAGGAGGGCGGCGCGCCCAGCGTGCCAGAAGCAACCATCAGCCCTCGATCAGCCGCACCCGGCTGGCGAGCTCGCCGAAGTCGTAGCTCTGGCTGCGCTGTCCTAGGCTGCGGGCGAGCACGAAGCCTAGGGCAGCCACCGTCGATACCACCACCGCGATCAAGAAGCTGGCCAGCGTGTTCCCGGACGCAAGTACGTGCCAGGTGTCGGTCAGTCTCTCCCACGTCCACCATCCGCCGAGGGACTTGGTGGGGAAGAAGAGGGCGCCGGCTCCGATGCCGAGCACCGTGCTGACAGCAGCGGCCCTCCCGCTCAACCTGCCCACGAACAGGCCAAGGAAAACAGGCACTACCGCGCCGGCACAGGCCAAGTCAGCGATGAAGAACAGGTAGAGCACACTGTCGAAGAAGAAGCCGACAACGATGGCGGGCACAATGAACGCCACTGTGATCAGGCGTGACGAGGCCAGCAGTCGGGTGCCGCTGAGCTGCGGGCGCAGCCGAAGGAGGTCACTGGTGAACACGCTGGCGATGCCGTTCAGCAGGGTGTCCATGCTGCTCATCACCAACACGAGCGCCAGCACCATCAGTACGACTACCAAGAAACCCGGTAAGACATCGAGAGCTAGCCGGAAGAGCGCGATGGGGTCGGAGGAAGGCCCTGACAACCCCTGGCCGACGGCCCATAGACCGAAGAGGCCGCCCGCGACGACCAGCGGAATCACAATAAGGCCAGCGGACAGGAACCCGCGCCGCAGGTCCGCGTCCGACTTGCTCGCGTAGACGCGCTGCCAGAAACCCTGGTGGAACAGGTTCGCAGCCGTGATCGCAATGATGAGCGTGATCGCCAGTTCGATGCCCGGCTGGTGCGTCGCCGACAACAACTCCGGGCTGACCTCGCGAACCGCGCCGAATGCCGGCCCCCATCCGCCAATCTCCACGAGAGTGGCGACGAGCACCGCGACCATCAGCGGGACGATGAGAGGGAACTGGAGATTGTCGGTGAAAATCGACGCTCGGAGTCCGCCGTACACGGTATAGGCCAGCGTGGCGCCTCCGACGATCAGCAAAGTGAGCAGCAGGGGCGCGTCAGTGATGAGCCGCACGGCCCTGGCGATGGCCCCCATCTCAGCGGCCAAGAAGACGAACATGTAGAAAACAATGATCGCCAGCGTGACCCCGTACATGAGCCGGCCGTACCGGTACCACGCAAACTCACTCAACGAATGTCCCTGGGGCATGACCTGCCGCATCCTGGGGCCGACGATCACGAAGGCGAGGATGGGGGCGGCTTGGCCAACGCCGTAGCCGATGACGGCGATCAACCCAGCCCAGGTCGCCGCCTCCGCTGGGGCGAAGAGAATCCAAACGCCCATGATGGAAGCAACCAGGGTTGCGGTGGTCGAAATGCCGCCGATGCTGCCACGCGCCGAGATGAAGTCCTCGACCGTGACCTGCTTGCGGCGGCGGGTGTAGCCGATGCCGATGGCGGCGAACGCTACCATCGTGATGATCGCAATTACCAGCGCGGGCGCACCCAAGGACATTGTAGCCCCTCCAGGCCGAGCAGGGCGAAACGCGACAGGGCCGCCTTTCGAGGAAGAATGCGGCCCTGCGGTGGCGCGATGACCACGGGACGCGATGCTTCCTTCGCTGGTACTGCCCAGGCCAGGTTCTAAGGGCTGCCCCGAATGGCTGCCGAGGTCTCTCGGCCGACTTGCCAGGCTCCCTTAATCAATCGCGATTGCCGTATGCCGTATCGTTGAACAAGAAAGATAGTAGGGGCGCGCTTTGAAGGCCGTCAACATGCGGCGGCGTGGCGGCCAGGCCGTGGCAATAAAAATGCAAGGCACCGCGAGGTTCGGTCTCAAAATCGCTCTTGGGAACCTATGGACAATAACCGCTTGGTGCTATTATCCTCCCCGCTAGGCTGTGGCCTTGTTCCAAGGCTGCGTAACCGGATCGGCGCGACGCTGCAAGGGCTCGTGCCGTGTTGACGTACACAGGCTGATACTGGTGCTAGTGCAAACGAAGCCAGTCGACACATTTCCAGTACCCCGCCGATCTTGTGGTCACACCGGCTGAGGGACAGGAGCGGGCATGTTCAGGGTTCGGACTTTTTCGATCGGGTTGATCCTTTCTCTCACTGCGGTATTGCTGCTATCGATTACAGCAGCAAGCGCCCAGGAAGAGACCACGAAGCTCACAGGGACCGCCACGTTCCGAGACGATGGCGACAACCTTAATGCCAAGGTGGTCATCTCCCTAGGTGGGTTGCCGGTGCCCGAGGCAGGAACCGCCTACGAGGGCTGGCTCCTCGGAAGCAACGGCAGCAAAGTGAGCACTGGTGTCTTCTACCGGGCTATCGACGGCTCGGTAGACCAAGAGTACGTCGACCCCGACGGGGCCAGCCTACTCGCGACCTATGGCGCATTCGTCGTCACTAGCGAGTTGGTGCCTGACCCCGACCCGGCGACGTCCGGCGCCGTGCTCTACGCCGACTCGATCTCTGCGGGAGCCGCTCCGCACATCGGACATCTGCTGGTGGCCTTTGACGCGAACCCTGAGAGCAAGGGCATAGCCGTTGGCCTGCGCGAGCAGATGGCCCTCGCCCTCGCTCACGCTAAGCTTGCCGACGCCTCGACGGCGCTGGCTGACAAGCAGTCGCACGCGCAACACGTCGTCAACATCATTGAGGGCTCCGGCGGCCCGGGTGATGGCAACGGCGTGCTGAGCTACGCTGCCGACGCCTTGGCCCACGTAACAGAGGCCAAGGCCGGAACGACTGGCCTGGCCCGCATCGCTTCTGCGGACGCAGCCATTGCCGCGGCCCAGGACGCTAAGGTCCGCGCTGAGCAGTCGCGGAACAACGCGCTTTCCGTCATCGCCGCGACTGAACTGGGCTTCCTAGTCAACATTCAACTCCAGAACGCCTCTGTAGGCTTGAGCGCTGGCGTTACCTTTGCAGAGACGATCTACACAAGCTCACAGGACATCGCGGCATTCGTGCCCGTCCTGGGAGCCAGCCCGGCGCCACCGAGCGTTGGTGACGGCCTAGTGCCGACTGCCGCACTGACAATTCTCATCGCCGGCCTGATGGCCACCGCCGCTGGAGCGCTGCTGCTCTTCCGGCGCCGCGCAACGGCAACCGCAACCGCTTAGCGCGCCCAAGCAGCCGTACGAAAAGAGAAGGCCTCGTCCACCAGGACGGGGCCTTCTCTTTTCCCTTTGTACCGGGG
>Ga0302123_10002125_pt1 | contig 13637 bp, 9 predicted proteins | sample CB21_321_MG_FD_203109 | JGI IMG/M metagenome (GOLD analysis project Ga0302123, IMG submission 203109) | Marine microbial communities from Western Arctic Ocean, Canada - CB21_32.1 | ecosystem: Environmental > Aquatic > Marine > Oceanic | place: Canada: Western Arctic Ocean | collected 2017-09-28 | reverse complement strand
TCTGCCCAGACGCCAGAGACGCCTGCCCACGAGCAGGTCTTCATCTACGAACACGATCCGCAGAATCGCTCGTTTTCCCGCGAATTCCAGCAGCCCGGGAACTGCTGGCCGGACACGACTGCGGTTGCCGGATTCGCGTCCCCCCCGCATCCGGCAACCAATACGACTAGCAAGAGTGGTCCGAGTACAGTCAACATTCTGAGGCACATCGTCGTTCCTTGTGGGTGTTGGTGTGCATGTACTGGAAGAACGCAGGCACGTTATTGTGAATCAGGCTCCACCCGATCCCTGGGCAGAAACAACGCAACAGCAGATGCGAGATCAGAAGCTGCCCGGTTGCTCTCCGCCTGCTTTCGTGCCCAAGGCGGTCCATGTGGGTGTGTCGATATTCTCTGAGATGAACCGTGTTGATCCATCGGTCAGTCCGACGTGAACGCCTCCGACGTGTGGCGACCGTGCTCCGGCGATCTGCCCACCGCCGGTATCCCCGGTACAAGGCATCTTTTCCAAAGTGGAAGACTCACACCGCATAACGCGATCGTTCGCAGCAGAGTTGGGCCCAAGTCCCGTGCTGAACGCTGTAGAGCCCATCGCCCCATAAAACATGATACCCCGTGAATCACTCGTACCACTGATCCGAAACTTGATCTCGCCGAGCATTAGCGTATTGCTGGAACCGTCTGTGACGTTACGGAATCCACTGTTGGAATTAATTGCAAAAACGCCTCCACGAGTTGTGTCGGTACGGGCCTGATTCAGATTTCCAGAGCCATAGCACGCAGCATAGTTATTTCCGCGATAGAGGCTCTCCATGTTTGAGAAACTGCTCACTACTTTGAAGTCACCGGCGTTGCTGGGACACCGCAATACGTCCATGGGGATGTTGCCCCAGGTTTCGTTGAAGTGGTCGACCGCATGAATTCGGTTAAAGACAATGCTGGTGCCGCGTTGGTAGTACGGTTGCTGATCCATGAAGGGCAGGATGGCTGCCGACCAGTCCATGCCGATACCATTACCGGAAATGTTTCCAGCCAGATTGTCGAGCAACGACGGATTGCCATGCACGGCCCCGGGCGGGAATGTGTTGTGGGTGCCGTGATAGTTATGCAGCGCGAGGCCAAGCTGCTTCAGTTTGTTCTTGCACGTTGACCGACGGGCCGCTTCGCGAGCCTGCTGGACGGCGGGCAGGAGCAGCGCGATCAGAATGGCAATGATGGCGATGACGACAAGCAGTTCGATCAGGGTGAATCCACGCCCGGGATACTGTCGGCGGAAAACAAGGGAGCGAAATCGTGACATGGTTTCTCCTCCATGAACGGAACAATTACAGGTAAACAATTACAGGTAAACAATTACAGGTAAACAATTACAGGTAAACAATTACAGGTAAACAATTACAGGTAAACAATTACAGGTAAACAATTACAGGTAAACAATTACAGGTAAACAATTACAGGTGAAGTGCCGAACAAACCTATCCAGGCGGATCGGCCGAATCAGAAGGCGGGGACGATGAAACTCGCGTCCGACGTCTGACTCGCGACCCGATCATGAAGGCGCATGCTACCAGAAGGACTATCGCAGCGAGAACCCTGAACGGCTGATTCAGCAGTGCATTCTGGTAGTCGGACGCGGTGAGCGGTGTCCTTCGGTTGTCCATGACGTACATAGCCCAGCGCCCGGGGAATGGCGCGGCAGCATCTCGGAGAGTTGCCGGCGGCACATCGAGCAGCTTCAGATCCTTGACGATCTGTCCAGTTTCTACCGGGCCACGATAGAGCACGGCGATGCGTCCACTTGCATCGATCAGCAGACTCGTCGGAAGAGCCAGCGGTCGGATGCGATGGAAGAGCGTCCGTTCGACCGTCCCGAATTCCTCAAGAAACCTCTCGTCCACAGTACCAGCGAAATACGGGAAGCCGATGCCTGCAATCAGTTCTCTGGCACGCCGTTGACTCGCTTCCGCCTGCGGGTTCAAACCTTCCACATTCAGGGCCAGCACTTGAAGACCATGATTGTCGAGTTCGTCTGCGTTTCGCGACCAGCCCTTCAGTTCGTCGAGGCACGGACGACACCAGGTGGCCCAAAGGTTGATCAGAAGCGGCTTTCCGGAATACCGACTGCTTGAGACTTGCTCACCGCTCAATCCGGCTGCTTGAAACACGGGTAGCCGCGGACGGTGATAGAGCACAACACGAGCGCTTCCGGATACTTCCTCGCTGCTTTGTGGAGCGGTCTGGGGATGGCTCACTTTTCGAATCGGGAGCCGCTTTGCCTTTCCAGATCCCTGGACAAGTCGCGCACGCCGCCCGGTTTCGATGCCTGTAAAGTCCTCAGTATCGCCGCCCGGCCACGTGACCGTCATGTGGCCAACAGTTCGCGTGGGGGGAACGCCGAAATGGAGCCACCTGCTGGACTGACTCAGGAACCCGCGACCACAGTACACCGTCTTGACGAAACGCTGCACGATTCCGCCACGTGCCAAGACGGCAGCTTCGCCCAGATGCAATTCCACCCGAGCCCCCACAGCGTCGCGATTGCACGACCGGCCCTCAAGCAGGACGGACACGAACGAATTCGAGTTCCGCAGATCATTTCTCAAAAAGCGAATCATCGGTGCGGTACGGTTAGTCACCCACACATCCAGATCACCGTCGGCATCCCAGTCCACGATGGCAACTCCCCGGCCATCGTCGATCTGGTCGAGCCCACTGACAGCTGAGACGTTGACAAACTGTCCGCCTCCCAGATTCAGAAAGCTGCAATGCCGTTCGTGTCCGCTGAAGCTCAGTCCCTGGTCAACCCGACGGCTGAGTTCTTCCCAGCCACTCTCGTAGTCTGGTGACTTATTCGGACCGGAAGTGGGATCATCGTCCGATTGCGACACGACCTGCCGCCAGTAGAAACTTCACAAATCGCCCGAATCTTCCTGTGTCAGATACCCGTTGGCGACAAACAGATCCTCACGTCCGTCGTTATTCCAATCCAGAAAAGTCGACCCCCATGCCCATCCCCCCACCGTCACTCCAGCCTGCACGCTGGAGTCCTCGAACGTCCCGTCACCGGCATTGATGAATAATGAGTTTCCGCGAGCGTGTCGCTGAAACTGGCGCCGCGTCTCTTCATTGGAATCGGTCTTGAACTGCTGCTGAAACGTGATTCGGTTTCCAGCGGACGAGAACATGTTGCTGACATACAGGTCTGGCCTGCCGTCGTTGTTGGCATCTCCCCACGTGCAGGACATGCCGGCTCCAATATCCTCCACTCCGGCCGCCGCCGCCGCGTCCTCAAAACGACCGTCTTCATTGAGGTAAAGATTGTTGCGGCCAAAATCATTGGCAACATAGAGATCGGAATCCCCATCCTGATCGAAGTCTTCCCACGCGGCGGCCAGGCTGAATCGATGGTTGTTAGCGTCGAGACCGCTTGCGGCAGTGACATCAACGAGGCGAAACTCCCCGTCGTTGCGAAACAGGATATTGCGACCGCCGTTAGTAGCATCGTGGTAGGGAACCGGCACGACAGCGTGCCGGTCGGAATTGTGCGACAACAGGCCGGTCGTCATGTACGGGCTGCGCGAATACACACAGACGTAGATATCGAGATCTCCATCCATGTCGTAGTCGGCGACCGCCAGAGACGAGGGAGGGGACATTGTGGGACGTCTTCGAGTGGATGCTGAGTGCGGACTGAAATGTGCGGCACCATCGTTTTCGAGAATCAGCAGCCCCGCGACACTACCCACAATCAGGTCCTGATCACCATCGTTATCAAGATCCGCAAAGAGTGCCGAGTGTGTGTTGTCCAGCCAGTCGACGCCCGCCTGCGTTGAGACGTCAGTCACAGTCGCGTCCGCATTCTGAAGGTAGAGACGATTTGGCAAACCGCCTGGCTGACACACGTAGAGATCGGCCAGCGAATCGCCGTTGACGTCGCCGATGGCCAGTCCATGATGACCCGTCACCGCAATTCCCAGGTCTGCCGGAATACGCCCACGCCAGTCATCAATGCTCAGACTGAGCTGATCGCGATATCCGGCATCGAACCCGAACACCGTATCGGTGCCGTCTGAAAATGCGGGCGTGTCACGTCCTTTCAAATGGACTTCCTGGAAATCCATGACACGAATCAGGTGCAAATACACTGCGGACGGTCCTCTTTCAGAGTGCCACACGCAGTGCCAGCGGGCATTTTGTTGCAGACGGCCTTCGTGACCAGAGCCCGAGGCCTGGTAGAGCACTTCAGTCCTGATACTGTTACCTGAGTTTTCGAGACGGATAACTTTAAAGTGAATGCGCACGTCGCTGCCGGTTTTGAACGGAGATCGTAAGCCAGCGACCGCTCGCTTCCATCGCTCTTGCCCGGTCTGTGTTGCATCGAGTCCTGCAACGCGCTGGCTGGCTTCCGCCGATTTAAGGACGACGAACTGCTCGTGTACAGAAACGTTCCTGAGTTTCGGTCGCAACGGCTCACACCGAAAGTCTGGAGTCAGTATGGCCGCGGCCGCGGCTCCTGCAGTTGAACGTGATTGTTCGCTGGCCGGTCGACACGGACCGATGACTTCCGCCAGACTCGTTAGCTGACGCTGGACAACATCGTGCAGTCGCTCACTCGGCCATGCGTGCGGCGTCGCGTTGCGCTCAACTGGTGAATCTGCCCGCGCATCGATGCTGTTCCACTGCAGAAGCGTCAGTGTCGCAAGAATCGTAGCAGGTCGGACCAGCCATCGTGGAAGACCGGAGCCCTTACGACAAGCGGATGCGAGCATGAGTTTCATCGGGAACCAACGCTCTACCATGTTCTTTCCAAGCGCCCACCACACACAGTTGAGTGCTCGCCTCGGACGTGAATGCGCGATTGCAGCAGGTATTCCCGCGTCTCATACGTTGACTGCCGGGCTTCGCAGACTGCTCGCATCAACCGTCTCGACAGCCGGCGGTCCCGGGCTGTCGGGACGCCGCGGACTTTTACGAAACCGGAAATTGCGATGATAATTGTCGCCAGTGTCACGATGATCGTCAATCACGTGCCACGGTTCTGTGGTCCATCTGGGTTTGTCGTGGGTTCGCCCAAGTGCAGCCCGGCTTCGCCGCTGTGGCTCTGCCCTGAGGAATTAATCTGTTTCCCTGGAAGCGGAGGACCTTCGTGCCGAAACAACTTCCCCGGTTTGACCTGCGTCGCGCTCGCTCAATGAGTCGGCACGCTGTATGGCAACAATGCCCGATCAACTACCGGTGAGACACTGAACTTTCCCGCTGAGCATCGTGACGACGACCTGCCCGTCGCGGTCGACCAGCAGGCCGCCGGGCAGTGGTCTCTCGTGAACCTCGTGTCGCCACAACTGAAGAGGTTGACGATATCGTGACTCAGCGGCGCCGGTAGATCTCAGACGAGAATCTCATGAATCGGCCGGGCCTCTTCCTGGACTCCGGTCAGCCTCTCATCGAGGCCGCGGTGCTTCACGGTGAAGCGCTGAGAGTCGATGCCCATCCGATTGAGAATCGTCGCGTTCAGGTCGCGGATGTGGACGGGGTCTTTGACGATGTTATAGCCGAAGTCGTCGGTCTCGCCGTAACTGACTCCGCCCTGGATCCCTCCTCCAGCCATCCACATCGAGTAGCACCTTGGGTGATGGTCGCGGCCGTAGTTCTTTCGCGTAAGCGTGCCCTGACTGTAGACCGTCCGCCCGAACTCGCCGCCCCAGATCACAAGCGTTTCGTCAAGCAGACCTCTTCGCTTGAGGTCCTGCACGAGTGCCCATGCCGGTTGATCGACTTCCTTCGTCTGTCGCCGCAGATTTGTCGGCAGACTGCTGTGGTGATCCCAGCCTCGATGAAAGATCTGCACGAAGCGGACGTCACGTTCGAGCATCCGCCGGGCGAGCAGACAGTTGCGGCCAAACGTGCCGGGCTTCTGAACGTCTTCGCCGTACATTTCAAGGATGTGTTTCGGCTCACCGGAAGTGTCAACCAGTTCTGGTACCGACGACTGCATCCGAAACGCCATTTCGTACTGCGTGATCCGCGTCTGTGTTTCCGGATCGCCGACATTTTTGTGGATCCGATCGTTCATGGCTCTAAGCCGATCGAGCATCAAGCGTCGCGCCTCGTGGCTGAGTCCGTTAGGATTGGACAGGTAGAGCACAGGGTCCCCGGTCGCGCGGAAGGCAACGCCAGCGTGCCGTGATGGTAGAAAGCCGCTACCCCACAGCCGTGAGTAAAGAGCCTGTCCGCGAGGTTCGCAGTTAAGCACGACGAACTCCGGCAGGTTGCGATTCATCGATCCCAGGCCGTAGCTGATCCACGCCCCGAGTGTCGGTTTACCGGGAATCTGATTGCCCGTCTGAATGAACGTGATCGCCGGGTCGTGGTTAATCGCCTCGGTCCAGACGGTATGTATGAAGGCGAGATCGTCGGCCATCGAACCGGTCTTCGGCAGCAGCTCGCTGACCGGCTTGCCACATTCGCTGTTTCGATCGAAACGAAACATCGTCGGAGCAATGGGAAACCGTGACTGCGAGGCCGTCATGGTTGTCAGCCGCTGGCCCTTCCGTACCGACTCGGGCAGGTTCGTATCGAACCACTTTTCCAGCTGCGGCTTGTGATCCAGGATGTCCAGGTGAGACGGAGCGCCGGCCATAAAGAGCCAGACAACTCGCTTTGCCTTGCCTGGGAAATGACCTTGCCCGAGGGCACCATCTCCGGCGGCCTGCGCATCCTGACTCAACAGCGAAGCGAGCGCGGCCGCGCCGAGCCCCTTTGCACTACGGCCGAAGAACTGTCGTCGAGTTTCGAGATTGATCCACTCGTCAACCGGGTTGGCAGACATAACTCATTCCTTCAGCAGGACGACCATCCTGCGAGAGAGCCCTCAGGCGTGCGGCAGGTGAGCATCTACCGCCCCTGAGTTTATCTCAGGGGTTCTCGCGTCTTTGCACTACCGATTGGGTAGTGCAAAGACGCGAGAACCCCCGACGTAAAGTCGGGGGCGTTGGTAAGTTCTCACCTGCCGCTCGGCTGTTATTTCATGATGAAGTCATCGCGGTTCATCAGTGTGTTAGCGATGATCGTCCACGTGGCAACTTCCACTGGGTCCTGACTCTCGTCGGGCTTACTGTCGCCTGTACGGATCAGTTCCGCGGCCAGTTCCGGTTGAACTTCAAAGACGCTCCGCATTTCTCTGGCGAGAGTGACCATGTCCTTAATGTCGAGCGGGGTTCCGGGGTACCGAAGTGCTTCATGGAACATCCACATCGCTCGCGATCTATCACCTGGTGTTTTTCGAATCGCGCTCTGGGCGAGGTGGCGTGCGGCCTCAACGTACTGCGGGTCGTTCATCAGCACGAGGGCCTGAATTGGTGTGTTGGTCCGCTCGCGACGGACTGTGCATTGTTCACGAGTCGGCGCGTTGAAGGCGGCCATCGAAGGCGGCGGCGACGTGCGTTTCCAGAACGTGTAGAGACTGCGACGGTAAAGAGCATCACCAGAGTCTTTCTCAAAGATGCGAGTGTTGCTGCCTGTAATCGCAACAACTTTCCAGAGCCCCGCCGGCTGATACGGCTTGACGGTGGGGCCACCCATCTTCCGAACGAGCAGGCCACTGACGGCAAGGACCTGGTCGCGCAGAACTTCTGCATCGAGGCGAACTCGCGGACCGCGTGCGAGGTAACGGTTGTCGCGGTCGACTGCGAGCAACTCTGGTGTTGCCGCTGCGTGCTGCTGGTACGTTGCGGACGTGAGGATCAATCTGAGAATGTGATTGATGTCCCAATCGGATTCGACAAATTCAACAGCGAGCCAATCAAGCAGATCGGGATGTGATGGCCGCTCGCCCATCACTCCGAAGTCTTCTGAGGTGCGAACCAGTCCCACACCGAACACGGACTGCCACAGTCGATTTACTGTGACCCGAGCCAACAGTGGATGGTCCGGATGAACAAGCCACTTTGCCAGCCCGAGCCGGTTGGCCGCTACGCCTTCGGGAAGGGCCGGCAATACAGACGGGACCCCCGCCGAGACTTCATCCTGCCGCTGGTCATATTCGCCGCGTTGCAACACCCAGGCTCGTGGTTTTGTCGGTCGCTCGCGCATGACAAGCGTCGTTGTCGATCGGGAATAGATGAAGTCACGGCGTTTTTCGATCTTCGCAAGTTCGCGCATCCTAGACCGATGTTTCTCATTGAGCGTTTCCGCACGAAATGTTGCGGCGAGTCTCCGCTCTTCTGGATCGAGGTGCTTCCAGTACAACCTGGATGAGAAAAACGATTTCAGTTCAAACTCTTTCGCGAGGAGTTGCACTTCGCCCGTGCTTACCCAGCGACGAAAAATCCGGATGTCACTAAGCCCGCCAGTGGGAATCCGACTCGCAATTCTGAGCGGCGCTTCAGGAAGCGCTGTGGCGTCGATGAGGTTTTCAGTCGAATTCCGCAGGATCCCCTTGCGACCGTTGACGAAAACCGTGACTGAGGAATTGGACTGTCCGCCTGAGTAACGCACGCAAACGTGTTGCCAGGCTCGAGGCGTGAGTGCTTCCTCTCCCGGCAATCGGCCGTGGATCTTCTTGCCCGTCCCATCGAGCAATTCGAATGTCAGAGCCCCTTGTGTGCTGCTTGTGATTTTCCAGCCGGCTGTCTTTTTATCGTCTGTTTGAGCCGTGTGATCGAAAATCGTTGTTGACAGAAGTCTGTCGGGAGTACGGAACCAGAAGCTGATCGTGAGTGGCTCATCGCTACGCAGCTCCGCGAGTTTCGTTTGGAATTCACTCTTCTCATCGAAGCGAACACCACGTTTACCACCCGGGTGATGCTCGGCCCACTTCGTGGACTTGGTGAGTTCAAAGTCTCGTTTGCCTTCCTTCGTGAGCGGCAGAAAGAGCAACAGTTCGTCTTCGCCGACTGGGCTCCTGATATTTTTCTTTCTACCGACCCAGCAGCCTCCATAGATCGGCCCTTTCGGGTCGTTGCCGCGAGGGCCGGTCTTCCGCAGCGCGGCAAGCCGTTTGTTTCGCCGGGAATTCAACGCCGCCCACTCGTCTTTGAATTCGTCGTTCGGAATTGCGATTACTGGTGGCGTATCTTTCTGGTTGCCGTCCATCACCTGTGCTGTGCTGTTATTGAAAAAGGCGCCCAGTTGGTAGAACTCTCGCTGGCTGAGCGGATCAAACTTGTGATCGTGGCAGACCGCGCAGCCAGCGGTCAGGCCGAGGAACACCGTTGCTGCGGTCTCCACACGGTCCACCATATATCGCACTTCCAGCTCTGCCGGGATCGCTCCGCCTTCTGATGTTGTGATGTTGCAGCGGTTGAACCCGGTGGCGATCTGCTGGTCGAGTGTCGCGTTGGGGAGCATGTCGCCAGCGATTTGTTCGACGACGAATTCGTCAAACGGTTTGTTCGAGTTGAACGCGTTGACCACCCAGTCGCGATACGGCCACATTTCGCGGTAGTTGTCGACGTGCATCCCGTGCGTGTCGCCGTATCGGGCTGCGTCGAGCCAGTACCGGGCTCGATGTTCACCCGCGTGCTTCGACTTCAAGAGCGTGTCTATGTAACGCGCGTATGACTCGGGCGTTCGACGTTTGATAAGCTCGTCGAGGAGTTGGTCATCCGGGGGCAACCCTGTCACGTCGAAAGCCGCGCGTCGAAACAATGTGTAAAGAGCGGCGTGACCGCCTGGCTTGAGGCCCAGTTCGTTCAACTTCCGATAAATAAAGAAATCGATCGGATTGCGAGCCCAGCCGACAGCTTCGTCCGACTTCGGAACTTTCGGACGAATCGGTTTGATGAACGCCCAATGAGGCTGCCATTCGGCTCCCGATTCGATCCACTCCTGCAGAAGTGCTTTCTGCGTCGGGGTGAGTTGCTTACCGGTCGCTGGCGGTGGCATGACCTCTTCAGGGTCGTGACTGAGAATCCGAACGACCATTTTGGACTCAGCCGGATTGCCAGGTACGACGACTCCTGCATCCAGGACACTCTCACGTCGGTCGAGACGCAGCTCCGCTTTGCGACTTGCGGAATCCGGACCGTGACAGGCAAAGCAGTGCTCAGACAGGATCGGCCGGATCTGATCGTTGAAGCCGATCAGTTTGTTTCCGGCGCCAGTCTGGCCCAGTGTGGGAACCGACGTCGTCACGGCGACGATCAACACGAAGACGGCCATCTGTAGTTGATTCATAACTCGTCACCTTCTCGCTGACGGAGCCAGTTATTGGACGGCGTACTCCTGAAGCTGCTCCAGGTCGACAAACTCCAAAGCCGACATGTGCGTCGCCTCAACATGGACTGGCGGTGCCATTCCCGCTTCCAGGGCCTGCTTCCAGCGTTGTACACACAGGCACCAGCGATCGCCTGGATTTACGCCGGGAAAGTGATATTCCGGAATCGGTGTGCTCAGGTCATTGCCGACCTCGGCTGAGAACTCCAGAAACTCCGCCGTGGCCTCAATGCAGACGAGATGCAGCCCAAGATCGTCCACTCCGGTATTGCAGCAGCCATCACGATAGAACCCCGTGATTGGATCCATCGAGCAGGATTCCAGCGGTGTTCCGAGAACGTTCTTTGCTGATTGAGTCATCGTGTTGATTCCAGATGTTTCCCCGCAGCGGGGTGTTTGTTGAGAGTAAGTGGATGGCACGCGTAAAGGGTGGCTGGTGGTTGAGCGTAGCGAACCCCCAGCACTGCAACTGGGGGCTCGCTACGCTCGACCCCAGCCACCCCAATACTCAACGTTGACGAAGCACTCATTCCCGTGTGCAGTTAATTGTGACTTGCGGCATCAGGGGATCAACTGGCTGAGGATATCCAGCACGCCGTCGATCTCATCGAGCGGCGAAGTATAGTCGGCCGCCTGCTTGATTTGCGGATCGGCGTTTGCGGGACAGGCAAAGAACGCGACTCGGTCGGCCACATACTTGTCGCTCATGGTGTCGCCAATTCCCGCCACTCTGGATGGATCGATGCCAGTGTGGGCCAGCAACCGCTCGATTCCCGTCGCTTTCGAGATGTGCCGCAAGTCACAGTTGATGTAGAGCCAGGTCATCGAAACGCGAAACGGCCAGTCGCGTCGGTCCAATTCGTCCGCAACAGCGGGCAGGATCGAGCGGAGATATTCGGTGTTCTGATGATACAACGTGACCGCGGCAGACTTTCCCGGCTGTTGAGTCACACCTTGGAATTCGTATTCACGTCGCAGGAGTTTCGACGCTTCGTGGACGATTTCGAGATGTTCGTCTGTGATCGTGGGGTCCATCTCGAAGACGTTGACGTCCGGTCGATACAGCCACACTCCATTTTCGCCGACGCAAGGGATCAACGTGTTGTGAATGAACCGCGACATGGCTTCGACGAATGCAATCGGCCGGCCGCTGCATAGCGTCACGATCGGACGATCCTTCCTGCTGACCGCCAGGCGGTTGTGTGCAGCAAGCCGCGAGAGTGCAACGTCGTTGATCGGCGCATGCGATTCAGGCGACAGGCAGCCGTCGATGTCGCAGACGACCAGATCGAACTTCCCTGTGGATCGAAACGTCATGCGCGTGTCCGGGACTTGCTGTGTAATCGTCGAGCCGTCACGACGATGCCTGCAACTCTCTAACCGGCGACGATTCCGGTTGAATACGAATCGGGCGGCCGAATTCGTCAGAGAGTACCAGGTCGGAGTCGATCCCCAGCTGGTGATAGACGGTCGCGAGTATTTCGTTCAGATGCACTGGACGTGACGCCGGATCGCTACCGTCGGTTGTCGTGCTACCTAAGACCTGACCCCGCGTCAGGCCGCCACCGGCCATCATGACCGACCAGGCTCGCGACCAATGGTCTCGCCCGGCGTTGCCGTTGATGCGTGGAGTACGACCCATCTCGCCTGTCATCAGGACCAGTGTCTCGTCGAGCAGACCTCGATCGATCAGATCACTCAGCAACGCCGATACGGCCTCATCCAGTTGCGGCAACTTTTGTCGATGACTGCCGAAGTTGTTCTTGTGAGCGTCCCAACTGTTGTTCTTTGACAGATTGACCACAACGTAAGTCACACCAGCCTCGATCAGTCGGCGAGCCATCAGAATGCGCTGGCCGAAATAGTGATCTCCGTATCGGCGTCGCGTGGCTGCTGATTCCAGGTTCAGATCGAATGCCGTCTGTCCTCGACTCCCCAGCAACAGATCGCATGCGTACGCCTGGAAACCACCGATGCTGTTTGTGGCCTGGGAATCCACGATTCGCTGAGTCCGGTTCAGCGAGTCGAGCAGAGTACGGCGGTCCCTGAAGCGAGACAGCTCGACACTCTGAGGAAGTACCAGACCGGTGGGCACGGCGTATTTTCCAGCGGCCTGGTCGGGTATCTCTCCCGTGTCAAACGCTTCGTTCGCGCTGCCCAGATGAAGAGCGTGGTTGAAGTTGACTCGACCACCAAGCTGTTTGCGGTCCGGGACTGCGACAAAGTTCATCAACCCGGCTGGCGAACGATCGCCTCGCTGATGCGCGACGACCGCACCCATCGAGGCGTGCGTATTCACCTTACCTAAACTGACGCCCGCAGCCTGGTTGTCATACCCGGTCAGCACCCAGTGCAGACCAGGACTGTGGTCATTCCGTTTGTTGGGCGAGAAGACACTGCGGACAATGTTGTATTCGTTCGCCAGTCCGGCGAGTCGAGTGAAGTGCTCTCCAACGGTCAGGTCGGGATTGGCTGTCGCAATCGCATCGAACTCGCCGCGAATCTCCGCCGGTGCCGACGGTTTTGGATCCCAGCTCTCAAAGTGCGACATGCCTCCTTCCAGCAGCAGCACAACAACGGACTTGCAGGGAGATTTAACCGGTGCTGCCTGGGCGTGCGGCGTCGATTGAGGCAGCAGAAATGCACCCAGACCAATCCCGGCACCAGCGAAATGCCGGCGCGAGAATTCGTCGTTTCTGAGGTTTGTGTTCTGGGACATCATGTGCTCAGGAACCTGACGTCGTGCTGCGAATCGGGTCCTGACCCAATATCAGGACTACGGACCTGTATAGCCTGTCAGTGTATCGCCTTTGGCAGTCAGAAGTGCAGGACATGCAGTCACTCAAGTGCTTTGTCGACTGGGTAGTTGACATGGGAGAGGCCAAACAGCACGTGAGCGCCATCGCGGAGGTAGAACCGGTCGTCAGTGCTCACTTCACGAGGGAGCACACGCAGCGTCGGAAATGGACCGTGTGTCCTGACCATCGACGAGTAACAGAGTGTTGACTGTTGCAGCGTGCCCCATTTTCCGTACATGGCATGCAGCATGCCGATGCCCCACAGGTTCGAGGGCGCCTCGCGATTCCCGAGCTTCACCGTCGCCTCATCCTGAGCGAAGAAGCGGAGCGTGCCACCCTTCCAGAATCTTTCGACCGATTTCATTGTTCCCGCCCGAGTCCACGGAATGCGGACCGCATCCCGCGCGTCCCGATAATGCTCAACGCCCCAGAGAATGTAGGCCTGGTGGACGAGATCGTTCGGGCGGTCGCTGTTGTACTTGTTGGGGGGAACCATGTACGGGTCCAGTCTCTGTGGGGCGCGGATTATGCGGCGGTTTTTGCAGCGTGGGAGCTGTTTTCTCCGTAAGGTCGCAGTCCGGCGGGATAGGCGGCCCTCAGAGTTGCCCCGTAGGTGGCGCTCCAA
>Ga0302123_10002116_pt1 | contig 13670 bp, 8 predicted proteins | sample CB21_321_MG_FD_203109 | JGI IMG/M metagenome (GOLD analysis project Ga0302123, IMG submission 203109) | Marine microbial communities from Western Arctic Ocean, Canada - CB21_32.1 | ecosystem: Environmental > Aquatic > Marine > Oceanic | place: Canada: Western Arctic Ocean | collected 2017-09-28 | reverse complement strand
GCACGAGGCCGAGTTGTTCAGATATCGCTTGGATTTCACTCATCGAGGGAACTTCTCCTTCCAGTGCTTTCAATAATTTTCCAACCCCTTCTCGAGTTACATGGCCCTCTTCCATCGCTGCTATCACCAATGCCATCAATCCGATATCGGCATTGTGTTCTAGCAGAGTACTAGCCCAAGCTTTGTGGGGAAGGTCATTAGCGTGAGCGAAGAAATGGTCATCGAGTTCTCGGGCTAATAATTGAGTGGCTTGGTCGGAAGATAATTCGCTGTCATTCAAGCGATTAAGGCGTTGTTCTTGGCTTGGTGGCAAGCTGCTGGCGACTTTCTGCCAATGAGCAATGTCAAGAGGAAGGGGTGAAATATCAGTCTCAGGATACATACGAGCCCCACCAGGTAGAGGGCGCATCGGGGTAGTGGTTCCATCTTCAGGTGCGCCTTTGCGGACAACGACTTGACGAACCTCTTGCGGAATTCTCTCAAAGGCGATTCTCGCCCGCATGCAAACCCCTTCCAAGGCGAGTTCTGCTTGCCAATCAGGAGCGAGACAGAGCACAAATGCATCGGTTCCTTTTAGCGCGTTTCTAACCAAATCAACCTCTGCCTGGGTGATACCATAGGCCGGCAATTCGTCGGAATGGAATATTCCAGCAACGCCGGCGGTCTTTGCCGCTCCAGCTAATTCTCGGCCAAGTCGCGGCAGTTGGGCGCCGTCATTATCTAACTCCTTACAACCGATATGCCCTGAAAATCCAGATAGAGGTAATGCTAGCATAACCTTGTTATCAGCCAATCCTTCAACCACCATTTTAGAAGTGGAATTTGAAAAACAAGCGCTTACATCGGCGGTGGAATATGGCAACAAATCACTGACTTGAGCACTGATGTCCTCATCTACTTGTCGTCTGTCCGTCGATAATAGCGGTAAGGAAAATTGTGTGCGTAATCGGTTTGTCAATCGGAAGAAATGCAATTGTCGAGCCATCTCAAGGCGGATGATTTTTGGAATCCACGAAAGGTCTTGACAACCTTTGATTTCAACTCTATCACCACACATAATCGAGACATTGAGGTCCTGTCTAATACTACCCAATCCCCTTCTTACTCTACGCGTGTCCCTTAGTACCCGGCCGAGGGCAAGTGCGGTTTGCTGAGCGTGATCTGGAGTGGTGATATCCGGAGCGGTGGCAATTTCAATCAAGGGAATCCCAAGGCGGTCTAAATTCCAAGTTACCACCTCTCCTTGCGAACTTTGTTGAGCATCTAATTTGCGGGCACTATCCTCTTCAAGACAGAGTACATCGATGCCAACATCGCCGCACTCGGTCTTTAGGACCCCATCGGTCGCCACCAAAGTAGTACGTTGGAACCCGCTGGTATTCGAACCATCGACCACGGTTTTTCGCATCGCTTGTAATAGCATTACAGGCTTACAATCCATCATTGCAGAAACGGTAAGAGCGATATCTACCGCATTCTCATCATGAGGCAATGGTGGTTGTTCATCTAGTTCTATCAGCCCTGAATTTGGTGATTGGCAATAGATGAAACTGCGATTTCTCTTGGCCTCAAAACGAGCGGCGACATCGACTATACCGCCTTCACCCGAGGTTGCTCGTAATCTACGCGGGATTTTTTGCCAAGTATCAGGCAAGGAATCGATTGTAACATCATACAATTCACCCAATTGTCGCGAATGGAGTTTTCCGGTAGCTAATTGCTGGTGAACCTCTATTCCACACATAAAACCAAGCGATTCGGGATCAAGGCTAGCGGGATCGCTGACATCACCATCTACGCCCGCCATATTGGAAGGGGAGGTATAAGTCATTGATGAGGGCGCCGCTTGTCAAGTCAAATTGAGGGAGTCATAAGAGGGTCTAAACATCCTGCCGGCGGTAACATGCCCATCTATGATATCCTCGGCCAGTCCTCGATTGATATCACTACGTTCGGCTTCGTTGAGAACGATGGTCAAATCGACATTGTCACCCATCTCACGGCACATACGCTCGACTATCTCAAGAATAATCCGCTCCCGGTTTCGAGCAGTACCTTTTTTCCCAGTGACATTCGTAGTCTCATCGTAATTTTCGCCCATCAAATCGAGACGCCAATTTTTAGTCAATCGAATCGCCCGCTCGGCGTCTTGGAGGTTTGCTTCCCCGGATAATCTGATACGGGCGCTAGCCTCAGCCAATCTTGCCAGTGCTTCCAATGCTCTAGCAGTGATTGCAATCGAATCTTTGAACTCACCGCCATCCCTCCTAGTTCCGACATAATAATCGACCAATGCCGCTCTTGCTTCAGCGTTGAGGTCAGGGTGGATTTTGCGTTTACAATGGGCGATATATTTGCGAATCATATTCTTTTCAATCAGTAGGTCGCCATATTCATCTTCACTAAGATTGGGGGTATCACTGGTATGAGATGGATCAGATGCACTACCTTCCTCAATCAATAATTCGCTAATGCCAACTACGCGTTTATCGACGATATGGTTGGCTATCAGCGAATCCTGTTCGGTATTGGGTGCATCGGTCAGTAACCAAATGATGTCAAATCTAGATAAGAGGGGTTGGCCTAAATTCACTTGGCTGGTAAATGGGGTTTCAGAAACCGACTCAAAGCGCCCATTCTTTGGATTAGCCGCCGCGAGAATCGCACATCTGGTGCGCAGAGTTGCGCTGATTCCAGCTTTGGATATCGAAATCCGCTGTTGTTCCATCGCTTCGTGCATCGAAGATCTATCGCCTTCATTCATTTTATCGAATTCGTCGATCGCCGCCAATCCAAGGTCGGCGAGAGCAAGCGCTCCGGCTTCCAAAGTCCAGCGTCCATCAGCAGTAGCATCTTGAACCGCGGCAGCGGTAAGACCCGCTGCTGTGGCCGACATACCTGATGTAAATCGACCGCGAGGGGAAATAGTCGACATATAGGATAGTAGTTGGGATTTAGCTACCCCGGGGTCACCCATTAAGAGAATATGAATGTCACCGCGAGTTCTAGTGCCATCTGAATTCCATCGCGCAACACCACCAAATAATTGCAACATTAAGGATTCTTTCACCTGCTTCATTCCGAAAATAGAGGGGGCAATAGACCTAGTAAGGATCTGGTAAACGTCATCATTTGCTGCAAGTTCTTTGATAAATTGCTCCTCTTGGTCCGAAATTACAATCTCCTCAAGCGGAATATTTTGCCTCTCAATGCTGAAAATACGTAAAAATATATCAAAAATCGGTGTATCTTTACCTCCTTTGCGTTGAGAGCGGACAAATAATACACCGTTCACAGTCACCCTATCTCCTGGATTGAGAATTCCAGCCAAATCATGTTCGGCAATGCCTAACAATCTCTGCGGTTGGACACCGCCACTCAGGCCTTCTGGCAATTCTTGCACCTCGATAAATTGATTATTTATCAGTTCTGAATCCTTGCTGAGCAACTCGAATCTGGTTTCTCTTTTCTTTCTACCACAACCGCCATCGGCTAACATACACTCGATTGGTTCGATTAATTCCTGTTCATTGGGTTGTTCTAGCGTTAGGTGATGGCCACAAGAAATGCAAGCGAATACCGCCCGGTATATCCTTGGCCTTACACCCGATATTTTGGTGACGATGCCTTCGATTCCTATCATTAAACCGATATCGTCTGCCCGGAGTTGACGGACTGTTCGATGTCTATCCGCAGGTAGGTCTATTACGCGAATGAATGGATTCATTCCCTTTGAACCGCCTTCGATCAATAGGTCGCGCAATACGCGATTAGCTGCACTGAGATGCCCATCGGGTTTATCGATAATAGAGCTGGCAAATTCAGGATTGAATGCTTCGATAACCCGATAACTGACCAACAAACTCTGGTTGTCAGGCCAGGTGACTTGAAGGTCGTGAATCTCATCGGAGAACTGTTCGGTGAGGAAAGAGCGCCAACGTGCGGGAAGATCGAATTCCAATGTCATGATATTCCCTCGGGCTTTAACTTGCTACGCCTCCGGCTTATGATGCTTACAGTCATAATACGCACCCCTTGCTTTCCACTGGAAAATAGTAGCCTCTCAGTGCTTGATTTGAGAATTTGTGTATGTCCACTGCCCAACCGCCAAACCAATGTGGAAGCAACTGTTCCATCGGCCATGCCGCAGCATTCCTTCGAGGTCCTTCGGGGCGAGTCAACACGCTTCTCATTCTCGTCAACGGTTCTTGAAAATACCCTTGGGGACCCCGTGGAAAGGGAGGTTCTAGTACACATCCCCCCGGGGGTCGAAGGTGAGGTACCCTGTATCATTTACCTCGCACCATATACCGGTACTGGAATGGGTCGTGCCAATTGGCGAGCCTTTGATGAGACCTTGCCGCAACGTTTTGAAAGATTGATTCGAGAAGGAAAAATGGGCCCGTGTATCTTGGTGATGCCCGACACTTTCACCTCATTGGGTGGTAACCAATTCATCGATAGCTCGGTAATGGGTAAATGGGGAACTTGGTTAGCACAGGATTTACAACGAGAATTATCCGCCCGATATGCGATTTCTGGTTTTGCATTGGTTGGAAAATCAAGTGGAGGGTATGGTGCTTTGGTGCGCGGAATGATGGATGATTGCTGGGATGCTATAGCCTGTCATTCCGGTGATTGTGGTTTCAATCTCTTGTACGGTGAAGCGATGGCTTCGTGCCTGACTAGGGTTGAACAATTCTCTGGGGTTGAGGGTTTTCTCGCCCATGTCAAGGAGAGCAAATCTCTTTCGCATGATGATTTTCATGCCCTGATGATATGTGCGATGTCTGCATCCTATGACCCCTTAGAAAAGATAGAATTACCAGTCGATAGCCATTCCTGCGAGTTCATCACTGAAAGATGGGATAATTGGTTAGCGTGGGATCCACTGAATCTAATCGAAGAATATCGAGATTTACCACCGACCTGGATAGACGTGGGCGACCGTGACCAATATCACATACAATATGGGATTCGCCTCTTTATCGACCGATTGAACGAACTTTCAATCGCTCATCACCACGAGGAATTCGCTGGAACTCATAGTGGAATAGACCACCGTTTAGACCTCTCTTTGCCTTGGTTATTTGAAAAGATGACATCGACATCATGATGACTGTCTTTTATCTAGCAGCAGCATGGCGAAGGGGCTTGACTATGCTTCGAGTGGGGTCGACATCACCTTGGAAGGGGCGGCGGTCGGCGCTCTAATCGGTGCACTTGCCAATTCGGTACGGCCTAGTGGCACTCCTGGGGCGCCGGTTCACCTCCCGGGTGGATTTGGTGGACTAATCGAATTCAAAGATGATTTCCTCGCCCTTGCCACCGACGGCGTCGGTAGTAAATTGCAAATCGCCAGCAGTCTGAACAAATGGCATGGAGTTGGCATTGATTGTATGGCGATGAATGTCAACGATCTGCTATGTGTCGGCGCAGAACCAATAGCGTTCGTCGATTATATTGCGGTGCCTAAGCCCGACCCTATCGTCCATCAAGCAATAGGCGCTAGTCTTGCCGAAGCTTGCCGTAGAGCGCGGGTGACGTTGGCTGGTGGAGAAACTGCAAGTCTACCAGGGATAGTGACTGAATTGGACCTTTCGGGGACCGCTCTAGGCTGGCTTGCCGGCGGTGACGAAATCACCGGTGCGCGACTGACTGCTGGTGATGTTCTAATCGGATTACCGAGTAGTGGTATTCATTCGAATGGTTATTCTTTGGTGCGCAAGGTTATCGAGAAAGTCGACGCAGATATGCGTGCAAAAGTACCGTTTGCAATTGGTGATTCAGGAAGGATAGAAAGAAGTCAAGAAGGTGAGATAACCCTCGGAGAGGTTTTGTTAAACCCAACTAGAATCTACTGTGACCCAATAGTCGATTTATTTCAAGCAGCAAAGGAGGGAGGGCCTTGTGACCATAGTGATCTCCATGCGATTATCCATATCACTGGAGGTGGACTCTCCAATCTCCTGCGCTTGCACGATACTTTGGGTTGGCACATCTCTAGTCCAATGCCGGTGCTTGAGGAATTTCAATGGCTTGCTAGGGAAGGCGAAATCAATGCTTGGGAGATGCACCGTACTTTCAATATGGGTTGTGGAATGATTCTTGCCGTCTCAGCCGCTAAGGCAGAGGGAATCCTTGCTTGGCTCGAAGAGAGATTACCTGGTTGTAATCTGATTGGCGAGGTTCGTGACCATGGTCATCGCGTCACCCATGTGGTTGCGGAAGTTGAATACAAGGAATATTGAGGTGGTCCTCTGAGCACAGAGGGAATCGAGGGAGATATTTGGCTTGAAGGGCGAACTATCGTTCGTCTCAAATCAAATCAACCCCGACCATCCCACATGCCACGTGGCCCGATTTCAGCCGGTGTCACTGGTTTTTACAACCCGGCGATGGCTGCACCTAGAACCCGTTCAGTCCTCCTATTAGCCGACGCATTAGAACATGATTGGTTGAAGGGTTCCACTGGTGGATTGAGGGTTCTCGAGTCGCTTTGCTCGACGGGAACCCGTTCGCGTAGGTGGAGTTCGGAAATACCTGAAAACCTACTTGAAAATGTTGTCATCACCGCCAACGATCGCGATGCTGGGGCCATCGAATGGGCAAAATCGTACGGTGATGATTCAATAATTCGCTGGTCGCAAGAAGATGCGCGAATACTGATGCACAGAGAATCGTTTCAATGGATTGATATAGACCCCTTTGGCAGTCCAATTCCTTTTATTGATTCAGCGATGCAATCCTTACCTAGAGTAGGGATGCTCGAAGTGACTGCAACCGATACCGCTGCCCTTTGTGGTAGTGCACAGGATGCCGGTAAGCGAAGATATGGCAGTGTAGGACTCAACGATGCCTATCGCCATGATGATGCAATTCGAATTCTTCTCGCTACAATCGCAAAGGCTGCTGCTCGACATGATAGAATTATCGAACCCATCCTTTCGCTTTTTGACGGTCATCATTTACGGGTCTCGGTTCGAGTGCTTAAATCACGTAAAAAAGCATCCAAGGTCGGTGAAACGATCGGCTGGCGTCATCGAGATGCTGCTGCAACCCTCTCTTTAGAAAAAGTTGAACCGTGTAGTGGTCCTTTGTGGATTGGACCATTGTGTGATGCGAAAATAGCGAGCAGAATGACTGAGGAAAAAGCCTTGGAGTTATGTGGTGCAGATGAGGGGATTATGCCTGAATATTGGACTTCTAACGACCTGGAATTATCGCGTAGGGAAATAATTAGATCTGTGAGATTCATAGCGGATTCGGCTGATTTAATGAGTCGCGATCATCTGTTCATGCCAATCGACTTACTGCCGAGATTGGCAGGCCTTGGCGGACCTCCGGCGATGAATGCATTGATTGAGTCTTTGAAAAACGCTGGTTATTGTGCTGCACGAGGGCCATATATGGACCCGACTATATTGACTGATGCTACGCTTACTGAATTGATTTCTGTAGTGCGAAATCTGTGATCAACCAACACTCGGGTCGTCATCGACTTGGCTATCAGGCGCTGGCAAATAGGTTTGAGAACTCTCAAATACTTCCCTAACACTATTTTCTATTGAGCGCGCATCTTCTAATAATTTACTCAGAGGAATGTCTATTTCAGTCATCTCACTCACAGCTTCGACAACCAATGCCGCCGCTCTAGCATCGGGATACATCGGGTTACATTCGGCTAATAATGCGGTGATATCCAAGCCGAGCCGGTCACCTTCGCTCAAGAGATAGCCACAAATTCCTGTGACGATGCCTTGCTGAATCGGTTGTACTCCCACATTGTTCAAGGCAACCCTCGATGATGAACTTGAGCCGACTCCATAAAGCTCCCCTTCGCCTTCATTTTTATTTGAGTGAGTTAAACCATCGAGTATTATCAAACGTTCAAATCCACCTTTGGTATACCATTCGAGAACGGTATTAGCAAAATTGATATCGTGCTTAGAATCAAATTGGACCTCGGCGGTGAATACGCCGATTCCCTTGCCTTGGTATACCCTGACCGGGTGCTTTGGAACTTTGTTATGAATCAGAGCAACCGCTGGGAAATCCGCATTGAGAACAGTGCCCAATTGTTTGAGTGCTAATTCAGAGATGATATGGCTAGCCGCGATGATTCCGACCATGCCAACGGTAGAAAAACCACAGATTGCGACACCGCCGGTGGTCGGGTCTGCATCCTTGTGAAGAACCAATGTATAGCCGGACCCCGAATCACCCATCAGATAACCTCCCCTATCTCCTCTCGGTATGCCGGTGTTTTTCACTGTTCGTGAAATTCGACCCAATCATCCATGCCTTGCTCACGATACCACCAGATTCCGACTTCATCCTCATACCATTCGGTTCCATCTTCATCTATGGTTATCCCCCCACTATCCTCTTCAGAAGAAGATTCATCTTCAGAATACTCGATAGTGTGGCCTTTAACATCATCGGATTCGGTGAGATGGTCTCTTCCTTCAGCTTCAGCAAATAGTGTATGATCCCTGTTTTGTGGTACTGAGCGGTCAATTTCAGCCCCGCCCCCATATTTGATTTCCTCAAGTCCCATGCCAACGGGAAGTGGCTTACTCACCCTCTTTTCATCGCTGTATGAAACCGGGGCCTCATCCATCTCCAACTCCTCTTCAGACCAGGTATCCGCATTATCACGTTTACGTCTTAGTGCGATAATCAATACCCAAATCAATCCGGCAACTACCCCTAATACGGCACCGCCAGCGTACAATGTGGCCATAGATTGACTTGAAATCACTGGAGCGGTGTAATTAGTAGCAACATCCTCATCTTCTTTCTTTACCTCTTCGCCAATCGCCCAGAGAATCTTAGTACTGATGATTAAATCATTGGTATCCGGATACTCGTCGGTAGAAGCAAAACCGGTTATCGTGGCATAATATTGGCCGGCTCCTAGAGTTGAAAGGTTGGTAATGCTAATCGAGAGCACGAATTCGCTGCTTTGATTTGCTTCAAGGGATATCGAGTTCACCTCGGGAATAAAGTCGATTTCATCATGAACCGTCCAACCGTCAAGATTGAATTCTATTGAAATCGAATAATTATTGGTGTTGGTCGCCGTACAAATCAGGTCAGCTGCAGCATTATCCTCCATCGCAAGTACCAAGTCCGGGCAGACGAAGGTAGGTTCTCCGATAGCTGAGGGAGACCAAGAATCAGTTTCTTCTACCTCTTGATTAGAGGAAGTAAGGGTTATCACTAATTGGCTGGGGGTAATTACCAACCAATCAGGCGTGGTCAACAATACATTCAATGTGCCACCTCCATTTACTTCAACTGCAATATCAACCGAGCCAGAGGTAAAAATATCACTTCCACTATCGACAAGGCCTCCTTCTAAATCAAGCACAGTCCAGTCATAAGAGAGGTTTTCCATCAGACCAATATGCTGCAGATTTACTGGGTCGAGATCTATTTGAATTTCGCCTTGGTCGACTAGATTGAGAAGGAAGGGATTCTGAAGCGTGCTGAGCGTCGCCTCAACCAGAAGGGTCTTATTAATTATTAAAGAAGCCGGTAATAGCGGCTGAGTAGCCGCATCACCCGCATATCCTGTATGAGTAACTGTGATACTGACGTCGCCATAAAGACTCTCTATCCACTCGCCCATTTCAGAAAGATTACTATAGGTCAATTTGATATTAGGTTCGGCATTTTCAGCCAATAGCCACGTAAATTCACCTTGGCTCAATATGATTGTCACTGTGCCCCAATCGTTGGTTTCATCGTCTACTATAGAGGAGACGTTGATCCAGAACGGACTACCAAGGGACATTACCGGGGCGGTATCGACCGAAAGTGAAAGTGATTGGGCGGTATCGTTTCGTGTCAAGTGAGGTCCAGAGGCAGTAATGGTATCGGAAAAATTGCCATGGGTATCGAACGCTATTACCGCAAGCCAATAGGGGGTGCCATCAACAAGCCCGGTAATCGTTGTAGAATTGACCGGTTGTGCGAGAGTTTCGATTGGAGTCAAGTTTGAGATACTAGAAAAATTTGAGGTTTCAATAAATATTTGATATGAATTCAAAAGGGTTGCCGAAGAATGCTCCCAAGTGATTGCCAAAGCACCACCATCATCACCCGCGACATCAGATGCAAAAACCGAGGATAGCGGAGCGGGAGGAGCGGGATAGGGTATTGTCACATCGACGATATTCGACAACTCGGATCGAACACCTCCTTCGTGAATCGAACGCACGGCATAGTGATAATCCGAATCGACAATCACATCCTCGTCACTTAAGCTATTGGTGTGGGCGATGAACGTCGGTTGGTCACTATCGATTGGGTCTTCACCAATAGCGCGATATATGTGAAATTCTAGTAGATTAGTACTATATTCCGCCATATCATTCCATTGTAAATCTACTGTAAAAGGGGAGAGGATAGTGTTGGTGAGAATCGGAAGCGGAGGAATGAATAACTCAGGTGCGCCGGGGTAGTAAGAGATTATCAAATCTGAAATGGTTATTGAACCGGCTTTTGACGAATTAAAGGATAGATTGGTGGTGAATGTTCCCGGTAGTCTGGCAACTCCTTGATTGAGAACATTGGTGAGGTTTCCGGAAGGAGTGGGGTTCATGTGAACGGTCAATTCAATATCGTAACCAATATTCAAAGATGTGAAATTAAATGTACCATTGGTGGTTGAATTCAAATCAAGATTTATTGAAACCATCTCATTACCATACATGTTGGGCATTACCGCCATGCTTTTGAGGACGCCATCAAGTATGATCGCAGTTCTGTGATCATTATCGTTAAGCGTCAACATCGGTAAGCCATCCGCTGCACTACGTGCATAACCAGAAGCATCGATATCATCGCTGCCATCACCGTCGATATCAAGTCCTATTTTGTGCCACGCACCGATAAATAGGCCTTGATCACTCTCGCCAACTGGGACGAAATGTTCGACATTACCGTCGTCATCGAGATCGATAGCCATGGCTTGTCCTGGTATCGAACCCGGCTTGAGTGTAATCGGCAAGGGGGCAGATAAATTACTTGCATTAGCAAAGGTTCGTAGTGAAAAATTACCTTCTATCGTCGCTGAATTATTGTCGGTTTCTTTTTCATTAACGGTGAGTAAATCAACAAAACCATCACCATCATAATCGAAAATCGACGCGTTGATCATATTTGTCTGGCTGCTTAATACCGAACTATCCCAGCCGAACCATCCTTTGTTTTCCTTCATCACAAAGCCTGAACTCGAGGTGCCAATTGCATCCAAATCCCCATCACCGTCGAGATCAGCAATCATTGCATTTTCTTCGATTCCACTAAATGATGAAATCTCGTTCATCGAATTGATGGTAGTACTATAGTTGAAGACATTCCAATAGCCATCTTGATCTTGAACCATACAATATTCACCACTTGATGGCCCATAGACAGGACCGGTGTGCAGGTCGACGAGAACTGCCAAAGCGAAGGCAGAACCCTCTTCGAAAACTTCAGTTGTAATTGGGCTATCAAATCCACTACCTATCCACTTACGCAAATCAAGCTTACCATCGCTGCGGATCGAGACGATATCGGCCGAACCATCGCCATCTGCATCACTCAATTCAGCTTTAACCGTGGAAATAGATAAGGTGGTATTACTCGGTGGATTGAAGTCCCCAGTCATCTTATTGTATAGATGAAGACAAACCCTATTTTCCGTCAAAGAAATCGCTGCTACATCGGCTTTACCATCACCGTTAACATCAGTAACAGAAAGTTCGGTAGCTTGATTGCAAGTCTCCACCCAAGGAGAAAACACGATACCGCTCGTAGAATTCCAATCGACAAAGGAAATGGCAGCATCAAAACCCGTGATAGAAGAATCGCGCGAAAGAAGAACCGCTTCTTCATTCTGATCATCATCGACATCACCACTAGCGATGTCGTCGATATGACCTAGTGAATAAAAACCATCACCGAAATCGGATACAAAGGTGGCGTTGAGGTATGAATTTTGCAAAGTGGCATCAAATGGAAGGTAGAATTCTGGTGCTTGTTGTGACATATTATCATATTGAGCCGTCGCCCATGTACTACCGTTTAAAAATGTATTTTGCTGACCAAGATCACCAGTGCCCGGGCCATCAAATGCCCATTCTTTGTAACCATCTTCATCTATATCGAGCCAAATTTGGCCAGGGCTATCATCGCTATGGCTATATTGAATATTAAAACGCGCATCTTGTACGGTGATATTTTGATCTAATTCGATTGCTCCGCCGACATCAGCAGTCCCGCCAATTAATGTGATTCCGATAGATTGAGCGCCATTTTCGAACGTATCTATCTGCAATGGCTGGCCATCTGCACTTACCGATATGAAGGCTGGTAACGTGGCCATTAATAGCATGAAAACCAGAAGTATAGAACGCTGCCTCATCTCTTCACCGGGTCTCTGATAAATGCAATCATACAATTGACTTGCGTCGCGTGGTTTGTCAATCCATCTGAAAATAAGGTAGGGATTCCATTACGGTAGCGTTATGAAATACAGTCCATCAGCAGAGTATAGGGTCGCTGATGGAAGACGATACTCGCTTGACGATTAATGTTGGGGATATCGAAATCGATATAGTTGGCGGCCAAAGTGAAATCGAAGAGCGATTGACTCGAATCAAGGAAGATGGTCAATGGAATATCTTATTGGAACAGATAAAGGTTGTAGTAGAAAATTCCGATGTTTCCGATACCACAGCCGAAGGGCTTTGCGAACGCGGAAGGATTTTCAGAGCGATGATTGAAAATTGTAATCTCGACCGTAAACCAGACCAGGTTTTAGCATCCATTCATTATTTGAGAAGTTCGGAAGGGGCTGAGGATTGCCCGCCAAGGGTTATCGAAAAGATATTTGAGGACGCTGGTTTAGAGAGGCCAGGAAATCTATCTCTTTACCTGAATAGACTGCGCGAAAGAGGATTGCTTGAGATTCCTGCCAATAAAGATGACAAAAATCGCTATGCTATTCTCAGTTACGAGGGTAGAGCACATCTGGAAAGTCGCTCACAATCCTGAGGTGCTGACAATGGTGATGACCGAAAACAATCCCAAGGACGAAGAGGAGAGATTGGATCTTTCATTTCAAAACCACAGCAAAGCAAACTTGCGTAAAGGACGCCACCCCTCTTCCAATTTTCGTAGAACTATTTTCGACGGTGCTGATTTGACCGCCGGTGATTTTACCGGTTCCGATTTTAGAAGGGCTTCGATGTTTTATGCTGACTTGATGAACTCGACTTTTGACTCCTGTGATTTCCGCGGCGCAGATTTGCGAAAAGCGCGCCTAAATCTATCGACTTTTAGAAACTGTAAATTCAAAGATGCAGATATCCGTGGTATCCGTGGCCGCTATGCGATTTGGCAAGGCAGCGATTGGTGGAATGCCAAACTCGATGATGATCTTAGCAAAGTCCTTAGCAAAAAATGGCCTAAACCAAAGGAATGATCATTCCTCTTCGTGAATAAGAATCGGGTTTCTATCAAGCGCTGCCTTTGCGCTTGCATTTAGAAGCGGAAGTAATGCTATCAATCCACACAAGGTTAAACAGATCCCACATAGATAAGATGTGAACTCATATGCGGTCGACATGGTACCTCCAAGGTGAATATCAGCGGCATCTTTTATCATTAAA
>Ga0302123_10002115_pt1 | contig 13673 bp, 5 predicted proteins | sample CB21_321_MG_FD_203109 | JGI IMG/M metagenome (GOLD analysis project Ga0302123, IMG submission 203109) | Marine microbial communities from Western Arctic Ocean, Canada - CB21_32.1 | ecosystem: Environmental > Aquatic > Marine > Oceanic | place: Canada: Western Arctic Ocean | collected 2017-09-28 | reverse complement strand
AAGCGGCGCAGGCGTTTCTCGCGCAGCAGCGGGCGGGTCGTGACAAAGCGGCATTGCGAGCGCTGTGCGACGAGCACGATGAGCTCGTCGGTGGCTGGGGCGCGGTGCCACTCACCGTCCAATGCATGAAGACGTCCGAAGATCAATGGCGCGCTCGTCTGGCAGTGAATCGCCAGGAGATCGAGGACCGGATCAATTCGATCCTCGATTTCGAGCGCATCTCAGCAGCCGCAGTCGCTGCGGCCAGGAAGATCAAGGCGCTGCTCGACGCACGCAACTACGAACTGGCTCTGCCGGCGATCGACGCAGCGCTTGAGATGTTTCCGTCGGAACCCGATCGGTATTGGGATGCGATACAGATTCGCAAGCTCACGGACGTGAACGACAGCCTGGTCGCCTACGATGTTCGATCGATGCGACAGCTCGATGCCCATCTGATCGAGCAAGATATCGCCGCAGCGTTGGCAAGCCTACACGCCGGTGACCCGCATAACATCGACGCGTTCACGATTCTGTTGAACACAGTGAAATCCGAACTGGCAAACCTCGGTGACGTCGCCAGCGATATCACAGTCGAGATGCGGCCGTCATTTAAGGCAGTCAAAGAGGGGCTTGTCGCTGGTGTAGAAAAGGGCTTCGCTGATCTGTATCAGGCGAAACTGGATGTGGGCTGGTTTCCACGCCCGGTTACACTTATTCTGATATTGCCGACCGCCGCCAACATGCACATGGCGTGGACGTTTGAGAACGAGCAACTGAACTACGAGCGCTGCACGTATTTCCTCGACCGCCTGCGCGTCGAGCATTTTGAGACGCCGCAGTTCGTCGAGATTCAGGAGGTGCACGCCCGGCGCGAGCTCGTACCGATCACTCAGTACTTCAATCCGGCGCGGTCGGATACAGCCGCAGCGCTGCAGCCGCTGATCGATCTGTACCCGACATCGACGACTGCGATGATCGGGCAGGAAATGTTGCAGCAGGTCGATGTGCTCGCAAAGAACCGTCGCCTTTCTCGTATTGCGTGGAGCGCATTCGCTATGCTTGTTTTAGCGTTCGTCGTCGTACGCAGTTACTGGCAGTTTCCGTCCGTCAAGGCCCGCCGCTACCAGCGCCTGATACGCAAAGCACGGCCGCTTCAGAAGCGGCGACCGAGGCGTGCGGCGCGGATATATGATCGCGTCATAAGTGGATTGCAGCCGATCATGCACGAGACCGGCGAGCACGGTGTCGAGGTACTTACGCAGGCATACATGGGCGCAGCAACCGTCGCCGCTGCCCGGCGTGATTTGAAAGCGGCCAAGCGTTTTCTCGGCGCCGCCAGGGCGCAGTTCAAGATCGACGAAATCGATATGCTCAACATTCAGGTGCCGCTGGATCTGCATATCTCATCGACGACGGACAAAGCGCTCAAGCGTTACGTGCGATACATGGGGATCCCCAAGGACAACATTGATCTCGAAACTGCCGATCGCATCCACAAACTGCTGCGAAAGGAGGGCTTCCTAACCGCTACCAAAGGCAAGACTGAGAACGAGCTCAACCACGCTATGACCCTTGCCCGTCATGCCGCTGCGATTCCGGGCGCTGTGCCTTGTCTGGTCGTCGTTGAAGGGCCGGAGCTCGGGCGCCAGGCAACGTTCGGCAGCGAATGCCGTATCGGCTCGAAAGCAGACAGCGATCTTCTCCTTACTGATGATTCCGTGTCGACGCGACATGCTATTGTTGAGGCACTTGAAGACGGCGTCTATTTGCGTGACCTCGATTCGACAAACGGAACGTACTTTGGCGGTGACAAGGTCGAAGCGGCTGTGTTGATGGAGGACGGCGCAGAGTTCGGCTGCGGTTCCAGCTTGATCAGATACTTTTGCGAACCTCGCATTTTCGATCATGCCCGGATGTGGCCCCTGGAATCACTGGCCCGCTGCAGCATCGCTCAGGGCCACATCGATGCCGCCCGGAATTTCCTGCGTGTCGCGAAAAAATACGATACGGAAAACGCCGTCATATATCTGCTGGAGGCGGAGATCGCGGTGTTACAGAACGATGTGCAGGCGGCGGCCGCAGCTTATCAGAAAGCGATCGATGTCGACAGTGAAAATTTCGCGGGAAATCTCGCGCTCGGCCGCTTGCTGGTCGTACGGAAATCGAATTCTGAGGCGGCCGAGAAGTGCCTGAAGCGCGCCGTCAGTCTTAACGCCAAGTCGGACGAAGCGTTTTATCTTCTGGCGCGATTACACGTGAGCAACGGCGAGCACGAGCGCGGTGGGAAAGCGCTAAAGAAAGCACTGGCACTCAAGCCCGACAACGAAGAGTACCAGCGCCTGCAGTCCGCGATCGACGCGGTGACTGGGTGACTGGGTGACTGGGTGGTAAGCCGCGGCGCTTGCGGGAGCGGCGCTTGCATGTCTTGCATGTCTTGCATGGCTTGCGCGGGGTGACTGGGTGGGACTTGTCTGCCGAAGCCTTAGCGAAGGCGGACGAAGAGTGGGATGGAAAGTGGGGTCACCACGCTGGAGGCGCGTCTCGGGAGGCTGCCGGCAACCTCTTCAATCAGCCTTTGACGCCTTTTGACTGTTACAATTCGAGTCTGTATTTTCTCTACGCGCTACTGCGGATCCGCCTCACGCACGCGGAAGTTGTCGACGAAGGCTTTGTCGCCGACTTCGATGACGATTGCGGCGGAGATAGCGCCGACCTTGAAGGTTGTTTCGTCGTAATCCGGCAGCCGGTAGGTGCCGGAATACGTCTGCCAGGTATCCGTGAGCTCAACCTCGATGAGGTTGGGGAAGTCCAGCCATTTAGTCTCGCCGGTCACGGCGCTGCGTCCGTGTACCCAAGCCCGGAAATGAAACGTTCCCGCACCCTTTACTGCGAGCTCGTAGCTGTACGTCGTGCGTGGCATGATTTTTCGGCTGTAGCGACCGTGCAATCCGGCCTGTCCCGCGGTCAGCATCATCGAGCGCCCTTCGAACGCTTCACTACCCTCGATCATGATACCGCCGGGCAGCTCGAAGCCCACCGGGATTCGGTAGAGCGGGCCGCGGTATTCGTAGCCGAGGGGTTTGCCTGCCGTGAGACGTTCGCGCCCCTCTTTCCGCATGCCGAACGAGATCGGCTTCCAGATCCAGTTTTCGAAATCATCGTTGATGACGTATTCCGGATCGGGTTCCGCGGCGCTGAGCGAGAAGACGACCAGGAACAATGGGAGGGTCAGGAGGGCTGTCGGCAGTGTCTTCATTGCATTGCCTGATAGGTTGCGTAGGCGATCTCGAGCCGGTTCATGTTCTTCTCGAAGGCGTCGTAGGCGTGATACAGAATCTCGAAATTCTCTCGGGTCGTCGGCGGATGCTCGGCGGCGACAACAGCAACACGGTCAGCTTCGACTTTGACGACGGCGTGTAGTTTTAGCAGCCGCGCCTGGCCATCTAAGTTTTCGGCTATTTCGTCGAGGCGCGCTTCGACACCGACCGCGAACACGGCGTTCCACCAAGCCTGATAACTGCCCATGATCACTCTGCCGAACAGTTTGGGCTGGGCGTACGCGCCGCTGATATGGCGCCAGATGGCATACGGCGCTGCATTGTCGCGGACAACGTTCAGGCCCCAGACGTCAGTGACTTTCAGGCCGGGTGCCGGGCATACCAGCTCCGCCGTCCAGCGGTCGTCGTGGATGAACGAACGCACCGTATGGATACCCTTGAACTGCTCCCACATCCCTTTGTAGTTGCCAGTGTACTGACCGGCAGCGTTGATCAGGATCTGCTCGTAGTTGAGCAGCGTGCCGTGCGGGTCGACAAAAATCTCGGCGCCGTAGTAGTTGGTGTAATTATCCCATTCGCAGGCACCCTCAATAGGCGGTCCCTGGCGGTCGAGAATCTCTTTGACGCCGCGCTTTAATATCTCGATGTCGTCCCAGAAAAATTCGAGGGCGAGGTAGAGGTTCTTGCCGTCGTACACGGCACGGATAGAGGTCTGGTGCTTGACGCCTTTATCTGGATCCGCGACGGTTGAGAAATCGCTGCGCACTTCGGTCGCTAGCCAGCAGGCGTCGTCGAGTCGGCCGTCGATCGCCGGGGACTGCTCAGCGTAGCTGGCGCAGATAACCTTGAGCGGTGGCACGGATTGGGCTATGCCGGTGGCGAGCAAAAATATTATGACGATGAGTTTCATAGGTGCCAAAGTAAAACGGAGGTTTTCGCGAGTACCACGATCCGGCCGCCGCTAGCCTCCCGGATCGTGGTACTTTGTCTACTTCACGTCGAAACTGCATTCTGCGGTGATGCCGGTGATAGCGTTCTTGGCGGTGACACGGTAGCGGCCCGGGATTGCGGAGTACGCAATCGGCAGGGTCATCCCGAACGTGCTCCCGACTGCCCGGTGGTTCTGCCTAAACCATTCCAGCTCTTCGCCGGTCGGGCCGTAAACCTGAACATGCAGCGTCTGCACGATGTTGTCCGGCGTCCCTTCGAATTCGATAGTGCCGTTCACACGCACCTCGCCGCCCGGTGCAGAACCGCGCTCGGCCGCGATCAGCATGATCCCAGAGCGTGCCGGCAGGATCGCGAAATATTGCGGGCGCAGATCGAGACGCGTGTCGACGCGGTCCGTATAGCCGCGATAGGCGTGGGTGCGGACATCCCAGACGTGGGCCTTGGCCGGCAGTACGATCGTCGTCGCCTGGCGTTTGGCGTCGTGGCCGTCGCCGCAGCGCAGTAACCCGACCAGTGTCGTGGCACCGTTTGTGAACACCGGCATCAAGGTGTCGCGTCGCGCCATGCCGTGCTCGTCGAGCAACTCGATCGGTGGCGTTGTGCCCGAGTACTCGCGCAGCAATTGCTCGACGGCGTCGGAGCCGGTGAAGTCACCTTTCTCGTGGCGCCCGAGGTAGCCGTTGATAACGTTCGGGAGATAGGCGGCGTGCCCTTGGCCGTGGTGCACGACGTTGACTTTGTCGGTTACCGGAAAGAGATCTCCCAGGCGCGGCGCTTCCAGCGTCCGCCCGTGTTCGCTGGCGATGCCGGGTTGGTTGTCGGCGATGACCAGACCGCCGGCTGCGACAAAGGCGCGGACCGCATCTGCCTCGGCCTTCGACATGCCCTTGCTGTACGGCAATAACAGCGCCTTGAATCCGCGCTTCTCGAGCTCGCCCGCAACGACGTCCTGGGGGCCGATCATTGTCGGACGTACCCGCAACGAATTCATCAACGCCAGAGCGTCTGCCGGGGCGCCGCCAACGACGCTGATGTTGTAGAGCCAGGTGCCGGAAAAAGCGTTTTTCTGAAACGGATGCAGTCGTGAGACGTAATGGTTTTGCGGCGACCACAGGATCGCGACGTTGGAGCGGTACGGCTTGGCGGTGATCGTCAGCTTGCCGATGCCGCGCTGAAGGAATTTCACTTGGTCGGCGATATCGAGAAAGTATGGCAGCGGTTCCGACATGCACGGGGTCATGCACGATTCACCGCCAAGGGTCTCGGCGAGCAAGCCCCGTTCCCAGTCGAAGCCGTTCAAGCCCATGAACAGGCAGATCCACGGCCAGCGCTCGCGGTTGACCTCGGTAGCGAAATCGAAATGCCAGCGCATCATTGCCTGTGCTGCGAGCAGGAAACTCTTGTCACCAGAGAACGACTGCAGCAACTCGGTCGCCATGGCGTGGCGCCACTCGCTGTTCGCTTCCTGACCGACGTACACTTTCGATGACGTCATGTGCTCGCGCATCTCGGAAAAATCGAAATGATCATGGCCGACACGTCCGGTCTTTATCTGCGGCGCCACGGTGCGGATCATATCCGTATAGTCGATAAAGAACTGGGTCCATACTTTCGAGCGCATGAAGTAACGGAAATCGACCCAGCGCGGCATCTGATCCTGCTCGACCGCCGCTTGCAGCATGATGCCGCGCACGTCATCCCAAGATTCGAGAGATGTGTTCCACTCCGCATTGAGCATTGCCAGGTCATTGTCGTACTGCTCGCGGCACCAGTCCTTGAACAGGGCGGTTGTAACCGGCCCGAAGCCGCTGCATTCGAGGCCGTCGAAATCACCGAGTAGATAATTCTCGCCGGTGAGCACGTAGAGCGGGCTGCCGAAACGGGCGCTCTCGTGGTAACTCGCCAGTCGGGTGTTGAGCCAGTTCGCGTCGATGTGTCCCTGCTTCTGCGGAAACTGTTCGGGATCCAGGGGTTCTCCGGTATCGGCAATCTGGCGGCACATGATACTGAGCGCAGCAAGATCGAGGTCAGGCTGCTCCTGGCGCTTGTCACGCTTTGCGTCGGCCGGGGTCCAGTGCTCGCCCATGTGTTCAGCGTAACTGACGCTCATGAGATGTGAACGCTCGTTGATCTCGTACTGCTTCAGCCGGTTATAGATCAGAAAGGTGAAGGTCGAATTGATCCCGTACTCCCGCATGACCTTGCCCCAAAGTTGACCTTTCCAGTCGTTTGGCTGCGGTGACGGTGCGAAGATCAGCATGAACATATAATCGTCAAAGGTCCAGTCCGGCAGCCCGACCCAGGTGCGCTTCTTGTCGACGACGCCGTTCTCGTCCTCGATCACGGCCTCGATGTCCCAGAGCCTGGAGAGCGGTTGGTTAACCGGCAGCTCAAACAAGGCGCCGTCAATTCCCCGGATGAGCCCGTCGACCCCTACGATATGTTGCACAGTCGCCTTAGCGGCTGTTCGGCCCCACGTGTCGACGGCACGGACTTTGATCTGGTGACCCCGGAGTGGTACCGGAACGCTGAAATTGACGGTGCCGGTAATCTTCTCGCCCGGCGCATAAGCGTCCTTGGCTGTCTTTACTTCTTTGATGTAAAGCTTCGATTCAACGCGGAATGCTGTGGATGCGAAATCCAATACCTGCCCAGCGGTGTCGAGCAGCCGGGCATCCAAGAGGTACGTGCCACGCGGCAGCAGGGGCAGTTGCATGGTGTTGGTCACCGTCCGCTCCGCCATCACGATCATGCCCGTGATGTCGCGAATACTGCAGGCGGTAGTTGCTGCGGCGCCCTGTATTGAAAGCACCGCCTTCGTCTTCGCGAGATCGTTGCGCGCGATTACTAGTTGTGGGGTCTTGTTGACCCAGCTGCAGCGGTTGCGGTTCTCGTCGACTGGCGCTTTCAAATCTGTTGCGGGTGCATCGAAGCTGATCGAAACCTTCGCAGGCTCCGGCGCTTGTGCGGACCAAAGCACGGCGCGAGCCAGCAACGCGAAGGCGTAGTCGTACATCGCCGGGAACGACTCGCCCAGGCCATCTACGGATTGCGGATGGGCGACGAAGGGGCTCAACGAGTTGAAGTTGCGGTATGCGATCATCTCGTCGAAGTAATCGAGGCCAACGATTCGCCCTTTGCCGTATTTGGTAGCAGTTATGCACAGGCCGCTCTGCACCCAATCGCTGCGTCCGACACCCGGGATATCGCGATACTCACTGTGTGCCGAGAATGGATGTATCGGCATCACATCCAGCGGCAAGCCGCGTGTAATAACGGCAGCCGTCGCCGGGGTCGTATTGGTTTCGAACAGCTTTTGAAATTGCGGATCGGGTTCGGTGTATTCGGTGCGCGTGTCCAGGCCGGCCAACAACCGATTCGGCGTTACGTAGACCAGGCCGGTGCCGCGGTCGACGTGTTGCAAGATGAGCTCGCGGGCGTAGTCGGGAATGACGGGCCACGAGACCTTGGCGATGACGATCGCGTCATAGTGGTGGCCGACGCTGAGTCGACTGCGGGTGATTTTCTCGAGAACCGTCTCCGCTTCCGTTTCTTTCAGGGGGGTGGCGGTGGCATCCTGATACGAGCCGTGGGCCCAGGTCGAATACCCTGCGTTCATGATCACCGTGTAGGTCAGGTCGAGCCGCTGCGCTGCTTCGACGACTTCCCGGGAATTGTAGTATGGGATGATGAACAGAACGTTGAGCGGTCCGCCGGTTCGCGGCTTCGCCCATTTGACATGATACGTCTCGAGCGTGCCGGGCAGACGGTCGTACGGCTGGTTTGAATCGCCGTAGGGCGGGGTGGCGAAGGTGGAGATCGAGAGTGCCGCCAGGACACAGAGAAGCGGGATCTTAGTCAATGTAGAAAGCATCCATGGTGTGGCACTCGTAATATCCTGTTCAGCCGGACGATTAAATTAACTTATATCAATTTCGAATCAATCCTGCCGGTTGAAATGGCCCGCTTTTAGCTCTATCTTTTACGAGTTTATGATGGAGGGTAGCATGGCGAAACGCCACCAATTATTTACCTTGATTGAGCTTCTGGTCGTGATTGCGATCATCGCGATCCTGGCGTCTATGTTGCTGCCGGCGTTACAGGGCGCGAAGATGCGGGCAATACAGGTACTATGCCTGAATAATCACAAACAACTTGGTATTGGTACCTTGAGTTATGCCGGGGATTCGGAAGGTCGTATTCCGATGGGCATGCACTACATGAACGGCATTGAACATCATCGCGACATGTTTTTTTATCAGCTTGTCGATCCCGACCAGGGGTACATGGCTCTTACATCATTTGATTGCCCAGGCGACGAGACCCGGAGGCCAAACACAGGACCTGAACCCCATGATTATCCGGCATCGTTTGGCACGGTGAACATCAGCAGTTACGGGTACAACACCAAAGTCGGTGGATACAAGGTCTACACGTCGCCTTTTCCCTACACTATCAACAACGACGTCAAGAACATTCCGTTGAACGGGCTGACGAATCCGGAGCTCGATATCCTGTACATTGATGTAGAGAATACCTTCACCGGCAGCGTCAACAGCCCGAATATGAATTCGTGGATCTTATGGGAAGCGACCCAGCCAACCGCGATCCGGGACGTGGGAGGCGGCCTTGTCCGCACGGTCACAATACGCCCGCACCATGGCGAGAACATAGGTGCCGCCTTCGTTGATGGCCATGCTGAGGTTTTTAGTTCCAATAAATATCTCGGCGAGATCCGTTCAAGGGGCGATTACGCTATTGGCGGCGAGGGGAACCCTACCGGCTTCGTCAACTACTGATCGAGACGTAGCTCCGTCCTCCAGGCCGAAGATTGCGTTGGCCTACGGCCAAACAGTGAGCGCACCGAGCACGATCTCCTGCTCCTCGTTCACCTCGGATTGAACGACAGCCCCCCTTTTAGCGTGCGACCCGGTCGGCTACTGGCGAGCCTTGAAAACGTTGACTGCACAATGCGTGACGATTGTCCGAGGATGCGTTGATATACACCGGCCGAGCACCGATTTTCGCGGCTCAGTAGTGCGCACGCTGAAGCCGTGAACTCCAACCGATCGCCTGAGGATGCGTCAAAAGTACGGACGGGCTTCGATTTCCGAGCTGCCACGGCGCGGCATCACTGCAAAAAAAAACGCCGCGGATGACTCTCGTCGCCCGCGGCGTTAAATGTTCGTGTGATCGCCTACTGGCAGTTCGTTCCCATCGCTGTGTTGATAGTCGTCAGGATGCTCGCCTTGCAAGCGGCCGGATCGCACAGCGGCACGCTGGCGACGGCAGCGTCGATGCACGCAATGACCACAGCGCACAACTCGGCGTTTGAGGTCGGTAACGGCGCGGTACAGATGCAATCCAACGTTGCTGCTTCGGCCTGCGCACAGTACGCGTCCTCGGTGAACGCCTCACATACGTCGCCAATATCGTTGTTGTCGCAGTCTTCCTGACCCGGGTTCGCCGCATACACACAGTTGTCGTTACAGTCTGCAACACCGTCGCCATCGGTATCAGTGTCTGCGATGCCACAGCCGCAGTCGCCCGGCGCGATCTTGTTGGGATCGTCCGGGCAGAGGTCGTCGCAGTCGGGTGTACCGTCGCCATCGGTATCAGTGTCTGCGATGCCACAGCCGCAGTCGCCCGGCGCGATCTTCAAAACATCGTCCGGGCAGAGGTCGTCGCAGTCGGCCGTGCCGTCGCCATCGGTATCAGTGTCTGCGATGCCACAGCCGCAGCCGCCCGGCGCGATCTTGTTGGGATCGTCCGGGCAGAGGTCGTCGCAGTCGGCCGTGCCGTCGCCATCGGTATCAGTGTCTGCGACGCCACAGCCGCAGTCGCCCGGCGCGATCTTGTTGGGATCGTCCGGGCAGCCGTCGTTGCAGTCGGCCGTGCCGTCGCCGTCGGCATCGAAGCCTTCGTCGACCTGGCCGTCGCCGTCGTTGTCGAGTCCGTCGCAGACTTCCGGATCGTCACAGTCGGGTGTGCCGTCGCCGTCGGCATCACCAGCGGCGCCTATCGACCCGTTGCTAATCAGGGGATTCGAGGCGCCGCACCCGGGTGCGAGGAACGCGCCATTGAACGGGTCGGTCGATATGAATTGCGGGTTATCCGTCGTGAGCGTGCAGATCGGTCCGACCCCAGCCTTGAGAATCACTGTTTTTGATCCGCCGTCGCACAGGCCGCCGGTCGCAAGTGGATTCCACACGATGTTAGACAAGTGTGTCGCCGTCCCATCGAAATTCGTTTGGAGGGCGGTCGTGCCCTGTACTGTGTTTTCGGTGATCAGGTTGTAGTTGTAGTTCGCCAGGCCATCGAAATTGCGAATAGCACCGTCGAGGTAGTTACGGACGGTGTTGTGCTCAACGTGGAACGTTGCGCCGGTCGCCGGCCCGATATCAACGACATTCACACCGGCCTCGGCATCAACACGGTTCCGTGTGATGAAGATGACCGCGCCTGAACTGCCTTGATTGTGGATATTGCCGCGCACCAGATTTCCCCTGACGTCGATGTCCTTCTGAAAGATCTCCGGCGACCCATTGTCGGCAACGGTATTACCTGTGATGTCACACGGCGCTGTCTCGGTGGCGTTGAAGTCGATACCTTCGGCCGAGTTGTTGGAGATGGTGTTGCCATCGATCGAAATGTTCCCGGCGTTACCGCGGACCCGGATCCCTTCAGCATTGAAGTGGCCGCTGATAATGTTGTTACTGACCACCAGATTCGATTGACTTTCGATTCGGATACCGATCGAGAGGCCGTTGGTGACGTCGTTGTTGTCAACAAAGTTGGTGCCAGTCAGCCCCGCAGTCAGGTGTATGTTGCTATTCTTACTGCCGCTGACACTGTTGTCGTGGATGTTAACGTTCGATACCGGGGGGCCGGCACCCGCTAAGATGCCGTTGAGGAAGGAGGAGTGGAGGAAACCGCTGCCGCTGATAGCGCAATTGCTGACTTCAATGGTATCGCCGCCGAGTATCCAGATGCCCATACGTCCGGCATTATTGATTGTGACATTGTCAACTACGACGTTGGAGCCATTGATCGCGACACCTTGGTCGATAGCATCGTTGATCGTGACATTACCTACAGTCGCATTACCGCCGACGTTGAGCCCGACGCTACCTCCGGTTCCGGTCATGGTGAAGCCGTCGCCGTCGAATGTGCCATTGCTCACCGAGAAACCATTGCCAGACGAGAAGGTCACGCTCTCGGTAAGTACGTAGTCGTCGCCGGTCAGGTTAGAGCCGACGTCTGCCTGGCCGACAAGGGTTACGGCGTGGCTGACGCTGGTCGCCGCGATAGCGATGATCGCGATCAGAATTGTGTACTTTAGGGTGTGCATTGTGTTCTCCTTTCGTGGACTATTTGAAGTAGAAAGTTATAAGAATATCGAGGCTTAATCGTTAGTCATCATAACTTAGTATAGAGCATTGGTGGGAATGTTCCAAGAACTTTTTGCCAGCTCTCCAGGACTACACCGGAGTGAACTCCAACGGCACGCGACCCTATATGCAACGTTTTAACTAAACGACGTCGATAGCGGCTGGGATCGCCGCATCTTCGTGGCCGGCCGGGAGCCGGGTGTGCTGCTCGCCGGGACGCCCCAGGCGCATGTCATCGAGTTTCTCGATGCACTGCTGCTGCAGGGCGTTGATGTCGTATCCGACCCCATCGATGCCGTTCGACGGCTGGCGAGCGGGAAATTCGAGTGCGCCACGATTGGCAATTTCTTCCCGTATTCGTTCGCTGCCAGTTCGTGAGAAACCGCCTTGAGGAGATTGTCGTCGGCGATAAAAAGACCGGCGGGAGGTTCATCTGCGGGCAATTGCATCCACAGGTGTATGACATGTGGAATCCAGTCGGCGGCATCAATCGGGACGCCTTGCACCCAGTTCGGGCGATAGGAACAGGTTATGGCACCGATTTCCGCGGCTCAGCAGTGCGCACGCTGAAGCCGTGAACCCCAACCGATCGTCCGAGGATGCGTCAACAATACGGATGGGCATCGACTTCCGAGCTGCCACGGTTTCGATGGTGAAGGCCCGTCGCTTGCCCGTGCAAATGTCGGGTGCGAAGACGATTGTGACGTATACTATTGCTTGCTGCTTCGATAACTTGAAGAACCTATAGCGGTGAGTTTTTTTTAGCCATGTATAAAATAGAAAACAAAAGCTTCGTTTGTACGAACGGCTCCGGCCGCTACAACCGGCCGTTGTACGGACAATACGGTACGTTTATCACGTACGCCGGTGACCGTCCCGAGTGGGCGCTCAGCCGTCCCGGCAAGACCGGAAATCTCCTCGTCGGTATCGAGAAGGGGAAGCAGTGCAAGTGGCTCGTTGACGCTGACACGATTGTCGCGAAATACTGTCCCGGGTTCTATACGCACGAAATCGCTGATCGTCTTTTGGGAAAGCAGAAGCTTCTCATTCGTTCGGTGGCCATGCGCGACGCTGACGGGCTGCTGCTCGAAATATCCCTGACCGGACGGGTGAAGGGGCTGAAGGTCGTTTGGGCCTTCGGCGGCATCAACGACTTGAGCGACCCGTATTGCACGCCGGAGTATGATCTGAACGGCTACGATCACGAGTCTCACTTTTATTCGAGACCCGAGGATAGCTTCGGCAACCGTGTGTCGGCAGGGAAGGGCGGGTTCCGCATGACGGCGGATTTTGAGATTGGGATCCGTGACAACGCTTCTCACCCGCAGCCCGAAGACGTCATGAACCGCAAGCCGTACTTTGGCGTGAGCGGAATCTCATCGACCGGCGGCAAGATGGTAGAGGTGGATTCCTCCGTATTCGCGGAGCTCGCAAATCTGGATCGTAAACGGATCGTTCATCCGGTTGCTGCGGAGACGTACGAGCCGGATACGCAGCCGGTGTTGATCGGCATTCGGATGATGGCGAACGGCCGGGACAGGATTACACGCGGCGAGTTGGCGGCAAGATTCGAGTACGCTATGGCCGATCATAAGACGGCTCGTAATCGTGTCACGGTTTCGACACCCGATGCAGATTTGAACGCGATGGTCCCCGCACTGAGCGCATCGTCGGATGCGCTCTGGCATCCGCCGTATATCATGCATGGCGCGATCCACTGCCACGGTTGCTACATGGGTTGGCGCGGGCCGTACGCCGCTACAGCGCTGGGACCGTGGTCGCATGCGGAGTCACACTTTGAGGCGTTTTCGAAAACCCGGAAGAAGAATTCAAAAGGCGTAAAAAAGGGCGCTATGCAGATGGATCCGAGCATCGGCTACAGTCGGGTGCGACGGGACTCTGTTCTGTTTTCAAAGGGGCGACTGGAGAATCAGGATTACAACATGCAGGAAGGGTTCATCGATCAGGTGATCCGCCATTGCTGCTATTCGGGTGACGACGCGTTTATAAAGAAAATGTATCCGGTCATTCAAGGACACCTCGAATGGGAGAAGCGCTGTTTCGATACGGA
>Ga0302123_10002113_pt1 | contig 13680 bp, 22 predicted proteins | sample CB21_321_MG_FD_203109 | JGI IMG/M metagenome (GOLD analysis project Ga0302123, IMG submission 203109) | Marine microbial communities from Western Arctic Ocean, Canada - CB21_32.1 | ecosystem: Environmental > Aquatic > Marine > Oceanic | place: Canada: Western Arctic Ocean | collected 2017-09-28 | reverse complement strand
CTTGATTCTCATTCTGTTGTTCTCCGTTGGAGTCCGTCGCTGGGGGCTCTCCCCCACGCACACAATCTATAAGGAACTGAGCGTGTCAACAGAGCAACGGGGCATGGATGTTGGCTCAAAAACGTAAGTCGTTGCCGCGCAACGAATTACAGATTGGCAAAAATTCAGATTTTGCTGTGATTCTGCCAGTGGGCCAGCGTGTCAGCGGCTTACGGAGTCGGCGGGGGCGAGCGACCCGGAGACGGTCGCGACCCAGGCCGAACCGCGCACCCCCGACGAGCAGCCAAAGAGATCTCAGCGGCGTCCGCCCGTACGGGTCGCCTGTCACCCGCTCGCCTGATCCCCGCGCTGGGCGTCACCGGATCGCAGAATCGGTGTGGCGGAGACCCCAGTGGGTGGGGGGCAACGGCTGGGAGCGCGGCTCCGCCGCGCAACAACAATCAGTGTTTCACTCAAACGACGAGCTAAATTCAAAGGACCCCCCCCTCTTACTTTTTTTCTTTTTTTCTCGGCTAAAAATTTTTTTCAAAAAAATCAACTTGATAAGGGTTGTGTTGCTGATTAGATTGTGAGGTTGTGTTATCCACAGGGACATCATTATTTCGGGGTGATTGCTATTAGCGATTTACGAAAGATACCCGACGGTTTTTTGGGTGAAGATGATTTTGTGTGTATGATGTGCGGCAATGAGACATACGCTGGGGGCTTATGGGCAGGCTTCGGTCGAAACATTATTGTGTGTGACGATACGTGTGCCCAAAAATTATTGTTACTTGCGCTCGACACGATTTCTAGCGTTGGTGACAGTATGCCATATGCGGAGTGGATGAAGTTTGCAGATGAGACATACGACCGTTGGGAGCAGGCCCGGTCAGTGCAGGAAGGGAATCGCGAAGGATTCAACCTTACTATGGAAGCGGTATTATGAATGAGAATAGAGGTATAACTGGGAGAGCCAGGGATCTTTCATCTGCGGAGCTTGCCGAGAAGGTCCGCGAGAGTAAGCGGGAGGACGCTGCGGAGGACAGAGCGCAGGCAGTACAGTACAAGCTTGGCGTGGCGGCGGTAGTTACTGGCCTGCCCCTTGTTGGGTGGACAGTCGTTTATCCAAGCCTTATCAGCGCAGTGCTTGCTGGCGGCATTTTTGTGGTGGGAATTATTGTGGCTGTACCGGCTGCCCGACCGTTTATTATTAAGGTTATTGAGCGGCTGCCGGGGGTTAAGGATTTGCCGGACGACGGCTGACCGATGGAACTACTACTAGCCCGCACTGACAGGGGATCAGAGTCTACTCCCGGCGACCTATCGGTGTCGGATGAGGGCGGCAGCAGAGTTTGCCACACTATTGAGGACCGTATCCGTACCGGCCCGAAGGTGCCCGGAGAGACGGCGATCCCTACGGGGCGTTTCCGTATCGGGCTTAGGACGGACAGTCCGAAGTTCCAACATTATTATAAGCGATGGGACTGGTATAGGGGTATGCCTCATATTCAGTCTGTGCCGGGATTTACTTGGATCTACCTACACCCAGGGCTAGACCACCGCGACAGTCACGGCTGTGTGCTAGTTGGTTTTGATCTTGAGGAGTACACGATCCACGGCGGCATTAACCACCGTATTCGTAGCGGCACCACAAGGCCAGCCTTTGAGAAACTCTGCAAGTTGGTTTACGCGGAGCTAGACAGGGGCGAGGAAATATGGATAACGATCACCGACCCTGACCTAGAATGACCCCACCCGCTTGTCCAAGGTGTGGTTCTGAGCTTGATAAGGACGAAAGATTTTGCTGGATGTGTACCTTGGATTCTGATAAAGAGTACATTCAATGCGAACGATGTGGTAACGACCTAGACAATGACGACAATTGTTTGTCATGCGGCCTTGTGAATTGATGGACATATCTGCCATCTCCGCTCATGTAAGCGCATTGCCGCTAGACCAGCAGAAGGAAATGCTGGATCTCTTGGAGGAGTTGGGCCTAGCCAAAGAACGGGAGAAGTCGCACTTAGACTTTCTGGCGTTCGTGAGGCAGGTCTGGCCCGCGTTTATAGAGGGCGACCACCATCGTGTTATGGCAGATGCGTTCAACCGTATCGCGAGTGGCGACCTGAAGCGGCTGATAATCAATATGCCGCCCCGCCACACCAAGTCTGAGTTTGCGTCCCACCTATTCCCTGCCTGGTACCTAGGTAAGTTCCCAGACAAGAAGGTGATCCAGACATCACACACCGCAGAGTTGGCAGTCGGCTTCGGTCGTAAGGTGCGTAACTTGGTGGGCTCCGAAGAATACGCGAAGATATTTCAAGGCGTGTCCCTGAGTGCCGACTCTAAGGCAGCCGGACGCTGGAACACAAACCAACACGGCGACTACTTCGCTATCGGAGTTGGCGGGGCCGTGACGGGTAAGGGTGCAGACATCCTGATCGTAGACGACCCCCACTCAGAGCAGGAAGCAGCGCAGGGTGACCCGTCCGTCTACGACAAGACCTACGAATGGTACACCTCTGGTCCCAGGCAGCGGCTACAACCAGGCGGAGCTATCTGTGTGGTGATGACTCGCTGGTCCAAGAGAGACCTGACAGGCAGCATCCTCAAGGCGTCTATAGAGCGCGGCGGGTCTGACGAGTGGGAGATCATTGAACTGCCAGCTATCCTGCCCAGCGGTAAGCCGCTATGGCCCGGATTCTGGCCGATAGAACAATTGGAGGCGCTGCGCTCAGAACTTCCAATATCAAAGTGGAGTACACAGTACCAGCAGGACCCAACCTCTGAAGAGTCCGCGATCATCAAGCGCGAATGGTGGAAAGAGTGGACGAAAGGCAAGCCGCCAGAGTGCGAGTTTGTGATCCAGTCTTGGGACACAGCATTTCTCGCAAAGGAAACTGCGGACTATAGCGCCTGCACGACTTGGGGTGTTTTCTATGATGAGGACAAGAACGCAAACATCATATTACTTGACGCATTGCAGGAACGCCTAGAATTTCCTGACCTGAAGGTCCGTGCATATGAGATGTATAAGGAATACAATCCCGATGCGTTTATTGTTGAGGCAAAGGCGGCAGGGACTCCGCTGATTTTTGAGCTTCGCCGCATGGGTATACCAGTCGCAGAGTATACACCAAGCAGGGGAAGAGATAAGATAGCTAGGGTGAACGCCGTATCGGATCTGTTCAGTAGCGGTAATGTGTGGGCACCAAAGAAAAGATGGGCAGAAGAAGTTATAGAGCAGTTTGCGTCCTTCCCGACTGGCGACCACGATGACTTGGTTGACTCATCAACTCAAGCATTGCTTCGCTTTAGGCAGGGTGGCTTCATAAGTCTCAAAAGTGATGAGCCGATGGAAGAGTTACGACCTACTCGTCGCGCAGCTTACTATTGATTTACTCCCGAGGAGTGGTTAGATGGCAATAGATAAATCCCTGGAAGGATTATTCAGTCAAGACGACTTTGATATGTCCCCGGAGGGGCTCGTCCTTGTCGAGGAGGAAGGACTCCCCGGCGAATCCACGCTGACCGAGATGGACGACGGCAGCATGGTAGTTGACTTCAATCCAATGGCAGACCTGAAGCGCGTCGAGACGGAGTTCTCCTCCAATCTGGCCGAGGTCGTGGATGATAGTGAGCTACGGACCATCGCCTCCGACCTGATCGGAAAGTTCAAGGCAGACAAGAGTAGCAGGGGCGCATGGGAGGGCACCTATGAGCAGGGCCTTGACCAGCTAGGTCTGGAGATTGAAGACCGTACTACGCCTTGGGCTGGAGCTTGTGGTGTTTTCCACCCCATGCTTTCTGAGGCAGTGGTGCGCTTCCAAAGCGAAACAATCCAAGAGATTATGCCAGCCAAGGGTCCCGTTAAGACCCAGGTCTGGGGAGTCGCTAGTCTGGAACGCGAGCAGCAGGCGCGTCGTGTTCAGGATTATATGAACTACCAGCTTCTGGAGGTGATGACGGAGTACCGCTCTGAAACCGAGAAGCTTCTTTTCAGTCTGCCGCTCGCTGGCTCCGCGTTCCGTAAGGTTTACTTCGACCCGTCACTTGGCAGGCCAACGTCGATGTTTGTGCCAGCCGAAGATTTCGTTGTCTCCTACAATGAATCCGATCTGGAGCAGGCCGAACGGTACACGCACGTTATGGCGAGAAGCACGAATCAGGTGCGTAAGCTACAGGTGAGTGGTTTCTACCGTGATGTGGAATTGGCGACATCCCACATTGAAGAAAATCCGATAAAGAAAAAGTACAACGACATCGGAGGGGTCACCCCGTCCTACGACAGCGACGAGCGTCACCAGCTTTTGGAGATGCACGTTAACTTGGACCTGCCCGGATTTGAGGACGACGACGGGGTGGCCTTGCCCTACGTCATTACTATTGATAAGTCAAGCTCCACCGTCCTATCTATTTACCGGAACTGGCTGGAGGACGACGAGCATAGGACGAAGAAACAGCACTTCGTGCATTACGGATATGTGCCGGGCATAGGCTTTTATAACCTGGGCCTGATCCACATGATCGGTGGCCTCGCCAAGTCTGCGACAAGCCTGCTCCGTCAATTAGTTGACGCTGGCACACTGTCGAACTTGCCCGGAGGGCTGAAGACCCGTGGCCTTAGAATCAAGGGCGATGACACACCTATCATGCCAGGTGAGTTCAGGGATGTCGATGTGCCCGGTGGCGTAATCAGGGACAACATCACGTTCCTGCCGTACAAGGAACCGTCCTCAGTCCTTTACCAACTACTTGGCAATATCGTTGAGGAAGGGCGAAGATTTGCGTCGATGGCGGATATCAAAGTGGGCGACATGAATCAGAACGCTCCTGTCGGCACCACGCTCGCCATCATAGAACGCACGATGAAAGTGCAGTCTGCTATTCAGGCGCGTATCCATGCGAGCCTGAAGAAAGAATTTAAGATCCTAGCCACAATCATCCACGAGTACACTGACCCCAGCTACCCATACGAGACGGATGCTGGAGAAGATATCAAGGCGGAGGACTTCGATGACCGGGTAGATATCACTCCAGTGTCAGACCCAAACGCCTCTACGATGGCACAAAGGATCATGCAGTACCAGGCAGCCCTACAGTTGGCATCCCAGGCACCTAATCTATATGACCTGCCCCTGCTGCATCGTCAGATGATGGAATTGATCGGCATCCCGAACGCAGACAAAATCGTTCCGCAGCCCGATGAGGTTCCAGCGAAAGACCCAGTCACTGAAAACCAAGCGATACTCACCCAGGCACCTGTTAAGGTCTACGAGTACCAAGACCATGAGGCGCATATGCGTGTCCACATGGCGCTCAAGAACGACCCACAGATCGGGCAGGAGATGCAGAACAGTCCTGCTGGTGCCGCAATCAATGGTGCGCTTGACTCACATCTGCGTGAACACTTGGCATTCGTGTTCCGCTCCCAGATCGAAGATGAGCTTGGAGTTGAACTGCCGCCCGTTGGCGAGCCGCTGCCGGAAGACATTGAGAAGCGCCTCAGTACACTGGTCGCGGACGCCGCTGATCAGATGCTTGGCAAGAAACAGCAGCAGCAGCAGGCCGCCGAGAACGCAGAGCAGCAGCAAGATCCCATCATCCAACAGCGTGAACGTGAGCTTGGTATTCGCGAGATGGATGTTAAGCGCAAACAGGAAGCCGACTCCGCGAGACAACAGCTTGACCAACAGAAGATGGCGGCTGGGTCGCAGAGAGATGCCGCAACTCTGGCCTTTGAAAGAGAAAAGCTTGAGCGCCAGCATCAGTTAGATATCGCCGCGCTCTCTCTTGAGGAAGAGGCCCTGAGACTGAAAGCGGAGCATGACGAGCAGACGTTTAGGGCGTCACAGCATTTGGAAGGGATCAAGCTCGGCAGGGATATGGCAAAGGGTGATGAGGATGCCTGAAGACGTACTGAGCTTGCTTAGGAAAAAGATTATAGCGCAGTCGGATATATTGAGTGACCACTTATCGAAGGGCTCCGCTAAGGATATAGAGGAGTATCGTACGATTTGCGGCAAGCTAGAGGGACTCGCTTGGATAGAGCGGGAGATTGTAGACCTAGAGAACAAACTCGAAAGTTTTTAACTCTATCACAGTGAGGGGAAAATAAAAAAAACCGCTCGACTCGCACGATAATCAACTTTCGCTCTTACGAGCGCACATTTTAACGAGAGGTCGTAATGACTGAACTCGCAACAGAAGCATCGGAAAAAGAACAGGAAGTCGCCCCGCAAGACGCTGAATATGAGCCTTTCTATCGGGATGAGAGTAAGGAAGGAGTTGGCTTTGCATCCCAGTTGCCGGAGCCGAAGGGCTACAAGATCCTAATCGCGCTGCCTGAGATTCAGGAAACGACAGAAGGCGGAATTATCAAGTCTTCTGACACGCAACAAGAGGAGTCTATTTCAACCGTCGTGGGCTGGGTAATGTCTATGGGCTCCGACGCTTACGCGAATTATGCCCGATTCCCCAGTGGCCCGTACTGTGGAGTAGGTGATTGGGTTGTTTTTCGGGCGTTTAGCGGCACTAGAATCAAGATCCACGGTAAGGAATTCCGCCTGATCAATGATGATACTGTCGAAGCGGTCGTAGATGATCCCCGAGGAGTGGAGCGAGCATAAGATGAGCGACGAAACAGGCCGAATGAATAACGAAGACAGATTTTTCGGGATGAAGACCAAGATTGGCCCGTCCGAAGACTCTCCATCTTCTTTCCAAGAGGAAGAACTTGACATTCAGGTGGTTGATGACCGCCCAGAGGAGGATCGCAGAGAAGAGGCTGCGAGTTCCGCGAAGGAAGACAGTTCAGACGACGCATCGGTAGACGCAGAGATAGAAAGTTACGGGCAGAAGGCGTCTAAACGCATGAAAAAGCTCAAGTGGCAATTCCACGAAGAGCGGCGGGCCAAAGAGGCTTCTGAGAAACTTTCAAGTGAGGCGATCAGTTACACGCAAAACCTGCAAGCAGAGAATCAAAACTTAGTAAAGCTTATCAAGAACTCTCAAGAAGCCTTGACCGAGAGAAGTACGCATGGCGCGGAAGCTATTCTTTCGATTGCAAGAGATAACTTCAAGAACGCGCATGAGTCAGGCGACTCTGATGAGATTGCGGCAGCACAGGAGTATTTAACCAACGCCCAGTTAAATCAAGCGTCTGCGTTAAATGTGTCGCAAGAGATTGTCAGCGACTGGCAGCAAGAGGTAGCAGCGGACCAGCGGCAGAGAGCCCAAGAGCAGACGCAGGCCCAGCCTGCACCGCCAGCGCCGGACGCACAAAGCCTTAGCTGGCAGGAAGATAATCCGTGGTTTGGCAGGGACAAGGAAATGACAAGTTTCGCGTATGGTGTACACGAAAAACTTGTTAGTGAGGATGGTGTTGACCCAAGCAGCCAAAAGTATTATGAATTAATCAATCAACGTATGAAAGAAGTTTTTCCTGCGCACTTCAGTGAAAGCACATCGGACTCTAGTCAGTCCTTTGTTGTAGAAACTGCAACTCGCCGTAAGGCGAATCCCGTGGTAGCACCTGCTATGAGAAATAATGGTGCAGCACCACGCAATGTCACGTTAACCTCGACACAGGTGTCGCTGGCAAAACGCATAGGGCTAACGCCCCAGCAGTATGCACAGCAGCTTATAAAGGAGATGTCCTGATGGCTGACAATCGCACCCCCAGGGAACCCCGGAGCATTGATACTCGCGAAAGCGAGGTCAGAACTCCGTCGTGGGAGCCCGCGTCGATTCTTCCAGATCCCACTCCGCAAGATGGTTGGGTGTTTCGGTGGATACGAACTTCTATGGTAGGCAATCCAGATAATACGAATGTGTCAAAACGCTTTCGTGAAGGATGGGAGCCGGTTCGTGCCGAAGATCACCCAGAGCTACATATTATGAGCGATCATAATTCGGACTGGTCGAGCAAAGGTGGAATTGAAGTTGGCGGTTTATTGCTCTGTAAGGCTCCAGAAGAGACAGTCGCGGCGAGACGGCAGTATTATGCCAATCACGCGGAGTCACAGATGCAGGCCGTTGACAATGCTTATATGCGCGAGAACGATCCTCGGATGCCAGTTCTAGCGCCTGACCGCAAGACCCGCGTAGCATTTGGCAAGGGAACTCGCTAAATGTTGCGACACTACTAGAGAAAGAAAGAGGTAATTATGGCTATTACAGCAGCCCCATATGGGGCAAGACCTATCGGCACACTTAGTGCTTCGGGGTCTTTTACCGGAATGACGAGACATCTGCCAATTATTACGACATATGCTACTCTGATTTCCAACGGCGACTTTGTTACGCTCGCGGCAAACGGTACGATTACGAAGAATGCGGGTACAACTTCGCTTGGTTGCGTTGGGATTTTCTTGGGTTGCTCCTACACGGACCCCACGACCAGCCAGAAGACGTTTTCAAATTATTGGCCCGCATCGAATGCGGCCACTGATGCGATGGCGTATGTGCTAGACGACCCCAATGTCCTTATTCAGATGCAGGCCGACGAGGCTATGAATACTACGGATCGCGGATTGAACGCGGCTGTGGTCGTTACGGCGGGAAGTGCGACGTTTGGCAAGTCCAAGAACGCACTTGATGGCAGCACTCCAGCAGTAACGGCCACGCTGCCCCTTCGTATTGTTGACTTTGTTGAAGGGCCGAGGAGCTTGCCCCCTAAAGGGACTACGGCGAGTGATGCATTTCCAGATGTTATTGTGAAGTTCAATGCTGCGTCTAGCTTCACAGTTTCTCCCCATTCCTATCTAAACTGCTTAGGCGTGTAAGGAGACTGACAAATGGCTATTTCACGCGCACAACTGCTCAAGGAACTGCTTCCAGGGCTCAATGCTCTCTTTGGTATTGAGTATGGGCGGTACGATGACGAGCATTCCGAGATCTATGAGACGGAAAGCTCAAGCAGATCTTTTGAGGAAGAAGTAAAGCTTTCGGGCTTCGATGCTGCACCTGTCAAGGATGAAGGGTCAGCAATTTCGTATGACGCTGCTCAGGAATCGTTCACGGCTCGGTATAACCATGAAACGGTTGCAATGGGCTTTGCCATCACGGAAGAGGCGATGGAGGACAATCTTTATGATTCTCTGTCGGCTCGTTACACCAAGGCCCTAGCTCGCGCTATGGCTCACACCAAGCAGGTAAAGTCTGTGTTCCCGCTTAACAACGGGTTTACAGCGTCCTATCAGGGCGGCGATGGTGTGAATCTGTTTACGGCTGTCGGTGATGGCGTTACCGGCGGTGGGGGCCATCCCCTGGTTGGGGGTGGGTATAACTCCAATCGTCCAGCCACTGCCGTTGACCTCAATGAGACTTCTCTTGAGGCTGCCTGCATCCAGATTGGTAAGTGGACGGATGAGCGTGGTCTGATGATCGCTGCTCGTCCCCAGACCCTCGTAATCCCGCCAGATCTACAGTTTGTGGCGACACGGGTTATGAAGTCTGACCTTCGTACTGGCACTGCGGACAACGACATCAACGCTATTCGGTCGATGGGTATCCTTCCGAACGGCACAGTTGTGAACCACTATCTGACGGATACGGATGCGTGGTACCTGCTGACCGATGTGCCGGATGGCATGAAGCACTTCAATCGCGTTTCTCTTGAGACGAGCATGGACGGTGACTTCGATACCGGAAATGTTCGCTACAAGGCTCGCGAGCGTTACAGCTTTGGCGTCTCTGATCCCCTTGGGATCTGGGGTTCGCCCGGAGCGTAGTAAGTGGGGGGTGGGGGCGGTCCCGTATTGGGGCCGTTCCTGCCTCTTCTTTTCCCTGACTATCAATTACTTGATAGACACTAGCCACGACAGGAGAAACTAATGGCTAACACAACTTTTTCGGGACCAGTACGATCAGAGAACGGATTCCAATCCGTTGATAAGAGCAGCACAACTGGTGCTTTTACCACCAGAGTCGTTCTAGGAAAGGGTGTTGGACACGCTTCAGGCGTTACAGTCAACACCTCTTACGGCGATAGTCCAGCTATCGGTGAGTTTACCCAGCCAGCCAACACCGTCATCACCGCAATCAAAATTGTGTGTATCACCGCTCCGGTTATCGGAACGGGAGACATTGGGCTTGAGGTTGGAACATCAAGTTCCGGTGCCCAGATTGTTGCGGCGATCACCGATCATATCCTAGATGGCGGCACGACTGTCGTTGTTGGTAATGTCGTAGATTGCACACTGGTAGGCACAACGCATAGTGGTACTACGGCTCCGGTATCGCCTCAGTATGCTGGTTCTGAGCGGACAGTTTACTGCAATATCACGAATACCGTAGATGCTACTACTGCGGGATCGTTCACATTCATTGTTGAATATGCGACGACGGCATCGCTGTCCTAATGTGATTAATTGAGATAAGGTCACCCATCTAGGGGTGGGTGACCGTATTTCCTATTGCGAACGGGGCTGAGAGTCCTGTCCTCGCGGGGAGAATAAGATGGCTGACGCAGTAACGTCCCAGACGATCCAAGACGGCGACCGTATCGCTGTTATGAAGTTCACCAACATTTCTGACGGTAGCGGTGAAGCTGCCGTTAAGAAGGTTGATGTATCCGCACTCCAAGCGGAGTCCGGTACGGGCAAAGCCTGCGCCAAGGTTGCCATTGAGCAGATGTGGTACGACTGCTCTGGCATGACTGTTGACATTCTGTGGGACGCCAGCACTGATGCACTTTGCTGGACACTTAGTGGCTACGGTTTCTATGATTGGCGACAGGCCGGTCCTCTTGTAAACAATGCGTCCAGCCCGACTGGGGATGTTATGTTTACTACTACGGGCCATTCTTCTGGTGATCGCTATACCATTATGGTGGCCGTAAGGAAGAGCTACTAATGCACGGCGACACAAAGCCAACCTCTCCGGCCTTCCAATCAGTCATTAAGAAAAAGACTGGAAGGGTAAAGGACGACGGCTACTACAGCAAACTTGTCAAGAATTACCCAAAGGAAGCGGGAGAAGTCGGTTACACGAGCCATGTAGCCAAGAAATATCCAAATTGGAGGGCACTCTAATAATGTTCCTTGATGAGAAACAAGATATTTCTGACGGGCTACTGAAAAAGGCAATCGCTAACAATACAAAGCTCGCTGACTACTCTCACATGAGGGCTAAGGGCATGATCGCTAATGGCTCCTTGACACCCAAGGGCAAGGGTGGGGGCACAGTCGAGCGTTTTCAGAATCAGGTATGCAGAAAGTCTAAGGGGTCGTAATGGCTACATCTGGAACTGCCACATTCAATCTTGAGATTTCAGAGGTTATTGAAGAGGCGTTTGAGCGATGTGGCCTTCAGTCGAAGACAGGTTACGACATCGAAACAGCTAGGCGTTCTCTTAATCTTCTGAGTATTGAGTGGGCTAATCGTGGGTTGAATTTCTGGACTGTAGAGCAGGGTACTGCCACGGCCACAGACAGCGTGTCCACGATCACACTGCCAGCAGACACTGTCGATCTGATCCAGTATTGGATTAGGGACGGCTCAGGTACGTCACAAACAGACCTGCCTCTTTCTCGTGTCAGTGTGTCCCAGTACTCGACCATCCCTAACAAACTTAGCGAGGGGCGTCCCGTAAACTTGTTTATCGACAAACAGCGCGATGCCCCTGTCGCCTACTTGTGGCCGACACCCGACAAGGACTACACCTTCGTGTATCAGCGTATCCGGCGTATTGAGGATACGGGGACTCTGGGCTCCAACACCCCAGACATTCCTGCCCGATTTCTTCCCTGTCTCGTGGCCGGATTAGCGTATCTCATTTCTCAGAAATACCCTGAGTCGTTCATGCGTTCGCCTGAGCTAAGGGCTGACTATGAGTTCCAGTGGGATCTGGCACAGTCCGAAGACCGTGACCGTTCATCGGTGCATTTTGTGCCGGGGGGATATAGCTGATGGCTAAGTTTGCCAACGGCAAATACGCCTTCGGGTTCTGCGACCGCACTGGATTTCGATACAAGCTCAAGGATCTAGTGCCACAGGTCCGGGCGGGACGCATGACTGGGCTTATGGTTGGCCGGGATATGCTGGACGAAGACCAGCCCCAGAATTTCCTGGGCAGGCTTGGAGAGTATGCGGACCCACAGGCGATTAGGAACCCTCGCCCTGACCATAATCTGGCGGAACAAAGAAGCATACAGTGGGGCTGGATGCCCGTAGGATTTCAGGGCGACCCAGAGTTAACGCCTGATGATCTATCCGCGAGCGGTTTGGTAGGCAGTGTTACGGTGACGACATGACCTACGCTGAGTTGAAGGCTGCGATTCAGGACTACTCCAACAATACGGAGACAAGCTTTGTAGCTTCGATCCCAACATTTGTCAAGCAGGCTGAACAACGCATTTACCGCGCTGTCAATCTTCCCGTAAATCGCAAGAATGTCGCTGGCACGATGACTGACGGCAATAAATATTTGTCGGTCCCCACGGACTTCCTGCTGCCCCTGTCCCTGTCTCTGACAAGCTCTAGTGATGCTCAAGTCTTTTTGTTGAATAAAGATGCAAACTTCATTAGGGCTACTTATCCGAATGCGTCCACTGAGGGCGTGCCTAAGTATTACGGTGTGTTTACTGACGACACGTTTATCCTTGGACCCACGCCTAACGCAAATTTTGTCACAGAGCTTCACTATTATTACAAACCAGCCTCAATCGTTGATTCTAGCACTTCATGGCTGGGTACGAATGCTGATACGGTCTTGCTCTATGGTTCTTTGGTTGAGGCTTACACCTACATGAAGGGCGATGCGGACATCATGCAGTTGTATCAGCAGAGGTATCAAGAGGCGTTGGATCTTCTGAGGGCACAGGCAGAGGGTCGCATGACCGGGGACGAGTACCGGGACGGCACGGCAAGGATGATGGTTAAATAATGTTTACTGGAGAGTTGGGAAACGTCATTGTCACGACAAGCGACAACACAACACTTGGCCCAGAGCATTGGGCGAGGCGGGCATCTGATCAGGTCATGTCTGTTGGCAAGGACGCGCACCCCCTGATAGCCGAGCAGGCGTTGGAGTTTAAGGGGTTTATTGAGAAGGCGGTAAGGTATTATATGTACGAAGCAATCAAGGAAGATCGTTCTGGGATCGTTACCCTGCTGCGTTCAGCGGGCCATAACGACCTGGCTAACTCCGTGGAGAAGTTGTAATGGCTATTACACAGGCGATGTGTACGTCTTTCAAGAAGGAATTAATGGAGGCGAAGCATAATTTCCTTAATTCAGGTGGCAATACGTTTAAAATCGCGCTTTATACGAGTAGCGCGACGATGAGCGCGGCCACCACAGCGTATGCTACGACCAATGAAATCAGTGGCACGAACTACACTGCCAAGGGAAACACGCTTACGCGGGTAGATCCCTCCAGTAGTGGCACTACTGCTCTTACCGATTTTGCTGATACCTCGTGGTCTACGGCGACATTTACTGCTAGGGGGGCTCTGATCTTTAACGAAGATACCAGTGGTGATACTTCTGTTCTCGTTCTGGATTTCGGTGCAGATAAGACTGCCACCGCTGGCACGTTCACTATCGCTTTCCCTGCGGCAGACGCGAGTAACGCGATTATTCGTATAGCGTAGTATGGCAAATGTAACTGGCTGGGGCCGTTCTACTTGGGGCTCTGAGACTTGGGGCCAGCCTGTACCCGTTGAGGTAACGGGTATAGCGGCAACTGGCGGT
>Ga0302123_10002109_pt1 | contig 13694 bp, 10 predicted proteins | sample CB21_321_MG_FD_203109 | JGI IMG/M metagenome (GOLD analysis project Ga0302123, IMG submission 203109) | Marine microbial communities from Western Arctic Ocean, Canada - CB21_32.1 | ecosystem: Environmental > Aquatic > Marine > Oceanic | place: Canada: Western Arctic Ocean | collected 2017-09-28 | reverse complement strand
ATTTTTATACGATTCTCTTTCTTCCTTACCCCGAAGAAACCTGTTTTGTCAGCGAATAAAGCTTGGAGGACGAGCCAAGCATCACTCGTATTCTCAATCTCAGGGAAGTTCCACTCATCATTTTCCAGAACAAGGATACCGGGTCCCAGGGGGTCGCCTTCTTTTGTAACTCGGACACCAGAACTCTCACCTATTGTAAATGAAGCAGAAGCCCCAGGGTCAAAGAAAGACTTCAATACCTTCTTACCAATTCCCAAATCACTATCAGGCCTTAGATTTCCCCAGACTAGACCAGCAGCAATCTTACTAAAGTCCCTCAGATAGTTAGTTTGTCCTAACGGAATTCTTTTGCTGCCCTTCAAATGGTACTTGTCATTGAAAGCATCCACTATTGACGGAGTAATGGAATTAAGTGCGGCTAGTTTTATCGCATTATAGACAGGAGCAGACAACTCTCCATTAGTTATAGGTCTATTCAGATACTTAGGAATCTTAAACCCAAACCTTTCCATCAGAGATATCCGCATAACCCTCATAGCAGTTATAGCATGATCACCTACAAGGGTATATAGGCCTTGCTTTGCAGCTTCCCCGGTGCCTGCCACCATGTCCTGTACTATAGTATCAACGATCTTCTTCCTATCCTTCTTAGGTATAACAGCCTTGGGGAGGGGTTTACCAGGAGTTACCTCAGGGGGCTCGACAAAGATCTTCTCAGGCTCCTCCCCAGGTTGGCTAATATCAAAGAACTCACCAACCTTATTCCAGAATCCCTTGTCAGGATTGAAGGAAGGATCTGTTGAGGGCCTCTGTTCGTGTATCTTGGCAAGAGTGGCAGGACCAACCTTACCATCCTTTACTAGTCCGTGAGCCTCTTGAAACTCCATGACAGCCTTCTCAGTCCTAGGACCAAAGATGCCTACACCACCGTCGCTAGTGTCCACACCAAGGGCTTCCTGTATCTGCTGTACCTCCCCTCCCTTATCGCCTCGTTGTACAAGGCCTCCAGAGGCGACTACGTCCTCTGCTGTGCCTGCCTCCCCTTTCGCAGCCTCTAGAGACGCGAAGTCTTCTGCTGTTGGCGCAGCTGCCTGTGCAGAGCTTATAGGATTAAGGGCTGATGCAACTTTTGAGAGAAAGCCCTCTTCATCTTCCTTAACATCTTCCTTACTAGATACCTCTCCTGAGGAAGGAGTAGCTAAAGGATCAACCGCAGGGACCCCGGCGGGTGCTGTAGTGCCCTTATCACCTTCACCGCTAGGTACTCTGCCACCTATTCGGGAATCACCTGCCCTCTCCATAGCCTGTAACAACGTAGCAGCAGTCATACCTTCATCTAGCAGAGCATTATCAGGAACAATCCCCTTGAACCTGCCGTATGAGGTGATGGTCTGGTTCATCTTGTCCTTCATAGCAGTGATAGAGGAAGAGCTACCAGAGTATACCAACTTACCAGACGCATCGACAGAGAGGTTCTTCCTATCATCAGGATTCATGTCCTCCACTATCTCTGTTATATCGTTGGTTATACCTGTCCTGGCCAGCCTACGATAGTAGTTGTAGATCTCAGCAGCTGAAATAGGATCTTTCTTCTGTAAAGCAGCAAGGTACTCAGCATTCTTCGGACTGAGCATCTTACTCTTAACAAGGTTCTGGTTATCTGCTGTGCTGAGCAGTTCATCACTCAGAGAGATAGCAGCTTTAGCAGTCCTCTCATACGAATCCAAAGTAGCAGGGTCTTTAGAGTCCCCTGTCTGCAGAACAGTGTTGTTCAGTATAACTGTAGCAGGATCAAGGGGGAGATCTGACTCAACGTTTTCATTGAGTTCCCTCAGTGTCTTAGTGATTCTGGCGTGGGACTCACCAGCGCTCTGCTTACCTATCTGGGCATGTAAAGCTTTAATCTTATTTACTTTGTCAAGGATTAACTTGGCCACCATCTCGCCACCAAGATCTTTGGCAAGATACAGTTGTCTGCCCAGATCACTCTCCAAGGCTTGGCTAGTTATCATAGCCTCAGTCGTCTTGAGGCTGCTCTGAACTGCTTTATTGAATGTTTCATCTATTGAGGCGGCATTAAAGGTCTTCCTATCCAGCCCCAGTGATTCTAGCTGATCGTCAAAGAAGGCCTCAGCATCAGAGAAGGCATAGTGCCTCTCCCTACGATTAAAGGTACCAAATGCTGTAGCTGCACCCTCCATCCCAGGAAGCTGTCCTGACAGAGCAGCTTGTTTGAACCTGTTCATCTGCTGCCAAATAAACTTGGCATGAGCAGCCTGATCCTCCGCGCCCTCAGCCTTCGTATACCCGTGAAATGCTGTCTGTGTCTGCAGAACGGCAAGGTGGTATAAGCTAGTCTTCAGTTCTGCCAACCTCCCAGGTAGACGAAGGGTACCCCCTCCCCCATTTTCACCCCCATTACCTGCATTGTAAGCTGCGATCTGTTGTAGGGAAGAGCCAGCCACTCTAAGACGTATCAGAGTATCTTCAAGTTGTCCAATATTGGCCCGACCATCAGGAAGAGTCGGGACTGTAATACCCACAGCCCTAGCGCCATCCACCAGCGCCTTGATACGTGTCACCTCAGCCGTAGCAGCAGTCCTCTCACCCGCCCTCTGGTCTATACGAGCCTGCATAGTAGGTGAGACGTACCCCGTCATTTGCTTGTAAGCCCCGTCAATGGCATCTTGGGCTACCCTAGACGGACCAAACCTGAGTGTCATTTTCTTACGGATATCCAACGCTCGTAGATCTCTCAGGGCAGTGGGACCTAGGCCCTTCAGCTTCTCGCCCCCGAACTCCTTAATCAAAGAGTCCGTAGCTTCTTTTGACAGCGCCCCCCTGTTGAGGAGGGTATTCTGCTCTAAAGTGGTAAGAGCTTCAATAGTGGCTGATCTAGCTGAATCAGTAATCTCACCAGCCACGTACTCTACCCCTTGCAGAAGTAGATTCGTTGTCCCTATCGCCGCATCAGACACAAACGTGTCTACCCTATCATTATAGGCAGTACTGACGGGCCGCAGCGTCTGAGCCACAGCATTATCCGTCGATGTGACCGTTCCAGTAAATGACGCCATCTTATTCTCCTAATAAATCTCTAAAGAGTAGCTTCAACTTAAGCTCGTTACCGTACTTGTCCTGCTTATGTACCTTGTCAAGAGTCTTCTTGTACAGACTACCCCACCGCATTTCAGAGTGCCTGACAGACAATAGGCCTTTTATCGCAGTAAAGTCATCAAGGGACAGAGATCCTTGAAGGTACTGTCGAAGGTAGCTGCCCAGACGCTCGGCGGTCTTACTTTCATCAGCGTTAATATCCTTTGTGATGTTCTTGGCAGCAAAGTTGGCTGTGACAGAAGATGTGTCTATACCAAACAGCTTAGCCACCCCCCTTTGCCAGCTAACATCATCGTCTGTGATGGCCCCACTATTAGTGACAAAAGTTTGGTACTGCATGGCCCATGCCATTTTCTCAAAATCCCTGAGACTGGATATATTATCTGTAAAGACCTTCAAACCCTCTGTTGACAAGACTGTGTAGTAGTCCTTTGGAGCCACAGTAGGATCAACAGCCATCATGGCACGGGAGAAGCTCCACAGATCCTCACTAACATCTGACAGAGTCTGCAGACCAGCCACATCAAAGGTTGCCAGATCTGACCACTGTCCTGTGATCAGCTTTAGGAGTAAGGCACCAGGACCAGATTCAGCTACTTGTGCACCTGTCCGTGTATAGAGGTTGACCTGATCAGTGTCAAGACCAGCAGAGAGGAGAAGGCCACTCAGTACCCCCTTCTCAATCAGGTCTTGATAGTCCTCATCAAGGGTTTCCCCATACCTCTCACTATACAGGGCATTAAGGACTTCCCTGACCCTGCGCCCAGGACCGACACCAACCGTGCCGCCTATACCATTAATGGCTAACTGACCAGCCGCGATCTGCATCTTTTGTTTTTTACTGAAGGCCTTACTACCGCCCAGTGTCTCAGGAGCTACCATCTCAAGGAATCTGGCAGGATAGCCCCAGAACTGTGTGACCATACCAGCCACACCTTCTTGCCACTTGGCCCTGTCCACCCTGTCCATCGAAGCAACCATCTCATTACCCTTTCTCCTGATATGGTCGATAACATCAGAGTTGATAACCTTCTTTGGGTTAGCTGCCCTCCACTTAAGAAAGGCTGCATAGGTAGATGAGATCTTATTGAATCTCTCAGAGTTGACAAACGGTGCCTGACCTAGTTCTATCAGTCTACTAAACATGGTAGGGGCAGAGAGGTGATGGTAGTCCTGCTCAGCCAGAGAGCCTGAGTTAATCCTCCAGTTGTTAGTCTTCTTCAGAACTTCAAGACCCTCTTGGACTATCTTAGCATCTGAACCGGGGGCCATACGAACAGCTATCTTAGCCATCTTACCCAGTGTCGTAGCATTCTCTGACATTAACATCATAGCCAGCACAGGAGCAGTTAGAACTGCTCTGATACCATGAACAGGTTCTATTGAGACCATAAGAGCAGCTGCTTGTAGCTGAACAACGGGCTGATTGAACCCACCCATTCCTAGTTTCGTTGCAAAGGTGAACTTCCTTACAAACTGAACAGGATCAGCCTGTGCGATGTTATCAAGGGTCTTCTCACTCACCTTCAGCCTACCCAAGAGAGGGGAAGCAAAGGCAATAAGGCCATCCGCCGCCTGAGCCCTCTTCAGATCGTATGTGGTTCCCACATTCAGCGTCATCTTCAGGTGCTGTTCATGCGCCTTGGCCTGATTAATAGCCTCAACATCCCTCAACCACTCCTTACTCCCCGTCCCTCCTCTGGGTTTAATATACTTGGCCTTGTTTTCTTCCAGAAGCCACCCAATAGGAGTCCTACCAGGATGAGCAGCCCTGTTCATCACACCACTAAAGCTGTCAAACCAGATCTTGGATTGCCTGACTCTGAAGTTCTCCAGAGACATGATCTGGATAGCCCTTGTAACAGAGGCAGAGGCACTCTCAAGGGGGGATACGATGGTGGCTCTCCTACCCCAGTCAAAATCCTCAAACCTGTTCGCACCAAACATGGGAAGACGTTCACCACGGTGAGATCTGGATGATCCTGTCTGTGCAATCATCTTCTGCATTGTCTGAGTCTCAGCTAGATCCTCAGCAAGGAAGCTCCCTTTTGCCATACGTTCCTGTACAGCGGTAAGGACCTCTCCATCCCTTGCTGCTTCAAATGGCATACCACTCTGAAGGTTTCTAATACCAATCGTATCTTGGAAAGCTTCAATAGTTGTGAATCTGCCCTCAGTAGCCGCTGCCATCTGAAGGTTAGTACCCTTATTAACCCAAATCATACGAGCTTCCTCGTACATTCTGACCGCATCCTTGATATTCTCAGCAGCACCAACACCAAAGGTCTTGGCTCTCATGATGATGCTCGTATCACCAGGCCCCTTCCTGACTCTGGCCATCTTTAGGAAGGTCTTATCAGCATACCGGATACGGCCACCAGGAAGGTAAGGGACTTGGAGTAAGGAAAGATTATGTATCTTAGCATCAGTAGCCTTGAGAAGAACGAACTGGACAGGGGTAATCTCGCTACTCTCAATAGACCCCTGTAATTGCATGATACGGTAGCCCTTGCCCTCCAGCCTTTCCAGATCCTTTGTTGTCAGCCCACGATCTATCCTCTTGGTAGAGGCATTCCAGATTTGCTTATTAGCAGGGTTAGGTACCTCGCCTGAAGTTACAGGCTTAGCATTGAACTTCTCAAGGCCCTTGATAGGCTTGTTCAGCACAACAGTCTTGAACCCTTGGCTATTCAGGTTGACAAAAACAGCAGAGTTCTCAAGCATGTGGAATATATCTTCCTCAGCTTGGAAGGCTTTGTACGCAGCCACCTGTTTGGGAGAGAAGTGAAATCTATTCTGCAAAGTCTCTACAGAATAGAAGGTACCACCATTCTCTCTTGTCCCAAGCTCAATTACCTCATCAAGCCACTCTCTCTCCTCTCCTTTCACAGCAAACTTAATCTTCTCCAACCGCTTAGCAGCGGCGGTGGCCCCTTCCCGTGCACCCACAGTCAGATGAGCAGCCTCCTTAGATGTGACACCAACGATAGAGGTATTGCTGAGCAGATACCGGGAGAAGCTGCCCGTCCTCTTCGACATCTCTGAACGGTTGATGGTGGAGGTTATGAAACCAGCCTCATTAGTAGCCCTTCTACTGATCTGTAGGAAGTGAGTGCCATTCAGCAGAGGGGTAGTGACGGTGTATCCATCCAGCTTGAGCAGACCAGCATACTTCTCAGCATCAGCAGCTGTGGCAAAGCCCTGCCCTACCTCGTCCCCATAGATGACACTGTACTTAAGACCGAAGAGGTCCTCTTCTAGTCTGCCAGCTGCCGGCACTGCATCAAGAGTGTGATCGTATCTAGCCCTGGCCATAACAGCGTCGTCTGCTGCCTTATCAGCTACTCTTAAAGCGACCCGAGCTTGGTCAAGAACATCAAGCTCAGGTAGAACAGCTAGTTGCTCATTAGTTGCGCCAGCCGCTGTAGCTCGGTCAACCGCCTTATTTTTAGCGGCATTAGCAGCTTTCATGGCTATCTTTGCCAACCTGTAAGTTTCCATTGCTTTGGCAGAAGCAGCAGTTAACTCTTCAAATGTCTTCCTAGGTACATCTGCTCTGGCCAGAATATCAACATGTCTCATCCCACTATCAATCATGGACTGGGCCAGATCCTGTTCCATCTGAGCAGTAAGCACCAACCTTTCTTCTGTGCTGAGAAGGAGAGGCCTTGCCGTGTTAAGGAACTCTTTAGCTGCCCTATTGATCTGGCTTAGCTTCTCTCTAAGAGCGCCAGACACACCAGCATGGAGAGGTTTGTCCCCTGGCAGCATCGAAGTCTCCAAAATACGCTCAGCAGCCTCTTGTGAGGTGGGAGAGTCGAACGCAATATCCCCTCTGGCCACTGACGCAGTCACAGCCTCTGTCTGTTGGATAGTGGAGGCCCTATTCCCTGCTGCCAGAGCAGTAGTGGCTACCCTGTTCCTCATCAGATTGCTTACCATGTGGGCCAGCTTGACCGCACGAAGAATAGGCTTGACAGTGGCTGCTCCTATGATAGTAGCATCTGCGAATCCGCCAGCATTCTCAAACCACACCTCCCATCTGGCCAGATCTTGCAGATACCCTATGGACATTAAGGCTTGAAGGGGGTCACCAGGGAAGCTCTCCACAATCTCGGCCATAGTCTTCTTCTGCTCTCCCAAAGACATGGCATCGAAGGCAGCTTTCTGCTCTTTAAGATCGTTGCCAGGTAAGAAGGGGTCTATGGTGGTCTTGACATTCTGATTAAGTATAGCAGGAGTGCCAGCAGGGAATAGGATAGCCCCAACGTCTGATAGTGTTTCCAGATTGAAGCCTATCTTCTCCACTAGCTCACTCATTACCTCAGCCCCTGCAATAGCACGGGCAGCAATATTCTGGTTAACCTCACTGACAGTTTCGTAATGAGGTTCAACCAAAGCTTTGGCGATATCAGCTTCTTCGAAGTTTGCTCTGTCGTCTGAGACCAGACCAGCGTCAACAAGCTCACCAGCCGCCTCATTCTCAATAATTGTTAGAGCCTCTGTCTTAGCGTCAAAGGCAATCTCCATATCCATCAGACCTTGGACCAGATCAGGATCTCCTGCCTGAGAAGCAGATAACTCTAGCTCTCGCACCTTCTCTGTCTTTCTGAGCAGAGCCTCAGTGGCCAGTTCAAGACGGATAGTGTCTTCCTCCCCCTGTTGTAGGAGAGAAGCATATTTGTGAAATTCCCCTTCCTCTATCTGAAGAGTATTCTTCACCCTCTTAGCCGCAAGGGTGGTGATCATGGCTTTGTACTGCGCCTTATCAAGAGGCACAGAATTATCGACCTGTTTCAGATCAATAACTTCCTGTTCTTCAGTATCTAAGATGGATAGATCAAGAGCATGTTCTGGCATCTCTTATCCTTATGGAAAAAGACTTGCGATTTGATTGCGGTTTGAGAAGATAGAACCACCTATCTTGCCTATGGAGCCGAATAATGCTTGATCTGTCCCTGCTTTGGTAGCCGCAGTACCGAAAATAGAGGCGTTCTGTAAGAACGTGTTCTGTTGCGAGGTGAAACTGGCAAACTGATTCTGGAAAAGGAAGTTACCGCCTGCCTGACTCTGGAGAGAGCCGAATGCACCTCTGACAGAGCCGAGCGCACCTTGTGTAGTGGCTCTGCTGATCGCTGTAGCTCTCTTGATTCTTGCTTCACGGACTGTTTGAAGTGCCTGACGCCTAGATGAAAGGGCTTGCTTCCTCTTCTCAATCTCATTGGCCCTATTCCTAGAAGCGGCCATGTTATCAAGAGCTTCATTCCTATCCTGACCAGCGAAGAGGCCACCAATTACCCCAATACCGCCAAGGGCAAGGCCGATAAATCCTAATATGTTATTAAAATCCATGCTCTTTTCCTATGGAGCCGTCTCAATTGAGTAGTTTGTAGCCCACCCATAGAGATCAAAGTCCTTACCATCTTCACTATCATATCTGAGGTGGAGGGATCTGCCCTGTCCTCTGACCTTATTCCTTGTCACAACTACTGGGAAACCATTATCAAAGTCCAAGGTAGTTGGAGTATTATTGTATGTCTTCAGAATACGGTAGACCTGCTGTCTCCTCCCCCACCTTGAACTGTTGGAGTTGTCTGCCCACTCCCACTTGGCCTGCATATAGCAACTGCTGGGCCTGTGGAGGATGTAGGTCCCTGTCCCGTCGTTCCTATAGTCTGTCTCAGTCTTACGTAAGAAGCAGGTTATATACGTGGCTTGCTTATCATTGATAACATCTCCTTCAAGTAGATACCCTGTCTCAAAGAAGGAATCAAAGTTAACCCCAGTACCATCCTTCTGTTCCCAGTCTACGAAATCATGATCATTGAAGAGAGAGTAGGTCCACTCAGACACTCCAATTCCTGGCACAATCGTCAGAAACTTTGTCTGTATTTGGTCTGTTGTACTCTCCTCGTCAGCCTCAACAATCTCATTATCATCGTCAAGAACTGTCAGACCTGTACTAGCTTCAGTAACAACCTCACTCTCCAATGTCTTAACTGCTTCTGGCAGAGGGATACAACCTGCAATGTAAGGGGAATCTACATCAAGCTCTGAGATCTTATAAGGGTAGAAGCCACTGATACGTGTATCAAAGACTAATGCTCTCTCATACTTATACCTGTAATTAGTATTATTCCCATTCTTATTGTAGAACCAGAACACCTTCCCTGTCTCAGGATCATAAGAACCTTGGGCATGTCTCTTAGAGTTTGCCTCAATATCCTCATCATAGAAAGTCTGAATCGTCTGCTCTGTCAGTGATCTGGCTTCAAGCCTATCCGTGACATCATTCCTGCCAATCGTGTAGATCCCCTTCTTAGACCACCAGACAGGGGTACCGTCCACCAGAGTCAGTGTACGAGCCCCGACAAGACCGATATCACTAACCTTGGTCACAGCATAGTCAGTGGGAGTAAAGCCCTGACCAGCTGATCCTTGTATAGACCAAAGACCGTTATCGGCAAAGACCAACAGAGATGAGCCGGTGGTAACCATGGCCTTAATATTGCCAGAGTCAGGGATAATGATAACCCCGCCGTCTGTGTCAATCAGATCAGAGACATTCTCTGAGGTTGGATCAGCATCTTGATAGCATAATCCAATCTTAGCCTCGTCTTCAATTATCTGAGAGAAGTAAATATGCCCTGATTGTTTATCCTCAGGAGGACCTCCCCAGAAGCCTCTGCCTGCAAAGAATGCTACAGCAGCTGGACGGGTAGCTGTATTCTCATCTGCGATGCCACTAAGGCCTGATGCTACGTCCCTATCCTTGGCAAAGGGATCAAGGATGTAGTGACCACGAGGGGCCTGAGTGTTTCCTGTGTAATATCTTTCAAGAAGATCAGAATCAAGGTTACCTGAGGTATCCTTCGTAACCCACCACTGTTTATTATTTCCAGGGTACTGCCCAGTAGCAGAATAGTACGTTGCTACTGGATCAGCAATGGCCCCACCAGGAGATACCCATCCTTGGTTCTTCAAATTGTAGGAGTGGAGGGTGGATAAAGAGGTAGGCTCTGCATCAATAGCCAGAGTATCATCAACACCATCAAAGTCCCTGATTCTGATAGCCACCTCAGTATTAGTGATCGAGTCTCCGCTGGGACTATAAGTTACATAGAAAGGTTTAAGCTTCTTAGAAGCAACAAAGAGGAAGCCCTTCCCTGAGGCTACAGAGATAGGCTCATCCCCTTCTGTCGAGGCAGCAGGAGCCACAAAAGAGTTTAGGTTCGTTGTGAAGCCCTTCAAACCATCGGACAAAGCTGTATTATCCATGTCCACATAGTAGAGGGTAGTATCGACTTGGATAACAAGGAAGTTCCTTAGCCCATCACCGGCTACCGTGGTCCACACATACGAACAGACTGCCTTGGTCTGGAACGAAGCCTCAGCAACTGCCTTGGAAGACAGGGAGTATCCGCTCTCATAGTTGGCACCAAGGCGTCTATGAATATTCCCCTCTTTCTCAAAGTCGCAGTTCTCAGCAGAGAGAGATGCGTTCTCTGGGAAAGTAAGGGGAGTCGCTTCTGTGACAAGACCACCAACAAAGGTGTTGTAGGTCTTTGTTCCTGCTTGTCTTGGCAAGAGGTCTATCCTCTAACTGAAGAGAGTGGGGCTCTCTTTTGCGGGCCTGGCCTTACCATGAGGACCAGCTTTTACTTCTTTCTTCTTTAGAACCGGAGGCTCTTTATCCACACCATAGCCTCGTCTGGCCTTGACCTCCTCACGAATGTAGTTCTGGATGGCTGTCCTAGCAGAGCCTACGTTAGTGTAGGAGCCTGCCAGAGCCGAGGGGATTTCCCCACCATCCCTGTAATTGACCCTTATAAAACCAAACGGATTCTCCACCTTCATCTGTAGTGCGTTACCTCTAGGAGTCTCAAATTCGCCTAATAGCTGAATGTCTACTACTTCGTCCTCGTCTACCATAGTTTGGTCCTTCATGGCTATTGTCAAAGTTGGAGCGGTCAGATTGCCAACGTGTCTGGGATCTCCTGGCTTTCTGCTCTGCCTTCGGGTTTGAGCTTTGTTTAACCTCCACAGCTGCTGTTGACTTAGACTCATTCAACAGGAGTTGGAAGAGATTAGCATCCAGATCAGGGATAAATACATCAGTCATTGTCCATGACGGCTCAAGGATACCTAGTACAATAAACTTAGAAGCTTGCAGGGTACTATCCAGACTCCCATCAAAGCTATCAAAAATCATAGTAGCATCGTCAAAACTGGTGTAGAACTCTGGCCTTTTATTATTCTGGATAAGCAGGTTCCCATTAGCAACAACAACAGTCTGGATATTACTGTCTGTTGAGTTCCTTGTCATAACTGTATCAAGGAACCACTGCTTATCACGGAAAGGAATCGTGGCATACTGTTTCCTAGTCTCCCCGCTCTTCAGAACATCATACTTAACATTAGTAATTGCCCTTGTTCCATTCTGCAGAGTCATGTGGGTAGGTAGGGAAGTACTGCCAGAGGCTGTGATGCCAATGATCCCTTCATGCTCAGGGATATCAAGGTTATCGATGATGTCATAGTACGAGTCTCTGATAATAAAGGCAACCTGCTCAGACTCAATCGTGTCAGAGAAAGAGTTTACCGTATCAGAGTCCATACTAGTCAGGACCCTTTGCACCATGTCAAGCAGGGTATACTTAGGCATCCTACTTTCCCTTCTTCTTAGGCTTTCCTTGTTTGGCCTTACCCTTCTTGCCGATGTCCTTCTTCTTTACCGGACTCTTGTCAGCAGGGCTACCATACCCCATTCCTTTAGGCATCCTTCTTTTCCTTCTTCATTTTAATCTTTTTTATAGCCATCTCATACAACCTAAAGCTCGTCCACACGATGGATAACAAAGCCGCGATAGGAGGTAACCATGCAGCCAGCGTAGAGCCGACGATAGCAAATGAGGCAGCATCTATGGCAGTCTTAGCGGTCTCGTTCATAACCTACTTCACTCCTACATAGAACAGGTGCCTACCTACTCGCTTGATTGGCTCGTGCCCCTTTGCCCAGTACGGTCTTATACTTACCGAATGATAGTGAGTAGCCCCACTCAGGGGATCAGACTCATCTATCGCCTCTAGCACTGCCCTCATGCTCTGCCGAAGATGAGCATCATCCCAGCCTACCTGATGTATCTTCGCAAAATTCGGATTATCTTTCATCCATATTGAAAACTGCTGGTTCCGCAAACATGCTGTTGCTAAAGTATCGTCTCTCTTGAACTGCCCTACGTTGCTTCTCCAGCGGTTGAGCAGTACGTGGGCCACCGCCTTCTGCCCTTCAAATGGTTCTCCTCGTGCTTCCCCCCATACGGTCCTAGCTGCTATATCGAGGTCAGAGGCAGAGAGCAGCGTCACAAGCAGAATCTTAGCAGTAAGAGCGGAGAGCGTCATGGCACTCGGTCATTTGGCGTTATCAGTCTTGACCTTGGCAACGTGGTCTTTCCAAGTCGTAGTGCCATCGACCAGATCGTGGTACTGCATGTCTAGCTGGTCGCCGATACTGGCGTAAGCGGCCTTCCTAGCCTCGATGTAGCTATTATCCTTGTACTCGGAATTGGCTTTAATCACCCCGCCGTCATAGAGGCAGAACGTGGCCTTGCCGTTGGGCCAGTCATATGTTGGTTCATTGCCAGCAACCTCTTCTTCATGGAAATCCCCCACCGGAACTTGGTGATGAGTATCTTGTGCTGACAAGATGCGTTTAGTTGGTGTGTGAATGAGTAAGTACATCTGCCGCTCCTTAACTTGATATCAGTTGAACTGATATAGCTGATCCAGTGGGTTGCGGTACGCCAGAAGAAGCCACCCATTTTATTGACACTTCATCCCCAGCGGCAACTGTGACGGTATTTGATGTGTCGTTCGCGCTGGTATCTGTTCCTGAGACAGTACAAGTCAAAGATGTCGCTGAACCATTCAGCATCAGGGTATAGGCGTTTGTGTCGCCAGATGAAGGAGCGTCCTCACTCCTCGCGTACATGTTCTTAATCACCCCAGCCGTAGAGATAGGTGACCTAGCGTTGACCTCTGTCGCATTGCTGGCATCAGTCCTACCAAAATAAACTGTGCTACCACTACCGCCTGTTGCGCCGCCATAGCCGAAGATAAGTTCTCCTGCCTTGTTGAGGTCAGCGCCATCAAACGGACCCGTGGTGTCTGGGAATGTGATCCCGTTCGTCCCATGTAGTATTAAGCTCATGGCTTCTCTCCTCGTAACGTAACCTTGGCTGCGTAGGCGTCCTTCGTATACTCTGGCAACTTAGCTTTCTGCTCATCCGACATCGTGGAGATCACTTCCTCTGTGGAACGTGGCATACTAACATCAGCGGCTTGCATCGCTGCCTTCCAAGCTTCTAATGCACGGACCCCAGCTAACCATGTGTCGTAGTCGCTCTCCTTGGCAATCACTTCCGACGCCGTGACATTATCTACACCTTGTGCATCGAAGTAGGCTTGCAAGGTGGCCTCGTTGCCATCCCACTGTTGCGTCAAGGACCGCCCAGGGATGTGCCAGTATAGGTCGAGGATACGCCGCATCTTTGGATGGTTCATTCTTAGCTCCCGTC
>Ga0302123_10002104_pt1 | contig 13704 bp, 9 predicted proteins | sample CB21_321_MG_FD_203109 | JGI IMG/M metagenome (GOLD analysis project Ga0302123, IMG submission 203109) | Marine microbial communities from Western Arctic Ocean, Canada - CB21_32.1 | ecosystem: Environmental > Aquatic > Marine > Oceanic | place: Canada: Western Arctic Ocean | collected 2017-09-28 | reverse complement strand
CATCGGAATGATCTGCTCTGCGGTATATCGTTGTCGCTTCGTCATGACCTTCGTCCTCCCAAATCTTACGTCCGGTCGATTCCCAATTATTGGGATTCGACTGGACTCGTTTTAGGGGGCAAGGTCAACAGGGCTGGTCCGCACTCCGGTCACGGTTGAATTGTGCAACCATGTTGGATTGGACATCGAGAAGTGGCTGGCAGAGGGCCTCATCGACGTGCTGTGTTGTTTTATGCGTTACTTTGCGCCGGCCATTTTCACCAGTGTCTTTTGCGGTCAGATCGATTCCGGCTGGTCGTGCCGTTCTCCAGGAAAGTGAACTCCACAGGTTTCACCTGCTTCTGGAATTTCTTTGCTGCTATCATATGCTCGATGGCATCGAGGTCGACTGATCATAAGAAATCATCGCAAAGACAACTTGAGGATTAGCATGAGCCGCAATTCGTATCTCATCCCACGACGGCTGTTGTTAAAAGGCGCCGGCTTCTCTATGGCGCTACCCCTCCTCGACATCATGTCCCCTGCAATAACGCATGCAAAGCCCACCAATAAGGCTCCGGTGAGACTGTGTGTGTTGTACAAGGGGTGCGGCGTTAATCCCCACTCGTGGGACGTTGTCGGGGGAACCGAAACCAACTTTGAATTGTCGAGAATTCTGAAACCTCTCGCCCCAGTTCAAGACGACATCCTCGTGCTAGGAAATCTTGATAACCAGGGGTCATCTGACCATATGGATGCACCTGGCACGTTCATGAGTTCCACGAGGCACAAGGACAACAATCGATATTCATTTGATCAAAGGGTCGCTGATCAGATTGGAAACGACACGCCGATCCAATCCATGCAACTGACGGCCGACAACGTCTGGAAACAACATCCCTGGTTGAACGTTTTATCCTACGACAAAAACCATCAACCGCTGCGCGGACACCATGATCCCCAGGTTGCTTTTGACATGATGTTCCGAGATTCATCCAGGGCCGGCCGGCAGAAACAATTATTGAGTGTCCTGGATGGGGTCAAAGAAGCTTCGTCGTCTTTATCGAGAAAAGTGAGCTCGCGCGACAGGTTGGTCCTGGAGCAGTACTTTGATTCGATACGAGACGTGGAAAACAGCATCCAGCAGGCCCGGCAGAACAGCCGTGAGGTGGACCTGGACAAGAAACTCTCCAAAATCGACCCGAGCCTGAAAGTGGGAAATCTGGGCGAGCGAATCAAGGCCATGCTTGACTTGATCACGCTCGCTTTCTGGACCGATTCGACACGAGTGGTCTCGTGTATGCTCGCCAATACCAACAGTCGTGTTCATTATGATTTCATGGGTGTGAACGCGGAATTTCATTACGTATCTCACCACGTTCGAAACAAAAGGGTCCTGCCGCAATACGACAAGATCAACATCTGGCACACCGGGCAATTTCGATATTTGATCGACAAGATGAAGGCGATCAGGGAAGGCAACGGCACCCTGTTCGACAACTCCCTGATTCTCTGGGGATCAGGGATCAAGCACGGTGATTATCATTCGCTGACAGACCTTCCGCTCGTCCTGGCCGGTGGTGGTGGCGGAAAAGTGAACCTGGGGCGGCACGTTCGTTATCCCCGGGCCGAACCCTATGCCAATCTGTTGTTGACGCTCATGACAATCATGGGGGCTCAGCCAAAGCGCATAGGTGATTCCACGGGACAGCTGGATGGTATTGGCGAAAAAGCACATTTCGCACCTGCGAATCCGGACGATGGCAGCTGGAAGATCATCTCGAGTGACGACAGCACACTTACCGCGAAGGGGTTGTTGCGAATCAGTATTGAAAGCGAGCTGGAATATTACCAGTTGCGACTTTCGGACAAGAGCGACCTCGAAATTCGGATTCCCTACATGAATAATCACAAATTGCGATTTGATCGGTGCGTAGGCAAGGTAGTGACCGTCACTGGCCAATACAAAACAGTTGCGGGAAAGAAAACTCTTGTCTCGTTGACCAAGGTTGAGTTGAATTAATCGTAATGAAGATACCTCGTTTCAAGGCCCTGACTGTCGTTGCGATCTTCCTGGTTTTCGCCATCGAATGGCCATCTTGCCAGGCCTCATCCATGAAAGTGACAGATGCTGCCGGTGTCATCGCTACCCGGTGCATGTCGTGCCATGACAGGGATACCCGAGAAGGTGGAATTGATCTAACTCCGCTTCTCCAGAAACGCAGCGCGTCCGAGGGGAAAAATACCAAGCTGTGGATCAAGGTTGAAAGGATGGTGTCCCGCGGCGAGATGCCACCCAGAGACGAGGGGCCTCTTACACCCAGGGAAAAGGCGGCCATTACACAATCGTTTCACGAGTCGTTTGTTTTGCGACAGGGAAAGCCCCATATCGGGCCCACGCCGTTACGACGTTTAACGCGTTATGAACTGCAAAACACACTGGAGGATGTCTTATCGATCAAGCTTAAATCGCCCTACCGCGATACGATCACTGGCCGCATCGATCTCTCCACAATTGAATCCACGGTCCCTTCCGACATTCCCGGCCCATCTGGATTTGACAACGACGCGCATCGCATGCAATCACTCAATCCGCCACTCAAAGAGATCGCTGATGCCGTGCATTACGCATTAGCCAAGTTCAACAACGATGCGGCCGCTATACAAACGCTGCTGGGGCGAGTGGACATCCCGACAAATGCCACCGAACCTGAAGCCAGGCAGTTGATTTCAAAGTTTCTGTTGAGCGCTTACCGAGGCAATCAACAAAGGGCGCAACATTACGCGAACGCCTTTTACGACCTGTACCACCAACACCTTCGAGATTCCAAAAACACCAGAGAAAGCCTTCTCCATGTGTTTGAGATGATCCTGGTGTCGCCAGACTTCCTGTACCGGTTTGAAGAGAGCAAGAACCTGGACACACCCTATCCGGTTACGGGCCTGGAACTGGCAACCCGTCTTTCGTATTTCTTGTGGTCAACCACCCCGGATGCAGAATTGCTGCGCCTGGCCCGGGACGGTAGCCTGCTCCAGGACGATGTCCTGAAATCCCAGGTTACCAGGATGCTGAATTCCCCCAAGCGGCTCTCTCTTTCCGAACGCTTTGCTGGTCAATGGCTCGGCTTCGACGATTTGTTGTCGAACCGCGAGTACTTCATGAACGAACGATGGAATCGAGAATCTTATGACGAGGCCCTTTTTTTCTTTGACGAGTTGATCAAGTCGGACAGGAGCTTTCTGGAGATGGTGCAGAGTGATTGGATCTATAAAAGATCCTCTGTCCTCAATGCGGAACGGCATGGTTACGTTCCCATCGATCCCGAATCCGTGAAGAATGTGTACGCCGATGTTTTGTCCAGCCGGCAAAGCAAGAGCCAGGACAGTCGTGCCAAGTATGACCCGCCTGTGCTCGTCAAAACAAAAAATGACCGGGAAGGCGGCCTCATCACCAGTGCTGCCATCATGCGGCTGACAGCCTCGAAAACGCGAACCAGTCCTATTCGCCGTGGCGTCTGGGTCTTGAGCACCGTCATTGGCAGGGCTCTGGAACCGCCGCCGAATGTGCCTTCGCTTGATGAGGCTCGCGAGGCCCTGGACGTCAAAAGAAATCCTTCGGTTGCCGAGCTGATTAAGCAACACGTTTCCCGGCCCGAATGCATTTCTTGCCACAAGGCGATCGATCCATTGGGGCTCGGGCTGGAAAACTTTGCGCCAAACGGCGGGTGGCGAACCCATTACCCAGACCAGGCTCCTGTTGTATCAGCAGGGGTAATGCCCAACGGAAAGACGTTTAGTACACCTCGAGAAATGAAAGTGTTACTACTGGAAGCATATAAAGAGGACATCGCGAATAACTTCGTTGAAAAGATGTTTGCTTATGCCCTGGGGCGAAAAGTAGAGCCGTTTGACCGAGTGTCACTGGAACCAATCGTCCGCAAGGTTAAAGAGGACGGATACAAAATCGACACGGTTATTGAGCAGATCGTCCTATCAAGGCAATTCAGATACCGACAGGACCGCTGAGGCGATTCGAATAAAGCCCGATTATGCCAATGCCTACCACAACCGGGGCACCGCTCATCGTAAGTTGGGGGACGATGTGAAAGCAGCGGCCGACTTCGCCAAGGTCAGGGTCGTCCTTGAGCGTCAGGAAAAGGGCATGCTTGATCCCTAGCCCTTGCAGCCCCTGACCATCTTCATTCTGTTTCGCCTAGGCTTCGCAGAACGAGGGTACTGACGGCGTCCTTCACGCTCTCGGGGAGCTCGGCCCGCCGACCGCTAAAAAATCTCCGGGCGGGACATAATACTCCTGGGGGCCGCAGTGGGGGTTCTCCCGGCGGGGTCTTGAGCAGGAAGTTGTTACAATCCAGCCACGAGGATTCTCTTAACTGACTGCTGAAGGTGCTGCCATCGAACAAGATAGCCAACCAAAATACGACGTAGTTCTCCCACGTGACGTGGAAGCGGAATTTCCGGATCGCTGCATAGGGTGCGGCGCGGAATCACCCACAGCCAAAGTCAAAGGTTTGGCACGTGGTGGGGGTGCCATCAACATGTTGATTCCTTTCTTGTCTCGGAAGGTTGTGGCATATGCCCCAGCCTGCACCTCATGTCGGAAGGCACACCGTTGGTCAACTGAACTACTTGAAGCTGCACTGGTGGTGGCCGTTGTCGGCGCGATAGCCTTACTGTATTACTTGCTCCATTTAGTGAATGCACTACAGCCCATAGTGGATGCCATACCGAAATTCATCGGGAAACGCCTCGGCATCATTGTCGCACTCATATTGGTTTTGCCCATTTGGTTCACATTGCACAAACGGATTAAACCACCACTCTTTGAAATGGACATCTCCTCTGAGGGTGTGGAATACAAGTTTCGCGATGAGAAATATGCGAATGACTTTGAAAAACTCAACCAAACAGATGGCGTGTCGAACGAACTAGACGGTGAGCCGTCTGGAAGTGACTAACCCCCCACCATCTCCATCACGGCCGTCTTCACGCTCTCGGGGAGCTCGGCCCAGGCTTCCAGCAGGACCCTCAGCCGCTCGTCATCGCCAAATAGTGCGCCGGATTCTGCGCCGCCCTGTTTCAAAAGTGGCGTTTTCTGCGGGGAAGAGGCCTCAGGTTCGAGTCCTGTATCGCCCACTTTGACGAGCCACCGATTTCCTCGGATTCCTGATCTCATCCATAACATTCCAGCCAAAAAAGACTTTGAGCGATTTACCCAGAGTCCTTTTTCTTTACGGTGCCGGCCTTTGATTGTTCCCGTGAAGAATATAGGGAACGCGGGCTAAGCAAAGATGTCTAGCGGCATTCCATCACACATGATCAAAGGGCGGTCTTCAGCATCGTGAATCTGAAAACCTGCCGGGATTCCTAAAGCATGAAATATTGTGGCATGGATATCGGCTGGCGAGCAACCTAACTCTGCCGGCTCAGAAGCAGTAGAGTCTGATTTTCCGTAAGCTCGTCCTCTTTGGATTCCTGCCCCTGCAAAGGCGACCGTGTAACAACTGGGGAAGTGATCGCGACCTGCTCCTGCATTGATTCGCGGTGTTCGACCAAACTCAGTTAGAAACACAACAAGCGTATCTTCGATTCGCCCACTCTCGATGAGATCGGTCATTAAGGCGTGAGCTGAATGATCCCAGGGGGGGAGTAGATCATCTTTGAGGCGATTAAAGTTGTTTCCATGAGTATCCCAGTTGTCACCTTGAGAACCATTGAGATCCCCGACCCCCGCGTTCACAAATACCAGTGGAACACCGGCATCGGTCAAACGGCGTGCCAGCATGACGCTTTTGCCTGCAACATGATCGCCATATAAATTTCGCACGGATTTGGGTTCGCGTCCCAACTCAAAGGCCCCCTGTACTTCGGGTGATAGCATCATGTTGAACGCTAATTCCTGAGATGCCTCGGTAAGTGCCGGACCGGATTCCGGCCCTGCCCATTTCAAGTGCTTATTGAGGTCCCTTAACAAGAGCGAACGAGTGGCGATACGTCGTCGGGTCACTCCCTGGGGGGCCAGCTTGACGGTCCCTGATAAAGGTGATTTCCCTTTGAATTTGACTCCCTCACCCGGGTGCACGAAAACAGGATCGTATTCCAATCCCAGGAATCCTCCATATTGCCCATTGAGCAAGCCTCTGTCTGCCAGAGGGTATGGCAGGCTGATGCTCCGCGGCAAGTTTGCGGCAAGGGATTCGTCGACTTCCTGTGCTTCCAGTTCAATCTCATCCTTCGGTTGGGGTAGGGCAGGAAGCTTTCCTTCGACTTCGATGAGGGTTGGCTCAGCAAAAACCAGGTCATCGAAGAACGTGGAACTGTCTCCATTAAGCAGGGCCATGGTTACGAACCTGGCTCCTTTATGGATGGGGGCTTCCAGCAGAACTGAAGGGTCATCGCGAACAAGAAGTTCGCTGGCACAGGCAAGTTTCCCATCGACCCAGATACCGCCCGTTCCAGCTGCTGTGGGGTGTACCCCGGGATTTCCACAAACTCCAAAACGAGTGCTCAGCACAAATTCACGTTCTGTCCCGTTAAAGTGCTTTTTGCGGATCTCGTCGATGTTAAAGGTAATGAATTTGTTGGCGTGGCAACCAAATCCAGTACGAGGCTCATTCGGACCTCCATCACCGATGAGCCACAGATTGCCACCACGACCATGAGTGTCACAGCCCCAGTCGCCAGCGGTTCCGTCGCCAGACACTTCGTTGGAACAATCGATGCGCAATCCATTTGCGGAACGTGTGACGGGGCACTTTCGAGAGGCAACCTGGCTGATCATCCCGATCATTTCGACGGTCGAATCGTTTGAATATCCGTCTTGCGCATTAAAAGTGCCGCATCGATAATGTCCGGGAGTCAGAACATCGGTGCTCAAGCTCACCGAGTGGTGTTTTTTGATTTTACTCCAATCAAGAACTGGAGCGGTTGGAGATTCTTCGAGGTCCTCAGGTCTAATCCTGGATAAGGACTGCTTACGTGAATATCGGCTATCGTCCTTCATTGCGATAGCAACCTGAGCCCCGATGCTCGGCCAGTCTTTACGGGATGGTAGAACCGGAGCTGCGACGCCAGCGCCGACTTCGACTGGCGCATGACCGGTGATGTTCCAATAGGCAGCTTTGCGATGATCGCCAGCCGTATGGTGTACACTGCGGACGACCGTCAGTTCGTGAAGCATTTGAGACATATTGGGTAAATGTTCACAGACTTTAGTTCCCGGGATCGACGTGGAGATACGACTAAATGAACCACGTATCTCCGCCCCGGCTTCCGGCTTCATATCAAAGGTGTCGATATGACTCATGCCTCCCCAGGTGAACATGACGATTACATTTCTGGCTTTACCAAAAGCCGGTAGAGCACTTGTGGTTGCCGCTGACACCGGCATAGGAGCTAAAGCTCGCATGCCGCTTACAGCCAGTCCTGAAATGCCAAGTTGTAGTAACTGTCGTCTGTTTGTCATGCAAATTGAGTTTCGTTGGAGCGTTGTTAGTAGATTCCCCGTTCCAATAGTCTTGCCTGGCGAGTCGATGGTCACATTACGTTTAGGGTCGTAGGTACCATTGCCTGGCCTTTAGAATTCCTCAATTCCAAGAAGCCGCTTGACCTTGAAGCTATCGTACCGATTGTTCGGCCTTCCTGATCACGCAAGCATTTGGTTACTTTAGTGTAATAAGGCAGATACAGTAGCTTCGTGGATTCGACAGTTTTTAGCCAGAACTATACTGCCCTTCGCGATTTTCAACCAGTCAAATGGTCCAACGCCCCTCTCTCCTCATTCGACATGCTATCTCAGTGGTCGATAAGTCGTTTGGTTAGCTCTCTCAGGTCCTATCTGGACCCGCTTTGGGCCTCGCCTGAAATCCGTTATCGCGTTTTACTCTATGACTTAAGCGAACCGCGTTTGCTGGTTCAAGGCCCTCATCGCCCACTCCCATACCACAACAGGGCTCACGGCTGATCACTCCTGATCAAGTGAGCCCTTCTTTTATGGGGTCGTCCGAAGGGCGATGTACTAGCCAGTTCCCTCCAGACCATCCGGGAACGCCGGAGTGCCTCCCCTAGAGCCACCCCTAGATTCGTCAAGAAAAGACGGTTTTCATAAAACAGGTGGCGGCGACTTTATACTTGACCCTACTGGGCACGGAGTCGAGTTATTGTTTCGAGCATTTCCAATAGTTCCACGTGTGCCCGCTCAGCCCAGCTGTCGTCATTCCGAAGTTCGTTCAGGCGCGAGAGATAATCGTTGAGCGTTTTCTCCGCCTTCCGGACATCGGCATGTTCCGACCGGCCCTCTTTACTGGCGGCCTTCACCGCATTGCGGAGCATCCAGCAGAGCTGGTAATCTTCGATGCCGGCTCTGTACGCTTCCAGCCGTTTACTGGAAATTATTTCTCCCTCTGCATTATCGTAAACGACCCCGTAGCTTGGCGTCCCTGCATAATCATCCCAGGGATCGGCGTCGTCGGTGTAACACCAGAAGGCATTCCCGCTCGCACCAACCTGAAAGGCCTGCCAGAGCTTGTGCCGGTAATGGGCTGTTGGTGATTTCGACTTGTCACTTGAAGAATCGTAATGCCAGTATTTCTTCCCTTTCCAGAAATCCCAGTGGACCTTCTCGCTCGCCGGGCACCACAAGTCAGCCAGATCGGGATATTTTGAGATGCTCTCTTCTGTGTTGTCACCTGTAATATCAATCCAGACCTGGGCGTTCGGATCCACCTCTCTCAGTGCCCGCGTGGAGGGCGCAACGATTTCCGCAATGCGTTTCTGACTGGGCTCATCCACCCACAAGAAATTGAACTCATCGTAGGTCAGCCCCTTCTCTTTCATGTGAGCGATCACCTCTCTGAGCCACTGCTGAAAAACCTTCTTCCGCCTTGGTTCATCCTCCTTGGGATACATTTTTCGGTAGTCCCATTCAAAACCAAGAAACATGGTCCAGCGTTTCGCTTGTGGAATCCTGGCCATGTACTCGTCGAGCATGGAAAAGTCCATCGGCCCGATGGAATCCCCGTTAGCGTTAACCCGCGGGTGCGGCAGGTAGGAAGAAACAATGATGTGATTGTTGATGTAGTGCTCGTGCATGTTGCGGGCCGTACCTGCAGGATCCGATTTCGGCACCGGCCAGTGCATGTAGCCAAAAGCGTTTATGTCCAGGGCTGTCTCTTTCGGGAAGACAATCTCTGAAACGTCAAATCGCAGGGGGCTACTGACCTCTGTCCCGGCTCCTTTCAGTGTTAAAGCGCCGAGATATTGTCCCGGTGGAATCTGCCGAGTATCGATCGTGAGCCAGATTTGCGACGTCATGCCGGGGGCCAGCGTGATCGACTCGGCAATGGGCATCAATGCATCTGCCCGTGTTCGAAATCCAAAGGCCTCCACGAATATGACCTGGTGCAGAGAAATCGATCCCTCGGGAATCCCGGATACAGCGACATTGAGCTGCATACTCTCGGAACTGGCGTTGGTGACGTTCAACGCAAGTTCTGCCCATTCGCCTTTCATTGCCTTGAGCCGTTCCAGGGGAGGAGGGTTGTCCTCACGCTGAAAGGGCAAATGATGTTTCCATGGATTGGCGGGTGACATCGATAACGGTGGCATGCCTGTTTTTTGAAGAAGTTCTCCGATCACCTGGCAGACCTGGTAGTCAATCACCGTGAACGGAACGCCCCGGCGGAAGTCCACCTTTTCCGATGTGGTTCGCCGATTCAAGTCCTCCCGAAGGACCACCAGCTTTTCCCTGGCTGCCTGTGCGGCGATGAAATGGTCTGCCTCCTCCTTGGTGACCCGATTCAAGGCCTCCCCCAGCAGCACCAGGGAAGAATTGAACTGTCGCAGGAACGGCAGTCGCTTGCGGGCAAAGTCCAGGGTTTCATCCCTGGTCATTCCCTGGCTGGATACTGGAGATCCAGATTCCATGCCAAATATTTCCACCTCCCTGCAGAAGACATAGAAGCCTCCCCGCACCATCAAGAGACGGACAAACCGACCACTCGCCTTGATGCCGGCAAGCTTGTATGTATGCACCACGTACGTACTCTGGTCGACCGCCTCGTTGATGAGTTCGCCGGCGTACCTGTAGGACTTCCCGTCATCGCTGGTGAATACCATCACCGAGAGTGGAAATGTTCCTTGCGTTCGCGCATCCGCCGCGGTCTGAAAGGTGACACTGGTAAGATCGAACTTCGCTTCCAGGTCCATGTCGATGGTTTTTAGCTGTTCTCCGACAGCCCATCCCACGGCACCTTTTTGTGTCCACAGCGATGTCCCTTTCGGGTCATGGAAGAGGCCGTCCGTCAAATCGGTAGCATCACCCTCGTCCGTGCAGTACGGATAATTCGGGGCGTGGCTGAACGTGTAGGATTTGTTCCGTGCAACATTCGTGTCTGCACGAACTACGACGGGCAGCATGAGGAGAAGCACGGTCAGAAAAAGATATCGCATGGACTCATCCAGTCATGAAAGAAGTATTCTTTACATCGTGAATGTCGGGCGTTCAAGTCCCTCATCGCCCACTAACCCATCAAGCACGTTCGTGCACTGCGGTGCATGGACCGGCAAAGCGGGGTTTTCTCATCCGCAGGGGAAGTGCCTTGCGAGTCGGTACGAGCCGAAACGTGCAGGTGCTGCGCCGGATTCTGCACCGCTTTTGACGAGCCTTGAATGGCCCGCTCAAAATCCTCGTCGGTCACCTGCCAGTAATGCTTGTTCGCCACCGCAGTGGAGTGACCAAGGAAGGCAGCCGCAACATAACCGGGATGCTCGCTGGCCAATTCAGTTGCCCGGCTGGTGAAGGAAATACTGGCGTAGTCGGTCGCCGCACAGTGCACCCAGGCACGGTCACGCACCCGTCTCCCCAGCGAGTGGCCTATAAATCAAGACCTAGCCAGACTGCGGTTAAACTTTCCCCGGCTGCCTGGATCTCTTCGGCGGGTCCCGTCTCGACAAATCCCCACGATGTCAGGGTAGCTCGTTTCCCCTCATCCAGCGTCGCAACCTGAACCCGCATTTGCCCGGCCCCCTGTCTCGTGGCCCAATCACGGCAGCAGTCGAGTAACTCGCTGCTGGCGGTCGGAAAATTGGGATGGCAAAAAACATCCGCCTGCACCACCTGCTGGTCACGGATTCCAACACTGGCCAGGCCGACAATCGACCCACGACCGGTCCGGGCAACAAACCATTGACCTGCCCTCTCGGTAGCGAGCTCCTGGTAACGTGGAAACAGGCCCATGCAGGAATTTTGCAGGGTAAAACAGGTTGAAAAGAGACCCAGGTTAGCATCCAGCACACGTTCTTCATGAGGCCACACAATTAACGGAATCATCCCCAATCGGTCCGCTGCGCTCCCCACCTCCACGGAGAAGCCGGGGACGGGCTGAAAGTAGTCCGCAAAAAACTCGTCGCTACTGCCATCATTCCTCACCAGGCACATCACGTTGGCCCCGGTTAACCTGCGCCATCCGAGACTCTCGTAAAGCGGAGCAGCCTGCGGATTGACTGTCCCCAGGAAAATAGCGTCGCCACCAAGCTTCCAGAACTCGTCGCGAGCCACCTGACTCAATTGGCGGGCCAGGCCACGACGTCGCCAGGCGCTGGCCGTAGCCACTTCGCCCAGCCCACCGAGTCGCGAGTCAGTACGGCTTAACGTTAACTGCGTCGAAGCGACGACCTCGGCGTCGTCCTGGATCAAATAAAGCAGGTTGCGATTGACCTCGCTTTCAGCCCCGGTCAGTACGTGCTGAAACTGCTGGTAGGAAGCGCCGAAAATATCCTCCCAGAAGCTGGCCAGTTGACTGGCCAGCGCCGGTGGCAGGGGAGTTTCCAGGCATAAGGGCGTCGGTGGCACGTATCAAAACCTTGAACCGGTAGGCCGAGGGTTATCTACTTTGCTTCGAGCGAGATCCGGCGAATTTCAGAATCGTTACGAATAATGATATGCCGGTTGGCATAGGCCGGCTGTACCCAGTTGACCAGGTCATCGGCAAACCGTCGCGGCCCGTAACCACAATTTGTATCCGCCTTGATCAGCTTCGTTCTCCCCAATACGGTCGGACCATTTGAACTGAACTGCATAATCAACAGTTCACCAAGATCGTTGTTGACGAAATACCGGTCACCATTCTTCACCCAGAAGAATGAACCCCAGCGTCCCTGGCGGGTAAACTTCTTGTTTTCCCAAATGCGGTTCCCATCGCTCAACTGCAAGCCCCGCAGTTCACCGTAACTGCACGTCCCGTAAAAATGTTCGCCGTCGGTGATCGGCGTGGTGATCACCGCGTGCAGGCTGTCGGTCTGATCCGGGTTCTCTCCGCTGCCCGAGTTGCGCCAGACGACCTTGGCCCCCTTCTCGGTCACCTCGACCAGCATCGAGCCATCGTAAAAGCCACTCACCAGCAAACGGTTCCCGATCTGCACCGGTCGGGCCAGCGCCATGTTCGACTGGGCCACGAACGGCACCTGCCAGAGGACCTGGCCGTTGTCCGGATTCAGACCGCTCAGCTGTTGCTGGTCCCACTGGATTAACTGTTGTCGACCACCAATCGTGAGAATCACCGGTGAGGAATAGGGCATATCGTAATTACCAGGAAGTGCTTTCCACTTTTCTTTGCCACTCACCTTGTCGAACGCCCGCAGCAGCCCCTCGCTACCACCACAAACAAAGATCACCGTATCCTTCCAGGCCAATGGTGAGGCAGAAACCCCGAAGACGGGCACCTCAGCATCAAATGCCTCCAGGGCATCGTACTCCCACTGAACCTTGCCCGTTTTGGCATCCAGGCAGTGCACCATGCCGGTAGCGCCGAGCGTGTAGAGCCGGCCGTCACTTACCAGCGGTGTGGCGCGGGGACCGGTGGCGTAGGAATGTAGCTGGCGACGATAGTGGGTCTCCCACTCGTGACTCCAGATTTCCTTACCAGTCTTTTCATCGAGACAGAGGATCCGCTCCATTGCTTCGAGGATTTCGGTTTTCGGTTTTGGTCGATAGTCCGTCACAAAGACCCGTCCCTGCCAGACAACCGGGCCCGAATATCCCGAGCCAATCGGAACCGTCCAGACGGGTTTCAAGCCATCCTTGGGGAACGTCTTGAGAATCCCGCTTTCGTTCCAGTTACAGAGCCGGTCATTACCGGCCCACTGGGTCCAATCGTCGGCGACGACGAATCCGGGAATTACCAGAAGAATAACGAATAAAGCTATTGAACGGTGTTTCATTGCCACCCTCGTGAATCATGGGAGCGATGGGATCCAGTACCAGGCCCCTATCTTAGCGTTGCAACTCCAACAGGAAAGCCATGATTCCCCTGGCATCCTTCATCGAGTTTGGGTATTCGAGGGGTACGTGCTTCTAGGCGTCGCAGGTGATCTGTTTTCGAATGGTCTGTTAAACCGAGAGGGCAGGGGATCATGGGTCTGGACCCGGTTTTTTTGGCCCGAAAATGTGTGCGATTGGGGCAGCCTTCTTCTTATCGATCGAGAGGCTGCCTTTTTGAACCCCCCTGGGGGGGGAGTTTGCTGCCCCACTTGGCGAGGGGCTACAATCAGGGCACGAGGATTCTCTTAACTGACTGCTGACCGGTGCTGCCATGAAACAACTGCTTGTCTTACTGCTGCTTGCAGGTGTTGTGGGGTGTGGGGAGAGTGATGCTGACAAGTTCAAAAGGGAAATAAAAAAAGATATAGTCGATTCCGAAATGGCAATAA
>Ga0302123_10002102_pt1 | contig 13727 bp, 9 predicted proteins | sample CB21_321_MG_FD_203109 | JGI IMG/M metagenome (GOLD analysis project Ga0302123, IMG submission 203109) | Marine microbial communities from Western Arctic Ocean, Canada - CB21_32.1 | ecosystem: Environmental > Aquatic > Marine > Oceanic | place: Canada: Western Arctic Ocean | collected 2017-09-28 | reverse complement strand
TGGTCGAAGTCGCGAGCGCCGCGGTCATGCACACGGCGAAAGTCGACGGACTGATGACCGAGCTGTTCGCGCTGCAAGATAGGCTCTCGGCCGACCTGCGGCGCGGACTGCCGGGCGGCGCCGACGCGACAGCGACTGCGGCGCGTGCTCCGACCAGCAGCGTACCGGCGAACGACGCCGTCGGAAACGCGCCGCTCGTATCGGTTAACGCGACCACCGACTCGGGCAGGGGCGGGTTTGCGGTCGCCCCCGCCGGCCTCATTGATGGCCCGCCGCCACCGGCGCCGCCAGAGACCATCGCGCGCGATGCGGCGGGACGTGCGACGGTGCGGGCGGTCCTGCTCGATGGGCCCTTGCAGGTTGATGGCGAGCTGGACGAACGTATCTATGACACGGTGCCGCCCGTCAACGGCTTCATCCAGCAGCTCCCCGATGAAGGTGAGCCGGCGACGGAACAGACCGACGCGTGGGTCTTCTATGACGCGCAGAACGTCTATGTGGCGGCGCGCGCTTGGGATTCGGCACCCGAGTCACAGTGGGTGGCCAACGAGATGCAGCGCGATTCGTTCCAGATCATCGACAACGACAGTTTCAGCGTGGCGTTCGACACCTTCTATGACCGGCGCAACGGCGTCGCGTTTATGGTCAACCCGATCGGCGGCATCTTCGACTTCGAGATCACCGACGAGGGGAACCCTAACGTCGACTGGAACCCGATCTGGGATGTGCGTACCGGTCGTTTCGACGGCGGCTGGACCGTCGAGATGCAGATCCCCTTCAAGTCCCTCCGCTTCAGGCCGGGCACGTCTCAGATCTGGGGGCTCCAGTTTGGGCGAAACGTGCGCTGGAAGAACGAATGGACCTATCTCACACCGGTCGCCCGTTCCGGCGGGCCAGGGATGTTCCGTCTGTCGGCGGCCGGAACACTGACCGGTGTCGAGGTTCCACGGGGAAACCGGACCTTCGAGATTAAACCGTATGGGATCGGTTCGCTCGCCACCGACGTCAACGCCGTGCCGCTCGTGTCTAACCAGGGCGACGGGGACTTCGGGGTCGACGTCAAGTACGGCGTCACCCAGAACCTCACGGCCGACTTTACCTACAACACCGATTTCGCGCAGGTCGAGGTGGACGAACAGATGGTGAACCTCACGCGCTTCAACATGTTCTTCCCCGAAAAACGTGAGTTCTTTCTCGAAGGACGAGGGATTTTCGACTTTGGCCGTGGGGTCGTCTTCGGGGCCATGGGAGGGCCTGGCGGCGGGGGGCGGTCCAGGGCGGGGGGCCACGGCGGCGGCGGCAACGTCCCGACCGTGTTCTTCAGCCGGCGTATCGGCCTGGACGCCGGACAGACCGTGCCGATTCTGGGTGGCGGCCGGCTGACCGGCAAGGTGGGCGATTTCACCGTTGGGGCGCTGAATATCCAGACGGATGATTTGGCGAGCGCGGGCGCCGGGTCGACCAACTTTACCGTGTTGCGGGTGAAGCGCGACATCCTTCGGCGGAGCCGCATCGGCGGTATTTTCACCGGACGCTCGGTGTCGACGGTGGGTGACGGAACGAACCAGGCGTTTGGCCTCGACGCCGCATTCTCGTTCTACGACAACGTGAACTTCAATGGCTACTACGCCCGTACGCAGACACCCGGACTGGAGGGCGACGACGAAAGCTACCAGGCGGCGTTCACGTACAACGGGGACCGCTATGCCCTGGGGGTTGACCATCTGCTGGTCGGCGACAATTTCAACCCGGAAATCGGCTTCCTGCGACGCGACGACTTCCGGCGCACCTTCGTGCAGGCGCAGTTCAGCCCACGGCCCGCCTCGATCGACGCGGTGCGCCAGTTTACCTGGGGCGGCAGCCTCGACTACATCCTGAATGGCGCCGGCCACGTCGAGTCGCGGGTAGCCCAGACCAGCTTCAAAACGGAGTTCGAGAACAGCGATCAATTTAGTGTGGACGTGCAGCAAAGCTACGAGTTACTCGTGGAGCCCTTCGATATCTCGTCCAACGTGAGCATTCCGGTCGGCGGCTACGGCTTCCAGGACTACTTCGCGTCGTACTCGATGGGGGCGCAGCGGAAAATCTCGGGTACCTTCTCGATGCAGCGCGGGGAGTTCTTCGACGGAGACATCACGGCGATCGGCTTCTCCCGCGGTCGGATCGCGATCACGCCGCAGTTCTCGATTGAACCGAGCGTCTCGGTCAACCGCATCGAGCTCCCCCAGGGCAGGTTCACAACCAAACTGGCAATGACCCGCTTCACCTACACCTTCACACCGCGGATGTTCTTCAGCGGTCTGCTGCAATACAACTCCAGTCGGGACGTGCTCAGCACGAATATCCGGCTGCGGTGGGAGTATCAACCGGGGAGCGAGCTCTTTGTCGTCTACAACGACCAGCGTGATACCGAGCTGGCCAGCGGCCGTAACTTCCCGATGCTCGACAACCGCGCCTTCATCTTGAAGTTCACGCGTCTGTTCCGGTTCTGAGCCTCCGTTTCGGTCCCACTCCTGGCAACACGTCGAAACTCGGTCTCTTGCCAGACCGCCGCCTCGATATAATGGCCGTATTCCAGGTCGCCCTGTTTCCCTGCAACGGAAGGACCAGGCCGATGGCCTCTTCACGACGACGGTTTCTGACGACGTTCGGGGCTCAGTTCGACTGACGCCGGCCCGCCGGACGCTGCCCGAGAGCCCGCTGCATTACCTCGTACTGCACCGACATGATGTGTCCGATCGACTCGATCCAATAGCTGGCGTTGTGCCTGCCTGCCATCTGCATGTAGTCAAACGGCACGTCCTTGTCCATCAGGATCTGGGCGAGCTCTTTGGCTGCGCCGAGCATACCTTGGGGATGGTCGGCTGACGCAGTAGCGTCTTCGGTCCCGCAGTCGATGTAAATGTGCGGAAGCTGATCGGCAGGCACGGTGTGGATCAACACGAAGGGGTCGAACGCGTCGGCCTGTTCCGGGGTGGCAAACACCGTCCCACTGGGCGTTCTTTCCACCTGGCTGCTGAACCCGTCAATGCCGATCAAGGGATCTGGCTGACGCTGCGATGCCTCGAACGCTGCCTGCTCGTCGGGAGACCGTTGACGGGGCGGTCGCGGCGGCGCCTCGCCGCGCAATCGTGCCGCAGCCTGTCGGCCATGTGCCAGAGCCCCGCTCGTCGAGCCGATCGAAATAAACATGTCCGGGTGCTGCAGGCCGAGCGTGATCGCTCCGTAGCCCCCCATCGACAGCCCGGTAATCGCGCGTCCCTCACGTCTGGCGATTGTCCGGTAGTGCCAATCGACGTGGTTGATCACGTCCCACACGATGTGGTTTGCCCAGTTGTTCGTCTGCCCGTCGGTGCTTTCGGCGTAATTGATGAACCACGAATTCCCACCGTCCGGCATCACCACGATCATGTCCGCGTAGAGTCCGGCATAGAACGGTGCGCCGTTCGATCGCCCCCAGGCAGTGTAGTTCTGGCCCAGGCCGTGAAGGAGATACAGCACGGGATATCGCTCGGTCGATTCCTCGTAGCCGCGTGGGAGCAGGATGTTGTACTTCGTCGTGCGATCGATCGCGACGCTGTGAAACTCAACCGTCTGAAGTACGAGCTCCTGGGCCACCGCGACGGGTGCCGACGCCAAGCCAACGGCGCCGAGGACGACGAGGACGACGAGGACGAGAATGCGGGTCATTCGTGTACGCATGGCGAAGTACCTCTCCAACTACCCGGAACCTTCGGTCGGGCGATTATAGCCGGGACGTCGGGCTGGTGGCGACGTCCGTGCTGGCGGCGCTGAGGGGCCTCTAATACGTGCTATCGTCACACACTCGGAAACCGGTATCTAGGCGCGGACCATTCGGTCGTCCAACGAACCGGTCAAGGAAGGGGCGGGGGCATTGTGAAGAACCTTTTCAAGTCGCCTCTGGTGCGCAGAGTGCTGATGGTCGTTGGAGTCTTGATTCTCATCCCGCTCGTCGCGGTCGGCACGTTGGCCATCACGTCGGGGAGTGCCGACCCACCGTCAGCGTTCTTTGGCGGTGGGCCGCTGATGACCGGCGAGCTCGTCACGGGGTCCGAGCCTGACTGGACTTTCCTGGGTGATGTCCAGACTATCGACTTGCAGCTCCTCGACCCTCCGCGGTCCCGCGTGATCTGGGTCGCGGACTATTCCGGCAAGATGTACGTGGTGTCCGGATACATGGGCAGCGCGATCGGCCGATTGTGGAAGCGCTGGCCGGTGCAGGCGGAGCAAGATGGTCGGGCCATGGTGCGCATTGAAGGGAAGCGATACGAGCGCACACTCGTGCGTATCACGTCGGGGGCGGACGTGTTGGAGGGGGTCAGCGCCGAACTGGCCCGCAAGTATCGATTCGGTGGGCCAGACGCCATAGAATCGGGCGAGACGTGGCTATTCGAGGTGGCGCCGCGCACCTCGGGCGCGGCGGGAGGGTCGAAGTGACACGATCGGCCTGGACGATCATCGGCATCGTGATCGGCGTGGTCCTTATCGTGCTGTTCGTACCCGGGGTCTCGGAGACCATCGAAGGGAGGCTGTTGGGCTGGGCGGCCGGGTGGGCTGGCTAGATGAGGGCGATGCACAACCTCGCGGTAACGCAGTGGCAGGCGTGCACGTCGCAATAACCGGGGCCAACAGCGCCGTCGGCACGGCGCTGCTGACGCAGCTCGTCGCCCTGGATGACATGCACGCCGTCGCCGCGGTACGGCACCAGAAATCGTTGGCCGGACTTCCGCGCGCGCCACACATCACCACCTCGGTCATCAGCTACGACCGTCCAGACAGCCTGTCCGCGGCGCTCTTCGGGGCCGGCTGCGTCGTTCATCTCGCCGGCATTCTGTTCGAGAGTCAGACATCCGACTATCAGACCGCCAATGTCGGCACGACCCGAGCCCTGGTCGAGGCGTCAACGGCGGCGGGAGTGGACCACATCGTATTCATCAGCTCCCTGGGCGCCGACCCGAGCTCGCCCAACGGCTATTTTCGGTCCAAGGGAGAGGCTGAGCGCGTGGTGGGCGACTCTGGTATCGATGCCACGATCGTTCGTACGCCGCTCCTGCTGGGGCGCGACACCGCCGGCGGCCGTGCCCTCATGCGGGTGGCCTCGCAGAAATCGGTCAGAGTGCTGGGTGGCGGGTCTCACTCGCTGCGCCCGCTCGACGTCGACGATCTCTGCCGCGCCATCATCCGATGCTGTCGCCGGCCGGTGGCCGGCGTGACCATTCATGAGCTGGTCGGACCGACGACCATCACGTACCGCGAGTTGTTGCAGCGGACGGGGCGCCTCCTGGACCACGACCTTTCGATCGACACGATGCCAGTGTGGTTGGCCAAGCTGGGCGCGGCCGCGGCGAGTACGGTACGCACCGGCGGCATGACACCGGCGGTCATCGATGTGATCACGTCCGACGAAGCGGTCGACCACAATGCCGCCAGCGACCTGGACCTCAGCCTCACTCCGCTGTCGAACACGCTGGCCAAGCTGATGGGACGTGAATCATGAACGGGCCAAAGGTCGATCCGCCCGCAACTGCCGAGCCCACATCTGATGTCGCCACCGACGGCGCTGGCCAGGGTGCGCCACCCGCCCGCCCGATGCGCGCCGCAGCGGGTCGGGTGGTCTTCGTGGCTCTTAGCGTCGGCTGCTTCGCCTACCTGTTCTACCGCCTGAACGGCGCCGCTGCGCGCGAAGGGCTCTCGCTCGTGGACTACATGGTCCGCGTCTTTGCCAACGTGCAGTGGTTGGCCTGGATCGGACTGATGGTCGCCTATTCAGGGTTCTACTTTCTCGTCGACACCCTGGTCGCGACCCGCGCACTCACCTGGTTCGTCAGGCCGGTCCGATACCGCGACCTGCTGCCCATTCGCGCCAGCGCCTACATTATCTCGATCTTCAACGAGCAGATCGGGAAGGGCGCGATGGCCTACTACCTGAACAAGCGCGACGGAGTGCCGGGGTGGGAAGTCGGCTCGGTGATGCTGTTTGTGATGTTTTCGGAGGTGTTCTACCTGCTGATCTGGGCCACGATCGGGTTCCTCTTCAGTGGAGCCTCACTGCCCGAGGTCTTTGGACTCATTCCCTACATCGCTGGCGGCGCGGCACTGTTTTTCATCGGCTGGATTCTATACTTCAGAGGCACGATCTGGCCGGGGAGCCAACTGCGGGACAAGCGGATCCTCCACGCGTTCAAGTCCGCCACACTCACCCACTACGGGCTGTTCTTTCTGCTGCGTTCGCCAGCGCTGCTGGCGGCGGTGGTCGTGTACACGATCGCCCTGAACCTGTTCGGCGTCGACGCCTCCTTCCTGAACCTGCTGGGCTATTTACCGGTCATCTTCTTTGCCGCGGCCGTGCCGACCCCGATGCGGGCGGCAGCCATCACGTTTTGGGTAATTCTGTTTCCCGAGAACGAGGGCCAGATGGCTGCGTTCGGGTTTGTGCAGCACAACTTCTTCATCCTGTTCAACGCGCTTATCGGGGTGGCGTTCTGGAAGCGGGCTCAACGCGACCTGTTCGCGTAGCCCCGTTCCGGCATGGCTCATCTGCTTACCGGTGTCCGGCTGATGCTGGCGCTGCCGCTGGCGGTCGCGTTTGCGCGGCCAGATGTGCTGGGCGCTGGTCTCGTCGCCCTACTGCTGTTCGTGGCCATCGCCACCGATTACTTCGACGGGGCCGTTGCCCGCCGGCAGCGCACGGCATCGCCCGGGGGCCAGCTGTTCGACCACGGCACCGACTTTCTGTTCGTGACCACCGGGTTGACCGGCGCGGCGATGGCTGACCGGGTGCCGCTGGTTCTGCCGATCCTGACCACGGTCGCCTTCAGCCAGTACGTGTTCGATTCCTACTGGGTGCACCGTCAGAAACGGCTGCGTATGAGTGGGATCGGACGGTGGAACGGGGTGCTGTACTTCGTCCCGCTGGTCTTGCTGGCCGCCGCGCGGCTGGAGGCGGTAGCCGACCTGTCATCGGTGTTGACGCGCACCGCCCTCGCTGCGAGCTACGCGCTGGTCGTGTCGACAAGCGTCTCGATCGTCGATCGCGCGACCGCCGCCCTTCGTGCGTAAGGCGCGTGGTTGATTGAATGGGAATAAAAAATAACTCATGCGAAACCTATACCCACTATTGATTCTACTAGTCACCTCGTGCGCCGAACCTAGTGATAACATCGGAATAATTGAAGATTCGAGCAGAGATCGTTCGATGCCGTATCAGATTTGACTTCCCAGCGCTGAAGCAGATGTGGTGAAGTTTCCACTTGTCATATTAAGCCATGGTAGTGGCGGAGAGTATTCCAATCATACTTGGCTCATAGATTCTCTTGTTGAAAACGGTTTTATTGTTGCGGCGTTGAACCACCCATTAAATACAACAAGAGACAATACTGATGAAGGTGTTATCAGCGTCTGGCACCGTCCACGTGACATTACCGTATTGTTGGACTACTTGTTAAAGGATTCAAAATGGGTGGATGCCATTGATGAAAAGCGTATTGGTGCAGCTGGGTTTTCGTCAGGTGGTTATACCGTTCCCGCTTTGGCTGGTGCAATATATGATCCTGGACTGATGAGTGCCTACTGCACCAGTGAGGAAAGAGGGAAAGATTGTAAACTCGCAACTGATTCTAGCGGCGTAGACTTCGGAGATTCCTCAGCGTCATATAAAGATGAACGCATAAAAGCTGTGTTCTCGATGGCTCCTGCCGTCGGTTTTGCGATAACAAAAGCGAGTTTAACTGAAATCGAGCTGCCGGTTTTCATCATCGCTTCCAAAGATGATGAACTTGTGAGCCCCAAGTATGGTGCGATGCGTGTTGCTGAGAATATTCCCACTTCTGATCTAGTTTTACTGCCTAGTGGGGGGCATTTTATTTTTCTTGAATGCAATGCCATGACTACTGTTGTTGATTGGTTTAATAGGGAGCTTGATCTTTGCGGTACAAAATTCAGTGTAGATAAAGATGAAATTCGTAAAATGGTATCTGCCAAAGCGGTTAGTTTTTTTACCGAGAACGTTGCGGCAGTTACCCCATGATATGTTAAACCAGAACCAGTTCATAATCATTACAACAGACTGTGTTGTGATGAAATGAATAGATAGTTGAAATGGCTGAGTTTTTTGAAATTCGAGTTATATGAACAAGTTCCTGTTTACGACACACTCACAACACACTCCGATTCAGTTTCCCTCAAAGCCAAGCGGCGTAAGGGTTTCAGGAATCGTCACTATTGAGTGGGAATAGATATTAATATTTAAGTGGTTGATTTTGTAGCTCTAGCCCACGGGTGTTAGATAACTTGTCAGTACCATGACCACTACAACATTAGGGGGCGAAGTAAGTGCCAAAAGGATACTGGATTAACCATGTTGAAGAAATTATCGATCAAGAAGCATTTGATAGATACGTTACGAAAGTGAATGCGCTTATTGAGCGTGGCGAATTTAAAATGATCGCTATAGGTCCTGTCGCAAAAACTCAAATCGGCGCGAAACATATGCAATTTGCTGCGGTAGCCGAGTTTGAGGTTTTTAAAAAAGCCATGTCCTTTGAAAGCCATCCTGCTTACATTGATGCGCTTAATGAGCTCGGAACTGATGAAATTATGTCAGTAAAAAGGACAAGTTGTGTTGTGAGCGGTTAGTCACGCTGTAGTGTTTCTCTGGTAACCTACGATGTTTCCAGTAAACCTCCAGCAACTATTGAGTGGGCGTCTGGGCGTAGCTCCGACTAAGGGTCGACCTTTAGCCCGGGTCTGACTAAGGTGTGCCCCGCGGTCCGGGCCCAGGTGGGCGCTGGCGTTAGCACGATGGGACGCAGGTCGGCAGCCTCGAGCGACCGGGCCACCTGCTGGTCAGGCGGCTCGCCGTAGGCTGTGGTCCGCTGCCTCGGCGTGCGACCGGCCCCCACGATCAACGCTTCCATCTGCGCGGCCGGTAGCTCCTCGCCGAACCCCGCCCCGGCCGCGCGTGTGATGCTCTCGTTCATCAGCGTGCCACCCAGGTCGTTCACCCCTGCATTGAGGCAGACATGCACGCCGCGCGGGCCCATCTTTACCCAGGAGGCCTGGATATTCGGCACCACCGGGTGCAGCGCCAGACGGGCGACCGCATGCATGAGTAGCGACTCCCGGAACGTCGGGCCGCGACGGGCCTTGCCCTTCAGATAGATCGGCGCCTCCATATGGACGAATGGCAGGGGGACGAACTCCGTGAATCCACCCGTGCGCTCCTGCAGCTCCCGGATGCTGGTCAGGTGTCTGGCCCAGTGCTCGGGGCGATCGATGTGACCGTACATGATCGTCGCGGTCGTCTTGAAGCCGACGCCATGGGCCGCCTCCATTAGGTCCAGCCACTGGCCGGCAGACAGCTTGTCGGGGCATAGCTCCCGTCTGACGTCGTCGTGCAGTACCTCGGCGGCCGTGCCAGGCAAGGTTCCCAGCCCGGCCGTGGCGAGCTGTTCGAGATACTGCTCGAGCGGGAGGTGGAGGGTCGACGCACCCTGCCACACCTCCAGCGGCGAGAAGGCGTGCACGTGCATCTCTGGCGCCGCCGTCTTCACTGCGCGGCAGATGTCCAGATAGGTGGCACCGGTGTACTCCGGATGAATGCCGCCCTGCATGCATACTTCCGTGGCTCCCCGCTCCCAGGCCTCCGCGGTCCGCCTGGCGATCTCATCCAGGTCGAGGACGTAGGGCGCACCGCGCAGGTTTTCACTGAGCTTGCCCTTGGAGAAGGCACAGAACTGACACTTGAAGTAGCAGACGTTGGTGTAGTTGATGTTGCGATTGACAACGTAGGTGACCTCATCGCCGTTCACCTCGCGCCGCAGCGCGTCGGCCGTTCTGACGACCGTCACAAGGTCGTCGCCCCGCGCCGTGAAGAGCTCGGCGATCTCAGACTCGGCGAGACCGTCGCCACGACATGCCGTGTTACAGAGCGCCGAAATCCTCTGGGTCGGGCGCAGCACGGTCGTACTCCCGAGCCGACGCAACAGCACTTCCGGCAACGCCGCATCCGGGTCGCCGGGCGACCAGGTACCGTCCCGCGCGAAACCTTCCGCATCCGATCCCTGCAGGACGGCTGTCCTGAGGGGATCGGCGACCCACGCGTCGAGCCGGCGCACGTAGGCTGGATAGACCGTGAGCCGCTGGGTGAGCACCTTGCCTTCGCGTGCGGTCTCACGCGCCAACCGCTCGAGATGCGGCCACGGTGCCTCCGGATTGACGTAGTCGGGCGTGACCGGCGAGACCCCGCCCCAGTCGTTGATCCCAGCCCGGATCAGCGTGCCGAACGTGTCGGGTGTTAGGTTGGGTGGTGCCTGAATCGCCATATCGGAACCGAAGATGACCCGGGCGGCGGCTACGGTCCATAGCAGGTCGTCCAGATTTGGCTCCGGCGCGCCCGCCATCCTCGTGCCCGGCTTCGCCCGGAAGTTCTGGATAATGATCTCCTGAAGATGCCCGTACGTGTTGTGCAAGTCTCGGAGCGATAGCAGCGAGGCGATACGCTCCTCCCGGGTCTCGCCAATCCCGATCAGGATCCCGGAGGTGTAAGGAATCTTGAGCTCCCCGGCCATTCTCAGCGTGTCAAGGCGCGCGTCCGGGTCCTTGTCTGGCGAGCCGTGGTGGGCCTGACCCGGCTCGAGCAAACGTCTGGATCCGCTCTCCAGCATCAGGCCCTGCGACGGGCAGACCTCGCGCAGCGCGAGTAGCTCGGTCCGCGTGAGAACGCCGGGATTGGCGTGTGGCAGCAGCCCGGTGGCGTCAAAAACGGCCTTGGCGGCGGCCACCAGATACGACACAGTCGTGGGATGTCCAAGCTCGGCCAATTCGAACCGTGCCTGCGGGTATCTGAGCTCCGGTTTGTCTCCGAGTGTGAACAGTGCCTCGCGGCACCCGGCTTCCGCGCCCTGCCGGGCGACCTCGATGACCTCCTCAAGCGTCAGATAGACCCGCTCGCCGGGCTTGGGGGGCTGGGCAAAGGTGCAGTAGTGACAGACATCCCGACACAGCTGGGTGAGCGGGATGAAGACCTTCCTGGAGTAGCTGATGACGTTGCCGAACCGGACGTCTCGAAGGGTTGACGCCCGTCGCATGAGCTCGGGCAGGTCGAGCGCCCGCACGAGATCCAGGGCGCCGTCTTGTGCCGGGCGGGAATCGGTCCTGGAGTCCATGGCGGCCGCGCGACTGCTGGCCCAATCTACTGGATGACGAAGGCCGGGATCCCCTCAACCCGCTGGGCCGCAGATAGCATCGTGCACATCCCTGTGACCGGATCCGGGTGGCCGTCGGCCATCGCCACAAACGTCTTGTGCTCCGATGCGCAATCGTGATTCGCGACCGACGCCATCGACTTGCAACACCGGCCTTCGGTCGTAATATTCTCGATCGGCCGATAGGCCCCCATGATTCCTGTCAGGGTTCCGTCCGGCCGCAGCGACAATTGGAAACGCACGTCGTGGAACTCATGCTCGGAGGCCTGCCCAAACGCGCCGGTCGTCGGAATGAGCCAGCTCAAGTACAAGACCTCGACAACGTCCGTCGTGAGCACGCCATTGATAAGCCGGCCCTTTGTCCGAGTGTGCCACCGGGGATTCGAAGTCACCCGGAAGCTCTGGTGGGGCAGTTCGGTCCCAGACGGTGAGCGCAGCGACAAGTCGTCGGTCGAGTAGATGCCCACTTCGACCTCGTCGTCGTTCCGCAGGTCGTCCAGCCCGCGCAGCTCAATCAAGTAGAGATTGAGTGAGCGCCTGGTTCTTTGCTCCGCGGGCGTGTCTCCTCCCTTTAGCCGTATGTCGCCATCGTATACCCTGACGCACCCGAGCGCGCGATACAGCTGGTTGTCGACGGCCGGCTCGCCGTTGAGACCGGCGAATTTCGGATGCTCGCACGAGTTCGGCGTCGCACGTCCGTCCGTGGTGCCGTCGAGATTCAGGCCGTACGACACCGGACTCTGCACGCCCAGATACGGCGGGTGACGCGGGTCTGTCAGAAACGATTTCGGGTTGTTGCAGACGTTCTCATCACCAGGGCCGGATATATAGTCATCTTTCCAAGCCTGCGCGTACTCCTTGGCATGTTCCGGACGCTTGAGACGCGTGCGCTCGGCCGGGTCCAGGGTTGCCAGCCACAGCTCTTCGACCGACGGCTCGAATCCCTGCGGACAGTCGACCTCCATGGCGCCATAGTGGAAGGCGTTGGATGATCCCGTGATCAGGAAGCCGCGCGTTTCCCCCTTGCCGGACGCTGCCGTTGTGCGGCCACCGCTCGCCGCCACACCGAGAACCACAGCCAGCAACAGCCCGGTCAGGTGGGAAGAGCCGAATGGATGGTCTAGACGTCGAAAGAAGCTATTCATGCCGATGCCTTCAGTGGGCCACACGGGCCTATCAACGTGCCGCAGACAAAGCGCTCAGCGCTGGATCAGGACCTTTATACACCCGACGCGCCTCTCTATGGCCAGATTCCTGGGTCGCATGTTGCTCCGCCACGCTCGCATGGGGGCAGTCTCGCGCGAATTCTGAATCCTTCCGCGGGGTCGGCTTCACCTTGACATTGCCCGGCGATCAGGGAAAATCACCGTGATAGGGGCACACTTGACTACCTGCGCCGACGAGGTCATCCATTGGTCAGAGGCGACGGAGAGATCATGCTGGCGGCTCGTCGCGCCGCGGCGCCTGCCGCGCGGATAGTGGCACGTTCGGCACTCGTCGTGGCGTTGCTTGCCACGGGTCTCGCTGCCGCGGCCTCCGCGCAGACGGAGGGCGATGCGTCGGGCGCGATGCGGCGGCTCACCGAGGCGCAGTATCGCAATGCGATCGCCGATATCTTCGGACCAGATATTCAGTTCGCCGGTCGAATGGATCCGCTTGTCCGGCCGGCGCATGGACTCCAGGTGGCCGGTGTCAGCCGAATCTCAGTGTCCGCGGCGGGATTGGAGCAATTCGTTCGTATGGCGCGGGCGATTGCCTCGCAGGTCGTCGACGAGCAACATCGCGGGACCTTGGTCGCCTGTCCCTCCGACGTGGTCGATCGCGCGGATGATGCGTGCGCTGCGGAATTCTTTCGCCGAATTGGACGCCTGCTCTACCGTCGGCCGCTCTCGGCCGAAGACATCCAGGCGCTCGTTGCGGCGTCCCACGAGGGCACCCGCTTGAGCGGGAGCTTTCACACCGGGTTGGCGCTCGCGCTGGAGACAATGCTGGTCTCCCCGCGCTTCCTGTTCGACATCGATACCACGGAACCGCACTCCGCCACGCCTGACACGCGGCAGCTCGATGCGTATTCGAAGGCGTCTCGGCTAAGTTTCTTTTTGTGGAATACGACGCCTGACCAGGACCTTCTGGACGCGGCGGCGCGTGGCGATCTGCACACTGCGCCGGGTCTCGCCACGCAGGTCAATCGATTGCTCGAGTCGCCGCGCGTTGAAGCCACCGTGCGGACGTTCTTTACGGACATGCTCGGGTATGACCGAATCGAGGACTTGGCGAAGGACGCGCTGATCTATCCGCAGTTCACACGGAACGTGAAGGCAGCTATGCCGGAGCAGACGCTGCGGACCATCGTCGACCTGTTGCTGACCGAAAACGGAGACTTCCGGGACCTGCTGACGACGCGACGAACGTTCATGACGCGAGCGCTCGGGGTCGTCTATCGCCTGCCAGTCTCGGAGGGAGATGAGTGGATCCCCTATGAATTCCCGGAAGACAGCCAGC
>Ga0302123_10002098_pt1 | contig 13732 bp, 13 predicted proteins | sample CB21_321_MG_FD_203109 | JGI IMG/M metagenome (GOLD analysis project Ga0302123, IMG submission 203109) | Marine microbial communities from Western Arctic Ocean, Canada - CB21_32.1 | ecosystem: Environmental > Aquatic > Marine > Oceanic | place: Canada: Western Arctic Ocean | collected 2017-09-28 | reverse complement strand
CGACTGCGGTCTCGTTACAGCGGAATCGTCGATAAGCCGCCGCGCTCTGATAACGGGCGATTCAGGGCGTTGTCCGAGCAGTCTCTGGTGGATCTGTTGAAGATAAGCGATCCAGACGTGAAGGCTCTGTGGGACGCGTTTTCTATGGCTTCCAGCACTCTTGGTTGTGATGAGGTTGCTGCGTTTCAGCCGGTGAACACTTTCTTGCATCATGCGGCGGATGAGTTTTTCGTTGAGGGCGGTACGGGGCACCTCACGCGGACGTTGGCTGAGCAGGTTAGCGCCAGGGTGGAAACGGGTGCTTCTGTGACGAATGTTGAGTCCGCTGAGGGGGCAATCACCATCGAATATGAACAGGATGGTGTCAGCACTACCGTCGAGACGCAGCAGTGCGTGATGGCGGTGCCTGCGCCACTTGCGTTGCGGGTGCTTCGGGATGTGCCAGAGGCCAAGCGTGCTGCGTTGGCACAGTGCGAGTACGGGGCTATGTCTTCGGCGGCATTTCTGGTCGATAGGCCGTCTGAGTACTTCCTGGGGGAAGGTGTGTGGCGGATTCCTGTGGTGGGCAAGAAGATCATCGGTGTTAGCGATCCTACGTACACGTTCTCCCCTGCGTTGAAGCAAGAAGATGGGCGGGGGTTGATCAGGTTGTATGCCGGGAACGATGCGTCCAAAAAGCTTCAGGAGATGCCGGATGATGAGTCGCTGGCGATATTTGAATCGGAGCTGGTCGATGTCTTCCCGGAGGCGCGGGGGCGGGTGCTTGAGCGGGCGGTGAAGCATTGGCCGCATGCGATTTGTCCGTGGCGGGTTGGTCGGTTGGAGTTGATCGATGAGATCAGGGCACCGTACGGGAATATTCACTTTTGCGGGGACTATACGGAGAATTCCGGGTTGGAGTCTGCGGTTTTGAGTGCGATGCGGGTTGTGGGGGAGTTGATCGGGTAAGAGGGGTGCGGGTTGATGCGCGCGGTGTGGTCGGCGCGGGCAACCACGGGGGGTTGCCCCTTCCGGGGTGCGGTGCCTGCCGCATGGGCATTGAGCGCGGCGCTGAAGAGGGCAGGTTTCAAACCTGCTCTTCAGCGGTAGATTAGTCGACTGCACACGCGTTGAACGAGCGATTAAGAGCGGATCTTAGACCCGCCGCTACCGTAGGCGTTCAGATCGCGATTGTGTGACCGCTACAGAATCGCGGACTCTAACGCTTTTTCGTTGAGGGTTAGGCCGAGGCCGGGGCGGTCTGGGATTGTGATTTGGCCGTCTTTGAATTCCCAGGGGTCGTCGAAAAGATCGTCGAGGTCGGGGCTGGGCCGGTGTACTCGTGGGGACGGGTGGATTGTGGGAGTGTTGAGACTACGTGGAGTGAGGCAGCGTTGCCTATCGATGGTTGTGTTTGATGCGGCAGGAGCTGCATGTCGAATGTTTCGGCCAGCGTGGCGATGCGCTTCATTTCAGTGATGCCAGCGCACTTCACGATGTCGGGCTGGAGGATGTCAGGGCGGGCCTGCAGGATTAGGTCTCGGAACTGCCAGCGGGTGTACTCGTGCTCACCTGCTGAGACGGGTACGTCGAGGGCGTCTGCGACCTGGCGGATGCCTTCGTAGTTGTACTGGGCTACCGGCTCCTCGAAGTGGTAGATGCCGAGTTCTTCGAAGCGCCTGCCTTGCTTGATGGCGCCGTTTACGGAGTAGCCGTTGTTGGCGTCGAAGCTGAGCGGCATTGAGTCGGGGAGGCATTCTCGGCAGAGGCGGAACATCTCGAAGTCTTTATCGAGGTCGGTATCCTGGTTGAACGGGCCGTAGTCCATGCGAATCTTGACTGCCTTGAAGCCCTGGTCGTGGGCTTCTTTGACGAGGTCGAGCATGCCGTCGGGCGTCAGGCGCATGCCGCCGCCGATGGACTTGTACATGGTGAATGTGCTGTGTGCGGCGCCGCCCATGAGCTTGTTGATGGGCATGCCGGTGACCTTGCCCTTGATGTCCCAGAGGGCAAGGTCACCGGCATGCGATGCAGGATGGCTGCGTTCCCTGCACGCCTAGCTTGTAGGTGCGGATGTACATCTTGTTCCAGAGTTGTTCGATATCGAGAGGGTCTTTGCCTACCAGCAGTGGCTTCAGGGCGGTCTCAACGAAGTGCGCCATGATCTCGATGTTCATCGGCGAGCATTCGCCGATTCCCTCTACGCCTTCGTCGGTGAAAATTAGTACCAGCGCTGTGCGGGTCTTCAGGGGATAAGCTTTGACATCTGTAATCTTCATGTTGAATTCCTGAATCTAAAGAGTTTGAGGGCGTAATCTTAACCCGCCTGAAGCTGATAGAACGAAAGAGGCTGTATGTCTGAAGTCGAAAATAATCGCCAAGCCGATGCCGATGTCGCCCCAGTGTTCACGGAACGCTGGTCTACGAGAGCGTTTTCCAGTGAACCTCTGACGGAGGACGAAATCGCAAAACTGTTTGAAGCGGCCCGATGGGCGCCGTCATCAAGTAACTCGCAGCCGTGGATGGTGGTCTATGAGACGGATGGTCCAGACCGGAATGTTTTTGACTCGGTCTTAAGGCCGGGTAACCAAAAATGGGCCACAAACGCACCGTTACTCGGCTATTTCTTTGCGAAAAAGAGTCGCGATGATGGTAGTCCGTTGGGGTCCGGGCAGTTCGATACCGGCTCGGCGTGGATGTCGCTGGCATTCCAGGCTTCGATGATGGGACTGTTCGCACATGGGATGGGCGGCATCGAGAAGGCAGATGCGTACAAGAAATTAGGCGTATCGGCGGACGACTATACGGTCATCTGTGGGTTTGTGGTTGGACATCGTGGCGGCTACGACGATCTGGAAGATGATCTGCGGGCGAGGGATGTGCCCAATGGTCGTGACCCGGTCAGCGAGCATGTCCGAAAAGGTGTTGTGGGGTAGAGGTGCCTGCCGCACGGGCATAGAGCGCAGGGCGCTAGGGGCGAAGGCTGGAGTGCACACGGCAGATGCGTATTGCCCACAACCATACTTCAACCGTGTGCGTGCTTGGATTCCGGACATTTGCGCGGGGCGCAAATTCCGGAAAGACGGATGTGGGGTGGTTCGCGTTTGGGGAGTGGAGCGTGAACGTGAGTGTGCGTGGTGGGCCCCCGCCTTCGCCGGGGTGGCGGATGTGGGGTGTGGCTGGATCAGCGTTGCGATCGCTCGAATTGAAGAGCGGGTCTTAGACCCGCCGCTACCGTGTCGATCGTATGAACGGTAGGTCAGTCAGCCTTTGGGTTGAGTTGGCCCTCCAGGAAGTCGAATACACGGGTGAAGTATTCTTCGCGCATTGCTAGATTGCGGTTGGCGAAGAGGCCGTGGGAGGTGTCTGGTAGACGGACGAATTCGACTACTTTTGCGAGTCGTCGCATGGCTGTGAAGTATTGCTCGCTTTGCTCTATTGGTACGCGGTCGTCGTTCTCGCCGTGAAGGATGAGCATTGGTGTCTCTACATTGGGGACGTAGAAGATTGGGGAGTGCTGGACGTACGCCTCGAAGCTCTCGAGTCCGGTGCCTGTACCCAGTTCGATTTCCGAGAAGTGGACGCCGATGTCTGACGTGCCCCAGAAGCTGAGCATGTTGGTTACTGGCGCGGCGACAGCGATGGCCTTGAAGCGGTTTGTGTGTCCGGCCATCCAGGTGCCCATGTAGCCACCGTAGCTGGAGCCGTGCATGACCACTTTGTTCGGGTCTACGTATGGTCGTTCGGCGATTAGTTCTACGCCCGCCATCAGATCTTCGTATGGGCCTTCACCCCAATCATGGTGGACGGCGCAAGCGAAGTCTTTTCCGTATGTTGATGAGCCGCGGGGGTCGACCGCTAGCACGATATAGCCGCTGTTCGCCGCAATCTGATGCATCGGCAGGAATGTGTCGTAAAATACGCCGTGAGGGCCGCCGTGGACATCGAGAAGCAGCGGGTACTGCTCGGACTCGTCAAAGCCCGGAGGGAAGTAGATGCGAGCTTCCAGGTCGACGCCATCTCGCTTGTACGTGAGCTTTTCGATGTGAGCAGTTTCGTGTGCTGAGAGCCACTCTGAGTTGAAGTCGGTGAGTGTCTCACTGGAGCCAGCGGAGAGGTCGTGGAGTTCCACATCTGAGATGCGATTTGGCGTGCCGGTGGCGAAGGTTACTTTGCTGGCATCTGCTGTCGCCGACCAGCCGGTGATCAGCGCGCCGCCGGGGGTTAGCTTCTGAATATCGAGAGAGTTTGCGTCTGCTGAACATATGTAACTTTGCCCAGCGGCGGCGGCGGAGAAGATTATGCGGTCGTCTTCCAGCCACCGCATCCTGCCCGCAGCGGAGTCGTAGTAGCCATCAAGGTGCGGCCAGATGCTGTCATCGCTTACTGAGCGCGTAGGGGCGTTCTCTTCGATGATGAATATCCATGATTGGCACATTGGCGTGCATGCGCCACCTTCTTCCAGCGATGCCGTTCCCAGTACCGCCAACTTCGTGCCATCCGGCGACCATGTGACACCGGCAACGGCGTACAGGCCAGCGCTAATGGATCGGGAGAGGCCGGTGCCCAATTTCATCGTGTACGCCTCAGAGCGCGATTCAAACTCCCGGTTTACGTCCTTCGCCGCCATGAAGGCGATTCGCTCGCCATCTGGTGACCAGGTGGGGGCGTAGTGGTCGATATCGCCGTGGGTGAGTTGCTCCGCCTCGTCGCCATCTGATGGGATGGTGAAGAGGTGTGAGCGACCGCTGCCGTTCAGCCCGGAGCCGTCGGTCTTGTATCGGAGCTGGTTTACGACCACAGGTTTCTTGTCGGAATCAGGGTCTTCATCCCTTGGATCGACGGTGGACTGGAACAGAATCGTAGTGTCATCGGGTGACCACTCGAAGCCCGCTACGCCACCCGGTTGGGTGGTCAGCTGGCTTGCCTCGCCCATTGACGTCGGCATGGTCCAGATCTGGCTCTTATCGTTGTCGTCTTTGCGAACGAATGCCAGCCGATCGCCAGCGTGAGACCACTGTGGGGCGGAGTCGTATGGACCCTGCGTGTAATCACGAAGCTCGCCGCCCATGGACATAACGATGTGCGACTGAATCTTGTTGGCATCGCGGCTGGCGTACTGCTTGGTAAAGGCCACCTGCGTGCCATCAGGTGAGATCGCTGGCTGTGCCACCGTAATCACATCGTAAAAGTAGTCGGGCTCAATTCGGGTTGCCAAGCGTCTGCTCCGGTAGTTGTGGGTTGGCGGAAGGATGGTCGTGGAGCAGGCATATTACGACTTACTCCCAGCGGGTGTGTTGGACGGGCGGTAATCATGGCTAGGCTTGTGCCATGAAAATCACAAATGTTCGTGCCGTTGTAGTTGGGAATCCGTGGAAAAACTGGGTCTTCGTAGTCGTTGAAACAGACGAGGGCATTACGGGGTTGGGTGAGGCCACCGGGGGTCTGCAAACGCAGCCTCGCGTTGCGTCCATCGAAGAGACGAAGCATCTCGTGATTGGCATGGATCCTTGCAATGTCCATGAGATATGGAACTATCTGTATCTATCGGCGTTCCTGAACATTACGCCCGCAATGGCGGGGATCGAGATGGCCTGCTGGGACATTCTTGGCAAGTCGATGGGTGTGCCTGTGCACACGCTGCTTGGTGGCAAGGTGCGGGACGAGGTGCGGGTGTACGCCAACGGCTGGTACTCCGGTGGGCGCAATCCGAAGGCGATGGCGGACAAGGCGCGTGAGGTGATCGACAAGGGCTACACGGCCGTTAAGTTCGACCCGTTTGGCACCGCTTACATGAAGATGTCACGTGACGAGCACAAAGAGACGCAGGCCATCGTTGGTGCGGTCCGTGAGGCGATTGGGGACTCGGCTGATCTGCTGATTGAGGCGCATGATCGTTTCAGCGTTGGCGAGGCCGTCAAGATTGGAAACTGGCTGGCTGACTACGATGTGACGTGGTTTGAGACGCCGGTGCTGTCGAACGATATCGAGGCGTTGATATCGGTTGCCGAGAAGGTTCCTGTGCGTGTAATCGCGGGCGAACGCATGCATGAGTTACACGACTTCGCGCGCTTCCTTGCGGCTGATGTGACCGACGTCATCAACCCGGAGCCTCTGGGCGTTGGTGGTATTTGGCGCACCATCCAGATCGCCGGTATCGCAAGGGCGCATCATGCGGAGCTTGCGCTGCACAACGCGGAGAGTCCACTAAAGACGATGGTGGCGCTGCAGATTTGCGCGGTGACGCCGAATATCTTCATCCAGGAGTGTTTCGACGATTTCCTTGAGCCGTGGACGGAAGATGTGCTGCACGGCTACTTGAGAGTTGAGAACGGCCACCTTCAGATGCCGACGGCGCCGGGTCTTGGCGTGGAGCTGGATGAGGAAGAGGCGGCGAAGCACCCGTACTCGCCGAAGCACTTCTTGCGCATGTTCCGCCCGGGCTGGGAGCGTAGGGACGTAGCCCTGCGAGAGTAGGGCACTCCGCGCTGGACATGCTTCGCCGGGAACTAGGAAGCTGAGTATTTCACTCAACCTTTGGTATTGGTTGATGGGGTGTTCCGATGGGTTCTGGTCATACGCACCCGCCTGCTTCGTCGTCCTGAGATCGGCATTGCGGGCCGTGAGGACCTCATCCCGTGATGGTGGATGTGATCAGGTGATGTGACTCTAAAGATGAGGTCCCTACGTCGGTCGCGGAGCCTTCCTTCTCGGGACGACGAATGCGGTGTGTGCGCATACGGTGACGTATCTGAGTGGAAGCAGTGTGGGGTTATACTTCCGTCCCGAGCGGGTGTGCTCATACGATACGACTCTAGGCAGTAGCTGATGACATGAAGGCTTACGGAATTTTTGAGCTGGCGATTGTGGTGGCGGATGCGGAGCGGTCGGCTGATTTTTATGTGGATGTTCTGGGGTTTGAGTATGCGTCGTTTGATGGCGGCCCGGGCAAGGGCTCACGAGCGCTGTTGATTGGCGATAACCAGTACCTGGGGATCTGGGAGCCGGGCGTGTGGAACAGCACTTACTGGGAGGGGTCGTTTGGTCACTACTTCGGCGATCAGATTGGGCAGGTGCATCCTGTGTACGGGGTTGCGCAGGAGGATGTGGAGCCACTTGCGAAGCGGCTGACGGATGCGGGCCACGAGGTTGTGGGGCCGATGGCTCACGGCGATGGTTCGCTGCATTTGTATTTTTCGGACCCGGACGGCCACGCGATTGAGATGTGGGGCAAGCAGACACCTTAGGTGGACCAAAGGTCGTATTGGCCGCGGGACGGCAACAGCCGACGTTATTGGTACGGCGAAGGGATTTCACTCGGATTCAAATCAACAAGGAGATGACTGGATGACTGAGCACACTTTGCCTACGCGCGCGGATGTTGATGGGTATTTGCGGGATAAGCGGAACTGGGGTCGTTGGGGCGATAAGGGCGGCGCGGGGGCGATGAATCTGATTGATGATGCGAAGCGCCTGAGTGCGGTTTCGCTGGTGAAGACTGGGCGGACGGTTTCGCTGAGTCGGCCGTTTCCTACGGAGCCTTCTGCGGAGAATCCGAAGCCTGCGGTACAATTTTTGATGAAGGGCGATCGGCCGCCGGGTGGTGGTGCTGCTACGGAGTATTTTGGCGTGGCGTTTCATGGAACATCGACTACCCACATAGACGCACTGTGCCATGTGTGGGATGAGAACGGCGGTTGGGATGGTGTCGACCACAACGAGAACGTGCAGTTCGATGGTGTGCGGCACGGGACGGTAGATGAGTGGTCGGATGGGATTCTGACGCGCGGGGTGCTACTTGATGTGGTGAAGCATCGCGGTGGCGAGCATGTGACGCTGGATACGCCGGTTCACGGAGGGGAGTTGGAGGAGATTGCTGCTGCTGAGGGCATCACCCTGCAGCCTGGTGATGCTGTATGTGTTTATAGCGGCCGTGAGAAATTCTCGGCGGCGAATGGTGGTGTGTGGACGCGAGGAGCGGAGCGGCCGGGCCTGCACGCTTCGTGCCTCCCATTTATTCGAGATAACGAGATGTCGCTGCTGGTGTGGGACATGATGGATGCGGCGCCGAATGAGTACGACGTGCCGTGGACGGTGCATGGAGCGATTTTCGCTTACGGGGTGGCGCTGGTGGACAATTCGCTGCTGGAGCCGCTGGCGGATGTGTGTGCGGAGGAGGGTCGGTATGAGTTCATGCTGACGGTGAATCCACTACGGGTGCTGGGGGGTACGGGTTCGCCAGCGAATCCAATTGCGGTTTTCTAGCCATCTGCCATGGAGGCACTTTAGGGATCCAACAGCCGGGTAATACCGGGGGGTTGCCCCGGCGTCGTTAATTCGTTGGTTGCGCATGTCGCGTTGCGGGTGGATGTCGCGAGGCCGTGCCTGGGCTACCTCAGTTCACAAACGAAGTGCAACACCTCGTTAGGGTGTTGCCATGGGACATAACTACACACAAATCTCCATTGAAGAGCGGTGCGAGATCGCCCGTCTACAAGCCATCGGTTCCTCGATCAGGCAAATCGCTGCAGGTTTGGATCGCTCGGCATCAACCATTACTCGAGAGCTAAAGCGGAATACGTCGAGGCAAAGTGGTTACAAGCCTTCGTAAGCGCAGAAGTTGAGCCGCGCATGCCGTTGGACCGGCTCGATACTGGATCGTAATAGCGATTTGCGTGAACTGGTTATCTCGCGTCTGGAGGCTGGATGATCACCTGAGCAAGTCTCTGGACGTCTGGCCCGAGATGCTGGCAAACATGTGATCTCCTACGAGACGATCTATCGGTTCATCTACGCCCAGATCACTCGTACGAATAAGTATGAGTGGCGTGATCTGCTCCCTCGTGCGAAGTCGAAGCGAGGGTGGCGGGGGCGCAAGGGTGGCTCTCCCGCCTCATTTATGGCTCATCGTCGACCGCTCTCGGAGAGACCTGAGGTGGCCGAAGATCGTAAGAGTCCGGGCCACTGGGAAGCTGATTTGATGCTGTTCAGCAAGTACGGGCAGGCAGTTCTGGCCTTGCATGAGCGCTATTCACGTCTACTCATCGCAACCAGGCCGCTCACAAAGGAAGCGATACCGATCGCTATGGCCATGAAAGAAATCCTGGCGCCGCTGCCACCGGAGTGGCGTCAGACGATCACGTTCGATAACGGGACTGAGTTCGCTCGCCACTACGAACTGCATGATCTCGATATGGAACGTTCTTCTGCGATACGTACTCGCCATGGCAGAAAGGTGGCGTTGAGAATGCGATCGGACGGATGCGACGAGTGCTACCTCGAAAGACGGATCTTGTAACGCTTAGTGATGATCGATTCATCCAATTAGTTGGCGCTTACAACAACACTCCGCGAAAATGCCTGGACTATAAGACTCCTGCGGAGTTGTTCAACGAGCAGGTGTTGCACTTCAAATGTGAATCCATCTTCCGGCTTTCGCCGGAGCGACGGATGTGAGGAGGCGCGTGATTGCGATGAGGCGGTCGGATGCCGGAAAGGTGCCCTTCGAGTGGCCTCAGGGAACATTTCCTAACGTTTGGGTCCGTGGGCCCCTGCCTTCGCTGGGGTGGCGGATGTGGGGTGTGCGCGTGATCGCGATGTGGTGGTCGACCGGTTTTGGCGGGCGGTTACCAGTTTGTGTAGGAGCCGTCCGTTCGGTGTAGGTGTGGGGGTTCGGTGAATCTGAAGGGTTCGGTTAGGAGGGATTCGTCTACTTCTACGCCTAGGCCGGGTTGGTCTAGGACTGTTACTTTGCCGGGTTCTACTTTTGGTTGGACGGGGAATACTTTGGGGTCGTATTTACCGGGCGCTTCGCCAGGGGATTCTCTGATTTCTAGCCATGAGAAGTTTGGGATGGCCATGGCCAGGTGGGATGTTGCGGCGACGCAAATTGGGCCGAGGGGGTTGTGGGGCATTAGATCTATGTAGTGGGCTTCGGCCCAGCCGGCTACTTTCATGGCCTCTGTGATGCCGCCTACGTTGCAGATATCGAGCCGGGCGAAGTTGGTCAGGCCGCGTTCTATGTAGGGCAGGAATTGCCACTTGGACGCGAACTCTTCGCCGATGGCGAATGGGATGTTGGTCATCTTGCGTAGCTCGGCGTAGGCCTCCGGGGTCTCGTCTCGAATTGGCTCTTCTACGAAGTCGAGCGTGTCGGGACGGAGCTTGTTGCAGAAGGATGCTGCTTCTGCGACGGAGTAGCGGTGGTGGATGTCGATGCCGATTACAGGCTCCGGGCCGAGTGCTTCGCGGGCTGCGTTGAGGGCGGTTGCGGTTGCTGCGAGGGCCACTCGTGGTTCGAAGAGTTGGTCTTCTGTTGCGTCCTGATACTGGAGACGGAAGGCTTTGTAGCCGGAGTTCCAGAGCAGTTGGCCCATTGCGACGACTTCGTCTGTGTTGTTGCCGCTGCCGGTTGCGAAGGTTGGGACCCAGTCCCGGTGCTTGCCGCCGAGTAGATCGTAGACGGGGACGCCTAGTTTCTTGCCGGCGATATCGTGGAGCGCTATGTCGATGGCCGATATGGCTCCGGTGAGGACACGGCCGCCTTCGAAGTACTGCGAGCGGTACATCTCTTGCCAGATGCGGCCTCGCTGCATGGGGTCTTTGCCGAGCAGGAATTCTCGATAGTGCTGGACAGCGCCTTGCACTGCCAGTTCACGGCCGATGACGCCGGATTCGCCCCATCCGTAGATGCCTTCTTCGGTTTCGATTTTTACGAGCATCTGGTTACGGGCGCCGACCCAGACGGGGAATGTTTTGATGTCTGAGATTTTCAAGGTTTGTGTTCCTTTGCGGGTGGGGCGTGCGATATGCGTCTTTGTTGTGGGCAGCATGATAGGTGAATTGAGGGCGCGCGATGGTGAAGCGGCGGTTGGATGCGTATGTTGGCTGGCGGGTGGATGTGCGCGCGCGTGGGCCCCAGCCTTCGCAGGGGTGGCGGATGTGAGGGAGGGTGGTGTTTGGGAACCGTATGGTGGTCGCAATTCAGCGGCAGATGATCTACTGTGCGGGCAACTTTGATGTCGTTAGGGTGAGTTGTGTTGCGATTCTCACGATGAATTTCAGGCAGGTGTTTGGATGACTGGTCCGCTGCAGGGCATACGGGTTGTGGAGTTTTCACAGATCATCGCCGGGCCGATTAGTGGTGTTCTGCTCTCTGATCTTGGTGCTGAGGTGATCAAGATTGAGCCGCCGTGGGGTGATGCGTGGCGGCAGGGGACTGCACCGATTGATAAGACTGACAGCAAGGGCTTTATTGCGGTCAATCGGGGCAAGCGATCGATCAGTATCGACGCCGGGTCTGATGATGGCCGCGCGATCATTCAGAAGCTGGTTGCGAGCGCGGATGTGGTGACGGTTAACAATCGTGTGGATGTGTTGGACGCGCTGGGCATCGATTACGACACGCTGAAGGGGGTCAAGCCAGATCTGATTTATAGCGAGATTACGGCGTTTGGTCGGGAAGGGCCTTACGCAGGAAATCCGGGCTACGACCTGGTGATGCAGGGGCTTACGGGGATCATGTCCAGCGAGGGGATTATGGATGGTTACCAGGTGGGTGATCATCGGCTGAACGTTGGTGTGCCGCGCTATGTGACTGCGATGCCGATGGTGGACTATGCCACCGGGTACTCGGTAGTGCAGTCGGTGTGTGCTGCGCTGTTCCATCGTGAGCGCACGGGGCAGGGTCAGAAGATTGAGACTTCTCTGTTTGCGAATGCGCTGACGATTCAGGGGCTTGGTATGACGGACGTGGAGAATGCGCCGTCGCCGTCGTTTGATTTCGTGCGGAATGAGTTGCCGCTGTTGCGCGAGGCTGGACTTGGGCATTCTGAGATTGATGCCCTCTACCGGGAGGCAAGGCAGCGTCCTTACGGGGCGTATGTCTACTACCGCTCGTACGCGACGGCCGATCTTGCGATCACACTGGGGTGCTTGAGCGAGCCGTTACGCAAGAAAGCGGCGGACGCTCTTGGCGTCTACGATATGCGGTTTGATGAGGGTTACGTTGCGACTTCCGATGAGGCGCTGCAGTTTGCTCGGGACCTTTCCTATGAGGTTGAGAAACTCATTCTCACCAAGACACAGGCGGAGTGGTTGAGCATCTTCGACGCGGCGGGGGTGCCGGCGGGGCCGATGCTTTACGTTGAGGAGATGGTGGACCACGAGCAGGCGCGGGCTACCGGCATGATCATCGAGCAGCAGCATCCCGTGGGCGGTCGAGTGCTGGCGGCAGGGCCGCTATCGAAGTGGTCGGAGACGCCTACTGAGGCGGTTCGGATATCGCCGGCGCGGGGTGAGCATACGACCGAGGTTCTGGCTGAGGTTGGTTACTCCGAGGCGGAGATTCAGCAGTTCTACGATTCTGGTGCGGTGCACACGAGCTAATCGTTCGGCGGAGCGCAACGTGGTCCGCGTTCAGAGCATCCAAATTCCTTCATTCCTTGAGGAGAGGTGACGTTTAGTGGTTAAGCAGCTTGAAAAACCCGATGCTACTGCACAGCAGGTTGAGCCAAAGTTCAGGCCTAACGCTGTGGTGTTCTCGGGAGACGGGGAGCCTCAGACTCCAGAGTGGATTGTTGGGCGGCTGAACGAACTGCTAGCGGCGGGCAAGCTTGAGCAGGATGCGTACTCGCTTGGCGGTAGCGTGGAGGCGCTGGAGCGGCGGGTTGCTGCGGACCTTGGCAAACCGGCGGCGATTTGGCTGCCGACGGGGACGCTGGCGAATCATTTGGCGTTGCGGCGGCTTGCGGGGACACGGTCCCGCGTGATCATGCAGGAGCAGAGCCACATTTATCAGGATGAGGGTGATGGACTGGCGAAGCTGAGCGGTTTGAATCCTGTGCCGCTGGCGCCTGACCGGCCTTACTTCTCTGCCGACGAGTTACGGACGGCGCTGGAGATCGCGGTGAGTGGGCGTGTGCTCAATCCCGTTGGCGCGGTGTCGATTGAGAGCCCGGTGAGGCGGCAGGCGGGGCAGATTGTGCCGTTGGATGAGATGCGGGCGATAACCGACCTGTGTCGCGAGGCGGGGATTCCGTCGCATCTGGACGGGGCGCGGCTCTACATGATGTCGGCGGCGACGGATGTTGGCGTGAGCGAGTATTCGGCGATGTTCGATAGCGTTTACATGTCTATGTACAAGTACTTTGGGTCGCCATTCGGTGGGGCGATCGCGGGGACGGCCGAGTTCATCGAGAACATGTTCCATGATCGGCGCATGTTTGGTGGTGGATTGTCGTCGGGGTACCTTCCGGCGGCGCTAACGCTGGCTGGCATGGATGGGTTTGAGGCGCGTTTTGGCGAGGCGATGACGAAGGCGAAGGCGCTGTTTCCTGTGCTTGGCGAGTTGCCGGGTGTTGAGGTGCGCGCGTTTGAGCACGGATCGAATATTTTCGAGTTGGTGCTTGGCGATGGGATCGATACGGACACGTTTGTGAAGAAGCTGCTGGAGTCTGAGATCGTGCTGCAGTGGCCGAATGCGGAGTGGGCAACTCCGTTGCTGCACATAAATACGACGTTGCTGCGGCGGTCGAATGATGAGATTGTGGCGGCGTTTTCGGGTGCAGCGGGATAGTACTGCGTAGGTAGAGCGTCTGGGTTATACCGGAAAGGTGCCCTTCGAGTTTCCTCAGGGAACCTTTCCTCGCGGGGGTTGGTTGATGTATCTGTGGGTGGTGACTGACGGTAGCGGCGGGTCTAAGACCCGCTCTTGGAGGGTACGGTGAGACTGTCGCCGCAACGCATGAAACCG
>Ga0302123_10002097_pt1 | contig 13741 bp, 9 predicted proteins | sample CB21_321_MG_FD_203109 | JGI IMG/M metagenome (GOLD analysis project Ga0302123, IMG submission 203109) | Marine microbial communities from Western Arctic Ocean, Canada - CB21_32.1 | ecosystem: Environmental > Aquatic > Marine > Oceanic | place: Canada: Western Arctic Ocean | collected 2017-09-28 | reverse complement strand
ATCAGGACAATGACGGTTATTTCATCTACGGCGGACGCAGTGACGATATGATGAAAGTCGGTGGAATATGGTGTTCACCATTTGAAATTGAAGCTAAACTGGTGGAACATCCAAAAGTACTGGAAGCCGCTGTTGTTGGCCGGAAAGACGAGTCCGGATTAATCAAACCTGAGGCACATGTGGTACTCAAAGATATAACGGATGCTACTGAAGAAACGTCTGGAGAACTCCTGCAGCAGTGTAAAACAGGACTCGCGCCTTACAAATATCCGCGCTGGTTTCAATTCCCTCAGGAGTTACCCAAAACAGCCACTGGTAAAATCCAACGTTTCAAACTTCGCTCGAACTAACCCAGGATAGAATGCAAGTTGCTGCCGCATTATTTTGCCACAGAAATGTTCTTGGTTTTTCAGCATTGAAATTGACCATGCATTCCAAAAGAAAACTCAGAAACCCCCAAAAAAGGAAATTAAATTAGCAGAACGTAGAAAGCAAGAATTTATTTAAAGGATGAGTCCTGGTCGTAACATTATCACTTGATAAAATTTTACGATCCATTGTTGTGTTGTCTGTGCCGTCTCCCCAATCTGTTTCGTAGTAATCAGCTTTTATAGAACCTATGAATCCAGAGACCCAGACGCCACTACCCTATTTAAAACTAGTACCTGAATATGAATTTGAGTAGTCGGTGCTGGGCCTAAAATGACCATGATTGGAAGACCATCCATTTTGAATTTTGAGGGGGATGGTTATGTGGGTTCCATTATCACTAATTGGCTCCCAAGACATGGTTCCGGAGCGTTAATGATGTGCGGACAAACTTACAGGAAGTATCAGTAAGACTAATCCTACCGATGTCAATCCTAAAATGATTTTGTTACTTCTACTTTAAATGTATCCATGGTCCAGACCTTAGAACTAGATAACTTAATTCAGGATTATTTTCGTGAAACTATAACCAACTTTCTAGCTGAACATCGGGAGAATGGATTTTAAGTTTCGCAAATAACGATCCTTTAGATGAAAAAATTAAAGAAGTTAATAAGTTTTTAAGAATTAATGTTTTGTCAATGACCAAAATGTTACTATTTTGTTACTCACATTTTTATATGTTGTATAATATAAAGCATTTATATTATAATTTCGTAATGGATTTATTCTGTAATTTTAGTTTTACAAGTGAGTATACACTATGCCAGTGTAGTGGAAAGAGGAAAAAGTAGTTCGCTACATTCATTAGAATTGGAACCTATTGAGCTAACTATTTGGTGGCATATTTAGGTGTCCATATAGGTGTCTATAAGCCGTATAATTGGCTATAAATTGGTATAACTGAAGAATAATTGATTTTTCCATAAAGTACTGTAATTATATAGACAGTATCAATTAACATAAGTAGATATTAACCCGTAATACTGGGGGACATAGAACTCATAACCCGGACTGCCAGAGTTCAAGCATTACTGACCTGCAAAGGTCTGCTTAATACCTGAAATATTTTTCTTGATACTTTTTGGTTTCTTCTATATTCTTTTCAAGAACTTATTCCTGAAATTATTATTTTTTAACCAAAAAAGCAAACCATAAATTAAAATCATGAGTAATATAGCCACACAAGATTTTCAAATCCCTAAAACAATGAAAGCCTGGGTTCTCGGGGACCCTGATGAGGTGATTCTTACCGAAAAGCCAGTCCCAGAACCCGACAGGGCTGAAGTGCTTGTAAGAATAGACGCCATTGCTGTTTGCGCCACGGATCTGGAAATTATCAGCCATGGGTTGCCGGCGATCATCAATGGAGGAGAGCCATTCAACAAGAATTTTACCCCCGGGCATGAATACATGGGGACGGTCGTAAAACTTGGCCCAAACGTGGACGAGTTCAAGCCTGGGGATCGGGTGACCGTTGAAATACACGCAGGCTGCGGACGATGTCTGCGTTGCCGGGAAGGAATGTATACATCATGCCTCAATTATGGCCATCCTGAAAAAGGACACCGGGCCAATGGCTTCACGACTGACGGCGGATTTACTCATTATGCAGTCAATAACATTAACACTCTGGTACATGTGCCGGACAAAATGAGTGATGAAGAAGCAACACTGGTGGTAACAGCTGGTACGGCTATGTATGGTCTGGATGTGATGGGTGGACTGGTTGCAGGAGAGGGTGTCGTGGTGACAGGCCCAGGTCCCATCGGGTTAATGGCAGTTGCAGTAGCAAAGGCAATGGGAGCCCAGCCTGTAATTCTTACCGGAACCAGAGATAGTCGTCTAGAAATTGGCAAAAAGCTTGGTGCTGATAATGTTGTCAATATACGTAATGAAAATGCAGTAGAATCTGTAAAGAATATTACGGAAGGACGAGGGGTACACTACGTGCTGGAGTGTTCCGGTGCCCCTGATGCTATCAACGAGGCTGCCCAGATGGTCAACCGTGGTGGTAGAATATGTATGGCAGCATTTCCAAAAGATCCTGTTCCAGTGGACTTGGCATATTTAGTCCGGAACAACATCTATTTGTTCGGTATTCGCGGTGAAGGAAAGAGCGGGACTCACAGGGCAGCTGCTTTTATGGAGCAGGGTCGTTTTGACGCAAGCATGATTCACACACACACTTTCCCTTTTGAAAAAGTTCCTACTGCTCTAAAATATGCCCGGGAACGTATTGAAGACGCCATTAAGGTGGTGGTAAAAATGGATCATTAAGAATTGAGTAAGTATGCTTTACTACGACCAATATCATGTTCCGGAAACACTTGATGAGGCATTCGATCTAATGCACACAAATGGAGGCAATTACAAAGTATTAGCAGGAGCAACAGACCTGCTGCCATGGGCACGGGAAGGACGTGGTGGAGACGTGAATTATGAGTCAATGATTGATATCAGCAAAATCAATGATTTGAGTAAATGGCAGCTTCAGGGAAAACGCATAAATCTTGGAGCAAATGTGACAATTTCCCAGTTGTTGAACAATCCATTTCTAAGGAAACATATACCAGTTATGGCCAAAAGCGCAGTCTGGTTCGCTGATGACCAGATCAGGGAACAGGCAACTTTAGGAGGGAATCTTGTCAACGCCTCACCAGCTGCAGATGCAACTCCTCCGATGCTGGCCATGAACGCGGAATTGAGATTAGAAAGGAAACAAAAGGGGAAAATCATACATCGGAAACTGCCACTGGATGAGTTCCTGACAGGACCAGGCAAAACGCGGTTAGAGGCTGGCGAATTGGTTACAAGGGTCGAATGTGATTCCATGCTTGGATACGGATCAGCATTTGAGAAGGTGGGACACAGACGATCACTGGTCCTTTCAACAGTGTGTCTGGCTGCTTTGGTCAGTTTATCTGATGATGGACAGGTATTTGAAGACGTTCGCTTAGCTTTGGGAGGAGTAGGGCCTGTCCCAATCCGCTTGAAGGAATCCGAGGCCTGTCTCATAAGCCAACCAATCGATTCTGATTTGATAGATAAGTCTGCAGTTTTAGCAGTAAAGCATATACAGTCAAGGACCAGACAGGAATACCGTCGTGAAGTGGTTTATAATTTTGTAAAACGTGGTATACTAGGAGCTTGCAAAGATTTAAACACAACCTTTGCTGATATCGATACTGATATGAAACACAGGGGAAACTATGGCTAGTTTAGACATACAAATGACCGTTAATGGACGTCCGGTCAAGCAATCTGTCTCACCCCACCTGAGGCTTCTGGATTTTTTGCGGGAAGAGCTCCATTGGACCGGAAGTAAAGAAGGATGCGGGGCAGGAGAATGTGGCAGCTGTTCTGTGTTTGTAGATGGAGTGCTTATGAAAAGCTGTCTCATGCCTGTGGCAAAAGCACAGCATTCAGAAATTGAAACTATTGAAGGCCTTGAGGAGCAAGGTAAACTGAATGTTCTCCAGCAGGCTTTTCAGAAAACAGGTGCCAGTCAGTGTGGTTACTGCATTCCAGGGATGATGATGGCTGCAACTGCAGCTCTAAGAGCTAACCCCTATGCCGGACGTGAAGAAATCAAGGAAAGGCTTGGAGGAAACATATGCCGTTGCACAGGTTATCAGAAAATGTTTGAGGCCACTGAACTGGCAAGGGATGTCATGAACGGAAAGCTTACGATTGAAGTCTTAAAGGAAGAAAACGAAGAAGGCCCATTCATCGGCAGCAACTCGTTCAGAATTGACACATCAAGCAAAGTTACAGGCGCTTTGAAATATGCCGGGGACATGGTGATGCCGCAAATGCTGCACATGCAGGTTCTTCGCAGCCCTTACCCGCACGCTGAAATTCTTGAACTTGATACATCGGAAGCAGAAGCTATGGCAGGAGTTGAAGCGGTGGTGACTCATCGTGATGTAAAGGGAATTGATGGCTTTGGAGTTTTCACCGACGACCAACCAGTTCTAGCTCGGGGAAAAGTTCGCTATGTGGGTGAAGCAATCGCAGCAGTTGCTGCAGAAGATCTTTTGACGGCAAAGGAAGCTCTGAAAAAAATAAAGGTTCGTTATCGACAATTGGTTGCAATCACAAAGACCGAAGATGCTATAAAACCTGGAGCCGTGATCATTCATGATGATGTCCCGGACAACATTGTGATGCACATTCCTATACGTAAGGGTAATGTGGTCAAGGGAATGGCAGAAGCAGATTTTGTCATAGAAGAAACATATTATACACAGGCTGTAGAACATGCATACCTTGAACCTGAAGCAGGATTGGCCTATCTGGATGCTGACGGAACTCTGGTCATTCAATCGCCAAGTCAGAACATTACTCACCATCGTCAGAAGCTGGCAAAAATCCTGGATATGCCGGTAAACAGAGTCAGGATGATCATGTCCCCGGTTGGTGGAGGTTTCGGAGGCAAAGAGGACATGCATTACCAGGGAATATTGGCTCTTGCGGTACTGAAGTGCAGAAGACCCGTTCGTTATGTTTTCACAAGGGAAGAATCAATTATTGCATCAGCAAAACGCCATCCTTTCAGTATCAAATACCAGCTTGGATTAAATCGGGACGGACTCATCCAGGCGTCCAAGATACACATGCTTGCAGATGGAGGAGCATACAATTGTTCCACCGAAGGTGTTATGCGTAAGGCGGCAATACTTGCTGCTGGTCCGTACGCAATCGAAAATCTGATGGTTGATGCTATAGGCATCTACACAAACAACACTCCAAGCGGGGCAATGAGAAGTTTTGGAGCAATGCAGTCTCAGTTTGCAACAGAATGTCATCTCGACCTGTGTGCTGAGAAATTGGAAATGGATCCTGTAGAACTGCGCCGTAAGAATTTCTTTAAGGAAGGAGACGAAACACATACTCGTCAGGAACTGGGTTCGGTAAGTATGCTAGAAGTTTTCAATTCGGCTTTAGACCTGGCAGACTGGGAGACTGGAATGTCCAATTCCAGGGGTGCCACACGTTCTGATCTCGCCCAATCAGGGAACAGGCCCCCATGTACTCTTGGAGCCCGTCAAATTCCTTTGGAAACAATTCCCACAGGTCAAGCATCATGAATGCCCCCCTCCGTAAATTTCCGAAGCAGAAAAGAGGTCGCGGTGTAGCGGCCGGATGGTATGGTATTGCCAGAACTGCAACTATCGATCGAGCTGCTGCCTGGGCTGAGCTTGATGACGGTGGAACGGCCAAAATTATTACTGGGGTAACGGAAATAGGAGAGGGTATCCTGACAGTGCTGGCTCAAATCGTTGCCGATGAACTTGGTATTCGACCTAAGGATGTGACCATTGGAGACAACGACACAGCACGTTCTCCGGAAGCTGCTCATGCAGGAGCTACCAGACAGACATATATGATCGGTAATGCTGTTGCGCTTGCATGCAGAGAAGCGCGTCAAAGACTGGTGAAAGAAATAGCTCAGAAATGGCAGGTTTCAGAGGACGATATTATCTGTTCCAATGGAATAATTCGTACCTTGGATCATAGCCAAAGCATGACTATGAGCGAGGCTGTTAAATACTGTAAAAATTGCGGAGTGGTTCCTGTGGGCAGTGGGACATTCACGGCAAATCACACCGGACTTGATCCGGAAAACGGCAGCGGCAATCCCTGGCAGGCTTATGTTTATGGAGCACAGGTCGCAGAGGTTGAAGTTGATACTGAAACTGGAGAAGTTCAGGTTCTTGGAGTTTGGGCTTCCCATGATGTTGGTCGGGCTGTCAATCCACAGGGCGTAGAAGGACAGATCGAAGGAGGTGTTGTGATGGCCGTGGGGCAGACCCTGATGGAAGATTATAAACAAGAAGGAGGATATCCCACCAGCATAAACTTCGCCAAATATATTCTGCCCACCAGTCTTGACGTTCCGCAGGTCAATTCAGTGATCATTGAAGATCCTGACCCTCTGAGCCCGCTTGGGGTCAAAGGAATTGGTGAGCCATCCATGATTCCCACTGCACCAGCCATCATAAATGCAATTTATGATGCTGTAGGAGTGAGGATTCATTCTCTTCCGGCCACGCCGGAAAAAGTGCTTGCAGCTCTAAGGGAAAAGCGAGAAAGAGCAGATACCCATGAAATGCTAGCATAATTAAATTTAATCCGATAGAAGGAGAAATTATGAGCACAATCAAAAAAATGTTATGCCAGTTTATGGCTTTATTGTACATTATCTTTTTTGCAGCTACCTCATCAGCAGAATTTCCTGACCGTGGTATTGAATTCATTATACCTTTTGGCGCAGGTGGAGGAGCAGATATAGAAGGAAGGCTGCTTGCCAAAGAAATGAGTAAAGTCCTTGGCGTGCCTTTGACGCCCATCAACAAGCCTGGAGCCGGAGGCGCAATAACATACACATATATAGTCAACTCAAAACCGGACGGTTACACAATAGGTTGGAATTCAACATCCGTCCTGACAACAACAAATCTGGGAAACACGGATTTTGATTATGATGCTATGGATCATATTGGGAGGGTTGAATATCAGCCCCAGCCTTTTGTGGTAAAAGCTGATGCAACCTGGAAAAGCTTCAAGGATTTTGTCAGTGACTGCAGGAACAACCCCAATACTTATAAGATCGCTAATTCCGGAACAGGAAGTGCGACCCATGCTGCGGCAATTGCCGTCATGAATGCCATTAACTGCCAGGTCATTCACCTTCCAAAGGGAATTAAAGGACGAAACACTTCTGTTTTAAGTGGAGAAGCCCATGCCATGGTAGCCCCACTGACAGGAGCTGTTCGACTTGCAAAAGCCGGAAAACTCAGAATACTTGCTGTTCCAACTTCCAAACGAAATGCGGTCATTCCGGATGTCCCAACTATGGCGGAACTTGGTTATGATGCAGAATTAGACCTTTTCCGCGGACTTTCAGTGGCTCCTGGAACACCTCAATCAATCAAGAACAAGCTATTTGAAGCTATGAGCAAAGCCGCTAATTCTAAGGCATTTAAGGGGCTGGCAAAACAGAAGGGGTTCACAGTTGATCCAATGGGACCAAAAGCTTTTACGGCACACCTTAGCAGCGAGAATACAAAGGTTAAGAATATCTTCAAGGGTGCCGGTCTCTATAAATCCAAATAGCTAGCGGCATTCCTAGTAGTATCAGAGCGGTTTTGCTTGCAGCAGGACCGCATTCCACCTAATGCTGAACCAAAGCCATATGAATATTAAGAACATAAAGGCTGCGGTGGTACTTATGGCTGTTACTGCAGGATATGCTTATCAGACCTCGCATCTTCCTGAAAGAACACTGCCGAACACCCCGGATCCTTCATTCTTTCCATGGATAAACACTGTACTCGCTCTGGTATTAATATTCGCACTACTTTATCAGGGACTTTTTATTAAAAAAAACAACAACAACCCACTTGTTAAGAACAGAAAAAACGGGTTAGCTCTGTTGGCATTAGCTGTTTTCTTAGTTTTTATAATAACTCTACCCTATTTAGGTTTCATCCTAGCTGCAATTCCATTTGTTGCTGTATTTATGTGGTTTTACGGTGAACAGCGCAAAACAGTTCTGATTATTGGGGCATTGGGAATTCCCGTTATTCTTTATGTCCTGTTTCGACATGGATTTGGGGTAATGTTGCCTCGGGGTATACTTGCTGGCTTAATCGCATGAATCCTGAAATTTTAGAGGGATTTCTGCTGGCAAGTCTGCCTATGAGTCTGATGGCCACAGCTGCGGGGGCACTGCTTGGATTGATAGTGGGTATGATACCTGGAATGACTATCAGTACCGGGATTATCATCGTTCTGCCGGTGACATTTGTTTTGGACCCTGTGACATCTGTATCACTGCTTTTAGGGCTGTATGTTGGTGGAATGATGGGGGGAAGTTTTGCGGCTGTCCTTCTTAATATTCCCGGAACCCCTTCCGCTTCGGCAACAGCCCTTGACGGTTATCCGATGTCAGTCAGAGGTGAAGCAGGGCTTGCACTTGGAACGGCAATTATTGCCAGTTTCATTGGGGGCTTGTTCAGTTTCTGTTGTCTTTATTTTATAGCACCACTGTTGGCTGAAGTGGCACTTCAATTCAGAGCACCGGATCTTTTCAGCCTGATCTTTTTTGGTTTGACGATCATATGCAGTTTTGCTGCAAAGTCTCTTGTGAAAGGGCTTCTTTCCGCGGTTATTGGACTCATGCTTGTAACTGTAGGAATGGACCCTGTCATGGGCACCGCCCGCTTCACATTTGGTGAGGTTAACCTGATGGGAGGAGTCCATTTTCTGACTGCGATGATTGGTTTATTCGCGGTTCCCCAGCTCATCGAAAACCTTATCAGCCGTCAGGCAGGACAGTCTGATGAACGTGCACAATCCAGGATTATTTCACTTTTACCAAACCTGAAACAGCTCTCAAGAATGATCAAACCGGTCAGCATCGGTTCCATTACTGGTGCTTTCCTGGGCATACTTCCAGGAGTGGGCGGACCAATTGCTGCTTTCATCAGTTATGATTACACCAAGAAGTTGAGTAAAAATCAGCAAGATTTCGGAAAGGGATGTATTGAAGGCATTGCTGCTCCGGAATCCGCAAATAATGCTGTAACAGGAGGGGCTTTAATCCCAATGATGACTCTAGGGATACCAGGTGATCCGGTTACGGCAATTCTAATTGGCGCCCTAATGATTCATGGTCTTGAGCCAGGTCCCCTGCTGTTCATGGAACGAGGAGATTTTGCCTACAGTGTGATCTTTGCTTTTTTCTGGGCCAATATCTTCAACCTTATTATCGCTCTTTCATCACTCAGATTACTTGTGAAACTTCTTGCCGCTCCGAAAGCACTGCTTATGCCCAGCATCGCCATTTTGTGTGTGGTAGGCAGTTATTCCCTCAGGAATAATTTTTTCGATGTATACGTAATGTTCTTTTTCGGACTGCTTGGACTGGCCATGCGCTGGCTAAACATGCCTATAGTACCGCTACTTTTAGCGCTTGTGCTGGGCGGGCAACTTGAAGAACATCTTCGCGTCGCACTGACAGGTTCAAGAGGAGATGTGAGCATCTTCTTTACCTCACCGGTAAGCCTTCTTTTTCTAATTCTTTCAATGGTTTCAATAATCTGGTCTTTCTATAGCGCACGAAACGGCAAAAAAGACGGTTAAAATTCAAACAAGCTGACAAAAATTGAATTGAAAAAATGAAACAAGATAACAAACAAAAGATATCTGACTCAATGTTTGAACGAGCGAAGGCTATTGCTCAAGCAGGCAGTCTGGAAAAGGCTATTGGCTCTGAAATGGTTCATCATCTGATCGAATGCTCCCTTTCAGAGGGTCTTGTACTTGGACTGCTCAAACAGGGGGTCAAAAAGTACCTTGCCATATTTGGCCACGGGTCTACAGACTTTGGAGAAGTGCTGCGCGTTTATGAAAAAGCAGGGGTAATTCAGACCTTTAATTTCCGAAATGAAATCGCCATGGCTCACGCGGCAACTGCACTGCGCTGGCAGTACGGTGAAATCCCGGCTCTGGTCACATCGATCGGACCTGGTGCTATGCAGGCTCTGGCCGGTTCCCTTGCCAGTTGTTCCAACGGAGTTGGATTGTTTCATATTTATGGTGACGAAACTACTCATGGGGAAGGTTACAACATGCAACAGGTTCCTAAGCCTGAGCAGGGGCTTTTCGGTCAGATCACAGCGCTCTTTGGAGAATCCTATGTTCTGCATACACCTCATTCACTTAGAGATGCTTTGCGAAGGGGTGGAATAAGAGTCAATCACCCCTGGAAAGCCGGTCCTTTTTATCTTCTGTTTCCAATCAACACTCAGCCTGAGCTGATTAAGCCCCTGAATCTAAACGGATTACCTGAACAACCAAACTTTCCTTTAACAAGTGTTGCGGATAAAAGCCAACTTGAGAAAGCAGTAAATTTGATCAGTAATGCTTCGAAAATAGTAATTAAAGCAGGAGGTGGAAGTTGTGGATTTGCAGAACGGGTTCAAAATTTTGCTGAAAACTGTGGGATTCCCGTTGTACTTTCTCCGGGTTCTACAGGTGTAATACCTGACCAACACAGCCTGAATATGCATGTAGGTGGCAGCAAGGGTTCGATCAGCGGGAATTTTGCCATGGCCAATGCTGAACTTCTCGTGGTGATTGGATCGAGGGCTGTCTGCCAGTCAGACTGTTCCGGAATCGGATATGAAAAGGTCAAAGATGTAATCAATCTGAATGGTGACCTCAATGATGTCTCACACTACAATCGAACGATTATTCTTCCGGGTGATATTGGAGCAACGTTGGATGAACTGCTGCTTATCCTTAAAACAAACACAGACATTCAAAAGGAAGATAAACAAGACTGGCTTGACCAGTGTGCCGGCATGAAAAAGGAATGGGCTGATTTCAAAAAAGAACGTTTCAACTCACAACCGATTATGGATGATGTGTGGGGACGCCCTGTTATAACCCAGCCCGCAGCGATCAAAATTGTCGCAGATTTTGCCAGGAAGATCAATGCAGTTAAATATTTTGATGCAGGAGATGTTCAGGCCAACGGTTTTCAGATTGTCGAGGACGACAGTCCATTTGAAACATTTACGGAATCCGGCGCGTCTTACATGGGCTTTGCACCAAGTGCTCTTGCCGCTTCAGCTCTTTCAGACCAGCCAAAATACGGAATCTCTTTTTGTGGAGACGGTTCTTTCATGATGAACCCGCAGATATTGATAGATGCTGTTGAACTGGGTGTAAATGGCATGATAGTTATTTTCGACAACCGCCGGATGGGTGCAATTACCGGTCTTCAGGTGGCTCAATATGGCGTCGCTTTTAAGACAGGTGATGCCGTCGAAGTAGACTATGTTTGTATGGCTGAAGCAGTCAAGGGCGTGAGAGCATTTTATGGAGGAGAATGCACTTCAGAATTAAAAGAGGCATTAAAAAAGGCATACAAATATCAGGGGTTGTCAGTCATTCACATTCCAGTTTATTTTGGAGATGATCCACTTGGAGGCATGGGGGCCTACGGATCATGGAATGTCGGTAACTGGTCTGAGTCTGTGCAGGAGAAATATCATGCACAGGACCTGTAAAACATTTAACAGTAATTAGTTATGAAGGAAAAAGGTTTAAAGAAAGGGCTTACGGATTATGGTGATCCTGATTTTTCAAGATATCTTCGCTATTCCTTTGCCCGTTCGATGGGATACTCAGAAAAAATGCTTTCCCGACCGGTGGTAGGGATTGCCTATCCTCCCAGCGGTTTCAACAACTGTCATCGCAATTTCCCTGAACTTCTGGAAGCAGTCAAAAGAGGAGTCCTTGTCGCCGGTGGATTGCCATTGGAATTCCCGACCATTTCCTTAGGAGAAGCCTTCATCAATCCCACCAGCATGATGTTTAGGAATTTGATGTCAATGGACGTTGAGGAAATGATCCGGGCACAACCCATGGATTCCGTGGTGTTGATAGGCGGCTGCGACAAAACTGTGCCGGCACAGTTGATGGGAGCAGTATCAGCAGGTCTTCCTGCCATTCAATTGGTCGCCGGCCCTATGATGACTGGATCTCATGAAGGCAAACGGCTAGGAGCTTGTACCGACTGCAGAAGTTTTTGGGCTCAGTATCGTGCAGGGGATAAGTCAAAGGCTGAGATTGATAGGATTGAAGGCCGACTTGCCACAACAGCGGGCACATGTCCGGTTATGGGTACGGCCAGCACCATGGCTTGTCTTTCTGAAACCCTGGGCTTCACAATTCCTGGTACTGCAGCAATTCCTGCAGTGCATGCAGACCGTTTGAGGGCATCTGAAGCAACCGGAGAACTTGCGGTGGAACTTGCGAATAAGGGCTTAACTCCGGATCAATTGTTGACGAACGAATCGATTGAAAATGCCTTAAGAGTCCTTTTAGCAATTGGTGGATCCACGAATGCTGTGATACATTTAACAGCCATTGCAGGACGACTGGGAAAAAAAGTATCGTTGGAAACATTGAACCGTTTAAGCGATACCACCCCTATGCTCGTCAATCTAAAACCAAGCGGAACACATTATATGGAGCACTTTTTTGCAGCTGGTGGAATGGGTGCGGTATTGAGAGAACTCAAACCACTACTTCACCTCGACTGTCTTAACATTAGTGGTCAAACTCTGGGTGAGAGACTTGAAGGGGAAGAAGGATATGTTGATTATGAAGTCATACGCCCATTGAATGACCCGGTCGAACCCTATGGCGGTTTGGTAGCTCTTTTTGGTTCTCTGGCTCCTCAGGGGGCTATCATCAAACGTTCGGCAGCAGATTCGTCACTTTTTGAGAGAAAAGGTCGTGCTTTTGTCTTCCATTCCCTTGAGAATTTATCAAGCAGTATTGACGACCCGGAATTGGATGTAAAATCGGATGATTTTCTAATCCTACAGAATGCAGGTCCCCGCAGTGGAACGGGAATGCCGGAATCAGGATACCTACCCATTCCGGCAAAACTTTCAAAAGCAGGGGTGAAGGACATGGTCAGGATTTCTGATGCCAGAATGAGCGGAACTGCCTATGGCACGATCATACTTCATGTGACTCCGGAAGCATCAGTAGGAGGACCACTAGGACTAGTCCGCACTGGAGATATGATTGAATTGAGTGTTTCAGACCGACGTTTGGATTTAAAAGTCCATGAAAATGAGCTAAAAAAACGCCGTGAAGAAATGGAATCCAAACCAGAATTTAAGTTGAAAAATTCAGAACGTGGTTATTCTTGGCTTTATCAAAACCATGTTCTTCAGGCAGATGAAGGATGTGATTTTGACTTCCTTAAGGCAAAATAAAGAATCTGCATTTATTTTCTGGGAAAATAGAGTCTGATTTAACAGTGTAAAGAACTATAACGGAACAAACAATTGTGGTAACTGGTGTAAGTGTTACTCTTGCTAATGAGTTTAAGCCATCAAAAAACTACGCATGCGTGAAGCTGGAACGCGACTGTGTACGTTGCACAAATCAAAGATGTACGGCTTAATTAAATTCTCCAATCGGGCGATTATCTGCAAGCGAGCAAAAACGTTCTCCAACGTCACGGTGGTCTTTGGTTTCAAGACGAGTCGATTGTGGTGGTAAGGTTAGCCTAAGAACTAAGTGCTGGAAATTCAACTAAACCTTACTCAAGACTAGCAAACAATGACTAATTTCAAGAATCGGATGCCAGTACCTTCTGAGGGAGAAAGCAACAGTTCAAGTAAGCGTACGGAATGGGAGGCAAAAAACCATAATACTGAAACGAGAGCAATCCTTGAGGAGGATGCCAGTTACTTCCTCAGACAATCCGTTT
>Ga0302123_10002096_pt1 | contig 13742 bp, 9 predicted proteins | sample CB21_321_MG_FD_203109 | JGI IMG/M metagenome (GOLD analysis project Ga0302123, IMG submission 203109) | Marine microbial communities from Western Arctic Ocean, Canada - CB21_32.1 | ecosystem: Environmental > Aquatic > Marine > Oceanic | place: Canada: Western Arctic Ocean | collected 2017-09-28 | reverse complement strand
AGCTGGTATAACGACGAAAAAAACCTAAAAAGGTCCCCAACTGCGCCTGATTGCTGAATAAACGGTTCATGCGCCCGTCATATAACTGATCGTGGAGCCGGAAGGTCGCCAATGCCTCGAGGGCCGAAAGGCCGGATGGGGCTGTACCCCCCTGATCGGGGATGAGCGAGCGGCCGGTTTGGAAACAGGCCCAGCAACATAAAGAGAGCGAAAATGACCGGAAACAGCATACTTGAATCAGACTGCCTTTTGCCCGACCAGTACATGGCCCTGGTGGGAGGGGGCGACAAGCTCACCGGCGAGCGCCGCCTGATGCTTGCCGTGCTCGAAGATGCCTTGGACCGCTACCGCCGCTTCGCACTGGCCCGCGATCCGCGCGGCCGCGCCGAGTACCAGGGCGCGCGCGAGTGGATAGACGACGACGAGCTCGAGTGGCTGTACTCCTTTGAAAACATCTGCGAGGTCATGGGTTTTGACGCCGCCTACCTGCGCAAGCGCCTCGCCCGCGCCTACCCCAGCCGCCGCCTGAGCATAGGACGCGAGCCGCAACTGGTGCCGCTCGGTGACCTGCCCGACTTCGAGGACGGCGTGGCCGATATCGATGAGCCGCGCGAGGCCAACGTCGGCGAATTTGACCAGGTAGCCTGACGGCTGCCTGCCCCGGGGGCGCGGTTGACGCGGCTCAGGCCGCGCCTGCTGCTTGCGCCTTCTGTGCGGCCAGCTTGTCTTCGTCTGCCGCCAGCCCTCGCGACGCAAGCAGGAACAACACTACGGCAACCAGGTTGGCCAGCAGGCACAGTTCTATAGCGTGGCCGAGATCACCGCTGGCCTCGCTCAGCCGTCCTACGGTGTAAGGGCCCATGGCCAGGCCTATGAAGGTGAGCATCAACAGGTACACGGCCGAGGCCACCGCCCGCATGCGCGGCAACACGAGGTCCTGCACCGTGGAAACCGCAGCGCCCAGCCACAATCCATTGGCCGTCCCCGCGCCTACGTACAGAGCGTAGGCCATGGTGAGCGAGTCGGTCCGCACCATGGCCACAACGAAGGGCAACGGCAGCAGCGCCGCCACCACCGCAAAGTACAATCGGCCCTGTGGTTTACGCGCGCGCCACCAGTCGGCGGCCAGGCCCCCGAAGGTGGCACCCGCCCAGCCCCCCACCGCGGCAATAAGTCCCAGCGTCTTGCCAGCCTCGCCCGCCGACAGGTCAAAGTTGCGCAGGAACCACGGCACCACCCAGAACCCCGCGCCGTAGCTACCGAACGACAGCAACGAAAATCCGAGTACGGCCGTGCGCAGGGAACGCGCGCGAAAAATCGTTGAGAAAGTCCCCGGGTCGCCCAGCGCAAGGTTCTGCACCCAGCAGGCCGACGCGTACACGCCCACCCCCAGCGCCACCCACTGCACCGGGTCGCCCAGCCACAACGTTAGCAGCCAGGCCGCCATGGCCAGGCCCGCGGCAGTGGCCGCGTTGCCCAAGAGCATGGCACGCGAAGCCCCCGCCCGCGCCAGGGTCAGCACGGCAAAAGGCGGCAGCACCTTGGCCAACTCCTTGAACAGCACGCGGACGGGGCGCACTTCTTCGCCGGCGAGTTCTTCGGCCGCGGCTTGAGCGGCCGAAGGGCCGTCGCCCGCGCCCCTGCGCGGCTCTCTCAGCGTACGTACCCAGGCCGCCAGCAGCAGGCCGGGCATGCCCACCACCATGAACGCCGCCTGCCAACCGGCCAAGCCCAGCGGCGCGTTGCCATCGGGCCAGGCCTGGTTCCAGTTGTCGACCACCGTGCCGCCCACGTAAAGCCCCAGCCCCGCGCCTATGTAGAGGCCACTTGAGTAGATGGCCATAACCGTCGCTCGACGCTCGGGCGGAAACCAGTCTGATAACAGCGAAAATGCTGACGGCGACGCGCTGGCCTCGCCAATACCCACGCCTATGCGCGCGCCCGCCAGCTGGGTAAAGTTGCCGGCCAACCCCGAGGCAGCCGTCATCAGGCTCCAGGTCGCCAGGCCCAGGGATATAATAGTGCGACGAACCCACACGTCGGCCAGGCGGCCAAGCGGAATGCCGAACACGGCGTAGAAAACCGCGAAGGCGGTGCCGTAAAGAAAACCGATCTGGGAGTCGCCCAGCCCGAGGTCGGCCTTGATGTCTTCGGCGAGGATGGCCAGCACCTGCCGGTCGAGAAAATTAAAAACGTAAACGAGCACGAGCACGCCCAGCACGTAGCAGGCGTAGGGACCACCCGGGCGGTCTCTGTCGTTACCGGGGTGATCGTTGCCGGGGTGATGTTTATGCGGCGGCTTTATAACTTGGGTCCTGCACAGGCGGGGTCTCTATTGCAGCTACCGCGTGGTGCGGTGGGCGCGCGCCGCATACAATGCACGGGTGCCAGACTCACGCCAATCCTACCCCTTGTTTATTGCCGGCGCGGCAAGCTGGTTTACCGCCTGGGGCATGCAGTCGGTGCTGCTGTCGTGGCTGGTCGTGGGCGAACTGGGTGCCGACGCCGCGGTGCTCGGACTGGTGCAATCGGTAGCCATGCTGCCCTCGCTGCTGCTGTTGTTGCCGGGGGGAGTGCTGGCCGACCGCCACGACCGGCGCCGGCTGCTGTGGATATCACACACGGGCGCGGGCCTGGTGGTGGCCGCGCTGGCCGTGGTGGTGGCCCTGGGCAAGCTCTCGCTGGCGGCGGTGTTCGTGTTTGCCGCCTGCATGGGAGTGGCCGTGGCCTTCGTGCTGCCGTCGCGCGATGCGCTGCTCAACGACGTATCGGGCGGCGACCTCATGCGGGCGGTTACCGGGCTGACGCTCACGCAGTGGAGTGGCCACGCGCTGGGCGCGGCCGCCGGTGGACTGGCGCGCTGGATGGGAACCGCCAACGCGCTCGCGCTGCAGTCGGCCGTGCTGCTGCTGGGCGTGCTGCCGCTGCTGCGCTTGCCCGGCTACGGGAACGATGGCCACGCGAAAGACGACAGCGCGTCGGCGTCGGACGACGGCCCAAGCACGAGCGCCCTGGCCGAAATACGCGAGGGCTTGCGCGAAGTTTACCATTCGCCGACGCTGCTGAGCGTGCTCGCACTGACTACCAGCGTGGGCATTTTTTTCATCGGCCCTTACATCGTCGCCTTCCCCCTGCTGGTGCGCGACTACTACGGCGGCGACGTCGCCCAGCTGGCCCTGCTCACAATGTGTTTTCCGCTGGGCACCATCGCCGGCTCGCTCTTGCTGCTGGCCAGGGGAGGCATACGTCGCAAGGGGCTGGCGCTGGTGTGTGCGCTCGCTACGGGCACCGTCTTCCTGGCGCTCATTTCGCTGGGGTTGCCCTTCGAGCTGATGCTGGTGGTAGTGGCGGCCTGGGGACTTGGCGCCGCCGTCAACATCAACTGCAGCCGCACGATATTCCAGCAGGGAGCGCCGAAAACCCACCGGGCCCGCGTGCTGTCGGTCTACTCCATGGGATTCATGGGGTCGACACCGCTGGGCACCCTGCTCTGCGGCCTGCTCGCAGAGCGATGGGGGCCGCTGGCCGCCTGCGGCATCCTGAGCGCCTCGATGGCGGTGGCCATAACGGTCGTTGTTACCTTTACCCCCATCCTGCGCATCCGCTGACAGTGCGTGTTCGCCCCGTACTCAATGGCCGGGGGCGCGGGCAAAGCTATATCTATGGATAGAAAGGCCGCGGTGTGCGACTTTTGACCAGGGGCAATGCCGCCCGCTGCAGCCTGGCGGCAGCTACGCACCGGGCGTCGGCCCCCTCATAGACACCCTCCCCTGATAAGACTCAGCCTTCCCACTCCAGGCCCACGCCTATGTAGTTGCCACCCATGCGGTAGACGCCGGGAATAACGAGTGCCTCGGACGCGTCGACGTGTCTTTCGTCGGGCACCCCGTAGCCGAACGTGAAGTCCACGCGCAGCCTCTCAAGGTACAGGCCCGCGCCCACGCCTATCTTCCAGTCGCTCACGTCCATGAGCAGGGGGCTCACCCCGCCGTCTGAAACGATGGGGTTGGCGTAACCCACGCCGCTGCGCAGCTCCCAACGCTCGCTGACGCGGTATGACCCGCCGAAAGCGTACCGCCACTCGTCGGTCCCGCCGGGCACGAAGGGCGCGTCGAGCTGCGGAGTTTCGGCGAAGTGGATTTTCGACCTGCCCATGGAGTCGGCGCCGGTCCAGCGTATGGCCGAGTGCAGCATGGCCCGCTCGCCCAGCGACCAGCTCGAGCCCAGGTAGGCCTGTGCCGGCATATGCAACTGCAGGTCCAGGTCCTGCCTGCCCGATGGCGACGGCGCCGAGCCGTCCAACCAGATCATGCCCGGCGTTCGCAGGCCCACGGCGAGATCCCAGCCTTCACGCGGCTGCCAGGCAACGCTGCCGTTGGCCTGTATGCCGGCGCCGCGCATGACGTAGCGCGTGGGGCCAAGCGGCGTGGGGTAATGTGCGCGCAGGTAGGCCAGCAGGGGCGTGATCGCGAAGCCCACCGACAGGTTGTTGCTTAAGCGACGGGCCACGGCCGGTCCCATGCTAACGATACTCGACTCGGCGTAGAATTTTTCAGGGCCGAAGCCGGGGATCGGATCAAAGTTGTTGCTCGCGCCCACGCTGCCCGCCACGGCAAAGCCGTACGACCATGGGCCGTCACCGCCCAGGGCGAGTCCGTAGTCGGGCACCAGCGAGATGAAGTCAGACTTGTCACTGTAGCCAACGGCCGGGCTGTTGATCTCGGTGCCACCCACACCCAGGGCAAAAGTGAACCCCTCGGTGCGGCGCTCGTAGTTGACCAGGGCCGCCGGGTTGACCGACACCGCATAGGCCGGCGAGACCGGCCGCGCGACGTTGGAGCCCATCATGCCGGCCTCGGCCGCACCCACCCCGGGCGCGATCAGGTTGGACGCCAGGGCGCTCGCGGGCAACATCACGGCCAACAGTAGCGCCAACACCATACTGGCGACCGTCAAACAGGCAGCCGTCATGAAGTTATTCCCTCTCATGCCCTCTCCTCCGTGCCGGTCCCAGTGGATCCACGGCAAAAGCTGCTTCTACCCGCTTGTCACGGCCACGCAAAGGTCAGACCTCCTGCCTTTTTGACACGGGAAGGCGCGCGGCCGAGGATTGGCAGATGCCTGAACTTGAGAAACTTGAGAAAACCGGTGCCGTGGCTTTCTGGAAAAAATACGACCGCAAGGCCGTGCTGCGCCAAGCACAGATCGCTGACGAAATGGGCTACCACTCCTTCTGGTTACCCGAAGCCTGGGGCTACGAGATCTTCAGCCTGCTCACCGAGATCGCCACGCACACGAAGAACATCCAGCTCGGTACGGGCATAATCAACGTCTTCAGCCGATCGGCGGCACTGGTGGCCATGCACGCGGCCACGCTCGACGAAATATCCGAAGGGCGCTTCATACTGGGCCTGGGCACCTCGGGCAAGAAAGTAGTGGAAGGCTTTCACGGCGTTGACTACCGCAAGCCACTCACGCGACTGTCGCAGTACATCCGGGTCGTCAAGACCCTGCTCGCCGGCGAACGGCTGGACTCGGCCGGCGCCGACCTGTGGGAGTTTCGCCACTTCAAACTCGAGATGACACCCGCCCGGGCCGACCTGCCGGTTTACTGTGCCTGCCTCAACGACAAGGCCATACGCATGGTGGGCGAACTGGCCGACGGCTGGATGCCCACCTTCTGGCCCTGGCAGCAGATCGGTCGCGGACGTGAGCTACTGGCCGAAGGCGCAGCGCGCGCAGGCCGGTCGGCCGACGACATCACCATTGCGCCCTTCACCACCGCCATGCCCATGCCCGATCGTAAGAGTGGACACGACATGGCGCGCGGACTCATCGCGTTCTACATCGGCGGCATGGGCGACTACTACCACGCCTTGCTCAGCCGCATGGGCTACGCCGATAACGCCGACCTGGTGCAGGATCTGTACGTGAAGGGCAAGCGCCAGGAAGCTGCTGCCGCCATAAGCGAAGAGCTGCTCGAAGCCCTGGTTATTGCCGGTGAGCCCGACCAGTGCCGCGAACAACTCGCCGCGTGGCGCGAGGCCGGCGTGCAGTTGCCCGTACTCACCCTGCCAAGCGGCGCACCGCCGGAAATAAGCGAAGCCCTGCTGCAACTCATGGCCCCTGCGTGAAACGAGCGGCCGCGCAGGCTGCCGCGCTTGCCCTCGTGCTGGGCGCGCTGTTTCTGCCCGGCTTGCTCCTGACCCTGGCGGCGCCTGCCCCGGGTCTTGTCCTGCAACCCACGCCGCTTGCCATGCTGGCCACCGCGCTCACCGGCTGGGCCCTGCTGATCGCACCCGGCTGGTTACTGGCGAGAGTCAGCGGCACGGGCCACGGTGGCCAGGCCATCGAAAACCCGGCGCTGTACTTCGTGTGTTCGCTGGCCTTGCTGGTGCCGCCGGTGGCCCTGACTGTGTCGCGTGGACAGCCAGCGTCGGATTTTCTACCACTGCTGGTGGCCGAGATGCTGGCGCTGGCCGTCGCCGGTAGCTTGATTCGCCCGCGCCGCCGCGAACGCGCGACCCCAACCGACAATCCGCCGGGCAGGCTGTTGCCGCTGCTCGTTGCCGCCTGCGTCCTGGCCTGTGCCTGGGCGTCGCTGGAGATGGTGACCATGGGCAGCGTGGACCGCTGGTGGTACCTGGCCTGGATACGCTGGCTGGGCGAAGGCCGGGCAGCCGCCGTCGGCGATCCCCTGCTGGGCACCGCCACCGTACTGCCACGCTTCACCAGCGGCGCGTGGCTGCCGGCGCTAGCCGCCTGGGCCGAACTGGCGCGGGTTGATCCCGCCTGGTTGTACCACCGCGCGGTGCCACTGCTGGTGGTGCCGCTTTCGTTTTCGGCAGCCATGGTACTGGCACGATCGCTGTTCGGTCGCAGCCGTGCGGCCTGGCTCGCACTGCTGATCACCGCGTTGGGATGGATGACCGGCTGGCTGATCGCGCTGCTTGCCCGCGCGCCCGAAGACAAGATCGTGGCCGCGGTGGTGGTGGCGCCCGTCGTTCTGGGCGCGTTCCTCACGCGTGCACGCGGCGGCTGGCGGCGTTGGCTGCTGGTCTACGCGCTGGGGCTGGTGGCACTGGCCGCTACACACGCACTGGTCTACGCGCTGGTACTGATGGCCGTGGTCGCACTGGGCGCAGTGCTCGTAGCCGGAGGTCGTTGCCGCGGCCGCAGCGCCGCCGTCATGCTCGCGCTCGCGCTGGTCATTGCCGTGTGGCCAGCGCTGACCGGCCGCATGACTACCGCGCCACTGGCCCGACAGAATGCGCTGACGGCTGACTCCAATCACCCGGTGGCCCGCGTGCACCTTGCGCGCGAGCGCTTGCTGCAACTGGGAAACAGCAGGGCTGCCAGTCCCGGCAGCGCACCCGGTTACATTGTTAACCCACGCCTGTTACTGCACCCGCTCGGGCTGCTGTCCCTGGCCTGCCTGCCGCTGTTGTGGCGGCGTCGACCCTACGAGCGCCACGTGCTGCTCACCCTCAGCGCCGTCGCGCTGCTCGTGGCCTTCCTGCCACCGCTGCCCTGGTTGCTGGGACTCGCGGTGACTCCGTGGATGGTGCACCGGGTGTTGTGGTTGTTACCCGCGGCCGCGCTGCTGGCCGTGGGCCTGGACGAAACCAGCCGCCGGCTGCGAGCCACGGCCTGGCTGCCCGCGCTGCTGGCGTTGGGCCTGGCGTTGCCGTTTGCCTCTTCTCACATGGCCGATTTTACCCGCGTACGCGCAGGCCACGCCCTGCCCGATACGCCAGCTTTCAACGGGGTGATGATCGCGCTTGGAGGCCTGCCAGCCGACGCGTTGTTGGCGGCCGCACCCGAAATCTCGGAACGACTGGCCGCGCTGGGTGGTCCGCGCGTGCTGGCTGCCTCGGACAGGGCGACGCTGGTGTTCGCCGGCGACCGTCGCTCGGCCAACTCTCGCCTGGCGGCACGCGCGCGGGTGGCGGCGGGGCTGTGGCGACCAGGCAACGGCGCGCCCACTCCCACTCACCTGCTCTACGATGGCAGCGGCCCGGCCGGTCGCTACTGCGAACGCGTGATCTACGAAAGCGACGACTACCGACTGTGCAGCTTTGCCGCCGTCACCCCCGAGCCCGGCATGGCCCTGGCTATAACGACTGGTGTCGAGACAGGCCAGGCAGCCGAAGGCGCTCGCTTTGACTGCCGTCCGGGGCTCGAGCGACGAGGCCAAAGACTGCTGTCTCCGCGCCCCGGCCCCTGGTCGGCGCGCTTACCCGGCCTGCACTGCCGGGTGTACCTGGCCGGAAGCCAACCCGTACCACACTTGCAACTGGGCGCGCTCACCGGCAACACCAACGAAAGTTGGATAGTGTCCGTGCGTGGCCTCCTCAAGGACGAGCAGCGCTGGAACCTGCGCGGCGAAATCGCGGTCACAAACGAAACGAGATTGAAGCTCGACCTGCCGCGGGCCAGCGTGGATGAGCTAGAGCTCTTCATCGTCCCGACCATGCTGCCGTTTGTGAAACTCGACCACCTCCTGCTGGGCAAAGCCGTTACGCAGGAAAAATCCCCGCAATGACTTCCCAGTCGACAACAAGGCCCACACCTTCGGGACGTCGACGAAGCCTGCTGCAGGTGGTGGCTGTCTGGATCGCGGCGCTTGTCGCACCCCTGGTCGGTAGCGGCACGGCAGTGCTGACGGCGGTGGTGGCCGTTCTTGTTCTTCCCGGCTTTGTATTGTTACGCGCGCTCGGCAGCAGATCGGCGGGCGACTACTCCCTTACCGACGACCCGCTGGCGCGCCCGGCAATCGTCATCACCCTGTCGACCGCTCTTTGCGGGCTGAGCGTGCTGGCCTGCACCGCGGCGGCTCTGCCCATGCACGCGGCCCTGCTCACGCTGATGCTTGTTACCCTCGTGCTGGCCGCCCTGCCGTCGCGCGGTAGCGCACGCCAGCAAGCTGCCAGCCAGGCAGCCGCAAGCCAGGAAACTGCCGGACTGGCAAGCAACGAAAAGCTGCTGCTGCTGCTGCTCGCGGCCTCGGTGCTGTTGCTGGCCGTGATGGCCGCGTCGGGTGCCAACATCGCGCGCGACCGTATGTGGTACATGGCTTTTATCACCCGCCTGGCCGACGGAAACGCCATGGGCATGGGCGAGCCCTTCTTCGGCAGCGGACTGGTACTGCCGCGCTTTGCCGGCAACGCCTGGATATCAACGCTCGCCGCCTGGACCGGGCTGGCTCGAGTACCCACGCCCCTGATTTTTGAGCAGGTGGCACCGGTGCTGCTCGCGCCCCTGTGCGCGTCGGCCGCTTACGCGCTGGGACGCGCCCTGTTCGGCAATCGCAGCGGCGGCATCGTGACCGCTCTCTGCACAGTCGCCGTGCTGCTGGCGACACGCTATCCGTTTTTCTCGCCCGAACGCTACGCCCCCTTCGGTCGCCTGGCCGAAGACAAGACGGTGGCGCTACTCATCTTCGCACCGACTGCGTTCGCCTGGCTGCTCGCCGTTCTGCGGCGCGGCATCGCCGACGCGCGCCAACTGTTGACCGCCGCCCTGCTGCTGGCGGCGGTGGCCCTGTCGCACGCGATCGTCTACCTGGCCTTGATGGCCTGGACGGCAGCTGCCCTGCTCACCGGCTTCGCCCGCGGCGGACAGGCACGCACGCGCACCGCCGTGGGCCTGCTGGTGTTGCTGCTCGCCCTGCCGCCTGCGTTTTCGGGACTGGCGGCCAGGCAGGGACCGGCCGGGGGCCTGTCGGCGACGAGCATGGCCGAAACCGACCCGCTCGACCCGGTGGTAAGAGCCCACCTGCGAATGCAACGCACCGTGCAGCTCCCCCTGGGTGGACCGGTCACCAACCCGCGCCTGCTCGACGACCCATTGTTGTTACTGGCGCTGGCCGCTGGACTGGCGGCCTGCCTGCTCGACCGGCGCAAGGCCTGGGCACGCCTGCTGCTAGTGGCCTGCCTCGGTTCCCTGCTGCTCGCCTTCACGCCGTTTCTGTCGCCCTTGTTCGGGCGAGCGGTCGTACCCTGGATGGCCTACCGCGCTTTGTGGCTGTTGTTGCCCGGCCCACTGCTGGCCGCAGGCCTGCTCGAACTCCCGCGCCTGATCGTTTTGCCGCGCATGAACACGAGCGGGCCACTGCTGCTGCTCAGCCTGCTGGTGCTCGCTTTCAGCCTGCCAAGTTTTCCCTGGGCCCGCCTCTCTGCAGTCCAGGCAAGCGCCGACACGCACCTGCAACCCGACCGTGACACGCTCGAACTACTCGACGAGCTGGCGGCCCTGCCGCCCGACTCCGTGATCGCAACCGGGCCCGGCCTGTCCGAACTGGTACCGGCTTACGCGGGACGCTACGTGCTGGCCTTCTCCGACCGCGGAACGGTAGTCTTTTCGGGATCAAGAAAAACCAGTGACAGGCGACTACGCGCAGCGGCGGCCTTGTTGGGTCTGCGAGGCGGTAGCCGCGGCATGCGCAACCGCCTGGCTGCCACCTGGAAAGTGAGCCACGTGGTTACCGAAGGCCAGCACTGCGATCGCAAGGGAGCGCCGTTGTTTTCGAACCAGCGCTACACGCTTTGCGCCGAGCGCTACCACCGCAAGGCCGACCATCGACTGGACCTGACCACCGCCGTGGCCTCGGCTTCGGGCTACGCGACTCCGGGCAATGAACTCCGGGTGCTGGCCGGGCTGGGCCGCGGACTGTCCTGTGATCCGGCGCCCGAACTGCTGGACGGCGTTGCGCGCTGGCGGCGCGACAGCCGCTGGCAGGGCAGCCCCCTGTCGATTCGCTGCACGGCCGAGTTCGAAACTCCGCGGAACCTTTCGCGGCTGCGCATAAGCGCGAGACTGCCGCGCGCTGGCGAGGCGCTTGTATACCGCGTGCTTATGCGCGGGCCGGGCCAGCGCTTCCGGAGGCACGGGGCCCTCGAGTTCAAGGGAAATCCACACGGCGAGATCCGCCTGCGAGCCCGCGCCGTCGACCGAGTCGAAATAACGCTCGCGCCGGCCTACCTGCCCTACTTGAACCTGGAATCGATAGAACTGCTGGGACCATAAGTACTCAGCGCCACGATCCGCGCGACACGAATCCCGCCACCGTGCGGTCCTCAAGATGGCGTTGCACGAGCACGGCCCGTTGCGGGTAGTCGGGGTGGCGATCGAGGAAGGCGTGGGCGCGGCCGCCGGCCGACTCCTCGAGCAGCTGCATCACGCGGGCGAAGGCGCTGCCCTGGTAGCCGGCGGCCTCGGCCAGGTCTACGCCCAGCAGGTCGGCACGACGTTCGGCCTCGCGGCCAAAGGTGAGGCCTGCCTTCCCGGCCATCCGCCGCCGCGCCGCACTCCGCCGTGTAGTATCCCCTCGTGTCATTGCCCGAATGTGCCCCAGGCCGGGAAAGTGTCCGGGTACCGGTGCGTGACCCAGCAGCAGGTGCGCGAGTTCGTGGCCGAGCACTACCGCCAGTTGATCTTCGTCTTCGAGCAGGTCGAGCAGCGACGACGACACGACCACGCCCCGCTGCGACGGCCCCGCGTTGGGCGAAACGTACTCGACCATGAAAAAATTCACGTCACGCGGCCAGGCTTCGGCCTCCACGTAAACGCTGCGGCTACTCTCCCCACGCTCAACCATGAAGGTGGCGCGATCGAGGCTCGAGATGTCGAAGCCCGGTAGCTCGGTGAGCCGGCCGCCGTTTATGCCCACCAGCAGATCGCCGGCGGCCAGCGCACCCGCCGCCGGGCCATCCGGGTCGACCCAGGCAACCACCAGGCCGGGTGTGGTGGACTCAACCCCCAACGCTTCGCGACTGGCCGGGGTAGACGGGACAAAGAAAAAACCCCAGCCCTTACCCGGCAACGATTCGGTCAGCGATTCGTCGTCGTGAGAAGGCAACACCAAGGCCAGGCGGCGCGACACCCTCTGCAACGGGACCGCTCTGCGAACGAGTTGCCTGATGTGGCTCGCCCCGTCAGCCATCGGCGACAACGAAACCGACGCCGCCTGTTCGAGGGCAGCCAGTTCAAGCGCCGCAAGCTCACGGGACCTCAGCCAGTAAGACGGGCAGGTGGGCATGTTTCGGCCGCAAGCCACCCGCCGCGCGAGCGCAGACCTCGGGTCCAGGGTGTAGAGAACCCCCGGCGAGATGTAGGCCAGGTGCAAATACTCACCGTCAACAGAAACAGCCAGGGGAAGGCCGCGTTCGGCCAGCAGAATAGACATCAGCGGCCAGCGCTCGATCGCACCCTGCAGCAACTGCGATCCGTGGCTGCTCAGGGCCACCGGGCTGCCGCCGCTGCGGGGAAAGTCCGAAGCGGTTACCAGGTAGTAACGCGCCGCCTGCGAGTCCATGGTCGCGGCGCCCGAAACACGACTGGATGACAGGCTGCCGGCGGACAGGCGCCCGCCTGTGGTGCAGCCACTCGCCGCCAGCGACCACGCGAGCAACAACGCCACGCCGACGGCCTGCTGCCGTCCGCACGCCTGTTCTCCAAGCGTGCGCCCACCCGTCCACCACACCACCGGCCCATTGTTTACCCATCCTAACGACACCACAAGACAAAGCTGTGCCCCCTGTGCTAGAAGGGGGCATGCCACGACGCCTGATAGCTGCCGCCGTCACCGCCACGGCCCTGTTACTGGCCACCACCGCGCCCACCCCGGCCAGCCTCGCCGATCTCTACACGTTTCTCGAAAGGGCCGAACGCATGGCCGTGCCCACCCACATCCTACGCGCCGAGCTCAACATAATAACCGGCGACGGCGACCCGGTGAAGGCCGTGCTGTTCGTGATCCCGGGCGACGAGCCGCGCATGGTCATCGACATCCCAGCGGCAGACTGGAGAGCGCTGCTGCCGTTTGCCTGGGGCAAGGGATTGGTGGCCCGCGGCGAACGACGACCGGTGTCGATGTCGGTGGACGAAGTCATTCCGGGTACCGATCTCAGGCCGATGGAATTTTTTGCGTTCTGGAAAACCGACTACAACAGCACTTTTGTTTCGGATGAGAGCACTAACGAAAAAACCGTGTCGCTCTACCCGCCCGAGACCGTGCCCTACGAATTGTTTGTCATCGGCTTTGACAAGGCGCGCATGGTCCCGCTGACGTCGAAGTACTACACCGGCACTATGAGCAACCTGTCCAGGCTCCGCCTGGACAGCAAGCACATAATGGTCGGCTCGCGGCCGCGCCCCACCCACATCGAGATCCGCGACTACGGCGAGAACCGTACCACCACGGTGGAGCTGGACTGGAGCGTGCTCGCCGAGCTACCCGACGGCATAACCACCGACGCGGGTTTTCACCTGGCGGTGCTCTGACTGGACGGCAGCTGACTCCGGTCGCCCGTCAGCGCTCGCAAGATAGCGGCCGCCGCCGTGGCCGCGCCAAAGCCATTGTCGATGTTGACCACCGTGACACCCGCCGAGCAGGAGTTGAGCATGCCGAGCAAGGCGGCGAGCCCGCCAAAGCTGGCGCCGTAGCCCACGCTGGTGGGAACGGCGATCAGCGGCAGGTCGATGAGCCCACCCACCACGCTGGGCAACGCGCCCTCCATGCCGGCTACCACCAGGGCCACCGTGGCGCTACCCACGCGCTCGCGGCTTTCGAGCAGGCGGTGCAGCCCAGCTACACCCACGTCGGCAAAGCGCAGCACTTCGGCTCCCAGGAACTCCAGCGTCTGCGCCGCTTCTTCGGCCACCGGCATGTCGCTGGTGCCGGCGCTGAGCACGGCCACGCTGCCGGGCAGCCGCGGCTGCTCTACGCCCTCGGCCATGCA
>Ga0302123_10002095_pt1 | contig 13750 bp, 6 predicted proteins | sample CB21_321_MG_FD_203109 | JGI IMG/M metagenome (GOLD analysis project Ga0302123, IMG submission 203109) | Marine microbial communities from Western Arctic Ocean, Canada - CB21_32.1 | ecosystem: Environmental > Aquatic > Marine > Oceanic | place: Canada: Western Arctic Ocean | collected 2017-09-28 | reverse complement strand
TAGAGCCCGCCGTGGGAGACGCCGCGTCCCGCGTCTCCTGCACCGTCAACCCAGCCGCTCGCTCGTAGCAGCCATATGCGTCGCCTCGGCGCCCACCACACTCGTAGACCCGACCCAGTCCCAAGCGCTGGCGGGCGTCGTTTGCCGCATCAGGCCAGCCATCGACCAGCTCGCATGCCAGCCCGGTCAGGATGGCCAGCGAGGCCAGGTCGAGACAATTGTGCGAGAGCACGTCCCGGAGCGGCGCCGAGTCGCCCGAACGCAGATAGTCGAAATAGCGTGACGGGGAATCTCGCCGCCCGGCACATCATCCAGCAGCCGAACCTCCCTCGAGCGCACCCAGGCCGCCGGTGTCAGGGGCCCACAGGCGGCGCGCCGGGTGGATCAGATCCAGATGCCGAAGCGCTGGAAGCGGTGTCGCGAGACGGTGATAGAGCCAGCGCATCTCCATGAACGGCACGTCGAACGACTTCCCATTGAACGTCACCACCGTATGCGCCCGCGAGGGAGCGGCGCTGGGCGTAGGAGTCCCCGCGAGCGACTGAGCCGGGGTGTGCGCGGAGCCCCACCTAAGTTTAGAAGAGCGAGCGACTCTGGCAGCCGTCGACGGTGACACAGGCGCCGCTGATCCAGCTGGCGCGCGGCGACGCGAGGAATGCGACAACATCCCCCACCTCTTCGGCACGACCGAACCGACCGAACGGGAGCTCGCGATCGACGAACGCTGCCATGCCCTCCGGATCCGCCGCCTGTCGCTTCGCCCAAGACCCGCCCGGAAACGAGATCGAGCCAGGCGCCACGCTGTTCACGCGGATGTTGTCCTTCGCAAGCTGTCCCGCAAGCGATTTCGCAAGACTGATCTCCGCGGCTTTCACCGCGTTGTAGGTCATCCGGCCACCGGACTCGCGGCCCCAGATCGAGGCGATCATGATGATGACGCCGCCACCGTTCGCCCGCATGTGCGGCACCACGAGCCGCGAGGCGCGGATCGCCGGATACAGCGTGGCGTCGAGCGCCGCCTGCCATTCGGGGTCGGTCGTTTCGAGCAGGTCTCCCCCACCCGCCGTCCCGACGTTGTTGACCAGGATGTCGATGCCGCCGTATGTGGCCACCGCTCGGTCGATTATCGAGTCGACCCCGGATGGGGTATTCAGATCCGCTTCGACACCGATCACCGCATCGTCAGAGCCGGCCGCCGCTGTCAACTCGGCCACTGCCGCCGCCAATCGTTCTGCGCCCCGTGCGCAGATGCACACCCGGGCGCCCTCGCTGACCAGTGCCCCAGCGCTGGCCAGCCCCAGACCTCGGCTTGAACCCGTGATGACAGCCACCTTGCCGTCGAGTCGGAGATTCATCGATCTGTGCCCTCTCGATCGCCAGAAGTCAACAGACAGAAGGGAGGCTCAATCTTAACTCCTCGGGTCACTCGCTAGTACGGCCTCCCACCAATCAGGTCGTTGAGACGCCAGTCAAAGTCGCGATAGCGCAGACGGAACGTGTTCCGCGCGAGAAACGCTCGCTCGCTCGGAAACAGGGCTGGTGAGATGAGGGCCACGAGGGCACGTTCGATCGGACTACGTCCGGTGCTATCGGCGCCAACCAAGGCGGCGAACTGCTCCGCGCGCCAGCCGAGTATCGCGCTGACCACCACCTCGTCGCCCCCCCCCGGTCGAGCGAGACATGGTGCGGAGTGGTCGCGAAATCGGACACCACCGCCTGCAATTGCGCCTCGAGCGGGTCGCCGCTGAACGCCACACTGCGGAGTCTGGGACTGCCAGCAGCCCCGCGCCCAAGCGCCAGATGGGCTCTCTGGTCACCAAAGGCGGCGACCCGCTCGTCCTCGATCTCCTGCAGGGTCAGACGGCATCCGGCGATGTCGTGCTCCCGCCCCGCAAACATCCCCTGGATCTGCATGACACTGTCTTCCGGAAACTCGGCCGAGGTTCCCAGAATTAGGTAGTGATCGATGACGGTCCGCAGCACGAGGGCGTTGTAACCGTTGAGCCAGTACGCCAACAGGCGCCCCTCGGACCAGGCGTCGAACCGGGCCGGCCGCACGGCCAGCGACTCCACATGTCGGTCGAACGCGCGACGCTCCGCCTGGAGCGCGGCGTAGTAGACGAACCCGTCCCGGACATACTGATCAAGAATCTGTTCAAAGACGCGATCGGACGGCGACTGGGCGCCAGCAGCTACCGGTGTCAGGCACCAGATGAAGATGACGAGCGTCAGACCCAGTGCCGCCCAGCGGAACCTGGCTGTCAGGCGCATCCGCTCGTGGCGCCGCAATTACCGCACTTGTAGCAGCTGCCGTTGCGGATCATGATCGCGCCGCAGGTCGAGCAGGGCGGCGCATCCTGGTCGTTCTGGATCGCGAACGAGGCTCCCTGCTCCCCCGTGCTCCTCACCTCTGGTGCCCGGTCAGTATCTGTTTCCAACGACGCGAGCTCGAGCTGTTCTCCTTCCGGCTCGGCTTCGATCTTCACGTTCACTCCGGCGCGATATTGCGCCTCCGGCGAGAGGAACTTCGTCGCCATCCATCGGAACACATAGTCGACGATCGACTTGGCCACCCGTATGTTCTGGTTCTTGGTGATGCCGGCCGGTTCGAACCGCACGTGACTGAACTTGTCGACGAGCACCTGCAGCGGCACGCCGTATTGCAGCGCGTAGGACACCGCCTGAGCGAACGCGTCTGCAAACCCGGAGATGGTTGAGCCCTCCTTCGCCATCACGAGAAAGATCTCACCAGGCGCGCCGGTCTCGTAGAGCCCGGCCGTAATGTAGCCCTCGTGCCCGGCGATGTCGAACTTATGCGTAATCGCCTTACGCTCGTCCGGCAGCCGGTGGCGCACGGGTTGCGGTGCGGCTGGCGTCAGCGTGGGGGTCGTGTGACTGGCGCGCATTGTGTTCAGCGGTTGGGTGCGCTTGCTGCCGTCCCGATAGATAGACACCGCCTTTGTACCGAGCCGCCAGGAGTCGATGTACGCCTGCTCGATATCCTCGACCGCCGCGTCGGTCGGCACGTTGATCGTCTTCGAGATAGCCCCCGAAATGAACGGCTGGGTCGCGCCAAGCATCTTGATGTGCCCCATGTAGTGGATCGATCGCGACCCACGCGCCGGCTTGAAGGCGCAGTCGAACACCGGGAGATGCTTCGGGTCGAGATGCGGCGCCCCTTCGATCGTCTCGTGCTCGTCGATATACACCACAATGGCGTCGACTTGCGCCTTCTCGTACCCGAGCCGACGCAGCGCCATCGGCACGGTGTTGTTCACGATCTTCATCAAACCACCGCCAACCAGCTTCTTGTACTTGACGAGCGCGATGTCCGGCTCAACTCCCGTCGTGTCGCAATCCATCATGAACCCGATGGTCCCGGTCGGCGCCAGCACCGTGGCTTGCGCGTTGCGGTAGCCGAATTTCTCGCCCAGCTCGATCGCGTCATCCCAGGACTGGCTCGCCGCCGCAAACAGCGTCTCTGGCACATGGTCGGTGTTGATGCCCTGCAGCGCAGCGCGGTGCTTCCCCATGACCCGCATGAACGGCTCACGGTTGGCAGCATGGCCGGAAAACGGTCCGCCGTGATCCCGCGCAATCCGCGCCGACTGGGCATACGCCTCGCCGGTCATGAGCGCCGTCAGCGATCCGGCCCAGTCCCGCCCTTCATCGCTGTCATACGGAGTCCCCCGCGACATCAGCAACGCCCCGAGGTTGGCATAGCCCAGACCGAGCGGCCGATACGCATGGCTGTTACGCTTGATCGACTCGGTCGGATAGCCCGCGTTATCGACCATGATCTCCTGGGCGGTGATGATCGTGCGCACACCGGCCGCAAACGCCTCGGCGTCGAACCCGCCCCCCTCTTTCAGAAACTTCATCAGGTTGAGCGACGCCAGGTTGCAGGCCGAGTCGTCGAGGAACATGTACTCGGAACAAGGGTTTGACGCGCGGATCCGGTCAGTGTTCGGGCAGGTATGCCAGTCGTTGATGGTCGTGTCGAACTGCATCCCGGGGTCTCCGCACACGTGAGTCCCCTCGGCGATCTGATGGATGAGATCGCGCGCCTTGAGGGTGTCCATCACGCGGTCGTCGGTGACCGCCCGGGTCTGCCATTCGCCGTCGTCGAGCACGGCCCGCATGAAGTCGTCAGACACCCGGACGCTGTTATTCGAATTCTGGAAGAACACGGACGAGTAGGCGGTGCCGGTGAACGACCCGTCGTAGCCCGCGTCGATCAACGCCCACGCCTTCCGCTCCTCGTCGACCTTGCAGTTGATAAAATCGAGAATGTCCGGATGGTCGACGTTGAGTACGACCATCTTCGCCGCTCGGCGAGTCTTCCCACCTGACTTAATAACCCCGGCAAACGCGTCGTAGCCTTTCATGAAGGACACCGGACCCGACGCGGTACCGCCGCCGGCGAGCAGCTCGTGCGACGAGCGGATCGACGACAGGTTGGTCCCGGTACCGGAGCCGAACTTGAACAGCATCCCCTCGGTCTTGGCCAGACCCAGAATCGAGTCCATCGTGTCGTCGACAGAGTTGATGAAGCAGGCCGAACATTGCGGCGCCTCTTCGAAACCGCAGTTGAACCAAACCGGGCTGTTGAAGGCGGCCTTCTGAAAGACGAGCAGATGCTTGAGGTCGTCACTGAACGCGTGCAGATCGTCCTCGCTCGCGAAATAGCGCTGGGTCCGTGCCCACTCGGTGAGCTTGTCGACCACGCGCCCTATCAGCTGCTTGACGCTCCGCTCGCGGGTCGGCGAACCCATCTGCCCTCGGAAATACTTGGACACCACGATGTTCGTCGCCTGTTGCGACCAGAAGGAGGGGATCTCGACGTCGCGCTGCTCGAAGACGACCTTGCCTTGCTCGCTGCCGATCAGCGCCACCCGTGATTCCCACTCAATCTCGTCGAACGGGTCGACTCCTTCGCGAGAAAAATATCGTTGAAAGTCCAGACCAGGCTGCGTGGCTACAGGTGTGCTCAGGATCACCTTCGGTTCGACAGCTGGTGTTTCAGGGGTGGCGCCTCTCGGCATATGTCAACTCCTTCTGACCGGGGGACACGCAAGCGTGTCAAGAAAGCTAGTAGGCATCTTCTCGGCTACCTGAGCATCTCCGCGAGTGGCATGTAAACGGCCTGCCCATCCCGATACCTTTGTCGAACGCCCAGGCCGCATACTATGGAACCAGATGCCTGGTTTGTCAAGATCTACCCACAAGATGTTGTGTGGCACTCTCAGAAACATCACAAGATATGGTAATAAACGCGAAAAATAGCGGCCCTTCCCTATGATAGAGTTCGGTCATGTCTGCCGAGTCGTCGCGACCGGGCCTCGAACCAGACGCGAGCGTGCCGGTCGTCGAAAAACCCGTGACCGCGGCGCCCACACTGACACCGCTCGGAGACCGGCTCGTCGCAGCGGCGGAAGTGACGCTCTGTTCCGGATTCCCGACACAGCTGGGACTGGGCCTGCTCTTCACCCTCGTCGGAGCCGCCCCAGTGACTGTCGCCGGACAACTGTCGCTGGCGAATCTGGTCGTGCTCTCGCTCACCGACGCCGCGCTGGTCCTGCTACTAGTGTGGCTGCTGCTGCGAGCCCACGATGAGCGCCCCGTCGCCGTCTTGGTCGGCACGCGAAGGTTGGGGGAAGAGGTACTCCTGGGCCTCGTGATGGTGCCGGCCGCGCTCCTCCTTGTCACCGTCACCTTCGGGATCCTGATGCAGATTGCCCCCTGGCTGCACAACGTACCGGAGAACCCGCTGGAGGCGTTGATCCAGTCGCCCGCCGCGGCTGTCTGGTTCAGCGTGGTCGCGGTGGTGGCCGGCGGTCTCCGCGAAGAGGTGCAGCGCGCTTTCATCCTCCGGCGCTTCGAGCAGCATCTCGGTGGGGGCGTCATCGGGCTCGTCATCTTCAGCGCGGCGTTCGGTCTAGGGCACGTCGTCCAGGGCTGGGACGCCGTGCTCGCAACCAGTCTGCTGGGCGGGTTCTGGGGCATCGTCTATCTGAAACGTCGTAGCATCGTCGCCCCAACCGTCTGTCATGCCGTCTTCAATCTGACCGAAATTCTGATTGCCTACCGCGGGAACGCGGGTTGACGAACTCCCCAAGAAGACAGGAAGCAGTCGGGCTTCGCCGAAGGTGGATTGCCTGCTGACCTCTGACTCCCTTAGGCGTGCTCACGGTGTCACCAGGAACACATCCGCACGATCAGCCAACAACGCGACCCAGGCGTCGATCCGCCCCTGACGCAGCTCCTCCGACAGCCGCCGACGCGCGTCGTTCCGCACCGCGTCGAACGACGGCAGGACGCCACCGACGAGAAACTCGTCGGCATGGGCCTTGAAGAAGACGGCCACCTCATCCTCGGTCGGCTGCCTCGCCGACACGAAGCGCCGAGCCAGATACCGCTCGATCCGCAGATCATTCCGCAGCACCTGCCTGAGGTCGTCGAGCGTGAAACCGACCGTGAGCAAGCGTTCCTGGAACGCTTCGGTTCCACCGACGCGATCCACAACAGCCGCCAACCGCGCGTCCACTTCCTCAGACGTCGGTGCCTCGACGCCATACCGCGCCGCAGCCTCCAGGATGAGCTGACGCTCGATCAATGCCGTCAGAACCGGCGGGGCCGGGTCTGCCGCGTCGGGCGGCTCGATGAGCCGAAGGTCCAGGAAGGCCCGGACGTCCGACAGCAAGATGACCTGCCCCTCGACCACCGCCAGGACCCGGTCGATGCGCTCGCCGGAGCCAGGCAGCTGCCCGCTACCGAGAGTCGCTCCCACCATGGCGCCGAAGAACGCGAGTCGCACCAGTCGTGTCACAACCATCGGTCGATATGATTCCACGTGCTGCCCGTAGCGGGGTGCCCCGCCCTGGCCGCACGCGGCGAATCTCTGAGACAGGACACTGGACTAACTGTATACCGGAGACCAGGGGCCGAGCCGGGACCCGCTCAGAATGCCTGACCGATACTGAAGTGGATGGCGGTGAGGCGCTCCCGCTCGCCGGCGAACTCCCGCCGGTCCAATTTGAATCCGAGGTCGACGCGAATCGGCCCGACCGGCGAGCGATACCGCACCCCGAACCCGGCGCCGCCCCGGATGCTGCCCAGACTGAGGTTGCCGACACGGTCGAAGACGTTCCCCGCATCGAGAAAGCCAACCACCTGCAGCACCCCGGTCACCGGCACCCGCAGCTCGGAGTTCAGCACGATCAGGGCACTCCCACCGATCGGAAACCCGTTCGCATCGATTGTCGGCTCGTCACCCAACCGGTCGAGCGCGAAGCCGCGCACCGTCGTGTCGCCGCCGGCAAAGAACCGCTCACTGGCCGGCAGCACGATCTCCGGATCGCTGGCCACGAGCGTCAGCACGCCATCATGGTCGATGACGCGGTCGGGGATGACCAGTCGGGTCACGGTGCGGGCAAACCCGCGGGCCAGACCAAGACGCGCACCGGTCGCGAACACCAGATCACCCCGGAGCTGGCGATAGTAGAAGCCCTGGACAGTCGTCTTGGCAAACCCGACCTCCGACCCAATGAATCGGAAGGCGAATTCACCGTCTACCCCCACCAAGGATCCGCGGGTCGGATTCAGCGGGTCGTCACGCGTGTCCCGTACCAACCGGCTCGACAAGGTAGACAGCGTGACTTCCGGAAACAGCCGGTCGACCAGCGGCACATCCTCGGCCTGGAACTGTGCGTTGGTCACGCGGTTCTGCCCGTACGCGTAGCCGACGCTGCCGGTCATGGTGGCACCGATCACACGTTGGAGGTCGGCATTGACGCCGCGACTGAACAGATCGAAGCTCGGACGAATCGCCTGCTCGATGAACCCGGACACAATCAGGTCGCCCGCCTGCCGAAACGCCCGCGGTTCGCGGTAGTTCAGCAGCACGCGATACTCGTTGAAGCCGAAACCGGACTTCGGCACCTCGACATCCGCGTCGTCCTTACGGCGGACGCTGACACGGGTAAACAGATCGATTGACCGGTTCTTGCCCCACAGATTGCGCCGGCCGATCTGGAAGAAGCCCCGCGGCGCGAGCTCCAGCTGCGCGCTGGCGGCGCCACCCGCGCTCGCACGGAGCCGCTGACTCATCTCCAGCCCGCCACCGTAGCCGACCGTGGTCGCCGGCGCCTCTTCGACCACGATCACGATGTCTCGCCGGTTGCCGCCGCCGTGGCTGAGCTCGCGAATCTCGATCCCGCGGAACAGCCCGAGGGCCGTCAGCCGCCGTCGCGTCTCGTCCCACTCGTCGAGCCCGAGAGGCTCTCCTGGGCGTAGCGCCAACTCGGCACGCACGGTGGACGCCACGATGTGGCGGTTGCCGACGACCAGCACGTGCTCGACCAGCACTTGCGTGCCTTCCCGCACCACGAAGGTCACGTCGACGGTCGTGCCGGTCTCGTCGAACCGCGGGACGACCTCGACCTGCACCGTTTCGTATCCGTCGTTGAGATAGTGCACGAGGACCGCGTCGCCGTCGGCGACAACCGACGGCGCATAGTAGGGCGCCCCGGTCGCCGAGTCGACCAGCGCGTCCAGCACCACCTCGGTGAACGCCCTATTGCCCTCGTAGACGACCGCACCGATCGCGGTTCGCGGCCCCTCATCGATCCCGACCACCAGGCTGACCGGCACGATCGCCGACGGGGCGTCGGCGTCTGGCGTCTCGCGTTCGAGGACCGCCGATGTCACCTGTACCGCTCGGTGCCCCAGCTGCCTGTACCGTTCGGTCAGAGCGGAGACACCCGCCTCGACATCAGCCATCACCAATGGCATCGCGGCCGTCACCCCGAACAGCACGCGGAGCTCTGCCTCCGGCTCCCGGTTGCCCTCGAACCGCACTTCCACCACGCGATACTCGGGCCCCCTGTCGACCGTGAACTCAATCAACAGCTCGCCTGTCTGATCCAGCCGGCGGTGCGTCACACGGGCATCGCGATACCCGCGCCCGCGCAGATGGGTCTCGACACGCAGGCTCGAATCCTCGAGCAGGTCCTCGTCGATCGAGCCTTCCCGCTCGACCGGGACCAACTCCTCCAGACGCGCGCCCGGCACCGGCTCGGATTCCATGGGCACCGGGGGACCGCCGTCGACCGAGAACACGATCGTCACAGGGGAACCGGACTCGACATCGACCACGATGTCCACGGTTCGACCATCCGGACCTGGCGTCACGTCGTGGCGGAAACGGGCCCCGTAGTACCGGCGCGCCCGCACGTCGGCTTCGTACTCGGCGAGCCGGGACTCGACCTTAACCGGATCGTAGACCGCCCCGACCGCGAGCCCGAGGCGCGCGAGCGCGCGATCCCCGCCGTCGACCGACGCCCCCCGCAGGTCGATCCGGCGGATACGCGCCGCCGGTCCCTGCTCGATCTCGAACACGATCCGATTCCCCGCAGGCCCTGTGTCGGGGGTGATACGCGCGGCATACCGGCCCGACTCCCGATACAGCTCCTCGAGGAACGTCACGGCGTCTGGCACCTGGTCGATCCGCACCGTGGGCCCGAAGCGCCTGGCAATCAGATCGAGCAACGCTTGTCGGGAACGACCCAGCGACCCACGAACCTCGACATCGACAGCGGCCTGCAGCAGGATGAGGTGGTAGTGCAACACCACCCCACTTGGATTCGCGGTGGCAAAGACCTGCACGTCGGCAAACTCACCAAGGCTGAACAGGTGGGTCATGCTCTCGCGGATTTGGCGAATCGACAGCGGCTGGCCGGTCCGGGTTTCGACCAGGTCCCACGTCGATCGGTCCTGTAGCGGCTGGCCGTCCCGGTACAGCTGCACCTCGACCACAGTCCGTCCGACGAAATCGGCGACCTCAGCGGCGCGGGTTGGCGACGCGGCGAGCAGCCACATCGCGACGACCACGCCCCGACAGCTCGCTCGTCTCAAAAGGCGTGCCTCACACGAAAGTCGAGGGCGTAGGTACGGTCTTCGTTCTGCGACACGATCCAGGACAGACGGTCGCTCTGGTCAAACTCGAGGACCACGAGCAGATCGCTGTTGGCACCGCTCAGGGCACGTGACAGGGTCAGATGCGCCCGACCCAAAATCCGCTTGCCGATGAGCACGCGAGCCGTGGGGTTGAGCTGCGCCGACTGCTGCGAGGACGGGTCACCGAACGACGGCGTAATCTGGAACGTGTCCACCCCGAACGACTCCTCGACCACGCGTCCTACCCCGGACGACAGGGCGCTGGTGAGCAGTCGCGCCGCTCCCGCCTGCAACCGCTGTTGCTGAGCCAACTCGGGGGCACGCGCCGCGCGGAGATCAGCGCCTTGCGGGTCGCGGATGTCGCCGAGCAGCAGGCCCAGGACGTCGACCTCTGGCAGTGGTGGGTCCGAGGTCAGCGTGAGCACTAGTCGGTTGCTGAGCGTGCCTGTCGCCAGCACCATGACACGATATGTCTGCCCAGGCACTCGCACGTCGGTCTCGATCTCGACATTGACGAACGGCTCGATCCGAGTCGGGTTGGCGAACCCGGCCGTGCCGTAATTCACCCGATACCGGTTGCCCAGGAAGAACGCCTCACCGCGATCGATCTCGGCTGTGCCGAACAGCAGGGGCCGGTCGTAAGTGCCCTGCAGGGTGAGCTCGGCGCTCCCCACGACGTTCGTTGCGTTGTTCTCGATCCGGAGACTGGACGGGGCCACGAACCGTACGTCGAAACGCAACGGCAGCCCCGGTTCCTCCGGAGCGGAACCCTCCACCGCGTCGTCCACGCCGATGCCACCCAACAACCCGCCGCCGATGTCCAAACCGTCGAGCAGGATCATGTCGCGGACCGTGACCGTGCCAGAGAGGACCGGCACGCTGGCGTCGCCGCGCAGGGCCAGGTCGGCGTCGATGACCGAGCGGAATCCTTCCGGGTACCGCAACTGAATCTCCTGCCCGGTCAGGACGATCGCCAGCTCTCCCGGCGTGAATCCGTTCAGCCCCACACGTCCGCCGATCCGGACCGCTCCCCCACCCATCATCGCCGGCACATCGTCGAACCGGACGCCCCCCTGCTCAAAGAGAATCCTCCCGTTGATCGCCTCGAACCCGTGCGGCAGTGAGATGTGGCGGATCCGGCCCGCCAACAGCGTGGCCTGGCCGGTCAGCACAGGCTGACGGGCCGACCCGGTCACATCGGCCTGGATGGCGGCGTCGCCAGACGCGCGGAGTTCCGGAAAGAAGCTCTGCAGGATTTCGAGGTTGGCGTCACCGTCCACCCTCAACGAGACCTCCTCGGTTTCGAGATCGGCTGACCCGGACAACTCGAGCGCTGCACCCTCACCGGCTAATCTCCACCGGTCGATGCCGACGACTTGCCGGTCGAGTGTCAGACGGATCGCACCGTCGTTGTGGATGTCATAGTCGAACAAGTTGAGGTCGGCCTGCTCGATGGTGGCCTCCGCGCGCAGGTGGTCCCAGCTCCGCGCGCCGGAAACACGCATCGAACCGCTGACCACAGCGGTCGCAACGGGGGACAGCTGCGGCACGAACATCCGGACATACGGGCCGAGAGACATGTTCACGACCCGCACGAAGACGTCGAGGTCATTCGCCGGGGGCAATGCCACGATTCCGGACACGGAGACGGCGAGGGACGAGGATGCACCCTCCAGATCGAGGGTCACCGACCCGTCGCGGACGTCAAGCTGGCCTGTGACCTGCCCCACCTCCTCGTCGCCGATGAACAGATCAAAGATCCGCAAACGGCGAATCTCGTATCGCGGATTGTCGAACTGACCCGCACCCGACACGGTGAAGTCGAGCGTGCCCGACAGCGGCTCAGGTGGCTCCGGATTGAGCGTCAGGGTCTCCACGTCGATGCTGTCGGCGTCCCAGTTGAAGGAGTACGAACCATTCCACTCGATGAAGGCGGCGCCAGTCACCGTCCCCGCACCCTTCCGCAGCTCGAATCCATCGAGCCTGACGCCGTTGCCCTCGAAGCGGAGTCCGGCGCTAGCCGAATTAAACGATTGGCCGTAGGCAAGCGGGTGGTCGAGCGACAACCGGCCGACCCCAAAGAGCCGCGCGTAGGGGCCATAGAGGTGCACTTCGCCGGTCCCCGGCCCGTCGATGTCATAACCCTCCGTGAGCCCGAACGCCACCTTGATGTTCTCCGTTGGAAACGACGCGAAGTTGAAGACCGCGTTCATCTCCTCGCCGCCATCGTCACGCGGCCCGCCCAGCGAGAACAAACCGTCTACACTGAGCTCGGCGTCGCCGTTCCGAAATCGCCCACCACGTATGTCCAGATAGGAATTCTCCACCACGAGCTCGCCGCCGCCGGCGCCCCACTCGACATCCCAGGCCCTGAGCGCCTCCCCGGTGAACGTCGCTTCGATGCGCGGCGCGGTGAGTTTACCGAGCATCACCCCTTCGAAGGTGCCAACCCCGTCCACCGCGAACGGATCGGTCTGTGCCCCAACAGCGGTCATCACAGCCGCCATCATCCGGTCACTCTCCTGCCAGTTGGAGCTGGCGACCTGAAACGGAATGCGAGACTCGTCGCCGAACCGGGTACGACCGGTGAAGGTGACGTGGGTCGATGGCGTGGCGATGTGGCCACCCATCAATTCAATCCAGCCGTCTTCTATCGTGTAGTCGACCCCACCGCCGAACACGAACGCACGGGTGGTCAGGTCGGGTGACTGGTGGGCCCGCGCAGCCACCGCCGCTGCCGCACCTGGTGGAGGGTCGGCGCTGGCGACACGGACGCCGTCGGGTGGCTCGAGCTGGATCTCTCCGGTGTACCGGGACCCGCCGACCCCGATCGGCCACTCGAGGTGGTTGCGGCCAGATGCCCGGGCGACCGGGTCGATACCGTTCACCTCGAAGAGCTGCGCAAACTGCGCGACGTCGATGTCCTGGTAGCGGGCGTCGAAGGTCCCCTGCCAAGGGTCCCTGAGCCCGAACGTCGAGAGCTCGGCCCTCACGCGCCCGCCAAGCAATGGCGACGTCAGGTCCCACATGTCGAATCGATCGGGCTGCCACACTAGCTGCCCGGAGAACTTCGGGAAGCGGAGCGCCCCGGCATCGACTTCGAGGCCAAAGACCGGGCTGGTGATCGCCCCACGTAGCTCGTAGCCCCCTTCTTTGAATTTGTGGAACGCCCCCGTGAAATGGCCGTCCCCTGATGTCGTGAAGGGGTCGTCGGCGAAGAAGATCTCGCGCATACGCGTGAGGTCGATGTCCGACTCCAGGTCGAATCTCATCTCCGGCAGGTTCGCCATATCGACGTTTCCCTCGAGCACGGTGCTGGCTCCGTCGGTCTCGAGGTTGACCCGGGTCAAGTGCACCTGGGCGCCGTCGAGCTCGAAGTCGGTCGCCATGTCCATCCACATCGGCTGGTAGTCGCTAATCCGGATATTCCCCTCGGAGCAGGCCGCGTGCCCCCGATAGTCGAGCACCTTGGTGATGGTGAGATCGAGGTTCGAGCAGAGGACGCTATAGCTCGAACCATGGTCATCCAAGACGAACTCGCCGCGGTGCGCGCGTAGATACCGCAGCGTAAAGACGAACCACCGCCCCTCGTCCTCCTCGGACAAGTCGGTCGCCTGGGCGTCTGGCTCGATCGACTCCTCTCCGCCGGCACGTTGCGGCACAAAGGCGGGAAAACTCTGACTCCCGTCTGGGAACGACTCGGCCAGCATCTGCCAGTCGGTCATCTCCCCGTCGAACAGGACCTCCCGCGCCAGCCAGTCGATCGACGCGTCGATCTCGATCCGCCCGGCGT
>Ga0302123_10002092_pt1 | contig 13771 bp, 12 predicted proteins | sample CB21_321_MG_FD_203109 | JGI IMG/M metagenome (GOLD analysis project Ga0302123, IMG submission 203109) | Marine microbial communities from Western Arctic Ocean, Canada - CB21_32.1 | ecosystem: Environmental > Aquatic > Marine > Oceanic | place: Canada: Western Arctic Ocean | collected 2017-09-28 | reverse complement strand
CTTCGAGCAGGCAAAACGCGCAGGCGTGAAGCGAGTGATATTCGCAAGCTCAAATCACGCTGCAGGCGGAAACTACACAGTCCCGCCGTGGAAGCACGTCAACGAAGGCGATTACCACATGCTCGAGCAGGACAACTACGAGCTCGTAACCGAAAAGCACCGGATTCGGCCTGATGGCTATTACGGAGTCGCCAAGGCGTACGGAGAAGCCCTCGGCAGCTACTACAACGACTATCACAACATCAGTTCGTTTCACTTGCGAATCGGGTGGGTGATTCGAGATAACGATCCCACGGTGTCGCCTCACGGTCTGACTCTATGGCTCAGCCATCGTGATCTCGTGCAACTCATGGATTTGTGCATCAGCGCCCCAGATTGGCATCGCTACGACATCTTCAACGCCACTTCCGACAACACGTGGAAGATATTCGACATCAGCCACGCCAAAGAAGCCCTCGGATACAAACCGCAAGACCGTGCCGAATCCGAACTAAGGTCTAACTAGCGCTACAGGCTCACTTGCTCTCCACCACTCAGCACGGCTCTTGAGAAAAAATGACCAATAAACGAAAAGTTCTAATAACTGGTGGCGCCGGCCTCATCGGCTCCATCATGATCGACAAACTCGGCGATAAGTACGAGCTCTCCTCACTCGACCTTCGTGAAGCAAAAAGCGTGCCTTCAACCGTCGCAAACCTCGACGATCTCGATGCAATCACACCAGCGTTTGATGGCGTCGACACAGTTGTTCACCTTGCAGCAGACCGCTCGCCAGCCGGATCGTGGGATTCGATTCTCAAGAACAACTTCATCGCCACCTACAACGTGTTCGAAGCATCAAAAAGGGCAGGCGTGAAACGAGTGATTTTCGCAAGTTCTAACCACGCAGAAGGCGGCTATTACCTCGATGCACCGTGGAAGCACGTCAACGACGGCAACTTTGATCTACTCGAACAGGACAACTACGAACTCGTCACCGAAAAACACATGATCCGCCCCGACAGCTACTACGGCGTAGCAAAGGCGTACGGCGAAGCACTCGGAAGCTACTACAACGATTTCCACGGCGTTAATTCGTTTCACCTGCGAATCGGCTGGGTGCTCGAAACCGACGATCCCACTTTCTCCGCCTACGCGCTATCACTCTGGCTCAGCCATCGTGATACCGCCCAGATCATAGACCTGTGCATCAGTGCCCCGGAATCCCACCACTACGACATCTTCAATGCAACAAGCGACAACACCTGGAAGATATTCGACATAGCCCACGCAAAAGAAGCTCTCGGCTACAAACCACAAGACCGCGCCGGCTCCGGCTTCACACCAGACGAATACACCCGAGGCGACTAAGTAAGAACTCAACTCAAGTTCTCGCCAAGCACCGCCATCCTGAATTAGCCTGCCCTGAGCCACATCGAATGGGATTCAGAATCTCGAAACACCAACCCTAAGCACAACCCCTCGAATCAGCCAACCCCACTCGACCTCTAGAAAATGTCGCACGCGACCTTGCGCGCTAAAAATTCAGGTTGAAGTTTTTAACAGGCATCTTTGCGTTTTTCACCTACGTTGTCAGAGCCCTGAATCAGCATCCTTCGTTACACACCAACAAAGCCATTCGCGCCAATTGAACACAAAATCACTTGGAACGATCGAAAATTGGCACGATAAGGACAATCATCAACAGGGCAGGACTAACCGACGATCAGGTAAAACTGGTCAAGGCCAACTGGAACGCAGTAAAGCCGATCAAAGAGACCGCCGCTGACATCTTCTACGACAAGTTGTTCGAACTCGATTCGAGCATTCACAGCATGTTCAAAGAAGACATCTCGATCCAGAAGAAAGCCCTGATGGCGACTATTTCCTTCTGCGTCGCAACTCTCAACCACCCCGACAAACTCGTTCCTGCAGTTCAAGAACTCGGCACACGGCACGGCGGTTACGGAGTAACCGGACCCAAGCACTACGCCACCGTTGGCGCCGCGCTGCTGTGGACACTCGAACAGGGACTGGGCGAAGCCTGGACACCCGAAGCAAAAACAGCCTGGACTGAAGTCTACGGAATACTTTCCTCGACAATGCTCGATGCCGCACAGAAGGCTGCATAAGCCAACTACTCTACATTGAACACAAAAGAAGACGATGCACTTGCATCGCCTTCTTTTGTGTCCGCATTTACTCACCCAGACAAGTAAGATTCCGAATCGCCCCGGTTCGTCCCGGTTCGCCCGTGTAACTCTGAGGAAAGACCAATGGTCGATAAGGGAATAATTTGGAACTGACCTGGGTCCTGCCGGCAATCGCAAGCCCGCTCATCTACGGACTCGTCACGGTAGGCGACAAGTGGATCCTTTCGAACCTAAAATTCCGCATCGAAAGCTTCAACCTGTTTGTCGCAACGGTGCAGATGACAGCCTCTATCGCCATCCTGCTGATTCTTGGCATCCCCAACGCCCCGATCGGAGCCTTCGTCGCCAGTTTCGCCGGTGGTGCGCTCTGGGGCCTGGCGCTGATCATCATGTTCTGGGCGTTACGCCGAGAGCAAATGGGACGAGTCGTCCCGGTAGCCCAATCGTCTCCCGTATTCGCCGCACTTCTCGGGGTGTTCATTCTGGGTGAACATCTCGAATGGTACGGCTGGATCGCGATCCTGTTGGTAGTCGGGGGTGCCGTGCTGGTCTCTGCGGAACCAAAGCTGCTGCTCTCGGGCGGATTTTCGAAAATCTACCTGGCAATAATGTTCTCGGCCGCGCTTATAGGTATCGCCCAGTTCTCACTCAAGATCGCAACAGACGACCTGAGCCTGTGGCACAACATGTCGATCCGCGGATTCGGCCTATTTTTCACCCTCGGACTGCCGTTCTTACGAGCTTCAGTTGTCAGAGATATAGGAATCTTTCTATCGAGTCGAAGAACTGCCATCCCTCTACTCATCACCGAAGGAATAGCCCCAATAATCGGAAACGCGTTCCTATTCCTCGCCCTCGCCAACGGACCCGTCTCATCGGTTAGCGCGCTGCTCGGCACAAGACCAGTCTTCGTTCTCATCACTACGCTGATATTCGCGCCGTTCGCAAAACGTGCACTGGCCGAGAAATTCTCTAAAGCCGACATCATCACAAAAGTAGCGTCGACGATAGCAGTAGTGAGCGGCGTGGCAATCATCTCGCTGGCATAACTCCCGTTCACATCGCCCTGGCACGCGGCGTTAGACGATTAGGTTGTGTAAGTCTGAATTACCCTTCCAAAGTCGACCCAGATTCTCATCGATAATGTCCAACACACGCTCTTCGTAAAGCCGCGTCTCGCCACCCGTGTGGGGAGTAATCACCACATTCTCCAAATCCCAGAACTCCGACTCCTCACCCAGAGAATCGTCCCAGAAGTGATCGATACCAGCACCCGCAATCGAACCCGACTTCAGCGCCTTCAGCAGTTCTGGCTCATCGACACACTGTCCTCGGGCAACGTTGATCAAGTAAGCCGTCTCCTTCATAGCATCAAGCACACCAGCATCAACAATATTTGTCGTCTCTGGAGTCAGTGGACACGTAAGCGCAACAATATCCGCCTCAGGAACCAGATCGTTTAACTTATCGGGTGTCACAACCTCGTCAGCAGGACCCTCCGCCGTCGAAGGATCACGCTTCGTCGCAACAACTTTCATATCGAATGCCTTCGCAAAACGCGCAAGCCGTGAACCAATCGCACCCATACCAACGATCAGCATCGTCTTACCGATCAACTCATCTTCACGTCGCGTCAGATCACCCAACATCCCACGCCAGAAGTGCTTGTTCTGATTGTCCCGACCAATGTGAATGTGTCGATTCAGTCCCAGAATCATCGACATCGCATGCTCGGCAACCGCGTTCTGGTTCACCCCCGAAGCATTCGCCAACACAATGCCGCGCTCCTTGAGTTCATCGAGCGGAAACTGATCGTATCCGGCACCCACCGACTGTATGTACTTCAGCTTCAAACCTCGCTCAAGCAAAGCGTTGTCCCAGAATCCGGAACAAACAAACACGTCAGCCTCTTCAATCCGGCTCATCGTGTCTTCTGCCGTCCATGTCTGAAAATAATTGACATCAGGATTCCGGAGGTCGTATCGCTCTTCCATCCGATACGCAACGTGAGCAAAGTGAATCGTCGTGTCCCCGGCGGACGGAAATCCTTCAGACATAATTTCTCCTGTCAAAACCAAGTTCAAACTAATACAGCAAACAGTATGGCGGCTAATATTGCCACATAACCCACCCGCGACCAGCAGCATCTGCTAACAATTCAGCCAGAAGCTATCAAACTCGCAGAAAAAGTGCGCTCGGCACTAAGAATTCATGAATATCACAATAAACAACGAATTTGCCGCTCTCACACTCTCACCCGATTACGGAGCGTCACTGCGTTCATTAAAAATCAACAAGAACGGAAACTCGTACGAACTTCTCGTAGGCGGTGACAATGCACACGATCCCACCGATATGCCACTCGGTGAAGGCTCGTTCATCATGGCGCCGTGGGTAAACAGAATTCGTGACGGCAGACTTGTAACTCCAGACGGCATCCACCACATGCCGATCGACGCTCCGCCACACGCCATTCACGGATTGGTGAGAGACAAGTCATGGACTATAAAAGAGCAAACCGATAGCTCTATCGAACTGGAAATAGCCCTCAGCGAACCCTGGCCATACGCAGGTCACATCGAATATTCGATTTCACTCGAAGGCCAATCACTCGTACAAACGATGCGACTCATCGCAGCCCCGGACGAAACTCGTGCCTTCCCCGGAAGCGTCGGCTGGCACCCCTGGTTCAACGTATCACTCGGCTCCGATCCAGTCGTGGCCAAAGCCGATGTCTCAGCACACTGGGAGCTGGCTAACATGGCAACAGCCACCGGCAAACTGAGCGTCACCGACGTCACAACACGACTCCAGAACGGAACACAGTTCGCCGTTCGAGAAGTAGACGGCTGCTTCCTCCGCAATCCCAACGGCACAGCCATATTAAGCTGGCCTGAACTCACGTTCACAATATCTGGCTCTGAAGAAATTACACACTTCATGTTTTTCTCTCCAGAACACGTACTCTGTGTCGAACCACAAACCTGCACTGTCGACGCAGCACAACTCGCTGATCGGGGAATCGAAGACACCGGGCACGTTCTGGTCGACCGAGAAAATCCGCTTATCGCCACCACCACATGGAGCTGGGAATAGGAACTACCTGTGGTCAACACCGGGATCGAATCAAACTCGGAATCAGCTATCTCGATTAGAAATCTCGAATTCGCGTTTGGAAATAGACCCGTACTCAACGGAATAAATCTCGAAATCCCAAAAGACGTTTCGTCCGGCGTACTCGGCGCGAACGGAGCAGGCAAGGCAACACTCGTCAGACTGCTAATCGGCAGGCTAAAACCTGCGAGTGGATCAGCGCTGATATTCGGCCAGCAGCCCGGTCCCGACCTCGCCGATTCAGTCGGCTAAATGCCCCAGCTAAACGCCCCCTACGAAGCACTATCCGTTCGAGAAACCTCGACTTCTTCGCCCGTATGCTCGGACTCTCCGATAGCTCGCAGCGCAGATCCGCAGTAGAACGTGCGATGGAATTAGTTGGACTTTCCGACCGTGCCGACAGCGTCATCACCGAACTGAGCGGCGGCATGCGACAACGAGTCAGCCTCGGCGCAGCCCTCGTCCACGAACCAGAACTCATCCTGCTCGACGAACCGACCGTCGGTCTCGATCCCGAACTGCGTGCAATGTTCTGGAATCACTTCAAAGAAATGACCGACTCAGGCACGACGATCCTGATCTCAAGCCACACGATGGACGATGCAGCCCACTGCGACTCTCTCGGATTCATGCGCGACGGCGTCTTCATCGCCACCGGAACACCCGACGAGCTTCGCCAGACAACCGGCAGGCCCGACTCCTCGCTTGAAGACGCTTTTCTGCACCTGTCACGAAGCGCCCAGAAATCGCCAGATTCGCAAAATTCGCAGGTAGATGCCTGATGTCCATCGATAGAAAACTCGCAATCACAGTGCGAATCTCCAGAGAAATCAGGCGAGACCGTCGATCGATCGCCCTGATAATTGGCGCGCCAATTATCGTCATGTTACTGATCAGATTCAGCTTCCAGGATCAAAAGTCAGTCCTGAACGAAGTCGCACCAGCCTTAATCGCAACAATGGCAATGTTCTTCGTGTTCGTCCTAACCGGGATAAGTTTCCTGCGCGAACGATCGCAGGGAACACTTGAACGACTACTCTCAACCGCAGTGTCGAGATCCGATCTACTTATAGGCTACCTTGCCGGATTCCTCATCTTCGCCCTAGTCCAATCGATCATCATCCTGATGTACACCCTGTTCATCGTAGACGTCGATTACGCCGGCAAGATCTGGGACATCATCGCGATACTTTTGATCGTCACTATCGCATCAGTCAGCATGGGCATATTCGTCTCGACCTTCGCCAAAAACGAATTCTAGGTCGTGCAGTTCATCCCGCTGTTCATCGCCCCCAGATCTTCCTTTCTGAAATGATCCTCCCAACTTCGCAGCTGCCGAAGTACTTTCAGGTAGTCAGCGGAGCACTCCCACTCACCTACGCAAACCGAGCCCTCCGAGAAATCATGCTCCGAGGCGCATCCCTAACCGACGTCTCAACCGAAATAGTCGTCCTATACTCTTCGCAGTAGGCATGCTTACAGCCGCCGCAATCACCGTCCGAAAGACCTGATTCGCACATCTACTCACATTGGGTGGGGTACTATCTCGCTGAGGATTAATCCCGTGCCTGATGCGCCCGCGTACGACATCATCAACATTTGCAACGAGATCAAAAAGATGCCGGCCCAGGGAATCACGTCGATCGCTCGAAGCGCTATGCGTGACGATGAATACAACATCATCAATTGGACGGCGAAACCGATGGTGACGGACAGTATCGGGATCGGCACGATCGGTTTTGTTCGCGTGCTCGGTACGGCGTCAACTTCGACCGATCGTGCTGATTGGTCTGTAGTAGTCAAAGTGTTGGAAATGGACGGCGATCTTCGTGCTGTGCCCTGCCATGGCATCACACAGGTGCGAGAAGCTACCCTTCTGTGGTTGGCTACCTTTCGGATTCGCTGCCGCATCCCTGGGGAGCCGAAGAGTTCCTGGCTACATTGCGTCACACCGGCTATTTCAACGGCAGTTGGCCTGAGAGTCGTGCTCCAGAAGCCGAATGGTTGGACCGATAATTTGTCACTAATCGACCAGCAGATCTAGTAAAAAGTGATTTTTTTCGAGCAACTCAGTGATTTGACCGACAACGCTGCTGTTGCAGGTCTCACCGAAAGATCTGGCGTGACTGGAATTAACGGAATGTACGAGGGCTACATGGCGGTCGCTCAGTCGCTGATCTGCCTACCGAAAGTCGTGTGTCACAACGACCTCCACGCTCGGAACGCATTCATCACACGTCAGAATCAAAAACTGCTCACCTACGTCATCGACTGGGCATCGATTGGGCTCGGTCCAGTCGGACTCGACGCAGGAACGATCCTCGGCGGAGCGACCAATTGGCGTGCGGACGAGGCGCGGTTGATCGCCAATATCGAAGGCGAACTTTTCACCGAGTATCTGCTTGGACTGAAGGATGCAGGATTCGTGTGCGAACGTGACCAGGTAAGACTGGGATACCTATCAAACTTTGTGCCGTACCTCTGGTATTACGTCATCGCCGCCATCGGGATGCCCAGCGGCCCACTATCACGCATGTACTCAAAGTGGTTCGGTGCAGAAGGTGATGATCTGCTCGATCAATTCGCTCTGAGGTTACGATTGTTTATGCCGCTGTTCGACGAGGCCGTTTCGCTCGCAAAGCAACTGGGGTAATCCCCAATTGCTCGAATCGAGCGAAAACAACCAACCAAAACCCATCTGCAGTACTACAATTCGTGATCTCGTTCGCACCTCGCTCCCTCAGGTACAGACGCGAACAGGCTACGGCTGGCTAATTCGTCCATTCGAGAACACATGTCTACAAACACGCTTGCACACCTGCTCAACCCATCGTCATCCACCGACGACTCAATCATCATCCCAAACGGCCCGACACTCTCTTACGCCCAGTACGCAGAAGAGATCGAACGAGTAGCAGGAATACTTGCAGGAGCAGGCGTAAAACCTGGTCGACCCGTTTCGATCGTCCTCACCAACAACCTCGAATTCATGGTGCTGTTTCTCGCAGTCGCTCGAGCCGGAGCCGTGGCCGCACCGCTCAACTCCGCTTACACGGTCGACGAATTCAAGTTCTTCATGGAAGACGCCGACTCACAACTCGCAATCGTGCCGCCCGGAGCGCACCTCGGTCGAGACGCCGCAACCCAACTCGGAATTCCAGTAGTCGACGCATCGCTCGATGGTAGCTCAGTCGTTCTCAGCAACGGCAGCGGAACTCTCACTAACTCCGCCGACGCCCAGCCACCGTCACCAGAAGATGTAGCCCTCTTCCTCCACACTTCTGGAACCACCAGCCGACCCAAGGGCGTGCCGCTCACGCACGCCAATCTGATGAAGTCGATCAGCAACATCAAGAACCACTATGTGCTGACTCCCGAAGACACCTCCATCATCGTGATGCCCCTCTTCCACGTTCACGGCCTGATGGGCGCATCCCTCTCAACCCTGAACTCCGGCGGTTCACTCGTAATCCCCAAACGATTCTCTGCCTCAAGCTTCTGGGGCTTGCAGAAAGACTATTCCGCCACGTGGTACTCGGCAGTCCCGACTATCCACCAGATCCTGCTCATGCGAGCCGACGAAGATGACGCCCCACGCGAGTCGTTCCGCTTCATCAGGTCATGCTCGTCAGCCCTCGCCCCAGCCGTCTTTGAACGACTCGAAGATCGCTTCGGCACCCCTGTCCTCGAAGCCTACGGAATGACCGAAGCATCCCACCAAATGTCCTCCAGCCCGATGCCTCCCGGGAAACGAATCCCGGGCACCGTCGGTCTAGCAACAAGTGTTGAAGTGGCGATCATGGACATGGCAGCAACCGGCCAACTCCAGAAAGCCGGCGACATTGGCGAGATCGTCATAAAGGGCGAGAACGTCATGCACGGCTACAACAACAACCCCGAAGCCAACGCCGAAGCATTCGTCGACGGCTGGTTCCGAACCGGTGACCAGGGATTCCTCGACCCCGAGGGCTACCTCGCGCTCACGGGCCGCATAAAGGAACTCATCAACCGCGCTGGCGAGAAGATCTCACCTCTCGAAATCGATGGAATTCTGCTCAAGCACCCTGCGGTATCCGAAGCTGTCTGTTTCGCAGTTCCCGATGAAAAGTATGGTGAAGTCGTCCATGCGGCCGTCGTTCTGAACGGCGATGCCGATCAAGAGGCGATCCGCACGTACTGTCGTGAGCAGATGGCCGACTTCAAGGTTCCCGATGTCGTATACATCGCCGATTCACTCCCAAGAACAGCAACGGGCAAAATACAACGTCGACACATGATCGCCGCCTTCGCCGAAGGCAAATAACGGGCTATCCGTGAAACCACACGCCCAACTTCCCGACCGAAGCAAAGCGAAGTGGAGGGATCTCGATGGAACCAGTCGCACAGTCGTTCAAACAATCGACTTCGTAAGCTATCGCATCAAACAAATAGCCACAGAACAACTGGCGAAGACTGAGGTTAGCTAATGAGTCGAAATCAGGCAGCTCTCGTTCTACTACTGGCGACACTGCTCGTCAGCCTCATAGCGTACTCTCGCGATTCTGACTCGTCCGAGCAAACAGCAATCGCAACAACGACAACAGCTCCAACCACCGAATCCAGCCAATCAATAACCCCGGTCAATCCTCAAAAAAATCAACCCGCACCGGGCATTGCAGTAGGCGAACGGCCTCCCGGATTCTCCCCGGAAACCCTGCCACTACGCAAACTCACCTTCTCAGTTCAAACCCCGAGCAACACACCCGACAACGCACCCGTATATCTCTCACTGGTCGACCTGACAGGCGGCGTTGACAAACACATTCAGATGAAGGACCTCGGTGGCGGCATCTACGAAACCCAGGCCGAAGTCCTCGAAAACGCGATGATCCGCTACACCTACGACCGCTTCGACGCCGAAGGCTGTTGCGCTGCCTTTGCTACTCGTGAAGCAATCGGCGAACTGTTCGAGATGCAGTACCGGTTCCTGCTCACCGACCCAAAGCTGACCACGGTCAACGACACCATCGCCACCTGGGTAGATCTGCGCGCTCAACTCACCGAGGGATCAATCACGGTTCGCGTGATCAATACTTCAACCGACCTTCCCGAGTTCGACGCCGACGTCTCTATATCCGGAATACACGTCGGTACCCGAACCAACGGTGAAATCACCGTGAACGGCCTACCCGCTGGCGAACACAAAATCGTTGTCCACTCCGACACCGCAGATTTCCTGCCCGTTCAACAAACATTAACCCTTGAAGATGGTGAATCCGAAACGGTGACCATCTCCGTCTCCCCCACAACGCTGGTTCCGGTGACGTTCGAGGTACTCCTTCCCGACTCCACCCCCGACGGAGCGTGGGTAAAACTCGCAGGAAACATAAGAAGCCTCGGAGCACGTATCGCACATCCCGCAAAACCACTCACGCCCGACAATTTCTTCATCCCTCTGCTCGAACGAAACGGCATCAACGCATCGGCTGAGTTCATGCTTCCAGTAGGTGCGTTCATCGAGTACTTCTACACGATAGGCCCAATCGGAGCCACCAACGAACGAGCCGAGCAGGGTCGATTCATCTACCGGAGCTTCATCGTCGGTGAAAACGGAAATCACCGCTCCGATCGTGTCAAATTATGGAACAACGAGGGCTGGCCGCTGGTAACGCTGACGATGACCCCGCCTGTGAACACGCCGGAAGATGCAAAGATATCCCTGAACATGGGCCCCTCTTCCTGGATGGAGCGTAACCCCAATGGAACCTATTACACGGTTCTCGGAACTGGTCCAGCAGGAAGCAAAATGCGCTACCGATACATACTTGGCGATGATTTCAACGGAGCCGACGCCTCCGAAGCCGCGATAGACGGACAACGATCTTTCACGGTTGCAAAAGGTGTCGTCGCAATCAACGACACGGTAACCCGGTGGCTCGGACAACGCGACCCGACCACTCGGCGTGATGACGGTTCTCTAGCCGTCACGTTCCGGTTGTCAGTCCCACCCGAAACACCCGCCGACACCAAGATCTTCGTCAACGGCAGTCGACCGGCGTTCGGCGGTGGAGTCCAGATGACACAACTCCCCACGAATCGGTGGATATACCAAGCTGAAGTCGTGTTTGGTCACGACGGTCCGCTCACATATCGCTACGAATTTCCGCTTCAGCGCCCCAGTTCGTACACCATCGATATCAACACCGATTTCGATGGGCAGGTAACAAACGACTGGGTTTCTCTATGGCCAGCAAAGCCCAGATCAATCGAACCCCAACCTGGCTTCATTAAAGGCTTCTACACGCCCGATTTATTTGCAAACAATTTCATAGCCCTATCCGAATCAACGTACAAACGAATTCTCGATCACCAGGGCTCGGCGGTCGCGGTCTCCTCGGTATGGTCATACGGCCAATCCCAGCCCAGCCCAACTCTCGAATTTCGCCCAGTTCAAGCCGGATCCGTTGCCACCCCACTCGCAGAAGTCGTAGAACAGGCACGAATAGCTCACGAAGCCGGGCTGAAAGTCTTCTTCGGCCCGCAGTTCAACATGGAGCAGGCTCGAGGTGGGTTCGAATTCTACAACGGCCCAAAATCCGACGAATGGTGGATCGAATGGCTCAAACTCGCAGACGAAATGTGGACCTGGCAGGCGACCGTCGCCGAAATGATCGACGCCGAGTACATGATGGTCCCGGGTCCGCTTTTCCACGTCTACGACCAGATAGACAAGACATCATACGACCCATTCATCGTGAACTTCGAAGCTGAGCAAGCCCGTCTAATGGCGAAGATCCGCAGGATCTACTCCGGAAAACTGGTCGTCACTGGAAACCCACGGCAATACGACTTCCCCGGCCTGGCCGATTTCAACGGTGTAACAACATACGATCTAGGCGTTCCACAGCTACCCGCTGACACGACCGTAGCTGAGTACGTCGACTACTACGAAGAACGATTTGTCGAACGAGTCGACCCCATCTATGAAAAATGGGGCAACCCAGTATTTTTCTACACCATCCACGCCCCCGCTGTGCCCACGGCGGGCGATGAAGCAGGCGAGATCGCCCAAGCGAACGCACTCGAAGCACTTTTTCAAGTGATCTCAAAACGACCATTTATAAAAGGCGCACTCTCGTGGTCGTACGATATGATCGACACCCCACTCACGCCGAGTGACGGAGTGCGCGGCAGGCTGGCCGAAGCTGTCCTCGCCAAGTGGTACTCGATCCTCGCCAACTAGCCCTCAATCGAACTACCAGCACCCACCCAACTTCCCGACCGAAGCGCAGCGAAGTGGAGGGACCTCGCTAGACTCACAAACCATCCCAGCCAACTGTCATCTGGAATGATCACAATTAACGATCAGAACCTGCCCCCACACACTCAACCCTTGTCCAACAGCGACAAAAACACCGTCGCCAACCCCATATACGCCGCAATGCCGGCAATATCTGTAACAGTCGTCAAAAACACCGCAGAAGCCGCCGCCGGGTCAGCCATCACAGCTCTCAAAGTGAACGGAATCAGCACCCCCGAAAGAGCAGCAATGATCATGTTCAAAAACAGCGCCCCGGCAACGATCCCAGCAAGATAACCGTCGCCTCGCCACACAAACACCACCCCCGCTGATCACAGCCGCAATCACTACCCCCTGCGCAATCGCCAGCAAAGCCTCTCGAACCAACAAACGACGAGCGTCCCCGGTAGCGGTTTCACCAATCGCCATCGAGCGAACAATAATCGTAAGAGTCTGAGTCCCGGCAATTCCGGCCTGCCCCATCACAACCGGCAAAAACACAGCCAGAATCGTCAGCGAATTCAACGTCTTCGTGAATAAACTGAGCACCAACCCCGTCGCAAGCAGGGTCGTAAGATTAATCATCAGCCACGGAAGCCTGTTTCTAACAGAACCACGAACCGAATCAACCGCTCGCGCATCACCCTGAACACCAAGCATGCGGAACATGTCTTCCGTAGCTTCCGACTCGACCACATCGACCAGATCCTCGATCGCGATCGTGCCTTCCAGCCTGCCATCAGAATCAACAACCGGAATCGACCGAATCTCATAGCGCTGCATCAACCGCGCAGCATCTTCCTGGTCTGTGCCAGCCTCGACCGACACCACATCCGCATTCATCACATCCGATACTTTCGAACCAGCCCGAGCAAATACCAGATCTGGCAACTCAAGAACACCAACCAGCAGCCCCTCATCGTCAACAGCGAACAACTGACGCATGTCCTCAGGTTCAAGCCCAGAATTACGCAACACGGTTATCGCCCTCGGAACTGGCCACGACTGGCGAATCGCAACAAACTCGGTAGACATAAGGCCACCGGCGTCATCATCCTGATACAGCAACAAATTACTAATCGAAGAACGATCTTCCATTCGTACCAAGATGTTGCTCGAATCTGCCCAGTCGATCCCGCGCAACACGTCCGCAGCAACGTCGTTCGAAACACTCTGGAGAACCGCCGCCATTCGATTCCCATCGATCATGCCCGACACCTCAACAGCCTCATCAACCTCCATGTGC
>Ga0302123_10002090_pt1 | contig 13777 bp, 14 predicted proteins | sample CB21_321_MG_FD_203109 | JGI IMG/M metagenome (GOLD analysis project Ga0302123, IMG submission 203109) | Marine microbial communities from Western Arctic Ocean, Canada - CB21_32.1 | ecosystem: Environmental > Aquatic > Marine > Oceanic | place: Canada: Western Arctic Ocean | collected 2017-09-28 | reverse complement strand
AGGGGTTTTGCTAGCGCAAGGAACCTATACATTACTTTCAACATACATGTCACACGAATCATTTACACAATACGGCTGGAGAATTGCTTATATATTTGGTGGTCTTATGATATTCCACAGTTATTTTGCAAGAAAAAATATTGCTGAATCAGATGAATTTAAAAACAGTATTAAAAGAACAGAATATAAGAAGACAATAAAATCAATGTTCAGCAATTATAAGGTAGTTTTAATGTTAGGTATACTGACGTTGGCAGGAACTCAATTGTTTTGGGGATGTTTTATGGTTTATTTGCCAAGCCTCATATCATTAAAATATGCGAATCCTGACTTAACAGCACATATGGCTACTATTATTCTGTCCGGAATAGTTGTCGGTGCAGTTATTGGCGGTATATTAGCTAACATAACTAATATTAGAGCAGTTTATAGTATAGGATCACTATTATCTTTGGTTTTAATTCTGCCAATGTATTTGGCCATCAGCTCTGAGTCATGGATAACCCTATGTATCTATTGTTTTGCATTTGCGTTACCTCAAGGAGCATGTGGGACTCTGGGATTACTATTATTGTCTAGACGACTACCTGTCAGGTATAGATATACGCTATTAGCTACTGCTTATGCTAGTTCCGCTTTTTTATTCATTGGAATACCACCATTCATATTCTCATACTTTACAAGAGAATCATCGATGTATATCCCTATGCTAGTTTTAGGGATAGGTTATTTTATTCAGTTAATCTCACTTCAAATATTCTATAAAAAAACTGCCATTGAAGTATAGGTATCAATCTATAGGGGTCTTGTGGAAGAAGCACCAAAAGTGCGGCTTTAATTTTATATATATTAGGAAATAGCCAAAGAGTAAAAAAAAACCAAGGAGCAAACGAAACCACTCAGGAACTATTAAACGGTTACTTAATGGCCATCCCGTCTTCGGGCCTATCCCCTGTCACTCTTCTTCGATAACTACTTCCCTGATGGAGCTCACAGTTGACTTAACCGGCAGAAAATCTCGACCTGATAATATAATGTCACCTTTATCATCAACTCTATATTCTATACCATTTGGCACAACTAGATTGTCTGTTTTCTCCTCTTCCATATATGCTAATGAAGCATTTTTTATTGTCGAAGACATAGCTTCTCTCATAGCAGGATAAACAGTATTAAGCAGACCTTGCTCAATGTTATCGATATTTAAACCAGTATTTTCAATAATAGAGCGAAAGATGCCATTTTCAGTTGGCTTGATCTCTATTTTTACTTTTACCTCAAAATTCCTCATCGTATGTATATCTATGTTTTTTAGTCACTGATCTTATAATAGACATTATTCATATGGTCTCATATTCTAACCGTACAGGTCGGAATTTTTAGCCGCTTCTAAATCAATATTATTAAATCCCGCACACCTAAGCAATATGATTTTCACTCCCTGTGCATATAATTTTTTAAGAATGGCGTGTTGCTCGGTCGTTCATAGAAGATTTTGGCTCCTGCCAAAATCGAATCACTACCCTCGCAGATGGTTTTGCCTCAGACGCCCACCTCCGTACCGATCTTCCAAAAAACAAGCCTACAGTCTCGTTTTTGAAAGCCAGTACTGCGTATATGGCTCTACGGGCTGGGAAATACCTTCCAGCTTCCAAAGGTCGAAGCGCTACGCACAATCTCTCAATGGAGCCGAAAGGCAGCCCTTCTGAGGACTACTCCACCTCGGCTTCGCCTCTCCCTGTCTCGCAGCGTTTTCATTTAGGTGGTCATTAACAAATGTGCAAATAGCGTCGTAGCCAGTTGCCAAAATAACACTTTGTTCATTTAATTGAGACGAAGTATATTCAATCCCAAAGTTGTAATTTTGATTACATTTCTCAAAAGACTCTTTGTCATACAGCTTGGATGAAAAAAATAAAATCTTCATAATATCTCTTACCTCTAATTCTTATGATATCGCTAATCCGAATAAGTTTTATACTGACATCACTTTATTCTGCACTGATATTTTGCTTGTGTCCACGCCTCTTCTAGCTGAATTATATTTGCATCTTCGACAGGCATATTTTGAGATTCCAGGATAGATTCCAATGCACGAAAACGGCCTTCAAATTTACGACAAGACTGACGCATAACTTGCTCTGGGTCTTCTCTTAAGTGTCGAATAAGGTTCACGCAAGAAAACATCACATCACCCACCTCATCCAAAACCGCCATTTTATCATTTTGAGTGAAGGCTTCCTCTAATTCAATCACTTCCGACTTAAGTTGAGTAAGCACTTCCGATTGTTTTTCCCAGTCAAATCCAACACTTGCTACACGAGTTTGTAGCTTTTTTGCAATAGAAAGTGCAGGTAAATTATAGGCGATATCATTCAAAATACTTTCTGTGTTTCCGATATTATGCTGCACTCTTTCTTGCTTTTTAATCGTTTCCCACTGTTTTTCTAAATCACTCACAGATAAGTTATTTTGTTTAGCAAAAACATCTGGATGACGATCAATTAGCTTTTGTTTTAGATGTTGGACCACTCCTTTAAAATCAAAGTTTCCCGATTCTTCTGCAATACGAGAATAAAAAATAACTTGATTCAATAAATCCGCAACTTCTCCTTTTAACTCACTATAAGCACCTCGTTCGATCGTATCAGCCACTTCATAGGCTTCCTCTATTGTGTGAGGTGTAAGTGATTGATAAGTTTGCTTTTGGGTCCATGCACATCCTTTTTCGGGATCACGCATTTGTGCCATGACATCAACTAACTCGGTAATTTCTTTTTCTAATGACATATTCCAAGACTACCATTTATCTCGCAGCGCTCTTAAAACCTTAAAAGCCTCAAGCCCTGAATCTAATGTATTAATCCCTGCTTTTATTGCTATTTTTGCAACCACGCTTGCTTCATTTACTTGCAGAAATAAATTATATTGAAGCTCATCTTGAAGCGTTGAAACCGATCTTGTTTCAGGTGTTTGTTTATCTAATCTTTCTAGCCATGTGGCGGCAATTTTATTTTCTGAATCAATATCCTTTGTAAATGCTAAGTTGGTTTGAAAATAATCATGTGCCGGATAAATACAGGTATTATCTGGCAACCTCGCAATCTGGCTCAAAGACAGATAAAGCGCCTTCACATCAGCGCTTGTAGCACGCACATTGCCCACTCCCGCATTAAAGATAACATCACCACAAACTAAATAACTATCATCCTCTGAATAAAAGCAAATATGTCCTTTTATATGCCCCGGAGTCGCCAACACTTTCAACGTTATATCCTCGGCAAAAGAAATCATTTCTCCATCTTCTAAAGCGATATCCATGTGAGGCACGTCATTTTGATTTGAAATATGAGCATATATTTTCGCACCCGTTAACTTAGAAAGTTCCAATGCGCCTTGATAATGATCAAAATGTTCATGGGTCAGCAATATTGCCACAATCTTTTTCTGTGCCTTTTTTGCTTGCTCAATCGCTTGTAAGGGATCAAAAGGATCCACCACAACAGCAATATCCTCCACAGAGCTTACAATCAGATGATTATAGTTTTGGAAAGGATTATCGACATACCATCTAATAACCTGTGACATGTAACTCCTTTTATCCTTTTAGCGTATCTAGCGCTTTCTTTTCATACTCTGCTGCTAACGTGTGCATGCTTTTTTCAGCACACACCTCAGATAAGAGCATGTAAGTTCTTGCGCAGGCTTTTTCTGACAAAATCCTATTTAAGGCTTCCTCGGCTTTGGCAAAATCTTTTGCCGCAATGGCCGCTCTGGCATATAAATGTAATTGGCGATGCGTAAGCTTTGGTGAATGTTTTGAAATCCACGTATTCATTAGCGTAAAGGCTTGCTCATCTGAACGATGTGGGTTTGTCGCATAAATTTCAAATAAAACATCATCCCAGACGTCTAACATCAATTTTTTGAGCAAGGTACTAGCTTTTCCATGTTCTTTCAGCGAGTATAAACCATGGATATAGGCATCCACGACTTTATGTTGTTTTTTAATCTTTCTTGGAATGCTTTCCCACACATCATTAAAAGAAAGTTGTGAGATTTTACGAGCATTATTTAATAAACCGATATAACAAACTGATAAATAATCATTATAGGATTTTTGCACTAAATGCATCTTGCTCATTTTAGGAAGTAGCTCGTTTAATGAGACATAATCCTGAACTTTGATATAAAGGTTTGCAAGCGCCTCATAAATAACGCTAGGCTGTTTTGATCTCTTGGCAGTTTTTAGCAATATCAACTCTGCTTCTTGGTATTTTTGCTCGGCAATCAATGCTTTGGCATATAACCAGCCACAAATCTCATTATGGATAAATTTGTCATTACTTTTAGCATATGCTTTTACGATAAGGTCATAGTTACCTAGCTCGTAAGCGGCTTTTAATTTTAGTATCTCAGACTCTTCAGACATTCTTAATGCATTAAGCGTGCTTCGGTTTTCGTTATTTTTTTCCAGCAAACGCCAATCATTAATCGCGATAAGGTGAATACTTTCTTTTAAGTTTTCAAGCGCTTTTTTTCTTTTACGTCTCGTAAACCCTTGGCTCCAACGACCAGGAATTTTCAATATTGTTTTAAGCACAGCAAGCACAAACCAGATCACAAGAATAAGTGCCACACCGGCACAAACGCCTAACCATAAAGGCATTTTGATGAGTTTATCACCATAAACCACCATGAAATAACCTTGCTCATTCACAAGCACAACACTGGCTGCGCCAGCAATGACTAAAACAAGGAGAAATAAGATAAAGCGTTTCATTATTTATCTCCTTTCGTCACACCCATAGGCTGTTCAATCGATTGAGTTTGTGTCTGCTGTACGACATGATTAAGGTCAATGGCTGAGACTGACTGCAAAGCTTGATCTAAAGCTTTGACTGACGCATCTGGATTAATCAGTTGTAACTCATTTGCCGTTTTCAACCATGATTTTGTTTTCGCATTGGATACAAAGTAGGTTTTCACGAGTTTTTTCGCCTCTGATAAGTTCTGCTCAAAGAGTCTTCCGTAATTTTGGAAGGCGGCGATTTGCGCTTGCTGCAAATATACATGTAATGAATACTGAATTTCACTTCTGGTACGTTTTTCTATCAAAGCGGTGTCCGTGTCACTCAAGTCCTCAATAGTTACAAGACTTTTTAGCCTATCCCAACTGGCGGCCATTGAATCACTAATTGAATTTGACTGCATCGTTTTCGATTTAGTCTTTACGGTAACGGCATTCCCAGGTTTAATCATTTCTAATTGATCTGCTTGAGATAACAAACTACCGATCTTTGACAATACTTGCCCACTATTTAGCTCACGCTGTGTTTGAATAACGCCCAAAGCTTTTCGTGTTTGGTAAAGCGCTGTTTTTCCCACACCACCTAATGGTGTCAAAGCATTTTGGGCACTTTGCACCAACCCTGCTGCCGCACCAAAGTCAGAGGTAATCAATATATATTGTGATGCCAAGTTTAAATAAAGCATCGCGGCATTAGTATTTACCGCATCAATTTGTTGGCTTAAAATATTTTGAGGGAGGAGGTAATTATTTTGCACAAGGTTAATACGTTGCGTTAAGGCATTCAACTTACCTTGATAGCTACCAAGAGATGAATTAAATGCTGATTTGACCTGCTCACTTTGATTTGAAAATGTTGCAATTTTTGCATTTGCTTTATCCAATTCTGTTTTTAATTGTGTAATTTGTGATTGTTGTGCTTTTTCTAAGGTCGCTTGTGTTTGAAAATTCTGTTCTATCTGCTTCAAAGGCGTTTGTTTTATTTCATACAAACCATATCCCGCAATCACAATAGCCACCACTGCCAAACTCACGGCAATTGCACTGCCGCCACGAGATGGTTTTACGGTTTTCACTTTTGCTTCCGGTTTGTGCACCTTTGCATTGTCGGGCATTGGGTCACTTGATGTTGATTTTTCTGGTTTTGAATCGACTTTTTTATCTTCTGTCATTATCTCACCCTTTTATAAAACTCTAGAATTTCTTTAACAATATCATCATTCTTTACGCTTTTTAGCAGAATCATATTAGCAAACCCTTTGTCTTTCGCCCAGCGCATCATTCGCTCATTCGTCACAGTGATAACTGTGTTTAATAAGCATGTTGGGTCAGGCAATAATTCCCAAGCATTTTTTAACGCCCCAAAACTACTAAATACAATCATATCATAATGTTGCTCTTGCCTCAGTTTAGCCTCAATTTCTGGAAATTGCAGTGCTTTTGGTGCAATTCTCTGATAGCAATCAATATAGGTCACCTCAGCACCCTTTGCCTCCAGTGTTTCTTTAATCAACTCACGCCCCTTACCACCTCTAAAGATAATAAATTTTTGGTCCTTCACGCAGGATAATTCTGCCAATTCAAGCAAGGCTTCAGAGCATGGATGCTTAGGAAAAATCACGAGATTATTAATTTTAGATTCTAAATACTTTGCTGTGGCATCGCCTATGGCATATAGGTTCTCTACTTGCTTTAGTTTTTGTCGACAAATGCTGTTATTTGTAGAAAAGCGTACTGCATTCTTACTGATAAAAATACAACTCACATCTGATTGAATTTTCTCTAATTGATGATTGATATTCAAGGGTTCAATTTGGATACAGGGAAACACACCAACATTGGCTGAATATTCTTCAAGTTTTTGTGCTAATAATGTGGAAGTAGTGAACGGTCTTGTCACCAATATGTTTAGATTCTGTAATGCGTCATTTTGCATGGGTGTTGGTTGGTAATGCGGTTTTGGATCTGGCAAAACTATAAATATAACCAATCATTGAATGTAAACCGTTATTCCGTGTTGCACTTAAGTGACTATCTAAACCAATTTCTTTCAGAAAATCCGTTGTAGAATTCGCAATATCTTCGGGCTTTTGCGCACTGTAAATTTCTAGCAACATCCCAATAAGCCCTGAAACAATCATAGCGTCACTCATACCGATAAAGTATACCCTGCCATCTTTGTATTCGGCATCGAACCACACTTGAGATTGGCAGCCTTTGACAAAATGTTCATCATCTTTTTTATCTTCAGGGTATAGTGGTAAAGATTTTCCCATGCCAATTAAAAAAGCATATTTGTCTTCCCAATCATCAAAGAAGCTAAAATTATCAACAAGTTCCATTTGTTTCTCTATAACGCTCATAGCAGATCAGTATTTATTCATATTTTATAACTATGAATAGTTTAGCACACACATGCTCTAATAAAATAAAAAATTAAGGTGTCGTCGACATGATTATTCAGAAGTTTCTGCTATACATTTTAATATATTTTATTGAAACAATGGTAGTTTTATGTCGGGTGATTTTGAATTTTACAAAAATGAAGCTGATGAAATCTCTAAATGCAAAGCAGATGCCTTAACCTCTATCAAACAAAAACGTTTTGATACCATTGCCACACATGGCACCTACAATCTTGCTGAAGCCATGCGAAATAATGGCTCAATTATCGAACCTGTGTATATGTCTACGGCACAAGTTTTTCGAGATAGCAATGAATTAGAAGCCGCTCTGAGCTATCAAATCCCAAGCTGGTCTTATTCACGCATTAATAATCCATCCATCTATTATTTAGAGTCAACCTTAGCACTGCTTGAAGGATATCAGTGCAATCTAGAAACAAGCTGTTGTGTCACCGCTTCCGGCATGTCAGCAATCGTGACTGTAGTAGATGCCTTACTTGCGGATAATATTGATGCTAATTTTATCTCCTCCTCACAAGTTTATGGTGGAAGTTTTCAGCAGTTCTCTGTACGCCAAAAACAAAAGAGCCATAATGTCCGTTGGGTTTACCCCTCAGCACCCATAGAAGAATGGGAAGCTCAAATTGATGGGAACACACGATTTATTTATATCGAAACACCGACAAACCCGAGCTTAGCACTTTGTGATATTTCGGCCCTTGCCGCACTTGCGCATCAATACGGCATCCCCCTCGTCGTAGATAGTACATTGGCAACACCCGCACTACTTCGACCATTCGCCTTTGGTGCTGATATTGTTATCCACTCTCTTTCTAAGACCATAACAGCATCTGGGGTCTCTATTGGTGGTGCGATCATTTCCAAAAAGGATATCACTGCGAATTTTTTAACCCGCGAAGAGACCGCAGACTTTGCCACCTACCTCAAACTTTTACCAAATCGTGATAATGGTGCCTGCTTATCTCCCTTACAAGCCTTCTTAACTTTATCGGAATTACGCACCATCCGCACACGTATCAACCATCTTTCCCAAACGACTGAAAAAGTGGTCGGTTTTTTAGAACTGCATGCGAATGTCGAGAAAGTTTATTATCCTGGAAGCACTCAACACGAACAACATGATCTTGCAAAATCATTATTTAAATTAGTGGATGCGCCTAATATAAATCGGTATGGTCATTTGGTTTCTTTTACTATAAAAGGTGGTCTTAATGAAACCAAGCAAATTTTAAGTTCCTTTAACCTCATCTTTCGAGCCACCGATTTAGGACGGATCAAGTCTGTCGCAACCATCCCCGCTATTTCAACACACCAGCAACAAGGAGATAAAGGGCGAGATCTTGCAGGAATTCCGAATAACCTCATCCGCCTTTGTGCGGGTGCCGAGCATCCTCAAGATATTATTGATGATTTAGAGCAAGCGTTAAACGTTGTCTAATCAAGGCTTAAGAAAAATGCTTCAAAATACGTTTCTTCGCTTTTTCAATACGATAACGTTGATCCCTCTCATCAATATTTACGGTTCTGTCGCATTAATTTCAACAACTTAAGATTGACTAGCCTCTAGACCTACTTATGCTGCGAGATCATAAAATTGCTCCCAAACAGGTTTATTTGGCGAATCTTTCATTTGTCTTTTTCTGAGCATATGATGAAGTTCTATTCCAGTGATGGTTGCTTTGGCTGAATCAAAAGTTTTAAAGCCTAGAGTACACTTTGTTATCTTTTTGATAAATCTATGGTCTAGCTCAATAATATTATTGAGATATTTAACGCGCCTGACTTCAATAAACAAACAGCATATTCCCGCTAAAAATAGCAACATGTTTAAACGATGACAAGCTGCTGTATTTGCGCCACTTTTGTCAATTGTTACCTTTTCTGGAAGTCCACTAGACCCAATAGCTTTCTCAAAAAACCTCATGACTGCAGCTCTATCTCTCTTTTGTGATAACATGAAATCAATGGTGGCACCCTCTTTATCTACTGCTCGATAAAGGTAAACCCATTTACCATTGACTTTGATATAAGTTTCATCCATGCGCCAGCTCTTACCTACAGGCTTTTTATATTTTCTAAATTTTGATTCTAATTGAGGAGAATAATGAACTACCCAGCGTTGAACACTTGAGTGATCTACACATATTCCTCGTTCTTCCATCATTTCTTCAATATCACGATAGCTCAAAGCGTAAGCTAGCTTCCAACGCACTGACATCAAAATAATATCTTTAGGAAATCTTCGCCACTTAAAACTAATCATATCCCGTCCATTGAAAAATAAAAAATTATACCAGATCAAAGTTTTAATGCGACAGAACCTGATGGACAGCGTTCAGGTGTGAAGTCTCATTCCGATCAAGCCCCAAGACGTTCCCGTTTTAATAGGTAATACTTAAATTTTTTCTTTTATCAGGAAATGTTGTATTGCCGTATTTAGATTATTTGGAGCATTCAACATTATAAAGTGCCCAGATTTTATATGAGTGACTTGTATGCTAGGATTGGCTTTATAGATCACCTTGATGTCTTCTGAAGGTGGCTCGGCAGCAACATATAAGGTAGGAATAGTTAAATCTTCAAGGCCGGCTATTTTATCAACTTTATAAGCCTCACCCAATAATTTGACGAATTTGTTAGGTGCTTGCTGCCAAAACTTTAGCATTTCTACTATTTTTATTTTCATACGTGTCAAATCATCATAAGTTTGATTGATCATTTTTTGTTGGATAATATGCTTTAAGTGTTCTGTGCTAGAATCAGATTCTAATTGAGAGATAAAACCTTTATTTGCTGCAGATATTGGCAAGGACATTGTGGTGTCAATAATGATCAGAGCATGTAATTGTATTTTAACAATATTGGATAATAGAAGCGCAATAACACCTCCCATGCTATGTCCAACAAGGACAAAGTTTTTGATGTTATGTTTTGCAATGCAAGAAGCGACGGCGTGGGTGATAGATTGAAGATATGAATGGCTTTGCTTCCCAGATCGATCTAAAATAAAGGTGCTATAGTTTGGCGATAAGATGGAATACCGATTTTTAAAGTATTTAATTTGGGCCTTAAAATCATTTGGTTCACAACACCAGCCATGCAGAAAGATGATGGTTTGAGTTGCTGTTTTATTTTCGATATATTGGTATTTCATTTTTAGTTTTCGAGCGATTTATATTTAACTTTTAATATAAGTGATTTGCCATAATTTGCCAAAGTAGGTAACAATAATATTGCTTAACCTTAATCTTTGGTAGTATTGAATGTACTAGAAATCATTGAACAAACCAATATGCCTTTAGAATCCTACAAGACACTCGAGCATAAATTTAAACGCCTTTCACACCTAGATCATCTTGCAGCCATTACTGGTTGGGATGAGCAAACAAAGATGCCAAAAGGTGGTGGTAAAGTACGTTCAGAAGCCATGGCAACCTTAATGGAAATGCGTCATGATTTATTAATCAGTGATGAAATGGGTTCCTTAATAAAGCAAGCCAAAAATGAATCATTAACATCAGATTGGGAAATTTCTAATTTTAAACTGATTAAAAAACAATACCTTAAAAATAAATCCATTCCAAGTGACTTAGTCAGTCGACAAACCTTGGCAAGCATGGCATCTCAGCAAGCGTGGAGAACTTGCCGTGCAGATAATAATTGGAAAGACTTTGCACCTTTGCTTGAAAAAACACTTCGTTTAACCAAAGAGTGCGCTGAGATACAGTCTGATATTTTTAATAAAAGCCCATATGACATTTTGCTAGATGAATATTCACCAGGAATTGATCAAGCCATTATTGATCCTATATTTAATGATCTTGAGGAGTTTCTACCCAGCTTTATCCAAAAAGTTTGCGTGAAACAGCAAGATCAACCATTGATTGAAATCACAGGTGAATTTCCACCAGCAAAGCAAAAAGAACTAGGGCTTGCCTTGATGAAGGTTTTAGGGTTTGATTTTAATCATGGTCGTTTAGATGAAAGCCACCACCCTTTTTGTGGTGGAGTGCCTGAGGATGTACGGATTACAACACGTTATGATCGTAATGAGTTGATTTCTTCAGCCATGGCAATCTGCCATGAGACTGGTCATGCTTTATACGAAATGGGATTGCCTAAAGAATGGTTGTCTCAGCCGGTGGGTGCCGCTCTTGGAATGTCTATGCATGAAAGCCAGTCATTGTTGATGGAAATGCAAGCGTGCCGAAGTCCTGAATTTATGAATGTTATATCATTACAGGCTCGATTAATCTTTGGGGATACGGAGATGTTATCTGCGGAAAATTTATACCGACAATATACTCGTGCCAAGCCTGGGTTTATTAGGGTGCATGCGGATGAAGTAACCTATCCACTCCATGTCATTATGCGTTACAAAATTGAAAAGCAACTCATTGATGGTGACTTATCGGTGAAAGATCTTCCAGAAGTTTGGAATATGTATATGCAAAAATATTTTGGGTTATCAACGCTTGGTAATGACATGGATGGCGTGATGCAGGATGTGCATTGGCCATCTGGTTGCTTTGGCTATTTCCCTGCCTATACCTTTGGTGCTTTGATTGCCGCGCAAGTATATCAATCTGCGTTGACCGCGACGCCTGAGATTCCGAAACAAATTGCACGTGGTGATTTTTCACCTTTATTGGGTTGGCTGCGACGAAATGTGCATCAATATGGGTCAAAATACAACTTTACAGATTTGATGGTTAAGGCAACAGGGCAACCTTTGAATGCACACTTTTATATTGATCATATTCAGAAAAGATATGGGTAGGATGGTCGGTATTATGCATTTAATTTTATCAAGTTGCTCCACTGTTGAGATAAATGGATTGTGTGTTCACGTTGCAAGAAAGAATGTGAAGTATTTACGTTTAGTTGTCTGTCACCCAGATGGGCGAGTGCGTGTTACAGTTCCAAACCATGTATCAGACTATAATATTCAATCTTTTGTGACGTCAAAATTTGATTGGATTAAGCAGAAGCAACTGATCTTTAAAGAGAGACCAATTCAATTACAGAAACAATTCGTATCAGGAGAGATGCATTATTTATTAGGGATAGGTTATCGAATGACATTGACTGAGCGTTCTGGAAAACATGAGGTTCAACTCCTTTCTTCTGGTGAGCTTAAGATGTTTGTGAGGGCAGGAACTTCAATTGAAAATAAAGATAAGCTTCTAAATGCATGGTATCGGATGCAGCTGAATAAAATGATCGTTGAATTACTTGAGGTATGGCAACCTATTGTGGGTAAAAAAGTGCGAGAGTTTGGGATTAAGAAAATGAAAACTAGATGGGGCACTTGCAATATTCAGAAGAGGCGTATTTGGCTCAACTTAGAATTGATAAAGAAAGCGCCTCAATGTTTGACCTATGTGCTTGTACATGAATTGGTGCATTTTTATGAGCGGCACCATAATCAAAAATTTGATGCTTGGATGACGAAGCTTTTACCCGATTGGCGTGATACTCGCGTGGTTTTGAATTGTGGTTCGTTGACGCATCAAGGGATATAAGAGAACAGGTTATTATTCTTCGTTATTTCTCCTCATGAGCATAACGATGGTGTATATCATGATAATGTTGATGCGAATGGGTCGTTTTTTCATGTTGATGCGTATGCGATTTTGAGTTATCCCATTCAAAGTCATACTTATATCAACACCATCAGAAAAGTGAAGATGGGTAGGGCTAATACTAAAGCACGTATAATGCATACAGCCCAACCCAAGACTCATATATTGCCATCCAGAATCATATCTTACATGGCTCAATCACCACCAAACACACCGACAACGTGCCTATAGGTTACGGTGAGAGGGTGTAACATGCAATCACCACATCAAATCTAGTGTGGTTTTTTGGTGGCACTTTAACTACCTTTGACTATTGAAGTAGGGCGGTTAATAATGATTGCAGGGGTATTTCTTGTAATATACCTACATGTTTTTTGCTAAAACTATTTACATTAATTATTTTTATTGCTATTATTATCCCATGATCTGGTTAAATTTAAATAAAGGATATGACATGTTAGCTCGAATGAATCATCATCATACAATCACATTGCCATCATTAAACATCTTGGTTACTCTAAAAAAATATTGGAAGGCTTATTTGAAGGCTGCCAATAATTTTGGTGAAGTTCAAGCTAACGCCCTTTACCCTAGAAAATAAGGTACGTTTTAAACAGTCTTAATGGTGGCATATCTCTCTCCTTCTCTCAATAAATCCTTACCACCTTTATTACTTAAACTTCAGCATTAAGCGTGATCAATCACGCATTTAATTTCTAACATCAAAGTATCTCTAACTCACGGATTGATATATAAATTATACAAAGCCAGAAATAATCATTGGTAGTTTATATTTCAAAAGTATTACTGAACTCAAGAGTTATGTTATCACTGTTAATTTAGTCAATATCTTAATTTAGACAGTCAGGATGTTGTTCTATCCTATTATCTATTATAGATTACCCCGTGTGCAACTTTAGAAGATCCAAATAATGAATTAACCACCTTAACCAGAG
>Ga0302123_10002089_pt1 | contig 13779 bp, 12 predicted proteins | sample CB21_321_MG_FD_203109 | JGI IMG/M metagenome (GOLD analysis project Ga0302123, IMG submission 203109) | Marine microbial communities from Western Arctic Ocean, Canada - CB21_32.1 | ecosystem: Environmental > Aquatic > Marine > Oceanic | place: Canada: Western Arctic Ocean | collected 2017-09-28 | reverse complement strand
GAGAATCTTGAGATTACCTGAGTATCGCCATAGTTAAATCCAATATTGTCTGCCTCTGCCACCAATGTTCCGGAACGCTCGGCTTCGTGGGCTTCCATCTTCACCTTCCCGGGCCGATCCCGTCTGGCCATGCGCATCTCGCGCATTGTTTCCAGTTCCCTCACGCGTCCCTCGTTGCGCGTCCCCCTCGCCTTGATACCTCCCCGAATCCAATATTCTTCCTGTCGCAGTTTCCTATCGAACAAGGCGTTTTTCGTCTCCTCTGCCTCGCGGTTGGCGCTTCGCCGCGCCAGGAACGTCTCATAGTCGCAGGTCTGGTCAAACAGCTCGCCCCGATCAATGTCCACTATGCGGGTAGCGATTCTCTGCAAGAACATCCGGTCGTGGGTAACGAAGATCAAGGCGCCCGTAAACCGAACCATCATCTGTTCCAGTTCCATGATGGAATCAATATCCATGTGGTTAGTCGGTTCATCAAGTAGGAGGATATCCGGCTCGCCAACAAGCGCCCTCTTCAAGAGCACTTGACGTTTTAGGCCAGTGGAAAGAGAACTGAAATCGCGGCCAGCATCCACCCCAAGTTGAGAGAGGCTTTTGCTGACCTGTTCCCTCTTGTACCAAACTCCTTCCATATCAAGGTTGTGGTGAATGAGTTCCAATTCTTCCTGTATAGGCAGCGTGCCTTCAGTTAGCAACCTGGCGCTTGGGGATGGATTCCGTGTGATCCGGTCAACGTATTCTCTGCTTCCGCTGGCGACTACATCAAACACGGTTCCGGGCAACTCATGGGGCACATCTTGTGAAAGATAGGCGGAGTGTACGCCCTTTTGAACTGAAACAGCGCCGGAGTCTGGTTTGATGCTTCCAGCTATCATCCGTAGCAGCGTTGATTTCCCCGACCCGTTCCTGCCAACCAGGCCAACCTTTTCTCCTCGCTCAACGGTTAAGCTGACCCCCTCAAAGAGTGAGACGCTATTAAAAGCAAGGGATATTCCTTGCATACTTATGAAGGCCATAAAGGGAAGTTACCTCGCCACTAATATTTTCTTAACGCGACCCAATTGACCGCTTTCCAGCCGCAATTTTATTCCATGCCCGAAGGGATATTTTGAAGACAGGACAACCCCGCTCTGACGAAATTCAAAACCAGATCCTTTAGGAGCCAGGGAATATGGTGAGTGTCTAGCTTCAAAATTGGGATTAGCGGATATATGTTAGGCTTCAGGATCGTCCACTGTGAAGGGCCAGAACGGGAACTTATGAGGCTTGGCTATCAGCCCAGAACTTCATAAATAGGCGCTTTTTCTGCAATTCTTTTTATACTAACTCTTCAACAATTGATCGCAGATTTTTTTGCGGAGAGGTCAGCATACTCCTCGTGGGAAATCTCGTCTAAGGAAGGTACTCGCAATGCAAAATCAACCGACTGTCAGTACTGACACTATAACAAAACTGGAGTATGCCGTTAATTCGTCATTCGCTATGTACGCTGGGATGAAGCTTGATGTATTTAGCCCTTTGAAAGATGGCCCGAGGGCTGTATAGGAGGTGGCTGAAGCGTTAGAGGTAAAGCCGACCAGACTGCGTAGTTTTCTTTACGCTTTAGTCAATGCGGAGCTTCTGACAGTGCAAGATGGGCTATTTTCGAACACTCCCGACGCGAATTATTTATTGGTTTAGGGACTTCCGTCATATATGAGCGGGATGCACGAAATGTTTACGGAGATGTGGAATACTGAACTGAAACTGGCTGAATCAATTTCCACTGACACTCCTCAGGCAAAGATAGATTTCTCTTCCATGCCGGTGGAAGAATTAGAGCCTAATCTTCTGGGTCTTCACGGCGGAACATTGGCAACCGGTCGCCAAATTACCTCATGGCATGATTTCTTATCCGACAAGACTTTATTAGACGTAGGCGGCGGGACAGGAGGTCTTGCAATCGCTGTTGTCGAAGCCTTCCCTCACATACTAGCAACGGTTGTTGAACCCCCCAATATTGAACCAATCACTAAAAAAGTCATTAATGAAGCTGCTTTGTCAGATCAAATCGAAGTTATATCTGCCAACGTCATTGAAATGCAGCCTCCCGGCATGTACGACGTAGCCAGATTACGTTGCCTTTTCCAAGTTCTCTCTCCGGAGGAGTGCCAAAGCATACTTCATAACGTTAGCAAATGTCTTAATCCTGGCGCTTTGATATATATTGTAGGTCAAATATTGGAAGACTCTCGCCTTTCACCGGCAAGTGCAGTCGGAACGAACATGTTCTTCGCCAAGCACTGGGACGTCGAAGTAAGCGTCTTGATGTATCCCGTAAGACACAAGAAGTCTAATCCCAGGTTCCATTCGGACTATTGGAGCGCTAGCCCAAATAAAACTAAGGGAAACTCTGATATGGAACACCCCTTCTTCTACATACTGTGGGGGGCACCGGCGCGACACAAATGCATTGACTGGACGAGACAGGAATGCATGACATGGTGGCCACTAAGGCTCCCGGAGTCCCTGGCTGCAGACCCATGGTAGAGCTCATCATATGTGGCGAAGGACCGGCTTTCCCCACCCTCGAGCCAGGTGAAAAACAGCCCTACAGGAGCGAAGCTGCAATCTTAGTGGCCCAAGAAATGAAAGAAGGCGTCCCTGAGCTTGTGTGCAATTACAAAAACCTCGTATGTTTGTGCTCGCCGACCTGTCGGGGAGCCCCCAAGAATGTTTTCGTTGATGTGCGCTCGAACATCGTAGACTTGCCCCCGCCTGAATACCCCTATAACGAGATCAACCTCACACTGCTAACATCACGCCAAGCCCGCGTTTTAGGGGGAGTTCGACCCTCCCCCCGTCTCCCCGTCTGCGGATGTGGAATCGACGGTTATTCGGAAGATCTCTTGTGAGATGGTCGGGGTGACTGGATTCGTGCCAGCGACCTCCATGTCCCGAACGTGGCGCGCTACCGACTGCGCTACACCCCGACTAAAATACCTGATATTGTCTTAGTTAATTTTAAGGTTGAATTTATAATCCTGAGTAACAACTTGATAACTGGGTAAAGGCAGTGTCATTGTGAAAGCGATACTAGGTGTTCAGCAAACACTTGAAGTATAATAGTCAGGCAAGTGCTTGTTGGCGTCAATTGCTGACTACCTGCATACATTCGATTCAATGTGTTCTAATTGGCCGGTTCCCAGTCTAATTTCAGGTCATGTGTTGCAGGGGGCCGCTGGTTCGAATCCGGTCTCCCCGACCATTAGGTTAAGTAGGGGCCGTGAATAATCCTTGAGACCGCCAATTGAGGCGGTCTTTTTCTTTGATGTTCTGCCTTTCTGAGTCACTAAGCCTCCTTGCCCATCTCTGGGTTTGAACTATTGGGCCTGCCTTTCGCCATCCAGCCGGGCGCTGTAGGAGAGGCCAGGGCGTTTCGTTAGAGCGTATCAACACAGGGGCTGGGAACCTGCGGCTAACTGTAGGTTGGGACTGATTGCGGCGCGGGGCAGGTCACATTCATGGCTTTGAAGATGATAGGCTTTGGTAGAGTCGACGGATGGCCCCTGTGCTGCCGACACTATATTTAGTAACGAGGTCTTAATGACAAGCGGACACGATAGGCGACGAATTCGACTAATGCACACCTCCGATCTGCACATCGGTACCGATATTTACCCGGATGAGGCCTTGCAAGGGTTCGAGTCCATGCTCGAACTGAGTCGTAGCACAGCTTCTGACGCCGTGTTAATTGCGGGCGATCTGTTCGATCACCACAGAGTGCCGAAACGGATCGTTGACCAGGTTATGGGTGACTTGGGCGATCTGGAACTGCCAGTGGTGATTCTCCCCGGAAACCACGATGCGGTATTGAAAGACGATATCGATATTGGCAACCTGCCCGCAAACGTCTCGCTTATTACGAGGCCGGAAGGCCAATCCGTCACATTAGAACAGATTGGCCTTACGATCTGGGGTAGACCGGTTTTTAATCATGTCCCAAGCTTCAGTCCATTAGAGGGAATGCCGGATCGGCCGTCAGGGGGATGGTTTGTGGCCATGGCGCACGGGCTGTTCATGGAGGAGGTCGACCCAATGCGGTCGTCGCCGATCACACCGGAAGAGGTAGCAGCAGCGACGTGCCATTACCTAGCTCTTGGACATGTGCACGTGTATCGAGATGTGTCAAAGAATGGCATCCCTGCTCATTATTCGGGAGCGCCATCCGGTAGCCAGACGAAGACCGTAGCTGTTGTGGACCTAGATCCCGCAGACGGTGTGTCTGTGCTGCCTCTCGAAATTAAATAAGGCTAGCTGCGAGGTCCTGTTGTCTATGCATGCGGCAATTCTACTCTCGCAACAGAAATCCCACAAATCCAAGCCAGCATGCCATGCCGGCCGTTGACCCCGCCTGAATCATCAATAAAACTCTCTCAACTGACAGCGGGGAGGGTGAATCTTGACTTGGCCGACTTTCCGCTTACCCGTTTGGTCTTGATCACGTCATACCTCTGGAGTAGATTTAACACTCTTCTCGACGGCTTATTCTTGCTGAATCTGGCGTCCGATGGATATACGTCATATCTGTCTTTTTCAATGAACTGCGTGGAGCGATTAGCAAAGACCGCTTTTAAGACGATGGACCAGCCAAAGATCGTGCCGTCGTCTACTACACCTATAGCGGATGATCAGGATGCCGAGGACGCTGAATCTACCACCGTGGCATCGCTTGAGGATGACATAGAGCCCACGGAGGTCTCATCAATATTAGAGGAATTAGAAACGGTGAAAAACATCGTGTCGGCAGCACATCTTCGCCAGTTAAGACAGGAATCGAAGCTCACAAGTTTGTTAGAAGGAAACATCTCCATTCCCACCGGCCTAGACAATGTCAAACAGGAGCTCGCAGCTCGTATGGGGGATGTCTGGAAGGAATTACATATGGCCACTGTTGATAAATTAGTGGATGCTGAGGCGTACTACAATACTGGGGTTAACAGAGATCTGGCCAAGTTGAGACTAACCCAAGCGGTTGAATCCGTTCTTTCTGCGAGCTTGAAAGCCCCTCTCTGTGAATTCATTCGCAAATCCTCAAATAAATCTATGTCTTTTCGCTTTTCCCAGCCGAGGGGAATTGAAAACTTTCGAGAAGGGCGTGTCAAGAAACTATCGTTTGGTGAATGGGCGGACATCTTTGAAGGCTTAGGGGAAAAAAGGCAAGGATTGGTCGCTCTTTCCAGAGATGAATTCGGAGATTTTCTGACAAACCAATATGGAGATTCCTCTATCGCTAACGTGCGTCAGTTGGCAGGAACGTTGCGCGAGATTGGGAAGCGTAGAGGGGGAGCCGCCCATTATCAGGAAGTTGAAATTGGACACGAACAGGAGGCCCAGGATCTCGATCGACTGAGGGAACTGATTTTGGGCTCTGACAATAATTCTGTTATTAAAGATATTGTTCAGATCTTCAGGCCAATATCGGCGCAGCAACCTGAAGATTAGTTCCTCATGGATCGCGGAGGTCTATAAAGAAGCCAATGGCTGGAAAAAACTACCTGTGCCCGCGACGCCTTATCAAGGCAAGGATTCGACTAGGACTCTAAGCGGAGCAAATTTAGTTAAAAAGATGAGAATTTGTTCGCCCAACCTTTGTATTAATAGCGATCCGATGTAAGGACATATGATGATAGAGGATTTAGCCAGACACATTCCGACGTCACTTCTGGATAGGTCAGGGAAAGTGTTCTATTCAGGTAGGCTTGCTTTTGGAACCCCATCCGAACTCTACATGCTCGGGGTTAATCCCGGAGGAGGCCCTCAGGAACTTCAGGCAGAGACAGTTGCTTCTCACTCGGAAGAAGTTCTACAACAATTGCCTGATGATTGGTCCGCATATCGAGATGAATCGTGGAGCGGGAAATCTCCAGGCACCAGAGGCATGCAGCCAAGAGTACTACATCTCCTCCGCAACCTTAAGCTCAATCCAGGTCAGGTGCCAGCCAGCAATCTGGTATTCGTGCGTTCTAGGCGAGAACAACAACTGGAAGGAAACTTCAGAGAACTGGCAAGGGAGTGTTGGCCGTTTCATCAAAATGTGATTGAAAATCTAAAGATTCGTGTAGTTATCTGTTTTGGTCAGACTGCTGGCAAATGGGTATGTGACGAACTCGGAGCCCATACCCAAGTAGCCGAATTTACTGAGAATAACAATCGTCGGTGGCAAAGTCGTACATTTAGAAAGGAAAAGGGAATTAGTGTTGTGATACTCACGCATCCGAGTATTGCCAATTGGGTGGCACCAGCAACCGACCCTACTGATTTGGTGCGGACGGAACTCCAGAGATTGTGAAATTCACCGTCCACGCGAGAGACCCCAATAGGGCGTTATTTGCAAAATCTGTTCTTAACGCTTTCACGACGCCCCGAATTATTCCATGGAGCGGACTCCCGGGAAGGCTTCCTGTATCACACTTGGATAATCGGAAATGGTACTCTTGAGCCACCCCTTGACTTGAACAACAGGGGGATGTAAACCCGAATTTGTTAAGGACGTATTCGATTCGCACTTGCGTTGGGCAGATCGAAGACTTATTCAGTTCAAGGAACCACCCTTCGGATATACGGAGAATTCTCTGTCAGGACATCTTGCCATAGCTGCAGATCGCAAGAATTACCTATGCATTGAGGATTGTTCCATTAGAACTAAAGAAGATAAGGTGCGACGACCTGACCTCTATATTCGCCATCCAGAAAAGCGATGGAATGCGTATTCGAGCTAAAGACTGAGGGAGTTGGTATCACAGCATTAAGAATTCAGGATCGCATACGTAAGCATCTGAGTAAGGCGGGGAATCAGCTTGAAGAATATCTCAAGGACGAGGCTAAGTATGGCTGCTCATTAGTGGCACTGTCCGTTTGGGCGGAACTACCGAAACACGAATGTATACTAACTGCTAGAAATCGATATAAGGATACCCTTTGTAATTCGCGCTTAGAGAGTTTACTTCCTAGGCTATGAGGAGGTGGGAACGCCAACGGAAAGTAGCCGGCTTATACGCCGTGAGCTGTTTGTGCAATACCAATTGGTGTGCGAATCAAATCCCCATTCGTATATCTCAGGCAAGGGGCAGATACAGATTCCTGGTCCAGACTTGCCTTTTCAGAATGCCGGGTGTTGCCGGATTCAGTGGGGCGTTTTTGTGGACGCACACATAAAGTGGAGGCTGGATTTCAGAGGTGAGATGCGTGTATTCGTAACTCCTTCTTGGGTACACGACGGAGCAAGCAAATATAGAACGAAAAGGAAGCTCCTTTTTTGGCTTCGAAAAATCTGAGAACTGCAGTTAAGAACGGACGCCTAGCAGTCTGTGTTCAGCAAAGGTCACTTCGTAGAAGGTGATATTATTCGGAAATCTATGCCTTGGAAATCATCAATTGAAGTGAAATTAATTTGGTATACGGAAAGTCTAGAATCATGTAAAAATTTCTGGGTGCTTAATGGGTGCCCGATCTACCCAATTGGGCCAGAGGGCGAGGCTCGTTTTAAATTTAGGGCCCTGTCGGCTCCCACCAATTTTTCAGGAGATCTGTTTAATATGAAGTTTGCAGTTGAAGCAAGGCGGCCGATTCACCCGCTGTTCGACGGGAAATCGAGGTTGGTGGTGCGGCCTCTATTGGCGGAGGGGCCTAACGAAATATCGACTGGAGGTGTGCAGGGGTCGCTGGTTCAAATCCAGTCTCCCCGACCACTAGGTTAATGCCAGTCGTGGGACCTTGGCATGTTTGCCCGCACGTCCACCGCCTTTATGTCCGAGACCACCACGTTCACAGTTCCATCCCACTTGGATATGACACCTCGCGCTAGGATCACGTGACTTCGGAGTGCCTTTCGGCATCGCTCGAATACTTTTGGCCAGATTATTAGCTGGGTATCACCAACCTCGTCTTCTACAGTCACGAACACGATGCCCTCCTGACCTTTAGGATGCTGCCTTGCTATAGGCCAACCTGCCACCATGATCTGGTCACCCTCCGCCAGGGTTTCTACGTCAACTGTCTTGAGTACCTGTGGGCTCAGCCTGGGCCTTACGAACTCCATCATGTGGCCCTTGGGGTAGATACCCATAGTTTCGTACTCATCCAGCATCTTGTCGTAGTCATTGATGTCCTCGATATCCGGTACGCTGTCGTCCATGGATAGCGGTAGCACCATCTGGCCGCTTTTCGTCGGACGCTCGTAAAGTCCGACTTCCCACAGCGCCAGTCTGCGGTTAGGCGTTACGGCATCGAATGCGCCTGCCAGCACCAGGGATAACACTGCCTGAGGTTTCAGGCCAGTGCGTCTCACAAGATCGCCAGCATTGATGTATGGGCCGTGCCGTGCTCTTTCTTCGGTGATGAGGACGGCGTTCTTCTTTCCTACGTCCTTGATAAGCTGAAGGCCCATGAGAATTGAGTTGCCCTCTGGAGCGCACTTTGTCTGGCTTCTGTTCACGCAGGGGTTCAGGAACGGCACTCCGAATTTTCTGGCATCCTGCTTCAGCGTTTCCACGGGGTAGAATCCCATAGGCTGATTGTTCATCAAGGCAACGAAGAACTCGAGAGGGTAATAGTGTTTCAACCACACCGCCTGGTAAGCGGTAATAGCGAAGGCATGGGAGTGGGATTCTGGAAACATGTAATGGCCGTTTATCTTTCCGAAGATCTTCTCGGCCACCTCCTCTGATACGCCTTTCTTAAGCGCACCCTCACGAAATTTCCCCCACCATATCTCTATCAAGTGCTCGTTGCTGGATTTCGTAAAGGCCCGCCTTATCTCGTCGGCCTGGGCAGCGCTCAAGCCGGCCACATCCATGATTAGCTGGACCACCTGCTCTTGCCACACGATGATGCCGTAGCCTCGTTTCAGCGCGCGCTCTTCCAGGGGGTGGTCATATGCCCACTCCGCTCCGTGCCGATATCTCTCGACGAACTGGGACACAGCGCTGCCTTGCACACCCACGCCAGGACGAATGAGCGCTACCTGGTAGGCGAGGTCGAGCAGGTTACGAGAGCGAAGGCGCTGCCCCATCTTTAGCTGCGCTGGCGACTGCAGTAGAAAAACGCCTTTGGACTTTCCGGCGTTAATCATGTCGTACACGTTAGGGTCGTCGGGACTTATCTGGCTCAGGTCTGGCCTTGCTTCATGACGCTCTTCAATCAGATCGAGGGCCTCGTTTATCTGGTCCAGCACGGGGAGGGACAGCAGGTCTATCTTGGCGAAGTTGGCATTGGCGACGCTGTCCCGATTCCAGTCCATGATGAACCGGCCGTCGATGGCGCCCGCTCGTACAGGGACCATCTGAGGAATAGGCGAGCTGCTCAGGATCATACCGCCAACATGCTGGCTCAGTAGCCTGGGAGCGGCTACCAGTTGAGGGGCAAGCTCGATGATGTCCCGCCAGCCCGGAGCGTCGACCTTGTCTCGAAAGTCAGGAAGCTCAAGCATCTCCTTCCGGAGCATCTTGGAATCGTGGGACTGTATCTTTTTTGATAGCAGCGTTCTCTCTTCAGGAGGCAGGCCCAGAGCTTTCCCCAGGTCCTGTATCACGCCCTTCACCCTGTAAGTAGTGATCGCGCCTGTCAGGACGGCATACTCAGGCCCGAAGTGGTCGTGGACTCGCTTTATGACCTCGTCTCGCAGCCCCCTTGGGAAGTCCAGGTCTATGTCGGGGAGTATGTCAGTGTGCTCGGAGATGAACCGCTCCAGAGTAAGGTCCCACTTCAGGGGATCGATGTGGCTGATGCCGATGAGGTAGCCGACCAGCAGGGCCACGGACGATCCTCTGCTTCTGATGGGCGAACGCTCTTCCAGAGGAGTCTCTGGAGGTATCAGTCCCTGTTCTTTTGCAATGTCCTGAGCTATGAGACCTATCTGGCGATACAAAAGCAGGAAGCCCGACAGGTTGAGCTTGCGAAAAAGCCTGAACTCTTCTTCGAGCCTATCTTCGACTGCCTTTGATACTGAGCCGTATCGTCTCACGGCGCCCTCGTAGCAGAGCTGCCTCAGGTAGCTTTCCGGTGTATAGCCGTCGGGTACTTCGGGGTCAGGAAGCTGATAGCCCAAGTCGGTGCTCAGATCGAAAGTGCACTCCTTTGCGATTTTAAGGGTGTTTGAGATGGCCTCCGGGCACTGCCTGAATAGCTGTTCCATTTGGGCTTGGGACTTCAGGTAGAAGTGGCGATTTGGCCGCACAAAGAGCAAGGCTTGGTCGATGGTGGTGTTGTGCTTGGCCGCCACCAGTGCATTTTGAAGCCTGTACCTCTCCGGGACATGGTAGTGTACGTCGTTTGTGGCAACGAGCGGGATGCCTACTTCACGAGCCAGCCCTACTAGCGCACGATTGCGCTTCGTATCCCCGTGTATAAGGTTCTGCTGAAGCTCGATGTACACCGAGGCCGAGTCTGTATATTCCAGGTATCCTTTGAGAAGCTTTTGGGCTGCCTGGTAGTGGCCATCCAGCACCAGCTTGGAGAGGTGGCCATCACGACCGCCTGCAATCAGCGTCACGCCTTCCAGGTGCCCTTGGAGGCGAGCGGGGTCCAGGCGAGGCTCCTTGCGGTCGACTTCGTTGGCGTATGTGAAGAGCCTGGAAATATTGGAGTAGCCCATCCGGGTTCTAGCGAGAAGCGTGAGGTTGGAGCCGTCGCTGAGAGTAATCTCGCCTCCGGTGATGGGCTGGACTCCAAATGTGCTGGCAAGCCGGGCAAACTCCAATGCCCCGCACAGATTGGTATCCGTGAGGGCTAAAGAAGAGTAGCCATGCTCTTGGGCCTGCGCCAGAAGCTCGTGAGGATGAGAAGCTCCCAGCCCAAAAGAATAAAAGCTCTTGCAGTGAAGTTCTGCATAGGTAGCAACCATATAAAGAGCCTGAGCCTAATAGCTCTGCTGATACCAGGAGTCGTCTCTCTGGTCCCGAAAGAGAGTCGCCTGTCTGCCGTCGTGTCTGGTGACGTGAAAGTACGTTCGCTCGATGGGTTTGGGTAGCCACCAGAGGTCGAACATCCACATATCTTCTATGCGGCCTATCTGGTGCCACAGCTTCCCGGTGCAAAAAGCCAGCGGCCTGTGATTCTGGCCCTCCTTAACAGAGATGCGGACTGGATTATAAAAAGACCTCACCGTCTCATTTCCAGAGGGGTCTATCGGGACCTTCAAAGCCCTCATTTCCGGCACAGGATGCCAGGGGGCTACCTCGACGACTTTGTGAAGTGCGTGGAGCCCACCCATCTTTGCTCGCAGACGCTGCTCCGCCTCCAGGAGTTCTGGCGGAAGCTCTGCTCGTTTGTTTTTACGGCTGTCTTGAAGAAGCGCTATCTGGGTCCCAGTCTCTTTTGTGAAATCGGACAGCGTTAGGGTTACGTCATCGAAAGGAGCCTGAGGTGCGTCTATATCAAGCTGGCTGTTGATGATGAAGGAGGCCTTGTCCCAACTGCCCACGCCCTGCTTGAAGCTGATGGACTTCTTCCATGCGGAGCTGTTGAAGATGGCGCATTCAAGAGCCGCCTTGGCCGCATATCTCGTTCTCATCTGCGGCCTCATGTATGCCCTCTTGAGCAGTGTGTCTACGGCCACCCGCAACACCTCAATGGAGGTCGAGTAGAAGGGGAGCGACATGTACTCCAGAATGTTCTCCTCGTATTTGAGGGGGACTATTGGGCTGTAATCAATGCCGTTGCAGAGCTCCCAGATAAGCTTCCCCTCTCGGCCGAACTGGTCAATCAGAAACGCCATTTTCATCGAAGCTATGTCGCCCATGACATCCATGCCAAAGCGATGCAGCCTGACCTTGGCGTCCAGTGAGATGGGCAAAAGGCCGATAGAAAAAGGCGCGAGAAAAGCACCAGTAGATTCAGCATCAGAAGATACTTTGGATATCTGGCCTGACTGGCCGGCCCTTGCAGCGATGAAGGCCACGAATTTTGAGTCAGCCACACCAACTCGCAGATTCATGTCCGCTGGAACAGCCTCCATCAGGGCGCGAAGCAGGCTATCTTCGCCACCGTACATAGCCTCCAGCCCATCGAGGTCTACGTAGGCCACCCCAAGGTCTGACTTCTCTACACGATCGCTGATATTTTGAAGCGACCCCAGAATCGGGTCGAAGGCCTTCTGGTAGTGAGGCTCGTCTGCGTCCAGTATGGTAGTGTTTGTATGACGGGATAAGGCGTCTTCCAGCGTCATGCCTGCCGTCACGCCTGAAGCCTTCGCGGAGCTATCAACGACAAGAGGTCTGCCACCCCTTCTATCAACGATCACAACAGGCCTGTCTTTCAAGTCGGCGTTTCGACTCATTTCGACTCTGACTCTGAAGTGCGAGATTAGAACGCAAGCCTTCATTCACCCACCCGAACTTTCTGCTGTTTAAGATTCCTTGAATCTCCATCGTACAGAACGAATGTTCTAGTTGTCAATGGCTGTACTACGGCACTCCTGCTGTGTATGTTCTAGGAAATGTATAAAAATGAGCTGAGTCATTCTTATACGCAATAAGGACCCGTGGGCCTACAACAGAAGAGGCAAGAGGGAGTTTAAAGGGGGCTAGATAGACAGAATCGCCATAGGGTAGAAGGTCCGAGAGAGAAGTAAGCCAGGTCAAATTGGGATCGCCTCACCAGGATAAGTTGCCAGATTTTGGCAGGCCCGGTGAGGCTGATAGGTTCTTGATTTCTAGCGTAGGTGCTCCAGCATCGAGAGAGGAGTCGTGGCCAGCACGCCGCCGTCCACCGGGAGGGTAACGCCGGTTATCCAGCGGGCCTCCTCGCTGGCCAGGAAGAGCGCCGTCCATGCGATGTCCCAGGCGGTGCCCTCCAGTCCGAGCGGGTTGCTTTTGCGCCTGAGCTCGCGCGCCTCTTCAGAGAGCCTGTGCGCCACCATGGGCGTGTAGAGCGGACCCGGCGCGATGCAATTAACACGCACGTTTTGCCTGCCGTGGTGCACAGCCATCTGGGTGGTTAGCGCAATCACGCCGCCCTTCGATACCGCATACGAAATACTCGCTCCGCTGCTGCCCGCCCTTATGCCGGCAATAGACGACATGTTAATGACAGAACCCGAACCGGCGTCGATCATCTTGGGCACAGCGTATTTGCTCAGCATAATCATGCTCTTGAGATTGGTGTCGATCACTCGAGTGAAATCCTCTTCCGTGACCTCCAGCACTGTGCCGGGAGCGCCAATGCCCACGTTGTTGAACAGGATGTTCAGGCTTCCGTAGCGCTCGACGGCCTGCTGGGCAATTCCTTCGCACTCGGCCTCGATCGTGACGTTGGCCTCCATTACTGAGGCCTCGCCACCCTCATCCAGTATAGAGGCCAGGGTCTCCTCGGCGCGCGCTATCACGTTGTCGACCAGCAGCACCTTGGCTCCTTCACGCGCGAATAAGGTGGCGGTGGCCTTGCCGGTGCCAACCCCCGGACCTCTGGAGCCTGCTCCGGTCACGATAGCGACTTTGCCCTGCAAGCGTTTGCCTTGAGAAACCATATATTCTCCCTCGAATTGAAATCTTTACGATAAGGTTTTTTTCTAGTCTGATAGGCCTGAGCCAATAACGTTCAGACCGTATCACTGGCGTTCATCGTATGTCAATTTCCAGTGTCAACGCACGGACAGGTAGGGTAATTGACACGCCAAATGACCGAACCTACAATGCGGCGCATTACATATATCGGAATGTGAATTATTAATCATGGCAAAAATAGTAGTAGCGGTGGGAGTTCCTCATCCCCCTAGACTTGTTCGTGAGGCGGCAGATGCCT
>Ga0302123_10002085_pt1 | contig 13801 bp, 7 predicted proteins | sample CB21_321_MG_FD_203109 | JGI IMG/M metagenome (GOLD analysis project Ga0302123, IMG submission 203109) | Marine microbial communities from Western Arctic Ocean, Canada - CB21_32.1 | ecosystem: Environmental > Aquatic > Marine > Oceanic | place: Canada: Western Arctic Ocean | collected 2017-09-28 | reverse complement strand
GGAGGAGACCTTCCTCGTTGCACGCCGCGACTAGCTTTGCGGAAATCGTGTCACTCAGCTGGACGGCGAGCAGCAGGCCGACCCCGCGTACCTCTTTGATGGACGCGGGATGCCGGGTGCGCAGCTCCTGGAGCCGTGCGAACAGGTAAGCGCCGACCTTCTTCGCATGGCGGGGCACGTCGTGTTTGAGCATGTAGCGCACGGTAGCGTTACTGGCCGCGGTGGCCAGCGGGTTGCCGCCAAAGGTTGATCCGTGGTCGCCCGGCTCTAGGACGTTCGCTCGCTCGTTGCAAAGGAACGCGCCGATGGGCACGCCATTCCCGAGGCCCTTCGCGAGGGTCATCACGTCGGGCTCCACCCCAAACAACTCGTAGCCCCACATGGTCCCGAGGCGCCCGACGCCGCATTGGATGTCGTCGAAGATGAGCAGCATGCCTTTCTCGTCGCACCACTCACGCAAGCCCTTCAAGTAGCCCTCCGTCGGGACATTGACGCCACCCTCACCCTGCACAACCTCGACCATGACCGCACAGGTCTTGTCAGTGGTCGCGGCGCGGACGGCTTCGAGGTCATCGAAAGGGACGTTCACGAAGCCAGGCGCCAGCGGATGCCACTGGTCCTGGTAGTGCGGATTGCCTGTGGCGGCGACCATGCCGATGGTGCGACCGTGGAACGAGTTCATCATCGTGATGACCTCGTAGGCGCCGTCGCGGTGGAGCTTGCCGAACTTGCGCGCGAGCTTCACCGCCCCGTCGTTGGCCTCCGCCCCGCTGTTGGCGAAGAAGACCTTGTCCAGGCAACTGCTTTCGACCAAGGCTTCGGCCAGCTTGAGCTGAGGGATGGAGTAGAACTGATTCGACGTCTGCATCAGCGTCGCAGCCTGCTCCTGGATGGCCTGGGTCACGGCGGGGTGGTTGTGGCCGAGGTTCGTGACCGCCCAGCCGGCGGTGAAGTCGAGGTACTCCTTGCCGTCCACGTCCCATACGCGGACACCGTTGCCCCGCTCCAACACCATCGGTTGGCGGTTGACCACGTGCATGTAGTAACGAGACTCAAGTGCCTTCCAATCGGTCGTCATGGTCTGTTCCCCAAGTGCGTGTAGCCCAAGTGTGCCGAGACGGTCGTTCTGCCCGTAAACCAGAGGCGCCGCGAGCATCTCGGAGTGAACGGAGGTGCAAAGCCTACAACGTTCGGGCCTGGAATGCCCTGGTGTGGGATTGGGCACACTTCGCCGGCCCTAGAGTCGGGCCCGGCACGCGTTACTTACGGTGCGTCGCCTCTGGTGATCCGGCCGAGCCCATCCACGGCTGCGCCAACGCCGTCGACGCCTTCGCGCAGGGCATCGAGCGCATCGCGGAGGGCATCCAACTCTCGTCGTAACTCTTCCGGCGGAATGCCGCCGAGGACCGGCTCTCCGTTCGACGGCACGGAGCGCGGCCGTCCATCGAGCAGCGCAGTGATCGCTTTGTCCAGCGTTGGTTCCATGACCACACGGTCGGATGTTGCCAGAATTACGCGCTTGAGCTCCGGGAAATCGAGCGAGTCGGCTTGGAGGTACACCGGCTCGGCGTAGAGCAGCGACTCGCCAATGGGAATGACCAGTAGGTTGCCGCGAATGACAATGGAGCCGGACTGCCCCCACAGCGTGAACTGCTCGGAGATCCGTGGGTCGTTGTCGATGCGCGCCTCGATCTGAGCCGGACCGTTGAATAGCCGGTCTGCCGGGAAGACGAACAACAGAATGTCGCCGTAGTGATCGCCGTCGGAACGCGCGGCGATCCAGGCGACGAGGTTTGGCTTGTCCTGGGGCGTGAACGGCAGGATGAGCACGAACTCCTCCTCCTCCTCGCCGGGCAGCTTCATGATGATGTAGTAGGGCTGGACCTCCTGGGTTTCGCCTTCCAGGATGACCTCGTTGGGGATCTCCCATTGGCCCTCCTTGAGGAAAAACTCCTTGGGCTCGGTCATGTGGTACTGAAGGAAAGTGCTCGCCTGCACCCGTAGGAGCACCTCCGGGTAACGGATGTGGCTCAAGAGCCCCTCCGGCATCTCCGAGATAGGCACGAAGAGGCCGGGAAAAGCGTTCTTGAAGACCTCCAGGACCGGGTCCGACCCCTCAGGGCCGACAGAGTAGAAGGTCACATCGCCGTTGTAAGCGTCGATGACCACCTTCACGCTGTTGCGGATGTAGTTGAGCCCTAAGAATGGCACGCCGGTGGCGTCCGCCGGTAGCTCGACGCGCCGGGAGTAGGGCAGGCGGTCTGTGGTGGTGTAGGCGTCTTGCATCCAGAACAACCGGCCTTCGTGGACGACCATGTAAGGGTCGCGGTCATAGCGTAGGAACGGTGCGATGGCCGTCACGCGTTCCCGGATGTGCCTCCGGTAGAGCACCCGGCTCTCCTCGGTGAGCTGGCCGCTGATGAGGAGGTTGACGTCGGCGAACTCCCACGCGTACGCGGCGCGGCGGAACAGACTGGAGAGATGGACACCGCCCGTGCCTTCGTAGCGGTCAATGAATATCGGTTGCCCGCCGGGCTCGTCCGTGGGCCGGTCGAACTCTGGCTCAAGCGTGTTGACGATGACGACGTCATCACTGCGAGGCAAACCAGCAGCCTGCGAGGCCCGAGTGTCCATGCCTTCGCCGTAGTAGACGCGGGGTTGAGTGAGCTCGACCTTGCCGACCGGAGGCACGTCCTTCAGGAAGAACTCCGGTTGACCCCCCTCGGTGAAGTCGGTGGCGGGGCTCATCACCACCCCGTACCCGTGGGTGTAGACCAGCCGCCGGTTCACCCAATTCTGTGCGGAGTCGTCCAAGCCGTCCTGGATGAGTTCGCGGGTGCCCAGTAGCACTTGGCGATACTCGCCGTCGATGACGTACCGGTCGATGTCCGGGTCGAGGAAGCTGTAGTACAGGCGCAGGTGTTGGATCTGGTTGTACACGTCCAGCAACGGGCGCGGGTCCCAGAGACGGATGTTGCCAACCGTGTCGGGATTGTTCGCGAGGTCCGCCGACAACGTGCCTGTCTGGACGTCGTACGACCGCTCTTCCACGCGCTCGATGTCGAAGCCCAGGCGCGTCCACTCGATGTTGCGCTCAATGTAAGGACGCTCGCGTTCGAGCTCGTTAGGGTCCACCGAGAAGCGCTGGATCAGCCCCGGCCACACTGCGCCCGCCAGGATCGCCGTGGCCACCCACAGCCCAAACGCGGCCAGGAACAACTGCATCGCCTGCTGGCTGCTGGCGATGCGCAGCGTGAACAGCATGACGATGCCGGAGAGCGCCGCGGTGCCCGCCAGCAGACGCAGGGCAGGCAAGCGCGCGGTGACGTCGACGTAGGTCGCCCCTACAACCGTGCCGGAGTCCGAGAACAGGATCTCGTAGGTATCCAGCCAGTGCGCCGCGGCGACGGTGAACATCAAGAAGGCGCTGGCTACCGCCAGGTGATTGAGTACTGGCCTGGTCAGAGTGAAAGATACGCTGCGGAGGCTGTAGACGACCAAGTAGATCGACGCCGACGTCACCAGCGAAACGATCGCGGCGCCCATGAGCCAGCCCTGCACTGTGTGCAGCATCGGCATCGTGAACACGTGGAAGCCGACGTCGAGCCCGAAGACAGGGTCCTGGATCGCGAAGTCCGCCGAGTTCATGAATTTCAGGAACTGCTCCCACCGCCCGCTGAGCGCGGTCGCGAAGCTGAGAGCAACGACGGCCCCCATGAGTACGATAGATACGACCACCATCCTGCGCAGCCACGCCAGCGTCTGCGGGGGCGCCTCATATGCGGTCGGCCCCCACGAATTCCTGTAGGCGATCCGGTAGTTGACCGCGACGATGACGCTGATGACCACCAGGCCCGCCACGAAGAGCCAGGTGCGAGTGAACAAGATGGTCGAGTAGACCTCCCGCACCCCAAGGTGGGAAAACCACAGCCAGTTCGTGAAGATGCCGCGCAGGATGTTCAGCAGGGAGAAGAGCACGACGAGCGCCGCTAGCAGGATTGCGAACCGGATCCACAGCGTGGAGCGGCCGGGCAGCCCGGGTACCTCCACTATCCGGGCGATGGCCGGCCCCTGGCCTTCCCCGTCCCCATTGCCGAACGTTGCCATAGGGCTCCTGGCCTAGACCACCGTCGTTCCCTGCGAGTTGCCGTCGAGGCAGAACGCCAGCGCCGAGGCCTGCGTGCCGTTGATGATCTGCGCGCGCACGCCCGCTTCGGCCGCCGCCATGCACGCACGGACCTTGGGGATCATCCCTGCCTTCACGACGCCACGGTCGATCATCTCCTGGACCTGGCCGCCAGGCACGCGCCGTAGCAGGCGGCCGTTGGCGTCTAGCACGCCATCCACGTCGGTTAGGAACACGAGGTCCGCCACCCCCATCGTGGCTGCGATGGCGCCCGCGGCCGTGTCGGCATTCACGTTGAGGAGGTGACGTCCTTCGCTCTCGTCGATGGCCAGCGGGGCGATCACCGGTACGTACCCGGCATCCACTAGATCGCGAATCAGCTGAGGGTCTACGGTTACAGTGCTGGCCACGAACCCGAGCGCCAGGTCGTCCACGCGCCCGCTCAGCAGTCCGCCGTCCGCCCCGGAAATGCCGATGGCGCGGGCGCCGTACGCGGCGAGCTGCTGCACCAAGCCTTTGTTGACAAGCCCCGCGAGCACCGCCGTTACCACGTCGAGGCTGGGTCCGTCGGTGACGCGAAGGCCGCCGGCGAACTCGGCGCGGATACCCAGCCGGTCCATCCAGTCCGTGACCGCCGCGCCTCCGCCGTGGACGACGATTGGATGGCAGCCGTCGGCGGCGAGGCGCGCGACATCCGCGAGCGAGGAGTCCTGGGTGCCGAGCGTGCTCCCGCCGATCTTGACGACGATGGGTCCGAGGCTGGTCATGGCCGTGCGCGTGGCTAAGAGCCGGCTACGTGGTGTACGCGCTGTTGAACGTGACGTACCCCTCGGTCAGTTCGCAGCCCCATGCCGCCGCCGAGGAACTACCGAGGCCGAGGCGGAGGGTCAGCTCCACTTCCGGGTTGTTCATGATGGAGATGATGGCTTCCTTGTGGAACGAGATGGGTAGCCCGTGTTCCATGAGACAGACGTCGTTGATGAAAAAGCTGATCTTCTTCTCCTCGATGGCGGCACCGGCGCGCCCCGCGGCGGCGATGACTCGGCCCCAGTTCGGGTCGTTGCCGTGGATGGCCGACTTGACCAGACTGGACGACGCAACGGTGCGGGCGATGGCGCGGGCGTCGTCCCTGCTCGCTGCCTCCTCGACCTGTACCGAGAAGATGCGCTCCGAGCCCTCGGCGTCCCGAACGAGCTCCTTGCACAGGTGGCCACTCAGCTCGCGCAGTGCCGCTGTAAAGGCCGCCGCGCCGGGCGACTCCGAGTTCAGCGGCGCGTTGCCCGCCTCGCCGTTGGCGAACAGCAGGACCGTGTCGTTGGTGCTGGAGTCGCCGTCGACCGACACCATGTTGAACGTCTCGCCCACCACCTCGCTGAGGGCGCTGCGCAGCAGCTCAGGCTTGACCGCGGCGTCGGTGGTAAGGAAAGCGAGCATCGTCGCCATGTTGGGATGGATCATGCCTGAGCCCTTGACGCACCCGCCGATGGTGATCCGGTGGCCGTCGATTTCGCAGCGGACCGCAGCCGACTTGGCGCGGCGGTCCGTCGTGAGGATCGACCGTGCAAAGGCATCCCCGCCGTCGCCGTGGGTAAGTTCAACCTTCGGCATTCCCGCGCGGATAAGTGCCATGGGTAACTCAACACCGATCAGGCCGGTCGTGCACACGGCCATCTCGTCGGGATCGAGACCGACGTGGCGTGCGGCGAGGTCCGTCAGTTCGATCGCATCGCGGTGGCCCGCCTCGACCACGGCGTTGGCGATGCCACTGGAGGCCACGACTGCACGGACCCGCCCAGCCTCGACTCGCTCCTGTGTCAGGACCAGTGAGCCCGACTTGATCAGGTTGAGTGTGTAGGTGCCCACAGCCAGGCATGGTCTTTCGGACATGAGGATGCCCAAGTCGAGCTTGCCCGGACCGGAGGTCTTGATACCAGAGTAGACACCGCCAGCGACGAACCCCTTAGGGCTTGTGACCCCACCATCAGACACGAACTCAACGCCTGTCATGCGCTCTTCCCATCGCCCGCCAGAATCCCTGCGCACCTGATGATCGTCCCACTCACGGAGTGAGCGAGTTTATCACAGGGCGGCGTCTTGTCTGCCTGGCTACACGAAGCGCGTCCGCTTGCTGCGCGCCTTCGCGGACGTCTCGATGGGCAAGCCCTGCTCGACCAGCGCTTCGTCCACCAACTGGGCGAACAGCTCGCGGTCGCCGGTGCTGACCACCGCCTGCTCGTGCGCCTCCTGGAGCGCGACGGGGTAGCCGTGCCCTTTTTCCACCTGCGTGAGCAGCACGGCGTGCAGCAGATCAAGGGCAGCAGGGTCGTCCGCGGACCACGCCGGCAACTCGACGCGCCCGACCTCGTCGCCGGCGTCCACGTAGAAGAATGACACGGCGTGGCCTGCGTAGTGGTTAGCGACGACGCTGGAGGTGCTACGGAACAGAGCCGAGCGCTCGCCATCGCCGAGGCTGGCACTGAAGAGCTCGGTGTCGGTAAGGCCGCCAACCGCATCGCACGGGCGACCTGCCGTCGGTAGCGCACGGCAGTGCGCATCGCAGTCCACGGGTTCGTGCGGACATACGTGGAGGCGCAGCGCGTTGATGACGTCTGTGGAGCGCGGCAGGCTCACGTAGCTCGCGACGGCTAGCGTCCGGGTACGTGCCGCGGCGCGGAGCCGGTCCAGCGCGAGCAGGAGGCCATTGGCCAACAGCGCGTCGCGTACGAAGTCGGGGTACGTCGCGCCGGTGAGCCCCCATAGGATCAGCGAGCCGTCGAGTAGCGCAACCACCGGCAGGTCTGGCGGCGCGGCATCGACTAGGTCGGCCAGCGCCTCGACCTCGCGCACGGCCCGGCGCATGCCGAGCAGCGGGCCCTCGACCGGCACGTCGAGCACGCTCGATGGGTCGGCTAGTGCCAACTCGTTGTCGGCCGCGTGCAGGCTGGGTGTATTCCACAGCCACGCGTCCGGCTGCTCGCCGTAGCGCAGCAAGACATGGCCAAGGTTGATGAGGTAGCAGCGCGCAGGAGAGTGGCGGTCGACGTCGATGTGGGAGCCGTCCACCGCCACTACGACGTGGTCCGGCGGCAGCGGTGGCCGCGGCATCGTCCTAGCGAGCGCGCCGTCCAGCCCTGCGACTAGCCACGTGACTTTCCCCGCGCTCCGGCGCCGCTCGACGTTAGCTGGGTCGGCCTTACCCAGCGCCGCCAGCGCGCGCTCGAGCGTGTTCGCTTTCGCGCCGACGCGCTCCCGCAGGTGCCTGGCGAGCCCGGGTACCTGCGCGGCAGTCTTGCCGAGGTCAAGACTCATGCGTTGTCCTTTCCGCCCAGAGCGCCAGAGAGCTCTGGTGCTCTGGAACCCTACCCTCGCAGCAAGACCCGCTCGTCGCCGACGCGACGCGTGATCTTCTCCTCGTCCAAGTGCTCAAGCAGCGCCTGTGCATACTTGCGGCTGGTGCCGAGCAGGTCGCGCACGTCCGCCAGCGTTGCCTTCCCGGCCGCGCGCATGTGGTCCACGATCCTGCCCTCAATCTCGCGGTATGACGCCGCTTCGAGAACGACGCCGTCGGTCGCGCGCACCACGCGTCCCTGCTCTGCTAGCAGCACCAGCAGGCCGGCGGCGATCGACGGGGCGGTCACAGGGAATGGATCCTTGGTCAGCTGGGCGACATAGGTATTCATGGCGGCCTGCTGTTCGGCCGAGACCGCGACCTCGTGGTCGAGCAGGCGCACCGTGCCCGCGTCGTCGTCGACGATGGTGCCCGACGCCGCCAGGTGGGTGAGTACCACCTGGGCCGTGGCCCCGGTCAATCCGAGCCTGCTGCGGAGCTCCTGGCGGGAGATTCCCTGGCGCAACGGGTATTGCGCGTGGAACGCGGCAAGCGTCTGCTGCGCGCGTCCCGACTGGCCGGCCCAGCCCTTGGCCGTGTACAGGAGCGACGCGTCCGTTACCTCCTGGCCTAGGACAACGGCGGCGCCCTCGGCGATTGCCTGGCGGGCCAGTTCCGTGGTGTCGGCGACGGAGGCGTTGGTCCGGCGCGCCAGGGTCGCCACGTTGGCAGGCTCGCCAGCCTCAAGGGCACTGACCAGCTGTGCCGTTGGACTTCCCTCCGCCAGCGTCTCCAGCCGCGTCAGCGTCGCCGCATGCCGCCGCCGGTGGCGTTTGGCGTCGACGTCGACGACCGTGCCGCCGCCAAGCGTCGCATCCGAAGACCGCAGCACGAATCGATCGCCCCGGACCAGCGGCGCGGGCTCCTCCAGCCAGACCTGCGCCCATGCCTCGTCGCCTGGCTCCAGCACATCGCGGTCGAGGAGACGGACTCTGGCCGCCGTCTCGGTCGTGTGGGCGTGGAAAGTCACCGGCAGGTTGTGCCGCATGCCGCGCGGCACGTCAGCAAGCAGGTACACGCGCGCGTCAAAGGCGCGGGTGTTGTGGAGCCAGCCGGGCGACGTTAGGACCTCGCCGCGTTCGACGTCATCGGTCGAGACGCCGCTCAGGTTGACGGCAACCCTGGTGCCAGGCCGCGCCTCCTCCAGCTTCTCGCGGTGGGTTTGCAACCCGCGGATGCGTCCGGGCTTCCCTCTTCGCGTGAGCAGCACCTCTTGGCCGAGCCGGAGACTGCCGTCGATGAGCGTGCCCGTGACCACCGTGCCGAAGCCGGAGATGCTGAAGGCGCGATCGACGGCCAGGCGTGGCCGGCCCACGTCCTTCCGGGGCTTCGTCTCGTCCAGGGCACGGTCGATGGCTTCCAGCAACTCCGGTAACCCCTCGCCGGTGGTGGCGGAAACAGGAAGCAGAGGTGAGCCCGCCAGCGTGGTGTTGTCGAGTAGTTCCTCAACCTCGAGCTGGGCCAGGCCCAGGATGTCTTCGTCGACCAAGTCTCGCTTGGTGATGACCGCGATGCCTCGCTTAACTTTGAGCAGGTCGAGAATGGCCAGGTGCTCGCGCGTCTGCGGCATGACCGACTCGTCGGCGGCGACGACTAGGAGAGCCAGATCGATGCCGCCCACGCCGGCTAGCATGTTCTTGATGAAGCGCTCGTGGCCTGGCACGTCGACGATGCTGACCTCGCGCCCGCTGGGCAGCGTGAGCCAGGCGAATCCCAAGTCGATGGTGAGCCCGCGCTCCTTCTCCTCGCGAAGGCGGTCGGGATCGATGCCAGTGAGGGCGTGGACGAGGGTGGACTTGCCGTGGTCGACGTGTCCCGCGGTACCGACGACATGCATGCTTCGAGCATAGCACCGGGGCATGCGCTGACCAGGGCCGACGTTGTGCCATCCTGAGCGAGTGACGATTGGCGCCTCAGATCCTCCGCTGCGCCGTTTAGGCGCGTGATAAGGTTGGCCACGGTGCGGACGCGGCCCTTGTGCTGCCCGCAGGCCCAACCGCAGGAGGGAACAGATGGCAGGCCCACTCGTCGCTTCATCACCTGAGTTCGTCCGAGCCGCATACGAGAAGATCGATCAGCGCTTACAGGCCGTAAGACAACGACTTGGCCGGCCGCTGACGTACGCGGAGAAGGTGTTCTTAGGCCACCTTGATGATCCGGCGAACGCCGCCCTCGTGCCCGGCGAGAGCTACATGAACCTGCGTCCTGACCGTGTGGCTCTCCAAGACGTCACGGGCCAAATGGCCATCCTCCAGTTCATGCAGGCGGGGCGCACCACGGCGGCGGTCCCGACCACGGTGCACTGCGATCACCTGATCCAGGCGCGGGTCGGCGCCCAGTCGGACACCGGCGAGGCCCTCACTGAAAACAAAGAAGTCTATGACTTCTTGCGCAGCGCCTCCAACCGGTATGGCCTAGGGTTCTGGGGCCCCGGCTCCGGCATCATCCACCAAGTGGTGGTTGAGAACTACGCCTTCCCTGGCGGAATGATGATCGGCACCGACTCCCACACGCCTAACGCAGGCGGCCTCGGCATGTTTGCTGCCGGGGTCGGCGGCGCCGACGCCGTGGACGTCATGGCCGACTTCCCGTGGGAGGTCCTCTACCCGCGCCTGATCGGCGTCAAGCTCACCGGCAAGCTGAGCGGCTGGACGGCCCCCAAGGACGTCATCCTCAAGCTGGCCGGCATCCTGACAGTGAAGGGCGGGACCAACGCCGTCGTCGAGTACTTCGGCCCCGGCACGGAGTCCATTAGTGCGACAGGGAAGGCCACCATCACCAACATGGGCGCCGAGCTCGGTGCTACGACATCAATCTTCCCCTACGACGAGCGCGCTGCAATCTACTTGCGAGCCACCGAGCGCAGCGAACTGGCCGAGCTTGCAGAGCAGTACCGCCACCTGCTCGGTGCCGACCCAGAGGTCGCCGCGGACCCGAGCAAATACTTCGATCGTGTGGTGGAGATCGACCTCTCAACCCTTGAACCGCACGTCGTCGGCCCGCACACCCCTGACCTGGCGCGCCCCATCTCCGAGGTTGCCGCGGCTATCATCGCCGAAGGCTACCCGGACGTGGTCTCAGCCGCACTCATCGGTTCGTGCACCAACTCCTCCTATGAAGACATCTCCCGCGTCGCGCACGTGGCGAGGCAGGCCGAGGCCCACGGCATGAACGTGGCCGCGCCTCTGCTGGTGACCCCCGGCTCGGAGGCGATTCATGCGACGATCCAGCGCGACGGCCAGATGAAGGCGCTGGAGGACGTCGGAGCCACGGTTCTTGCGAACGCCTGTGGGCCGTGCATTGGCCAGTGGCGGCGCCCGACGGTCAAGGCCGGCGAGGCGAACTCCATCGTCACGTCCTTCAACCGCAACTTCCCGGCCCGTAACGACGCCAACCCCAGCACGATGAACTTCATCACGAGCCCCGAGATTGTCATGGCCTATGCACTGTCCGGGAGGCTGTCCTTCAACCCCCTGACCGACACGCTGACGACTGGCGGCACGACCTGGAAGCTGGAGCCGCCTGCCGAGGCGCCCGAGGTGCCCGCCGATGGGTATGCGGGCCGCGGCTACGGCTATGAGGTGCCCGCCGAGGACGGCAGCGGCGTCCAGGTCGTCGTCGACCCAGACTCTAACCGCCTCCAGCTGCTGTCACCGTTTCCCGCGTGGGACGGTAAGGACTACGAGGGCATGCCCGTGCTGGTCAAGGCCAAAGGCAAGTGCACCACCGACCACATCTCGCCCGCCGGCCCGTGGCTGCGCTTCCGCGGGCACCTCAACAACCTCAGCGACAATACCTTCACAGGTGCCATCAACGCCTACACCGGCGAGGCGGGCAAAGGGCTCAACGTCGAGACCGGCGAGCGCGACGTCTCATTCCCCAAGATCGCCCGCGACTACAAGGCCCGCGGACTCTCGTGGGTGGCTATCGGCGACGAGAACTACGGCGAGGGTTCGAGCCGCGAACACGCTGCCATGTCGCCGCGCCTTTTGGGCGCCAAGGCCGTCATCGTCCGCTCCTTCGCCCGCATCCACGAGTCCAACCTCAAGAAACAGGGCATATTGCCGTTGACCTTCGCGAACCCCGCTGACTACGATCAAGCTCAAGAGACTGACCGCATTAGCATCCACGGCCTCGCGAGCCTGACCCCCGGCCAGGCTCTTCAGGGCACGCTGTACCACGCGGACGGCTCAGAGGACAGGATCACGCTGAACCACACGATGAGTGACGAGCACATCGGCTGGTTCAAAGCGGGGGCTGCGCTGAACATCTTGGGCAAAGCGAGCTAGCGAACATATGAGTACCGAAAACGACGACATCACGAACCTACAACAGGTGGCGCTGCGCCATTACTGGCAGCCCACCCTGCCATGGAACACCCTGGCCGAGTCCGGCCCTCGCATCGCCACCGCAGGTGAAGGCGTGATGATTAAGGTCAACGGCGAGTGGGGCTACGACGCCATGGCCGGCCTTGTTGTCACTAACATTGGTCACGGCAGGACCGAGGTCGTAGACGCGGTGCGAGACCAGCTCGCGACGCTGCACTACGCCAGCACCTTTCACTTCGGCTCGCCGTCGGTCATCCGGCTTGCCGAGAAGGTCGCCTCACTGACCCCCGGCGATCTGAACCGAGTGCAGTTCTCAAGTGGCGGCGCGGAGGCCGTCGAGACGGCGCTGAAGATTGCCTACCAGTACCACGCTAATCGTGGGGAGCCCGGCCGTACCAAGTTCATCGCGCGACAGGACTCGTACCACGGCATATCTCGCGGCGCCCTGAGCGTGACGACCTCCTCCTACGGGGACCGAGAGACGTTCGAGCCCATCCTGCCGGATGTCCCGCGGTGGGCGCCGCAGCCGTTCTACTACGGTCGCGAGGACCGTGGCGAAAGCCTGGACGACTTCACCCGGCGCTGCGCCCAGGCCATCGAGGACATCATCGTGGCCGAGGGTCCGGAGACCGTCGCCGCCGTTATCGCGGAGCCAGTGTCGTTCTCGGCCGGCATCGCCATCCCCGGAGACGCTTACTGGCCGATGCTGCGGGCCATTTGTGACCGGCACGGAGTCCTGCTCATTGCCGACGAAGTCATCACCGGCTTCGGGCGCACCGGCAAGTGGTTCGCCATGGAGCACTGGGGTGTCGTGCCGGACATGATGACCCTCGCCAAGGGGATCACCAGCGGTTACTTTCCGGTTGGGGCCTGTGTAGCCCGCGACCACGTCTTCGAGGCATTCAAGGGAGGCCCGGAGGTGACCTATAAGCACGGCTTCACCTACGGCGGTCACCCCGCCGGAGGCGCCGCGGGGCTCGCCAACATTGACATCCTCGAGCGCGAAAGCCTGGTTCAGAACTCGGAGACAATGGGACAGTACCTACTTGAGCGCCTCGAAGGGCTGACAGGGCACCCCACGGTCGTTGAGGCGCGTGGCATCGGCCTGATGACGGCGTTGGAGCTTGTCTCCGAGAAGAACGCGCGCACGCCGTTGAGCGTGCTGCCCGACGCTATCCCAACGCTGGATGAGGCAATGCATGCGCGTGGTGTCTTCACTCGCTCTGGGGACAAGCTGTTCATCGCGCCACCGCTGACGGTGACCGAGGCGGACGTCGATGGCATCATCAACGGCGTCGACGCCAGCCTGACGGAAATGGAAGCGAAGCTGGGCTTGGCCTAGCGGCTCGCGGCTGCCGCGGCGACAAAGCGCTCGAAGGCCTCATTGGCCAACAGCCTGCCGTGCTCGGTGAGTCGCAGCGCAGGCCCGGACCACTCCAGCAGGCCCAGCACCAAGCACTCCGCCAGCGGCTCCGGTACAGCTTCGGTGATACCTCGGCCCCAGCGCGCCGCGAAGGCGGCGTCCGCGACGCCGAGGTTGAGGCGCAGTCCCATCATCAGGACGTCGGATATCGCAGTCGCTTCGTCCAGCGCCTCCCGTTCGTCGACGGTCGGTACGGTGCCGAGGGCGGCGCTCAGGTCAGCGTTGCCCGGCGTCCAGGCCTGCGCACGCTCAACGTAGAGGCGCGGCGACTTCAAGTTTGCGAAACGTATGCCGGCCGGGCCGAGGCTGCCGAGCGCGGGCAGACCGTTGGCCCATAGATAGGAATGAGCGCCGGGCCCCACGCCTAGGTAAGACTCGCTCCGCCAGTAGGCCAGGTTGTGGGTGCTCTCGCGTCCCGGCCGGGCCCAGTTCGATATCTCGTACTGCGCGTAGCCGGCGCCCGCCAGCAGCTCCTGCGTGAGCCGGTACATCTCGGCGCCTATGTCCGGGTCAGGGTTGGCGAGCCGACCCAAGCG
>Ga0302123_10002084_pt1 | contig 13803 bp, 10 predicted proteins | sample CB21_321_MG_FD_203109 | JGI IMG/M metagenome (GOLD analysis project Ga0302123, IMG submission 203109) | Marine microbial communities from Western Arctic Ocean, Canada - CB21_32.1 | ecosystem: Environmental > Aquatic > Marine > Oceanic | place: Canada: Western Arctic Ocean | collected 2017-09-28 | reverse complement strand
TGCGCGAACGCAACAAGGCGCTCGAACACGCCGGCCGGCTGAAATCGGAATTTATCGCCAACGTTTCCTACGAGCTGCGCACCCCGCTCAACACCATGATCGGGTTCACGGAGACCCTCGCGAACTAGTTTTTCGGAAGGCTGAACGAGCGCCAGGCCGAATACGCCACGGGGATCCTCGAATCATCCTAGCAACTTCTCGCCCTGATCAACGACATGCTCGACCTGGCCTCCTTCGAGGCCGGCCACGTGGTGCTCGAGGTTGAACCCGTCGACCTGCGCGCCCTGCTCGACAGCGTTGCCAAGCTGTTTACCGAGCGGGCGCGGGGCGGCGAGACCGAATTGTCCATCGAATGCGCGGAAGGCATCGGCAGCATCGATATGGACAAGCGCCGGACCGAGCGGATCCTGTTCAACCTGATGAGCAATGCGCTCAAGTTCACACCCCGCGAAGGTACGGTCGTGCTCGGGGCAAAGCGCGATGCGGACGACGGCGCGGCCCCGCGGGTCGCCGACAGCGGCGTCGGCATCCCGGAATCCGAGCGTGATCAAATTTTCGACAAATTCTACACCGCCTAGCACCGCCGCCGCGGAGGGGCGGGGCTGGGGCTGGGGCTGGGGCTAGCGCTGGGGCTGGGGCTGGGGAAATTGAAACCGGCCGACAAGAAAATCTTGACGCGCTCAAACGCCGCGCAGGCTCACGCCACAGTCGCGGGCTAAGGAAATCTATGCGATTCCGGCTCGGCGACTTTCGCGCCCTATGTCGGCAGACCCTTGGTCGTCGAATATTCAAAATGCAACGCCTCGCTGGGATGGACCAGCGGATGGATCGCCTGGGTCGCCATCGCGGCTTCGGAAAAACCGCACAAAATAAGCTTGAGCTTGCCCGGATAGGTGACGATGTCGCCGATCGCGAAGATGTCCGGAGCGCTGGTGGAAAAACGCGCGGGATCGACGCTCACGAGGTTATGCTCGGTCTCTAGGCCCCACTCGGCGATCGGGCCGAGCTCGGTCGAAAGCCCGTAGAAAGGTAGCAGGACATCGGCGGGCAGGCGGCGCACCTCGCCGTCCAGCGTACGCACCACGACCGCGCTTAGGCGGCCTTCGGCGCCCTCGAGTCCGGCCAGCTGGTAGGGCACGACCAACTCGACTTGCCCGGCGTCGGCCAGTGCGTGAAGGCGCGCGACGCTTTCGGGCGCTGCGCGGAACTTAGGCCGACGGTGGACGATCTGCACGCTCTTGGCCACCTCCGCCAGACTGATCGCCCAATCGACCGCGGAATCGCCGCCGCCGCCGATCACCAGGCGCTGGTCCCGAAACTCCTCGCGCCGGGCAATGGCGTAGAACACTGAAGTACCCTCGTAGGCTTCGATGCCGGCGAGCGGCGGGCGGTTCGGCCCGAACATACCACCCCCGGCCGCAACGATCACGGCACGGGCCTCGAGCGCAAGACCCTTGTCGCTCTCCAGCCGCCAGCCGCCGCCCGCAACGGGGCTGAGGCGCTCGATCCGGTGGCCCAGATGGTAGACCGGTGCGAACGGGGCGGCCTGGGCAAGCAGTGCCTCGACCAGCGCGCCACCACCGATCTCGGGATGGCCTGGAATGTCGTAGATCGGTTTTTCCGGATAGAGCGCGGTGCACTGGCCGCCCGGCGCGTCCAACGCGTCCACCACATGGCAGCGCATTTCGAGCATGCCGGCTTCGAAGACCGCAAACAGGCCCACCGGGCCCGCTCCGATGATCGCAATATCGGTGCTCTGGGTCTCGCTCATGTCGGTTTCTTTCCTAGCGCCTATCTGTCCAACATTACGCCGTAAGACCGAGCCGCGTTCAAGCGCCACGCAGGCTTTCGCCGCATAAGCGGCGGCCCACGGTTGTGGGCTTGCTAAACCTGGCGACCCCTGGTCACTAGATTTTGCTCTAACACGCACCCCGGGGAGCGTCCACCGCCGTCGGCGGTGGGCGCGGACCGCTTGCCGCCCCTCGGCCTAGGCGTTACAACCCGGGCCATGACATCCGCTTCGCCCGATCGCGCTGCCCGCCCGATCGTGCTGCCCGATCTTGCCGCCACTCATCGGATGGCGGCGCGCCTCGCCGCCGCCCTGCGTCCCGGCGACGTGGTCGGTTTGGCCGGCGCACTGGGCGCGGGCAAGACTGAATTCGCCCGCGCCGCGATCGGCGCGCTGGGTGGGCCGGTCGAGGTACCGAGCCCGACCTTCACCCTGGTCCAGACCTACGAGCTGGGCGATCTCACCCTGTGGCATTTCGACCTCTACCGGCTGGCAACGCCCGAGGAGGCGCTGGAACTTGACATCGAGGACGCCTTTGCCGAAGGGATTTCGCTGATCGAATGGCCCGAGCGGCTGGGCCATTTGATGCCCGCGGACTGGCTGGAGCTGCGCCTGGGGCCGGGCGCGTGCCCCGAGGCCCGGTGCGCCGAGCTCTTCGGCCACGGGCGCTGGGCAGAACGGCTCGGCGAGGTCGAACGCGAGGCTAACGACGAGATAACCCATGGCTGAACGTGACGCCCTGATCGAGGCCTTTCTCGCCCGCCACGGCTGGGGCGAGGCGGCGCGCGCGGCCCTCGCGGGCGATGCCTCGTTCCGGCGCTACGAGCGGCTAGAGCTGGACGGCACGCCGGCAGTACTGATGAACGCAGCCCCGCCCGAAGAGGACGTCCGCCCGTTCGTGGCGATCGCGCGCCATCTCGCCGGCCTGGGCTACAGCGCACCGGCGATCCTGGGCACCGACGAGGCGGCGGGCCTGCTGCTGCTCGAAGACCTGGGCGATGCGCTCTACACCCAGCTGCTCGCCGGCGTACACGCGCCCACCGAGATGACGCTCTACGGCCCGGCCATCGCCCTGCTCGCCGATCTGCACCGCCATCCCCCGCCCGCCGCCACGCCGCCTTACGACCAGGCCGCCCTGCTCAAAGAGGCGGACCTGCTGGTCGACTGGTACATTCCCCACCAGCGCGGTGGCGGCCCCGACGCAGGCCTGCGCGCCGAGTACGAAGCGTTGTGGCGCGGGGTCCTGCCCCGAAGCGAGACCGCGGATCCAGTGCTGGTGTTGCGTGATTATCACGCCGATAACCTGATCTGGCTACCCGAGCGCACGGGCCTCGCCCGGGTCGGATTGCTCGATTTCCAGGACGCGCTCGCGGGCAGCCCCGCCTATGATCTGGTCTCACTGCTCGAGGACGCGCGGCGCGACGTCGCTCCGGCTACCGCCGAGGCCGGGATCGCCGCCTACCTCGCGGCCCGCCCCGAACTTGATGCAACGGCCTTTCGCGCCGCCTACGCCATCCTCGGCGCACAGCGCAACTGCAAGATCATCGGCATCTTCACCCGGCTCTGCGTGCGCGACGCTAAGCCCGCCTATCTCGACTACCTGCCGAGGGTCTGGCGGCTGCTCGGGGGCGATCTCGCCCACCCCTCGCTTGCAGATTTGCACGACTGGATGATGCGCGAGATCCCGCCCGCGCTGCGCGAGCGGGAGCCATGAGCGCCGCGCCGCTGCGCTGCGCCATGCTGCTTGCCGCGGGCAAGGGCGAGCGGATGCGCCCGCTTACCGAAGACCGGCCCAAGCCACTGATCGAGGTTGCCGGGCGGACGCTGATCGATCACGCGCTGGATCGGCTGGTCGAGGCCGGCATCGGACGCGTCGTGGTCAATAGCCATTACCGGGCCGATCAGCTCGAGGCTCATCTGGCGGGCCGCGATGACATCGAGATCGCGATTTCGCGCGAAGAAACCCTGCTCGATACGGGCGGCGGAGTACGCAACGCGCTCGCCCTGCTGGGTGAGGGCCCCTTCCTGGTCGCCAACACAGACATTTTGTGGCTCGACGGACCCGAGAACACGCTAGCGCGCCTTGCTGCCGCCTGGCGCGACGAGGCCATGGACGCGCTGTTACTGATGCACGAGATGGTCCGCGCCGGACAGTTTGAAGGCAAAGGCGATTTCATGCTCGATGCTGCCGGGATTGCGCGCCGCCGCGCCTGGTACGAGGTCGCGCCATTCCTCTTTTCCGGCGTCCAGATCCTCCATTCTCGGCTGTTCGAAGCCGCCCCCGAAGCCGTCTTTTCGCTCAACCGGCTATTCGACGACGCGGAGCAGGCCGCGCGGTTCCACGGCATGGTCCATGACGGGCTGTGGCTCCATGTGGGCACGCCCGAGGGGCTAGCAGTGGCGGACGCGTTCCTCCGAGAAGGACGCGGTGGGTGAGCCTAGTGCGGCGGCTTTATACGATTGCGCCGGGCCAAGCGTTTCTCGATAGCCTGGCCGACGGCCTGCTGGAGCAGACCCGCGGCGAGCGGACCCGCCTCGCCGAGATCACGGTGCTGCTGCCGACTCGGCGCGCGTGTCGCGCCCTGCTCGAGGCCTTCCTGCGGCGCTCCGGGGGGACGGCGCTGCTACTGCCCAGCCTGCGCCCGCTGGGCGAGGTCGAGGACGAGGAGCTTGCGATCGAGAGTCCGGTAGCGGGCAATATTGCCCCCGCGGTTTCGCCCCGGCGCCGTCAACTCCTGCTCGCCCGGCTGATCGAGACCTACGGCGAGCGCAGGGACGCACCGGTCAGCGCGGAACAGGCGGTCCGCCTCGCCGAGGCGCTGGCCCGGCTGATCGATCAGGTCGTGACCGAGCGGCTGTCTTTCGAGGGCTTGCGCGAGCTGGTGCCCGCCAGCTACGCGGAACACTGGCAGACAACCCTCGATTTCCTGACCGTGGTGACCGAGGGCTGGCCGGCGGTGCTTGCCGCAGACGGCGGCCTGGACCCGGCGGAGCGGCGCAACCGGCTGCTCGACCGGCTCGCCGCGCACTGGCGCGACTCACCCCCGACAAGCCCCGTGATCGCGGCCGGCTCGACGGGCAGCGTGCCCGCAACGGCTGACCTGCTCGAAGTCATCGCCGGGCTGCCCGAGGGTGCGGTGGTGTTGCCTGGTCTTGATCGGAGCCTCGACGACGCGAGCTGGGAGCAGCTTGCACCCAACCACCCACAATACGGCCTCAAGCGCCTGCTTGAGCGCCTGGACGTGGCCCGCGAGGCGGTCGCAGAGTGGCCGCCCGGGGCCGCGAGCAAGGCGGCGGACGGGCGAAGCGGGCTGCTTTCCGAAGCGCTGCGCCCGGTGCCCCGGCCGGTGCCCGGGGATAGGGGCGCGGCGCATCTGCGCGCCGGGGCCGAGGGCCTGAGCCGGATCGATTGCTCCGGCCCGCGCGAGGAAGCTGCTGTCATCGCCCTGCTGCTACGCGAAACCCTGGATACGCCGAAAAAGCGCGCCGCGCTGGTAACGCTGGACCGCGACCTTGCGCGCCGGGTCGGCGCCGAGATGAAACGCTTTGGTGTCAGCCTCGACGATTCCGCTGGCCGCCCGCTGGCCGCGACAGCGCCCGGCACGTTCCTCCGCCTGGGCGCCGAGATGGCGGCACACCGCGCCCAGCCCATCGCCCTGCTCGCCGCGCTCAAGCACCCCCTAGCCGCCGGCGGGCTGGCGCCGGCTGCGTTTCGCGCCCGTGCGCGAAGATTGGAGCGGGCCGTCCTGCGCGGGGCGCGCCCGGCGCCGGGATTGGCCGGCATCGCCGCCGCGCTGGCCGCGCGCGCCGCGAACCCGGACACGCGCTGGCCGCAAGTCGACGACGAGCTGATCGCCTGGTTCGAGGGCGTGCGCCAAGCGGCCGAGCCGTTCGAGACCGCGCTCGGCGCGAACCGGGCCGAGCTTGGCGATTTGCTGCGCCTCCATCTGGCGGTCGCCGAAGCGCTCGCAGCCAGTGCCGACGAAAGCGGGGCCGAACGGCTCTGGGCGGGCGATGCGGGCGAAGCCACCGCTGCCCTGTTCGCCGATCTGCTCGACGGTGCCGACGGTGCAGCGCCGATCCGGGGCGTTGATTATGCCGCTGTGATCGAGGCCCTGATGGCCGGCGAGGTGGTGCGCCCCGCCGCGGGCGGTCATCCACGGCTATTCATCTGGGGGCCGCTCGAAGCCCGCCTGCAGCAGGTCGACCGGATGATCCTGGGCGGGCTGAACGAGGCCAGCTGGCCCGCCGAGCCGGCCGTTGATCCCTGGATGAGCCGGCCCATGCGCGTGGCCTTCGGCCTGCCCGCGCCGGAGCGGCGGATCGGCCTCTCGGCCCACGATTTCACCCAATGCGCCGCATCGCCCGAGGTCGTGCTGACCCGCGCCACCAAGGTCGGTGGCACGCCGACCGTGCCGTCGCGCTGGTTGACCCGGCTCGATATCGTGCTCGATGCGCTGGGCGCGTGCGATGAAGTCAACCGCGACGCAACCAAGTGGCTCGCCTGGCAGGCCGCGCTGGACGGACCCCAAGAGACGGTGCCCGCCGCGCCACCCGCGCCCCGCCCGCCGCTCGCGTCCCGCCCGCGCCGGCTTTCGATCACCGGGGTCGAGACCTGGATGCGCGATCCTTACGCGATTTATGCGCGTCATGTGCTCAAGCTGCGGCCCCTCGATGCGATCGATGCCGAACCGGGTGCTGCGGAGCGCGGCAGCTTTATCCACCGGGCGCTCGAGCTGTTCGGCGCGGCCCATCACGACGCCTGGCCCGAGGATGCGTTGGTCCGCCTGCTCGCCTGCGGCCGCGAGGCGTTCGGCGAAGCGATTGCGCGGCCGGGGGTTGAAGCATTTTGGTGGCCCCGCTTCGTGCGCATCGCCGAATGGTTCGTCACCGAGGAAGGCGCGCGGCGCGCCCGCTTCACCCCGCTGGGCGCGGAACTGGAGGGACGGATCGAGCTCGACGCTCCGGGCGGGGCCTTCACGCTTACCGCTAAGGCGGATCGGATTGACCGCGACGAGACAGGCGCGCTAGTCATCATCGATTACAAGACGGGCACGCCGCCGCCCGAGATGCTAGTCGGGCGAGGCCTGTCGCCCCAGCTGCCGCTTGAAGCCGCGATCGCGCAAGCCGGCGGGTTCGACGGCATCGCCGCCGCGCCCGTCGCGGAACTCGCCTATTGGCGACTTTCGGGCGGCAAGCCGGCGGGCAAGATCCACCCCGTCAAGGCCGACGCCGGTCAGCTCGCGGACGAGGCGCGCGCAGGGCTAGCGCAATTAATCGCCCGGTTCGATGATCCTGAAACCCCCTACCCCTCGCGGCCCCGGCCCGAGGCGCCGCCCGCGGGCGGCGATTACGACCATCTCGCGCGGATCGGCGAGTGGGGTACGGCCGCCGAGGGAGATGACGAATGACCGCCGCCCAGCGCAGCGCAGCCGATCCGCGCGCCTCGGCCTGGGTGGCGGCGTCGGCGGGCACGGGCAAGACTACGGTGCTGACCGACCGGGTGTTGCGCCTGCTGCTCGACGGTGCGGCCCCGGAGAAACTGCTCTGCCTGACCTTTACCCGGGCGGCGGCGGCCGAGATGCGCATCCGCCTGGGCCAGCGCCTCGCCCTCTGGTCGGGCCTTGACGACGGGGCGCTGGCCGAGGCGCTAGGCAGGCTGGTCGGCGGCCCGTTTGACCCCGAGCTGATCCCCCGGGCGCGCGCCCTGCTGGGCCGCGTGCTGGACGCGCCGGGCGGCATGAAGATCCAGACCATCCACGGCTTCTGCCAGTCGCTGCTGCGGCGTTTTCCGCTCGAAGCCGGCATCGCGCCGCATTTTTCTGTTGCCGACGAGCGCGACGCCGCCGAGCTGCTGCGCCGGGCCCGCGATTCAGTGCTGCGCCGGGCCCGCGAGGAGGGCGGCGACGCGGTGCTAGCGAGCGCCTTCCGCGAGGTCAGCTCGCACGTCAACGACCTCGATTTTCTCGACCTGCTGGCCGCGCTAGCGCGCAAACGGGGCAAGCTGCGCCGTATCGTCGACCGGGTAATCGAGGGCCGCGAGCATGAAGCAACGGGGATCGACGATGCTGAGCTGTTAGCCGCGCCGGGGCGCTGGCTAGGGCTCGCTCCGGGCGCTACGGACGAGAGCGCCATCTCCGCAGCCTGCGCACGGAATGCCGCTTCCGGGGGCACAGATGAGGCGGCGCTACGCCAAGCGTGTACGGCGCTGGCCGAGGGTTCGGACAACGACCAAGAACACGGCCTGACAATCGCCCGCTGGCTGGACGCGGACGCCGCGGCCCGCGCGACGGGTTTCGATGACTATTGCGCGCTGTTCGTCACCCGGGCGACTCCCCCCGCCGGGCGCGCGCAGTTGATTACCAAGAAGGCGCTGAAGACCGATCCGTCGGCCCTGGAAGCGCTGGAGACGGAACGCGGGCGCATGCTCGCCGTGGCGCTGGAACGCGCGAGCCTGGGTGTAGCGCGCAGCACGGCGGCGCTGCTCCTGATCGGACGCCGGCTGGTGAGCGCCTACGACGAGGCAAAACAGCGCAGTGCCATGCTCGATTTCGACGATCAGATCGAGCTGGTGCAAGAGCTGCTCGAGGACCAGGCGGATGCCGCCTGGGTGCTGTTCAAGCTCGACGGCGGGCTCGACCACATTCTGCTCGACGAGGCCCAGGATACCGCACCCGGGCAGTGGGACATCGTGGCCCGGCTATGCGAGGAATTTTTCGCCGGCGCCGGGGCGCGGGACGTATTTCGCAGCCTGTTCGTGGTCGGCGACGAGAAACAATCGATCTTCAGCTTCCAGGGCGCCGAGCCCCATGCGCTCGACCGCATGCGCGAGCATTTTGCGGCCCGCGTCAAAGCAGCCGGCGGGCCCTGGCGGGAGGTGCCGCTCGAGTTGTCGTTCCGCTCGACCCCGGCGGTGTTGCGCACCGTAGACGCGGTGTTCGCGCTCCCCGAGGCCGCCGAGGGGGTTTTGCTCTCGGGCGCGCCGATCCGCCACGAAGCGCACCGCGCCGGCCAGGCGGGCCTGGTCGAGCTCTGGCCCACCATCGCGCCCGAGGAGCCCGCGACCGAGGAACCGTGGCAGCTGCCGCTCGCGCGGCCGGCGCCGCCGACGCCCTCGGCCCGCCTCGCCACCGCCATCGCGGGGCGAATCCAGGGCTGGATCGAGACCGGCGAGCAGCTCGAATCCCGCGCCCGCGCGATCCGGCCCGGCGACATTATGGTATTGGTGCAACGGCGCACGGGCTTCCTCGATGAGCTTGCCCGTGCGCTCAAGAAGGCGGGGGTTGCCGTCGCTGGGGTCGACCGGCTGGTGCTGGGCGAGCAGGTCGCGGTGATGGACCTGATCGCTCTGGGCCGCTTCCTGCTGTTGCCCGATGACGACCTGACCCTGGCCGCCCTGCTCAAAAGCCCCCTCATCGGGCTGTCCGAAGACGAGCTGTTCGACCTCGCAACCGAGCGCGCGCCCCGTTCGTTATGGCGCCAGCTGAGCATGCGATGCAATGAGACGCCGCGCTTCGCCACGGCCCGCAAACGACTTGCGGGACTGTTAGCGCGGGCCGATATGTGCCCGCCCTTCGAGCTTTACGCCGAGCTGCTTGGCGCTGGCGGCGGGCGCCTCGCCCTGATCGGCCGCCTGGGCCACGAAGCGGAAGATCCGATCGACGAGTTTCTCGACCTCGCGCTGGCCTACCAGCGCCAGCACGCGCCCTCGTTGCAGGGCTTCCTCGCCTGGGTCGAGGCGGGCGGCGGCGAAATCAAGCGCGATCTCGAACAGGGGCGTAACGAGGTTCGGCTAATGACGGTGCACGGCGCCAAGGGGCTGCAGGCGCCGATCGTCATCCTGCCCGACACCGTGCGCAAGCCCGACCGCCTCTCGCCACTGCTGTGGGACGAAGCCGAGGGTGAAACCCGCCTGCTCTGGCCGGGCAGCACGACGCGCGACGATCCGGCGAGCCGGGCAGCGCGCGAGCGGGCCAAGCAAGGGCGCGACGAGGAATATCGCCGCCTGCTCTACGTCGCGCTGACCCGGGCCGAGGACCGCCTTTACGTAGCCGGCTACGAGAGCCGGCGGGGATTACGCAAGGGCTGCTGGTACGACCTCGTCCGGCGCGCCCTGGAGCCGGTTGCAGAGCCGGTGCACTTTGAGTTCGGCGATCCGGCGGCGGCGGGCTGGGGTGGCGAGGGCCTGTGTCTTGCCAATCCCCAAGAGGCCGCCCCCGCCGGCGACGGCCAGACCGTCTTGGGTCACGAGGGAGCCCCGCCCCTGCCCGAATTCGCCCGCTGCCGGCCCGGGCCGGAACCCGAACCCGCGCGCCCGCTAACGCCCTCGCGCGCGAGCGCAGATGAGCCAGCGCGCCGCTCGCCGCTCGGCGCCGACGACGACTCCAGCTTCCGCCGCGGCCGGCTGGCTCACCGCCTGCTCGAACTGCTGCCCGAACTAGCGCCCAAGGACCGCGAGGCGGCCTGCGCGCGCGCTTTGGCGCTGCCCGGCCACGGTCTCGGCGCGGACGAAGCCGCCGAGGTAGCGGCGGAGGTCCGTCGCGTGATCGAAGAGCCCGATTTCGCGGCTCTCTTCGCGCCAGGCAGCCGGGCAGAAGCACCGCTTGCCGCGCTGGTGAACGAGCGGGTCATCGCGGGACAGATCGACCGCCTGATCGTAACCGACGAGGCCGTGCTGGCGGTCGATTACAAGACGAATCGGCCGCCGCCCGAGCGGGTAGACGACGTGGCACCCGCCTATCTCGCCCAGATGGCGGCCTACCGCGCAGCGCTCAAACGCATCTATCCCGACCGGCCGGTACGCTGCGCCTTGCTGTGGACCGACGGGCCGCGGCTCATGGCGCTGCCCGATGCGCTGCTTGACGGCTTCGCTCCTTGACGGGAGCCCGCCCCGTGCCTAAATTTGAGGGTACCTACTCGACGACCTAGAATGGCCGTCCCGACCCCCGGCGCGCCCGTTGGCGGACGGTCAAGCATTCATCAAGCCATCGCACCAAACCGGCAACCAGAGAGCAAGAGGACCGACTTCATGGCTATTTTCCAAGTCACCGATACCTCCTTCGATAGCGACGTGCTCAACGCGAGCGGCCCGGTTCTGGTCGATTTCTGGGCCGAATGGTGCGGCCCGTGCAAGCAGATCGCACCGACACTCGAGGAGCTCGCCACCGACATGGAGGGCGAGGTGTCCATCGCCAAGGTCAATGTCGACGAGAACCCCGGCACGCCGGGCAAGTACGGCGTGCGCGGCATTCCGACCCTGATCCTGTTCAAGAACGGTGAGGTCGCTGCAACCAAGGTCGGCGTGCTGCCCAAGAACAAGCTCTATGAATGGGTGCGGGACTCGATCTAGCACGCTCGATTCAAAATACAATCCGGAAACCCCGCCCTCGGGCGGGGTTTTTGCTGTCCAGACTGTGAGCCCGGCCAGGCGACCAGCCGATTAATGCTTCGATTCCAGGGTCTTCGCGGGCAGTTTCGAGACAACCTGCAAATCGACGCTTGAAGCTAAACCTTTAGGAATCAGGCAGTTACGGGCGGGGCCTCGTTTTCGGCCAGAGCCGAACCCAGCAAGTAGAGAGAACCGCAAATCAGAACCCGTGCCCGGCTGCCCGGAGGCGCGCTTCGCGCCAGCCGATCGAGGGCCTCGGCAACGCTATCCGCGGGCTCCGGCGCGGGCCCCACGCGGGCTAGTCGGGCGCATAAGACGCCGGGCGTGAGCCCGGCAGGCTCATTGGGCACGGGGACGCAGGCGAGGCTAGCGGCATGAAGGGCCAGGGGTGCGGCAAAGGATTCGGGCTCCTTGCTGCCCAACATGCCGATCACGAGATGAACCGGCGCATCGCTCCAGGCGGCAACGGCCCGGGCCAGCGCGGCCCCCGCGCCGGCATTGTGGCCGCCGTCGAGCCATAGCTCCCAGCCCGCGGGCAGGCGCGCAGCCAGCGAGCCTTGCGTCAGATGTTGCAGCCGTCCGGGCCATTCGGCGCCGCGCAGGCCCGCACTGAGCGCGGCCTCACCCAGCTCGAAGCCGGCGAGCCGGCGGGCACAGGCCACCGCAAGCCCCGCATTCTCGAACTGGTGGGGACCGAACAGGCCCGGGGCCGGATAATCGGTCTCAGCAGCGCCGTCGCGAACGAGGAGTCGGCCCTGCGCGTCAGGCCCGGCCTCCCACTCGCGCCCGAACAGGGCCACAGGGGTCCCCAGAGCCTCGGCACGGGCCAGGATGGGCGTCAGCGCTTCCACGCTCTGGCGGCCGGCGACACAAGCCACGCCGGACTTGAGGATGCCCGCCTTCTCGGCAGCGATGCCTGCCAATTCCTTGCCCAGGTACTGGGTATGGTCGATCGAGACCGGGGTGATCGCGGTGAGCGCGGGGCGCTCGATCACGTTGGTCGCATCAAGCCGCCCGCCCAGCCCGGTCTCGAGCAGCACAATGTCGGCCGGGTGGCGGGAAAAGGTCAGAAACGCCGCCGCCGTGGTGATCTCGAAGAAGGTGATGGGAATCTCGCCGTTCGCCGCCTCGCACTCGACGAGGAGCGCTTCGAGCTCGCCCTCGGGAATGATCCGCCCGGTCACGCGGATACGCTCGGCAAAGCGCACCAGATGGGGCGAGGTATAGACGTGGACCCGGTAGCCCGCCGCCTCGAGCATGGCGCGCAGGAAGGCGATGGTGGAGCCCTTGCCGTTGGTGCCCGCGACATGGAGCACCGGGGGCAGGGCGCGGTGCGGAGCGCCCAGGCGCTCGAGCAGCGCCTCGACCCGGTCGAGGCCGAGGTCGATGGCCTTGGGATGAAGCGCAGCGAGCCGCGCAAGAACGCGGTCGACCCGCTTAGGGGGCGCCATCGGCGCCCACGCCCACGGCTGGCCGGGAAGCCGGTCCCGGCACGCCGGCCAGAAGACCCATCAGGCGGGTCAGGACATCGCCCAGCTCGTGGCGGTGAACGACCATGTCGACCATGCCGTGATCGAGCAGGTATTCCGCTCGCTGGAAGCCCTCGGGCAGGGTCTCGCGGATGGTTTCCTGGATCACCCGGGTGCCCGCGAAGCCAATCACCGCGTTGGGCTCGGCGATCGCCACGTCGCCGAGCATGGCGAACGAGGCGGTCACCCCGCCAGTGGTCGGGTTGGTCAGGATCACGATGTAGGGTAGGCCCGCCTCCTTTACCTCCTCGACCGCGATGATGGTACGCGCCATCTGCATCAGCGAGAGCACGCCCTCTTGCATCCGCGCACCACCCGACGAGACGACCGTAATCAACGCCGCCCTGTCCGCCACGGCGCGGCGCGCCGCGGTGAGAAACCCCTCGCCCACGGCCTGGCCCATGGAGCCGCCCATGAATTCGAAATTGAGCACCGCGAGAACCGCGCTCCGGCCGCCGATCCGGCCCGACGCGACGACCAGCGCGTCCACGTCGTCGGTCTTCTGGCGCGCCTTGGCCAGCCGCTCGCTATAGCGCGTGCGGTCGCGAAAGCGCAACGGATCGGCCGCCACCTCGGGAAGCTCCAGCCGCTCGAACGCGCCCTCGTCGCACAGCTCGGCGAGCCGCTTGAGCGGGGGGAAATGGAGATGGTGACCGCACGCGCTGCAGACGAAACGGTTCGCGTCGAGATCGCGATGGAACAGCATCTGCTCGCAGGCCGGGCATTTATCCCACAGGTTCTCGGGAATATCTGATTTGCGGACGAGGGCCCGGATCTTGGGCCGTACGAAGCGTTCGAGCCAGTTCACTCGCCCCTAGCCCTTCCGCGCGCCGCGCACGCCCGACGCCAGCGCCGCGACCAGCTCGAGCACCCGCTCGGCGCAGCCGGGGAGGGCGTTACCCTGCGCGTCGAGGCCCTCGGCCACGGCCAAGACCAGCGCCGAGCCGACCACCGCGCCGTCGGCCACCTTGGCGATTTCGGCCGCCTGCTCGGGCGTCTTGATGCCGAATCCGACCACGACGGGCAGCTCGCAATGGCGCTTGATACGCGCGACCGCGTCGCCGACCGCGCCGGTCTTGCCGCGCGCCGCCCCGGTA